>Ga0233363_1001153_pt1 | contig 10429 bp, 10 predicted proteins | sample ElkDunMinimDraft_18_FD_191534 | JGI IMG/M metagenome (GOLD analysis project Ga0233363, IMG submission 191534) | Fecal eukaryotic communites from dung pellets of Tule Elk in California, USA - Elk Dung C16 | ecosystem: Host-associated > Mammals > Digestive system > Large intestine > Fecal | place...
CCACGAGGGCGCGACGATGGAGTGGGTCGACGGCAACATCGGCTCCAAGGTGACGATGAAGTACCCGTCGATCTTCCTGGTGGGCGAGCACGCCAAGGGTGAGACCCTGTCGGTCGCCTTCGCCGGTCCCGGTCAGCACCAGGACGCCGGCGCGAAGATGATCCACATGGCGCCGTACACGCAGTCGTCGATCATCTCCAAGTCGATCGCCCGCGGCGGCGGCCGTGCCGGCTACCGCGGCGAGGTGCGGGTGGATGCCAACGCGCATCACTCCGCCAACACCGTGCGCTGCGACGCGCTGCTGGTGGACACGAAGTCCCGGTCCGACACGTACCCCGCGATCGACATCCGCGTGGACGACGTGCAGCTGGGTCACGAGGCGACCGTGTCGAAGGTCAGCGAAGAGCAGCTGTTCTACCTGCAGTCACGCGGCATGCCCGAGGACGAGGCGATGGCGATGATCGTCCGCGGCTTCATCGAGCCCATCGCCCGCGAGCTGCCCATGGAATACGCCCTCGAGCTGAACAAGCTCATCGAGATGGGCATGGAAGGATCCGTCGGCTGATGACCACCGTCACCCAGGCCCCCGCTGCCGCCGCGGAGGGTCACATCGACCCTGCCGCCGCGTTCGTCCCGGTGCAGACCCGCTCCGAGCGACCCACCTCGTTCGACCCCGCCGACTTCGGCGCGCCGACCGGCCGTGAGGTCAACTGGAAGCACACCCCGATCGCCCGCCTCGGCGCGGTGCTGGTCGACGAGGACACCAGCGCCTCCGAGGCCGTCGAACACCGCCTCGACGTGCCCGAGGCTCTGCGCGTCGTCTCGGTCGGCCACGAGGCGGCCGTCCGCGGCGAGGTCTTCCGCCCCGAGGACGTCGCCGCAGCCATCGCATGGAAGCAGAGCCCTGACGCGCTGCACCTGCGCATCCCCGCGAACGAGGAGCACGCGCAGCTGCTGCGCGTCGACCTCGTCGGCCGCGATGCGCGTGCGCACGGCAACGATCACGTGATCGTCGAGGCCATGCCGAACTCGGCCGCCACGGTGCTGCTGTACCACTCGGGTTCCGCGCAGTACGCGCAGAACGTCGAGATCATCGTGCGCGACGGCGCCCGGCTGAACCTCGTGACGGTCCAGCGCTGGGACGACGATGCCGTGCATGTGGCATCCCACCAGGCGCGCGTGGACCGCGACGCGATGCTCACCCACGTCGTGGTGAGCCTCGGCGGCGGCGTCGTGCGCGTGAACCCCTCGGTGGAGCTGGCCGGTGCGGGCTCCGAGTGCAAGCTCTACGGCGTCTCGTTCTCGGACGCGGGGCAGCACCTCGAGAGCCAGGTGTACATGCACCACAAGGGACCGCACACCAAGGGCGACGTCCTCTACAAGGGTGCGCTGCAGGGTGAGAGCGCCCGCAGCGTCTGGATCGGCGACGTGCTGATCGGACCGGACGCCAGCGGCACCGACTCGTACGAGGCGAACCGCAACCTGGTGCTCACCGACGGCGCCCGGGCGGAGTCCATCCCGAACCTCGAGATCGAGACCGGCGACATCCAGGGCGCGGGCCACGCCAGCGCCACCGGCCGCTTCGACGACGAGCAGCTGTTCTACCTGCAGGCGCGCGGCATCGGCGAGGCCGAAGCGCGCCGGCTGGTGGTGCTCGGCTTCCTCGGCGAGATCGTGCAGAAGACCGGCATCCCCTCGCTCGAGGAGGAGCTCACCGCGGCGATCCTCGCAGAGCTCGACGCAGGGGAGCAGGAATGACCGCGACCCGCGTCTGCGCGCTGAGCGAACTCGAGCAGGACACCGCCCGCCGGGTCGAGGTCGACGGGGTGCCCATCGCCCTGGTGCTCGATTCCCACGGCGAGGTGCACGCCATCGGCGACACCTGCACCCACGGCGACATCTCCCTGTCCGAGGGATTCGTCGAGGGGGAGACCCTGGAGTGCTGGGCCCACGGCTCGGCGTTCTCACTGCTCACCGGTCGCCCCCTGAACCTCCCCGCTTACGAGCCCGTCCCCGTCTACGTCGTCCAGATCGACGGCGACGACGTGCTCATCGACCCGAACCTGAAGAAGGAAGTCTGACATGTCTGTCCTCGAGATCCGCGACCTGCACGTGACGGTCGAGACCGATGAGGGAACGACCCCCATCCTCAACGGTGTGACGCTGACCATCCGCACCGGCGAGACCCACGCCATCATGGGCCCCAACGGCTCGGGCAAGTCCACGCTCGCCTACACGATCGCCGGCCACCCGAAGTACACCGTCACCGGCGGCTCCATCACCCTGGATGGCGAAGACGTGCTGGAGATGTCCGTCGACGAGCGCGCCCGCGCGGGTCTGTTCCTCGCGATGCAGTACCCGGTGGAGATCCCCGGCGTCACCGTGACCAACTTCCTCCGCACGGCCAAGACGGCCATCGACGGCGAGGCGCCGGCCCTGCGCGGCTGGACCAAGGACGTCAAGGAGTCGATGAAGAACCTGCGCATGGACCCGAAGTTCGCGCAGCGCAACGTCAACGAGGGCTTCTCCGGCGGCGAGAAGAAGCGCCACGAGATCCTGCAGCTCGAGCTGCTGAAGCCGAAGCTCGCGGTGCTCGACGAGACCGACTCGGGCCTCGACGTCGACGCGCTGAAGATCGTCTCCGAGGGTGTCAACCGCGCCAAGGAGAACACCGGCCTCGGCGTGCTGCTGATCACCCACTACACGCGCATCCTCCGCTACATCCGTCCCGACTTCGTGCACGTCATGGTCGCGGGACGCATCGCCGAAGAGGGCGGGCCCGAGCTCGCCGACCGTCTCGAGAACGAGGGCTACGACCGCTACCTCGAGCCCGTCGCCGACGCGGGCGCGTAGGATCGCGTCATGACCGCGACCCTCACCACGGAGAAGTACGAAGAGGTCATCGAGGCCCTCAAGGACGTCATGGACCCCGAGCTCGGGATCAACGTCGTCGACCTCGGCCTCATCTACGACCTCGCGTGGGATGACGAGAACGACGCCCTCGTCATCCACATGACGCTCACGTCGGCCGGCTGCCCCCTCACCGACGTGCTGGAGGAGCAGACGGCCCAGGCCCTCGACCAGGTGGTCGAGCGCTTCCGCATCAACTGGGTGTGGATGCCGCCGTGGGGCCCGGAGCGGATCACCGATGACGGGCGCGACATGATGCGCGCCCTCGGATTCGCCATCTGACACCCAGAAGCCCCGACGCCCCGACCGGCGTCGGGGCTTCTGCGTTGCGCGCCGTCACAGCGCGCAACGGTGGGCCCCGGCCCGCGGGCGACGTGCCAAGCTGGAGCGGTGACACCCACCCCCCTTCGAGCGGTGCCGCTGCACGAGCTGCGCCGGCGCAGCAGCACCAAGTGGCGCACCTATCCCGACGACGTGCTGCCCCTCTTCGTCGCCGAGCTCGACTTCCCGCTCGCCGAGCCGATCACCGACGTCCTCGCGCAGGCCGTGGCCCGCGGCGACACCGGGTACACGCCGCCGGACCCCGGCATCCGTGACGCCTTCGCCGCCTACGCGCGGCGCCGCTGGGACTGGGAGGTCGTGCCCCAGCGCGTGCGGTCCACCGGCGACGTCATGATGGGCGTCGTCGAGCTGCTGCGCCGTGTGATCGCTCCGGGCGAGGGCGTCGTGATCACCCCTCCGGTGTACCCGCCGTTCGGCGACTGCATCGAGGAGGCCGGGGGCGTCGTGCAGCGCGTGCCGCTCAGCGACACCGGCGAGGCCTGGCGGCTGGACCTGCCTGGCCTCGAAGCGGCCTTCGCCGCCGGGGCGCGGGCGATGCTGCTGTGCAACCCGCACAACCCCACCGGCACCGTGCACGCTCGCGAGGATCTCGCTGCCCTGGCCGGGCTCGCCGACCGGTATGGCGTCACCGTCATCAGCGATGAGATCCACGCCCCGCTCACCCAGCCCGGGGTGAGCTTCACGCCGTACCTCGCCGCGTCGCCGACCGCCGCCAGGCACGGCTTCGCCGTCACCAGCGCGAGCAAGACCTACAACCTCGCCGGGCTGAAATGCGCCGTGATGGTCGCGGGTTGCGACGAGACCGCCGCTGTGCTCAGCGCGCTTCCCGCCGAGGTGGAGTGGCGCACCGGGCTCTTCGGCGCACTGGCGAACGTCGCGGCGTTCGGCCCGGAGAGCGACGCGTGGCTCGCCTCGCTGCTGGCCGCCCTGGACGAGAACCGCCGCCTCCTGGGCGACCTGCTCGCCGAGCACCTGCCGTCGGCGCGCTACCGGATGCCGGAAGCGGGCTTTCTGGCGTGGGTGGATCTCACCGACCTCGGCTGGGGCGAGAACCCCGCCGCGACCATCCTGCGCGAGGCGAAGGTGGCCCTGCACTACGGGCCCGCGTTCGGCGAGGAGGGCGCCGGGCACGTGCGCATCAACATCGGCTGCGCACCGGAGGTGCTGCGCGAGGCCATCGAGCGCATCGGCGCCCTCGCCCGCGCATGAGCGGCACCCAGACCGCGCCGGGCATCTGGTCGGCACGCTTCGTATGGGTCACGCTCGGCGCGGTCGCGATGATCTTCCTCGCCGCGACCCAGGCCCTGGCGGTGACGACCGTGATGCCCGTGGTCAGCGCCGACCTCGACGGAGAGGCGCTGTACGCGGCCGCCTTCTCCGCGACGGTGGCCACGAGCGTCATCGGCATGGTGGTCGCCGGCGCCTGGTGCGACCGCTCCAGCCCGGTGGGGCCGCTCGCCGCGTCGGTCGTGCTCTTCGCGGCAGGCCTGCTGGCGGCCGGCCTGGCACCCAGCATGGAGGTGCTCGTCGCCGGCCGGCTACTGCAGGGACTGGGCACCGGCGGCCAGACGGTCGCGCTGTACGTCGTGGTGGCACGGGTGTTCCCCCGCACGTTGCACGGCCGGGTGTTCGCGGCGTTCTCCGCGGCGTGGGTCGTGCCCTCCCTCGTGGGTCCGGTGCTCGCCGGTGCGGTGGCGGAGTTCCTGCACTGGCGCTGGGTGTTCCTCGGTGTCGCCGTCCTCACCCTCGTCGCGTTCGCGCTGGTGTGGCTGCGGCTGCGGGGCACGGACCTCGGCACCTCCGAGCCCGACCGCACGCCGCTGGGCACGCGACTGCTGTGGTCGGTGCTGGTCGCCGGCGGCGCGCTGGCCCTGACGCTCGCCGGAGCCGCGGGCGCGTGGACGCCGGTGGTCGTCGCGGCATCCGTCGTCGTGCTCGTGCTCACCGTGCGCCCGCTCGTGCCCGCAGGCACCCTGCGCGCGGCCCGGGGCCTGCCCAGCGTGGTGCTCATGCGCGGCCTCATCGCCGGTGCCCTCTTCGGCGCGGAGGTCTACGTGCCGAAGCTGCTCATCGACGAGTACGGCTTCTCGCCGGTGTGGGCAGGCCTCGGTCTCACCGCGGCCGCACTGATGTGGGCTCTCGCCGCGGCGGTGCAAGGGCGCTGGGGCGATCGCCTGGGCAACGCCCGCATCACGGTGATCGGCACGGCGCTGCTGGCCACCGCGATCGCCGCCGGCTTCGCCACGGCGGTGTGGCAGCTTCATCCCGCGCTGCTCATCGCGGTCTGGTCGCTGGCGGGCGGCGGCATGGGCCTGATGTATCCGCGCCTGACCGTGCTGACGCTGGCGTACTCCACGCCGCAGAACCAGGGATTCAACTCCTCGGCGCTGTCGATCTCGGATGCCGTGGGCTCGGCGGTCGTCATCGCCACGATGGGGCTCGTGTTCACGGCGCTGGCCGCGAGCGGCGCGGGCTTCGCCGCGGTGTTCGCGCTGGGGGTCGCCGTCGCGCTGGTGAGCCTCGTGCCGGGGCTGCGGCTCGGGCACGCGCAGGAGGACCCGCACGCCTGACCACGGCGGGCGCGATCAGTTCTCGGCGCGGCCCAGCCGCCAGTAGCCCATGAACGCCACGGCGCGGCGGTCGACGCCGTGCTCGGCGACGAGGCGACGACGCAGCGTCTTGATCGCCCCTGACTCCCCGGCGAGCCACGCGTACAGCGGGGCGCTCTTGAGCGCCGCGCCGCCCTTCGCGGTGCGGGGGACCTCCCAGAGGATGCCGTGGTCGATGTCGACCTCCTCGACCTCGCCGCCGCGCCCGGCCGGGGCGAGGTGGGTGGCGGCGTCCGTCGCCTCGGCCAGCAGGTGCATGCTGCGCGGTCGGTCGTCACGTCCGGCCACGCGGAACTCGAAGCCCGGGTGGTGGGGGAGGTAGGCGGCATCGGCGGCGCAGGGCAGCTCCACGACCACGACACCGCGAGCGTCGTCGGGGAGCTGCTCGAGGATCGTCGCGATGGCGGGCGCTGCGGTCTCGTCGCCGGCGAGCAGCAGATGGTCCGTGCGGGCCGGCGGGACGAAGTCGATGCCGTAGCTCACGCCGGTGTGCGCGCGCGTGGGGGCGTAGATCAGCACGTCGTCGCCGACGGCGGCGCGGGCGATCCAGTCGGAGGCGGGGCCGAGCACGTCGTGCGCGACCATGTCGACATCGACCTCGGCGAGGTGGTTGCGCACCGCGCGGGTCGTGTAGGTGCGGAAGGGCGGCCGGGCGTCCTCGGGCAGGTCCCGCCAGCGCAGGTACCACTGCTCGTCGGTCGGCATGCTGTCGAGCCCTGCGGCCGGGGCGGGGAAGACGATCTTGATGCGCTGGTCGAAGCCCGGGTCGCCGAACTCGGCGAGGTCGTCGCCGCCGAAGGTGAAACGGCGGAAGCTCGGCGTGAGGTCGGCGATCGCCTTCACGCGGGCGCGGAAGAAGCGGGACGTCTCAGGGGGTGCCATCGGGTGCTCCGGACGAGGTCGGGGGGAGGGGCGGTGCGGGCGGGGACTGCACATGGTGACGGCCGCGGGGGAGCACCAGCGGGGAACCGGACACGGGGTCGGGCACGACGAGGGCGTCGAGGTCGAACACGTCGCGGATGAGGTCGGCGGTGATGACCTCGGCAGGGGCGCCGCTGGCGACGACGCGACCACCGCGCACGGCGAAGACGTGGTCGGCGTAGCGCGCGGCGAGGTTGATGTCGTGCAGCACCATCACGATGGTCGTGCCGCGGGCGCGGTTGAGGTCGGTGAGCAGGTCGAGCACCTCGATCTGATGCGACACGTCGAGGAAGGTCGTCGGCTCGTCCAGCAGCAGGATGTCGGTCTCCTGCGCCAGTGCCATCGCGATCCACACCCGCTGGCGCTGCCCGCCGGACAGCTCGTCGACCGGGCGGTCGGCGAGCTCCGCAGTGCCGGTGTCGGCCAGTGCCTGCGCGACGACGGCGTAGTCGTTCTCACTCCACCGCGCCAGCATCCGCTGGTGCGGGTGGCGGCCGCGACCGACGAGGTCGGCCACGGCGATGCCTTCGGGCGCGGTGGGACTCTGCGGCAGCAGGCCCAGGGTGCGCGCGATCTCCTTCGTGGGCAGCGACCGCAGCGCCGCGCCATCCAGCAGCACCTGACCCGTGGTCGGGGCGAGGAGGCGGGCCAGGGCACGCAGCAGGGTGGACTTGCCGCAGCCGTTGGCGCCGACGATGACGGTGATGCGGCCGGGCGGGATCTCGAGATCCAGATCCGCGACGACCGGCCGATCGCCGTACGACAGGGTGAGCGCCTCGGCGCGCAGCGTGTGGGTGGTGGTCACAGCGACCCTCCCGAGCGGTTGGTCCTGATGAGCAGGTAGACGAGGTACGGAGCGCCGAGCACGCCGGTGACGACGCCGACGGGGTAGCGGGTGTCGAACGCGAACTGGCCGATGAGGTCGGCGGCCAGCACGAGGGCGGCGCCCACCAGTGCGGCCGGCAGCAGCGGCGACGCACCCGGCCCGACGAGCCGCGCGGCGATCGGGCCCGCCATGAAGGCCACGAACGCGATGGGACCGGCCGCAGCGGTCGCGAAGGCCAGCAGCACGACCGCGCCGACGATCAGCACGATGCGCGTGGGTCCGACCCGCACCCCGAGCGCCGTCGCGGAGTCGTCGCCCAGGCGCAGCACGCCGAGCGCGCGGCCCTGCACGAGCATGGCGGGCACGGCCACGAGGCACGCCAGGGCGAGCGGGGCGACCGTGCCCCACGTGGCGCCGTTGAGGCTGCCGGTGAGCCACTGCATCGCCGTCTGCAGGTCCCACGCGGCGGCACGGGAGAGCACGTAGGTGATGGCGCTGTCGAGCATCGCGGCGACGCCGATCCCGATGAGGATCAGCCGGGTCCCCGTGAAGCCCCCGCGGTGCGACAGCAGGTAGATGGCGGTCGCCGTCAGCAGCGCGCCCCCCAGCGCCAGCATCGACACGGCGGTCTCGTTGAGGGAGAGCACGATGATCCCGAACACGGCGGCGGCGCTGGCCCCCGAGGTGATGCCGATGATGTCGGGCGAGGCGAGGGGGTTGCGCAGCATCGTCTGGAACGTGGTGCCCGCCATGCCGAAGGCGAGGCCGGCGAGCAACCCGAGGGTCGCGCGCGGCAGCCGCAGCTCGCCCACCGTGAAGGACGCCCCCGGCACGGTCTGCCCGAGCATGACGGCCCACACCTCGGTGGGCGAGTAGAACGTCTGACCGATCATGAGGCTCGCGGCGTAGACGGCGACCACCAGGAGCGCGAGGATGCCGGTGATCAGGGCACGGCGCCGCTGTCTGCGGCGCCTGCCGACGGCGATCTGAACGACGCTCACAGCTCGCGCACCCGCTGCCGCCGGACGATCCAGATGAACACCGGCGCACCGATGAACGCGGTGATGATGCCGACCTCGATCTCGCTGCCCGGTGCGATCACGCGACCGACGACGTCGGCGGCGACCAGAAGCGCAGCACCGGCGACGGCGGTGAAGGGCAGCAGCCAGCGATGATCGGTGCCGACCAGCAGCCGGCAGAGGTGCGGGACGACCAGCCCGACGAAGCCGATGGGGCCGGCCACCGCTGTGGCCGCGCCGCACAGCACGATCGCGCCGGCGGAGGACACCAGCCGGGTGCGGCCCACGTTCTCGCCGAGTCCGGTGGCGAGGTCGTCGCCGAGGGCGAGGGAGTTCATGCCGCGGGTGGTGGCGAGGCAGACGAGGGCGCCGATGGCCAGCACCGGCGCGACGGCGCCGATGCGGTCCCAGGTCGCCCCGCCGACGCCGCCGATCTGCCAGAAGCGGAAGCTCTCCATGACGTCCACCCGCGGCAGCAGCACGGCGCTGACCAGCGAGGTGAAGGCGGCGGAGATCGCCGCACCGGCCAGCGCCAGCTTCAGCGGCGTCGCCCCGCCACGTCCCAGGGAGCCGACGGCGTAGACGAACACGGCCGCGCCCGCGGCGCCGGCGATGGCGACGCCCATCAGGCTGTACGGGGCGTTCAGCCCGAAGAAGGCGATGCCGATCACGACGGCGAGTGAGGCGCCGGCCGAGACGCCCAGGATCCCGGGGTCGGCCAGCGGATTGCGGGTGACGGCCTGCATCGTGGTGCCCGACATGGCCAGCGCGGCCCCGACGAGCATCGCCAGCACGGTGCGCGGGATGCGCGCCACCACCGCCGCCTCGGAGATCCCGTTCGTCGATCCGCCGAGGGCGGCGATGATCTCGTCGAGGGTGACTTCGCGCACCCCGAACGCCACCGAGGCCACGCACAGCAGCGCCAGCACCACGGCGGTGCCGCCCATCCACGCCAGGCGCACCCCCGCCGGGCGCCGCAACGTGGCGGCATCCGGCGGGGGTGCGACGGTGGGGGCGGCGCTCACCCGTCTCAGCCCAGCGGCGCGGCGAGCACCGCGAAGTACTCGTCGATGCCCCAGCCGATCGACAGGGGGGAGGGGTTGGCCGATGCCGCGAGCGGGGTGGAGTCCTGCAGCACCGCGATGCGGCCCTCGGCGATCGCGGGGATCTGCGACAGCAGCGGGTCTGCCTGCAGGTCCTGCACGATGGTTCCTTCCGGGTCGCCGTACGTGACGAAGACATCGACGTCGGCGAAGCGGTCGGCCTGCTCGGAGCTGACGGTCACGTAGAAGCCGTCCGTGCCCGCGGACTCCTCCGCGACGATCGCCGGGGCGGGGAGGCCCAGCTCTTCGAGGAAGCCCGGGCGGGTGTCGTGGCTGGTGTAGAAGCCGATCGAGCTGAGGTTCGACGGGTCGAGGTAGGAGAAGAGCACCGAGGCCTCGGCGAGCGCGGGGTGGGCCGCGAGGGCGGTGTCGACCTGCGCCTGCAGGTCGTCGATGAGCTGGTCTCCCTCATCGGCGAGACCGAGTGCGGCCGAGTTCAGCCGGATCATGTCCTGGTACGACGTCGCCCAGGCGACGTCGGGGTAGGCCACCACCGGGGCGATCTTCGAAAGGGTCTCGTAGTCCTCTTCGCTCAGGCCGGAGTACGCCGCGAGGATCACGTCCGGCTGGGTATCGGCGACGGCTTCGAAGTCGATGCCGTCGGTCTCGTCGAACAGCACGGGCGTCTCGGCATCGAGCTCCTCGAGGCGCTCCTCGACCCACGGGAGAACACCGTCGCCGTCGTCGTCGCCCCACGTC
>Ga0233363_1001156_pt1 | contig 10424 bp, 8 predicted proteins | sample ElkDunMinimDraft_18_FD_191534 | JGI IMG/M metagenome (GOLD analysis project Ga0233363, IMG submission 191534) | Fecal eukaryotic communites from dung pellets of Tule Elk in California, USA - Elk Dung C16 | ecosystem: Host-associated > Mammals > Digestive system > Large intestine > Fecal | place...
GTGTAATGACCGCCGCGTCACTGGCTGGATCGCAAGCGTGATCTCGTACCGGGCGCTGGACCCGATCGACGAAGCGCCGCGAACGGGCCCAGCCCATGCCGTCGTGCGTATCCGGGCGGCACGGCGGGTTCAACCGCTTCGGCTGGCGCACAATGCATCGCTCCCACCGATCCGGACGCGTCATGGAACTTGAAGCCCTTCTCATCGCCGCCCTGCGCGAGGCCGGCTACGGCCAGGACGCCATCGGCTCCGCGATGCCGCGGATCCTCCGCATCATGCAGGCCGAAGACGTGCGCATCGAGATGGGCCGCGCCCTGTCTCGCAAGGAGCGCGAATACGTGCGCCTCCAGCTCGAACTGGGCCTCAACGTGTCGGAAGTTGTGGCGGGTCTGCGGAAATAATCGCCTTGCCCGGCGGACACGTCGCGAGCGTCTGCCCCGCTGCGCGGACTCCCCGGCAGGATCCAGCTTTCCCGGGCAGAGATACCAGGAGTGGCCCCATGCAAACCGTCATCGGCACCTGCCACTGCGGGGCTGTCGAATTCGAAGTCGATCTGATCGACGGCTTCGAGGACATCCGCCGCTGCAACTGTTCGCTGTGCAGCCGCAAGGGCGCGGTGATGGCCGGTGTCCCCCTCGATCGCCTGCGCGTGACCCGCGGCGCGGACAGGTTGAGTCTCTACCAGTGGAACACGCGGATTGCGAAGCACTGGTTCTGCAGTGTCTGCGGCATCTATACCCATCACCAGCGTCGCAGCGCGCCCGACGAATACGGCTTCAACCTGGCCTGCATCGAGGGCGTGGATGTGACCGCGCTCGGCGAAATCGGGTACGGCAACGGGGCGGCGCAGAGCCTGGTCTAGCTGGGGCGCTGCCGCCCGGCCTCGCCGCGTCGCTGAGGCGTGCGGCCGGCATGCCTTGCGTCCGCAGCTCGCTCAGGCGAATTCCAGCTGGTGGCGGGGCGGCGCCGGCGGGCACAGCACGATGCGGTTGCGGCCTTCGTGCTTGGCGCGGTAGAGGGCCTCGTCGGCGCGCTTGAACAGACTGGCGATGTCGTCGCCGGGATGCAGCATCGCCACGCCGATCGACACCGTCAGGCCCACCGGGAGGCCGCCGACCTCACGCCCTTCGGCCTCGACGGCCGCGCGCAGGGCCTGTGCCACCCGCAGTGCAGCCGCGGTATCGCTGCCCTCGAGCACCAGCACGAACTCCTCGCCGCCGTAGCGTGCCACCAGGTCGCTGGCACGGACCTGGCGGCGCAGGATGGCGGCCATGGCCCGCAGGCAGGCATCGCCCACGTCGTGGCCGTAACGGTCGTTGACCTGCTTGAAATGGTCGAGGTCGACGAACAGCAGCGCAAGCGAGTCGCCCCGCGCCGCCGCTGTCTCCATCAACTGCGCGATGCCGGTATCGAGTTGCGCGCGGTTGTACAGGCCGGTCAATGGATCGGTTATCGCGCTGCGTCGCGCCGAGACCATTTCGCGCTCGGCATATCGCGCTGCGCGCGCGGTCGCCAGCACCAGGATCAGCGCACCGACCGCGTCGGCCGCGGGATGCAGGTACTCGAGCCACTCCGGTGTGCCGACGTAGCGCAGGAAGTACACCGTACGCGTCATCGCGACGACCGACACCAGTCCCCAGCCGAGCAGGAAGACGAGCGCCTCGCGGTCGCCATCGAGCGCGCGCCTGATCCCCACGCCCAGCGCCAGCGAGCCCAGAGTGAGCAGCAACGTGTTGACCACGTAGGGCGCCACCGTGACCAGGGGCAGGAAGGGCAGGATCACCACCAGCGCCGCGCAGCTGACCAGCGCGATCCGGTAGAGGCGCGCCAGGCGCGGATAGCGGCGTGGTATCTGCAGCAGCACGAACAGGAACGCATATGCCGCGATCAGGCCCAGGCTGATGCCGAGCCCCGCCGCGCGCATCGCATGTTCCGCGGGGAACCATGGCGCCAGCACCACCATTTCCCCGCGCATCACCACCAGGTACAGCGCCACCGACAGCACCCATACGCAGAACATCAGCAGCATCCAGCGCCGCAACGCGACCGCGAAGATGGCCGCAACGACCGCCAGCAGCAGCTGCGCGCTCAGGACGGCACTGGTGAACCGGACGCGCGCATAGTCGGCCGCAAGGTAGGCCTGCAGCGGCTGCACCTCCAGGCCCATCGGTTGCCTGCGCGCGGAGGCAACTTCGATGAAGACCGGCTGGTCCAGACGATCTGCCGGCACCGGGATGGTCAAGCGATGGCGTGAGCCGATCTGCCGCACCGCGGGGTCGAAGGTGGCCAGGGGGCGGGGGGTGTAGTCGGGCGGGGCGTAGGCCACCAGCTGCGCGTCGTAGGCCTCGCGGATCGAGACGATCCAGACGTCGGGCTCGGGCGCGTTGCCCGCGTCGATGTCCACACGCCACCAGCGGGCGCCAGCCCGGCGCCGCAGTGCATCGTCAGCGACCGTCTGCCAGCCGTCGGCCTCGCGCACCGCGGCGACTTCGCCGGCACCGGGCCCATCGGGCAGCACCGAGACATGCATCGTCGGCGCGGCGGCCGCGACGGCCTCCGCGCACAGTCCAATCATGAGCAACAGCGCGCACACCACGCCCCAACGCATCCGCCCCCGTCGCAGTCGGGCTGCGACACCCCTCGATCCCCGGTCATGCAGTCTAGCCCGTGCACGGGCGTGGGCGAGCCCGTCGATTCGCCGTCCAAGGACGGCCCCCGGCCGCGCCCTTCGCCAAAGCGCGTCGTCCTGCGCGCGGCGACCATCGCTGACACGCGACCAGCGGAGCTGCCGATGCGCCTGGCACGCCGGGCGATCCGCCGCCGGACGGATCGGCCTTCACATCGACCAGAGCCCACTGCACGCGCACGGAGCCGGTACGCCGGCTGGGCCATGCCGCGGATCGAGCGCGCCCGCGTCATGACTCTGGAAAGTTCACGGCTGCCCCATGACGCGCTGACTAGGTTCGGCGATCAATGCCCGGAGGATGCGTCGTGGGACACAAATCACTGGCTGAGCAGGTCATCGTCGTCACGGGCGCCTCCAGCGGGATCGGACTGTGCACCGCGCTGCTGGCGGCCGAGCGGGGCGCCCAGGTGGTGCTGCTGGCGCGCAGCGACGTGCTCGAAGACATCGTGGCCGAGATCCGGGCCGAAGGCGGCCGGGCGGACGCCTTCCAGGTGGATGTCTCGAACCGTGAGGACGTCGCGCGCGTGGCGGCGGACATCGTCAGCCGATATGGCCGCATCGACACCTGGGTCAACAACGCCGGGGTCTCGATCTACGGCCGGCTGCACGAGGTGCCCGACGCGGACCACCGCCGGCTCTTCGAGGTCAATTTCTGGGGTCTCGTCAACGGATCGCTGGCTGCGTTGCCCGCCCTCAAGGCCAGCGGCGGCGTGCTGGTCAACCTCGGCAGCGAGGTCTCCGACGCAGTGATTCCCCTGCAGGGCATGTACACCGCTTCCAAGCATGCGGTGAAGGGCTTCACCGACGCACTTCGCGTCGAGCAGGAGCGCGTCGACCAGCAGCCGATTTCCATCGTCCTGATCCAGCCGACCGCGACCAACACCCCGTTTCCACAAAATGCGCGCAACTACCTCGAGCACGAGCCGAAGCTGCCGAGTCCGCTGATCGATCCCCACCGCGTCGCCGAGGCGATTCTCGACGCCGCCGAGAATGGCGGCCGCGAGGCCAAGGTCGGGGCGCTGGCCCATGTGAACACGGCGATGAGCAAGATCCTGCCGCGCCTGGCGGACCGCATGTCGGCCCGCCAGGCCGCCCGCCAGGAGCGCAGCGCGCCCCCGCGTGATCCGGAAGGGGCGCTGTTCAAGCCCGGCGAACGTGGTCATGTCTACGGCACGGATTCCAAGGGCGGGATCATCGGCGAGGGCTGAGGGGCTGCGGCTGCCGACGGGCTGCCGCCACGCGGCCCGGCTGCACGGGGGCGACACGGCAGTGCCCTGCTAGGATCGCCGGCGTCGCCATTTCCGGTGACGCACGCAAGGGGATTGCAATGCAGGCATGGGGACTCGGCGCCGCACTGGCGCTGGTATTGGGGGTGGCCGGAAGCGCGACCGCGGATGACGGACAGACGCGCGAAGTGCAGTCGCAGGACGGTTCGTTCACCGGTGAGATCGTCGGCACGCCGGCCGAAGGCAGCAAGTTCGCGCAGTTGCAGATCGGCATGAGCATGCAGGACGTGCAGGAGCTGATGGACAGCGCGCCGGATCGCTCCCACAGCTACGAATCGGGCAAGCGCTGGATCCCGTTCTACTTCGGCAACGATGCCACGCGCCTGCAAGCGCTGTTCCGCGGCGAAGGCTGTCTGATCTTCACCGGCGGCAACATCTGGGGCGGCGGCGGCAGCCAACTGATCCAGATCGAGGTCGACCCGGCCGGCGATTGCTACCAGCCCTGAGCACGTCCATGGCGGCGCGATCGCATCGCGTCCCATACCCCGCGCGGCCGGTTTTCGGCCGCGCGTTCCCGACGACAAGGAGGTTGCCCCTGTACACCTTGATCCTGCTCGCCGCGTCGACGCTTGCCGCCACCGGCGGAGCCGCTGTCGATGCACCTACGGTCTGTCTCAAGACCACCATCACCGAGAGTGGCCGCACCCGCGGCACGGCGATCGTCGAAGGCTCGGGCAACCGTCGCGACGACCGTGGTGCGAAGCGCTATCTCGAAGTCCTGAACTTCGGCGCCATGCCGCTTGGCGTCACGCCCGGGCAGACCGGCCACGCCATCGTCAAGGTCATCGGACCGGATACATGGAGCGTGGTCGTGACGGATGGCACCGCACTGTACGAGAGCTGTGACGCCGCGCGCGCTGCGCTCACCTCAGCGCCGTCTCCGCCGTCCGGATGATCCGACGGCGAGGACCGCGGGCATGACGCGTGGATCCGGGGCCAGACGCAAGAACGCCCCGCGGGCGGGGCGTTCGTATCCGTTTCCTCCCGTCTCTCACTCGAACCGGAACTTCGCCCCCACCGTGAAGTAGCGGCCGATGGCGCCGGCGAAATCCAGCGGGTTGTAGTTGATCGCGCCATAGGTCAGCGGATCGAGCGGGGCGATGCGGTCGGTGAGGTTGGCGACGGTTCCGAACACTTCCCAGCGTTCGGTGGCCTTCCAGCGCCCGGACAGGTCGATCGAGTAGAAGGAGGCCAGTTCGCAACCGCGCGGCGCATCGTCTCCGTTTGCGAAGCGGTTGGCGCACAGGGCATCGCCCGCCTCGGTGACGTTGCGCATGCTGTCGCGCCAGTTCACGACCGTGCTCACCGAGAACGCATCGCGCTCCCACGTTGCGCCGAAGTTGGCACGGTTCTTCGGGGTGCCGATGCAGTTGGTCACGTCGCAATTGCCGTGGGTGCCGGCGAACTGGTAGACGGTGCCGTCCGGATCCTGGCGTTCGAAGGTGCTGATGTGGGTGAACTGCAGGTCCAGCCGCAGGTTGCCCGCATCGCCCAGGTCCACGCTCTGTTCCATGTCCACGTCGAAACCCTCGACGGTGGTCGACGAGGCGTTTTCGTATCCGACCAGCACCGCGAGGATCGTGCCGCTGTCCGGCGTGCCCGGAATATCGTTGCTGCCGCGGATGACGTTGGCGCCACCGGCGGCGATCGCCGCGTCCGCGCTGCCGCCGAAGATCTCGTCGTTACGACGGATGCGGAAGGCGTCGAGGGCCAACGATCCGCCGACCCACGGTGAAAGCACAAAACCGACCGTCGTGCTCTTGGATTTCTCCGGCTTCAGATCGGGATTCGGAGACGTGATCAGCGCGATCGGGCCGGCGTCGCAATCCTGCGGCTCGTTGCCGGGCGCGGCGCAGCGCACCGGGTCGACGGCGGTGCTGAAGGCGGCCAGGCCACCGGTGCCGGACTCGGCGGGATTGGGTGCACGGAAGCCTTCGGCGTAGGTGCCGCGCAGCGCCAGCCAGTCGATCGGAGACCACTTCACCCCGAACTTGGGCGTGGTCGAGGTATCGCCACCGTCGTAGTGGTCCACGCGCAGGGCGCCGGTGAGCTCCAGGGTCTCCAGCACCGGTGCCTGCAGTTCGACGTAGGCGCTGGTGACCTTCTCGACGCCGCTGTAGCTGGAGTAACCCAGACCGATGATGTCGCCCTGATCGGTAAAGGTCTGCGGGGTGAGCGAGACCGACTGGCGCCGGTATTCGGCACCGAGCGCAAGCCCGAGCGCGCCGCCGCGCAGGTCCATCAACGGGCGCGTGGCCTTGGCGTCGATGACGTCGAGACGGGTGCGTCCGGCGGCGCTGATCCGCGGCGAGATGAAGTCGTAGAGCGCCTGGGTATTGAGCCCGGCATTCTCGCCGATGCGCCAGTAGCCGACGGGGCTGTCGGGGTCCTCGAGCGCGGTCCGGACCCGGCTGTAGCGCAGGAAGCCGGTGCGTTCGTTGTTGAGGTTCGTGCCCGAGTGCAGATAGCCCGCGTCGTAGTCCCAGGCGCCGAAGGTGCCCTTGACGCCAAGCAGTGCGCGCACGAACCGGCTGTCGTTGTAGGTCACCCGCGGGCCCACGTCGAACGCGGTGTAACGCAGTCTGTTCGCGGTGCCCGGGAATGGATTGTCGGGATGATCGGGGCCGAGCACGGTCGCACCCGGGCCCGGGTCGCTGGCATTGACCGGCCCGCCGGGATAACCCCACGCGCCGGAGACACCCGACGGGGTGTTCTGGAAGGTGGTCTTCTTCTGCGACGCGCTGAGCTCCATGTAGATCTCGCCGTTGTCACCGAAGGCGAACGCGGCGCGCGAGAAGAAGTTCACGTACTTCTCTTCGGGCGAGAGATCGCGGAAGCGCCCCACATCCCACAGGCAGCCGCCGGCCGGATCCTGCGGGGTCACGTCGGACAGGCCTGCGCAGCCGGGCAGGGACTGGAACAGGCCGGTCGCCGGATTCTCCACCGCGCCGGTGGGCCCGCCGCCCGCGGCAGTCCCGCCACCGCTGATGCGGCCGGGCAGGTTGGTGCCGATGGGGTAGCCCCAGGGCCGTGTATCGCCGGTGCCGATCCAGTCGCGGTCGCGGCGGTCGCGCACGCGGATGCCATCTGTCTTCGCCGCTTCGATGCTGAAGAACGCGTTGTAGCCGTCATCGCCCAGGCTGCCGGTACCCGCGGTCAGCGACGCCTTGGGCTGATCGCCGCCACCGTCCTGGGACCAGCCGTAGGAGATGGTCGCGGTCGCGCCCTCGTAGTCGTTGCGCAGGATCACGTTGACGACGCCGGCGATGGCGTCGGAGCCATAGATCGAGGACGCCCCGTCCTTCAGGACCTCGATGCGCGCCACCGCGTCCAGGGGGATGGTGCTGAGGTCGGTGAAGACCTTCTGGCCATCGTCGGCGAGGCCGAACGGGGCGAGGCGACGGCCGTTGAGCAGGACCAGCGTGGAGCCGGCGCCGAGCCCGCGCAGCGAGACCGCCGAGCCGCCGCCGGCGAAGCCGTTGCCGAAGCTCTTGGGAATGGAACCGGCGCCGTCGACCGACAGGCTCTGCAGGTATTCGCCAACCGTGGTCCTGCCGGTGCGGTCGATCTGCTCGCGGGTGATGACCAGTACCGGCGATGCCGTCTCGGTATCGGTCCGCGGGATATTGGAGCCGGTGACGGTGATGCGATCCAGCGTGGTGGTGTCGGACTGTTGCGCCGCGGCCTGCAGCGGCAGGACGCTGGCGACGGCACAGGCGATCGAGACAGCGAGCAGCCGGCGACGCGGCTGCGAAGAAAGGGCGAGCGGCATGGGAAGACCTCGAACAGAGTGGATGAACTGTGTGTCGGATCCGCCAATCCATCTCGGACGTCCGGCGACGACAGTAAAAATCCCGTTAACGTCGCGCTCGTGTGACGTGCGGCAATTCAGTTCCTCGCGTACAGGCCGAATTCAACGCAAGTTCATCCCCGCGGCAATTCAGGTGCCGCGGCGCAAATCGGCGACGCGACTGCGCCGGCGCGCGAGGCAGCGGCCTCCCGCCAGGTGCCTTGATTCGTGCAGGTGCGGACCAATATCCGCCGCCTATCGTCACCTGCCACACGGAACGTCCATGACCGCTACTGTCGAGACCCGCAAGTTCGAAGCCGAAGTCGCCCAGGTCCTGCACCTGGTGACGCATTCGCTGTACTCGCACAAGGAGATCTTCCTGCGCGAGCTGATCTCCAATGCCTCCGACGCCTGCGACAAGCTGCGCTTCGAGGCGATCGCCAACCCGGACCTGCTGGTCGGTGCCGGCGAGCTGCACATCGACGTGAGCTGGGACAAGGCCGCGCGCACGGTGACGATCCGTGACACCGGCATCGGCATGTCGCGCGAGGACGTGGTCGCCAACATCGGCACCATTGCCAGCTCCGGAACGCGCCGCTTCCTGGAGGCGATGAGCGGCGAGCAGAAAGCCGATGCGCGCCTGATCGGACAGTTCGGCGTCGGTTTCTACTCCGCCTTCGTCGTCGCCGACCGCGTGACCGTGCTCACCCGCCATGCCGGCGCCGCACCCGAGGCCGGCGTGAAGTGGGAAAGCGACGGCCGCGGCGAATATTCGCTGGAGGACGTGACCCTGCCCGAGCGCGGCACCACCGTCGTGCTGCACCTCAAGGCCGACGAGGACGAATTCCTCGATGGCTGGAAGCTGCGTTCGCTGGTGCGCAAGTACTCCGACCACGTCGCGTTCCCGATCCGCATGCCCAAGGACGCGGCCGTGCCCGCCGAGGACGGGGCCGAGGCCAAGGCCGACGCTGCGCCTGAATGGGAGACCGTGAACGACGCCTCGGCGCTGTGGACCAAGTCGAAGTCCGACATCTCCGACGAGGACTACCAGAGCTTCTACAAGTCGCTCGGCCACGACTTCAACGACGCCCTGGCCTGGACCCACAATCGCGTCGAAGGCAGCCAGAGCTTCACCACGCTGCTGTATCTGCCGTCGCAGCCGCCGTTCGACCTGATGATGGGCGGGCGCGACGAGCGCAAGGGCCTGAAGCTCTACATCAAGCGGGTCTTCATCATGGACGCCGCCGAAGAGTTGCTCCCGAACTATCTGCGCTTCGTGCGCGGCGTGGTGGACGCCGATGACCTGCCGCTCAACGTCAGCCGCGAGATCCTGCAGCAGAACCGCCAGCTCGACCGCATCAAGGGCGCCTGCGTGAAGCGCGTGCTCGATCTGATCGAGAAGCTCGCACGCGACGAGCCCGAGAAGTTCGCGACGTTCTACAAGGCCTTCGGCAACACGCTCAAGGAAGGCATCGTCGAGGACCCGGGCAACCGCGAGCGCATCGCCAAACTGCTGCGTTTCGCCTCCACCAAGGGCGATGGCGCCGCGCAGACGGTGTCGCTCGACGACTACGTCGGCCGCATGCCGGTGGGCCAGGACACCATCTGGTACATCACCGCCGATGGCTACAAGGCCGCGGCCGGGAGTCCGCAGCTCGAGGCCTTCCGCGCCAAGGACATCGAAGTGCTGCTGATGTTCGACCGCATCGACGAATGGATGCTGGGCAGCCTGCACGAATATGCCGGCAAGTCGCTGAAGAACGTGGCCAAGGGCCAGTTGCCGCTGGACGAGGCCGACAAGGCAAAGCAGGAGGCGGCATCGAAGGAAGCGGCTCCCCTGGTCGATCGGATCAAGGGACTGCTTGGCGAGCGTGTCGGCGACGTGCGCGTTTCGGCACGCCTGACCGATTCGCCCTCGTGCCTGGCGCTGGCCGACTACGAGATGGCCCCGCACCTGGCCCGCCTGCTGCGCGAGGCCGGCCAGGACGTGCCCGAGAGCAAGCCGACGCTGGAGATCAATCCGCAGCACGCCCTGCTGGCCCGGATCGAAGGCGAAGCCGATGACGCCAAGGCGGCGGACCTCGCGACCCTGCTGCTCGAACAGGCCGAGATCACTGCGGGCGCGCAACTGCCGGATCCGGCCGCATTCGTGCAGCGCATGAACCGGGTGCTGCTGGGCGGCTGAACCCGCGGGGGTTCCGTCGAGCACGCGACCATGCGTCCCGAGCCCTCCCCCGCATACGGGGGAGGGTCAGATGGGGGCAAACCCCACGTTCGCGGCAAGGACGGCCCCGTGCGGCCGGCCCGCACGCCATTGCACCGCCGGAGCAGCTGCCTGGCCGCCGAAAGAACGAGCGCTCGCGCCATTCCGGCGAGCGCGAACGCCGGAACCGCGGACGTGCCTACGCACCGCCCATCCCGCGTCCATTCCCACAACAGCATCCGGCAACGCCCGATTCCCTGCGCCCTGCGGATGCGGCACCCTGTCCGCATCCGTCCCGCGTCCGTCAGAACCTGCGCCCTCCGACGCGGGTGCCGGGACGCAGGGCGGAACCGCTCCACGCAGGGGACCACGACGATGGCCGATCGGACCGTAGGTACAGGTCGACACTCCCCGCGGCCACGCAGGCTCGCGGCCGCGCTTGTCGCCACCGCACTCACG
>Ga0233363_1001157_pt1 | contig 10421 bp, 10 predicted proteins | sample ElkDunMinimDraft_18_FD_191534 | JGI IMG/M metagenome (GOLD analysis project Ga0233363, IMG submission 191534) | Fecal eukaryotic communites from dung pellets of Tule Elk in California, USA - Elk Dung C16 | ecosystem: Host-associated > Mammals > Digestive system > Large intestine > Fecal | place...
GCAATACGAGCTTAGAATGATAACCATTGTCATTGTCGCGCATATCGGAAGGGAGACCAGGTGCGCCAACTGTCCGTCCCCCCGGGCGAACCACGGCAGGCACACAGTCCCGACCCCCGCTCCGCTTCCTCCCCCGGGGCGGCGGACCCGCCCCGGGTCCGCCGGCTGTCCACCCCCTCCGGCACGGCCGCGGCCACCGTCGTGCTCGGCGCCGTCCTGGCCGCGTCGGCGGTCCTGGCGATCGGCCTGGGCTCGGCGCTCGTCCCGCCCGCCGAGACCGTGCGCTACCTGTGGGCCGCCCTCACCGGCGGCACCATCCAGCCCGACGAGGTCGTCCGCTACCAGATCATCTGGCAGATCCGCACACCGCGCGTGATCCTCGCGGCCCTGGTCGGCGCCGGGCTCGGCGTCGTCGGCGTCGCCGTCCAGGCGATGGTGCGCAACGCGCTCGCGGACCCCTACATCCTCGGTGTCTCCTCCGGCGCCTCCGTCGGCGCGGTCCTGGTGGGCGTGTTCGGCGCGCTCTCGGCCCTCGGCGTCTACGCCGTCTCCGTCGGCGCCTTCCTCGGCGCCCTCGTCGCGACCCTCCTCGTGTACCTCATCGCCTACTCCCGCACGGGGGTGACGCCGCTGCGCCTGGTGCTGACCGGCGTCGCCCTGTCCTTCGGGTTCCAGGCGGTCATGAGCGTGATCATCTACCTCGCCCCCAGCAGCGAGGCCACGAGCACGGTCCTGTTCTGGTCCATGGGCAGCTTCGGCGCGGCGACCTGGGGCTCGCTCCCCGTGGTCGCGGCGGTGGTCGTCCTGGGCGCGGTCCTGCTCCGCGGACTGGCGCGCCCGCTCGACGTCATGGCGCTGGGCGACGAGACGGCCGCCAGCCTGGGCATCGACGCGGACCGGCTGCGCCGGTGGCTCTTCGCGCTGACCGCCGTCATGACCGGGGCGATGGTCGCGGTGAGCGGGGCGATCGGCTTCGTCGGCCTCGTCATCCCGCACATCGTGCGCATGCTGGTGGGCGCCGACCACCGGCGGGTCCTCACCGTCGCACCGCTGCTCGGCGCGGTCTTCATGGTCTGGGTCGACCTCGCCTCCCGCGTGGCCGTGGCCCCCCGCGAGCTCCCCCTGGGCGTCATCACCGCCCTGATCGGGGTCCCGGTGTTCATCACCCTCATGCGCCGCAGGGGCTACCTGTTCGGAGGACGCTGATGGACCTGCGCCTAGACGGCCTGTCCGTCGAACTCGGCGGCGCCCCGATCGTCCGCGCGCTGACCCTGGACGTCCCCGACGGCCAGGTGGTGGGGCTGGTCGGCCCCAACGGCTCGGGCAAGTCCACCGCCCTGCGCTGCGTGTACAGGGCGCTGCGCCCCGACGCGGGCCGGGTGTGGGTGGGGACGGAGGACCTGTCCTCCCTCAGCCTGCGCCTGAGCGCCCAGCGCGTCGCCGCGCTGACCCAGGAGAGCGGCAGCGACCTGGACTTCACCGTGGAGGAGGTCGTGGCCCTGGGCCGCGCCCCCCACCTGCGGGGCAACCAGGCGCTCAGCGACCGGGAACGCGCCCTCTGCCACCGCGCCATGGAACTCCTGGACGTGGCGCACCTCGCCCGGCGCGGCGTGCTCGAACTGTCGGGCGGGGAGCGCCAGCGGGTCCTGGTGGCCCGCGCCCTGGCGCAGGAGCCCCGGGTGCTGGTCCTGGACGAGCCCACCAACCACCTCGACGTCCGGCACCAGGTCGAACTCCTGTCCCTCGTCCGGGGGGCCGGGATCACGGTGCTCGTGGTCCTGCACGACCTCAACCTGGCGTCGGCCGCCTGCGACCGGATCGGGGTGCTCTCCGAGGGGGCGCTCGTCGCCGCGGGCACCCCCGGCGAGGTCCTGACCCCCGCCCTCCTCCGCGAGGTCTTCGGCATCGAGGCCTCGGTGGTGCCGCACCCCCTGACCGGCGACCCCCAAGTGCTGTACCGGCTCCCTCCCCGTCCAGGCCCCCTGGACTCCGTGATGTCGAGAAAGGCGTCCCATGACGACCAGCGTTCGTGAAGGCAGTTCCCCCTGGCGGTCCGTGCTCCCCGTGGCAGCCGTGTCCGTCCTCCTCGCCGGGTGCGGCGCACAGGTGCAGGAGGGATCGGTCGCCGCGGACACGGTGACCGCGCAGCGCTGCGGCGAGGAGGTGGAGTACACCACCCCGCAGCGCGCCGTCGCCTACGAGGGCGGCAGCGCGGACAAGCTGTTCGCGCTGGGGCTGGCCGACCGGGTGCACGGCTACGTGATGCCCCCGGCCAACCCGCCGGTGGAGGAGTCCCCGTGGGCGGAGGACTACGCGGCGGTCGAGTTCCTCGGCGACGACCTCCTCAACCGCGAGACGGTCGTGGACGCCGAGGCGGACCTGGTGGTCGCGGGCTGGAACTCGGGGTTCAGCGACCAGCGCGGCATCACCCCGGAGATCCTGGACGGGATCGGCATCCAGAGCTTCATGCACGCCGAGTCGTGCTTCAACTACCCCGGTTTCCCGGAGCGGGTCACGCCCTTCGAGGGCCTGTACACGGACCTGGAGCGGCTGGGGCGGATCTTCGGGGTGCAGGAGCGGGCGGAGGAGCTCGTCGAGGGGTACCGCGCGCGGGTCGCGGCGGTGGAGGAGCAGGCCCCCGGAGGCGACCCGGTGTCCGTGTTCCTCTACGACTCGGGGACCGACCAGCCCTTCACGGCGGGCAGCCAGGTGCCGCCCGACGACATCATCGGCCACGCGGGGGGCGAGAACATCTTCGGCGACCTCGACGAGCGGTGGAGCCAGGTCGGCTGGGAGGCGGTCGTGGAGGCCTCCCCGGAGGTCATCATCATCCTCGACTACGGCGACCAGTCCGCCGAGGAGAAGATCGACTTCCTGACCTCGTTCCCGGCCATGTCCGAGGTTCCGGCGGTGACCGAGGAGAACTTCTTCGTCCTGGACTACAACGAGGGCATCTCCGGCCCCCGCAACATCGACGGGTTGGAGAGGTTCGCCGAGTACCTGCGGGAGCTGGAGGGGGTCTGACGGCGGCGGGCCGGGGCGCACCCCGGCCCGTGCCCCGCGGCCGACCGCGAGGCGGGCGCATCCGCTCCCGGAGGCGCCCGTCGGCGCACACCCGCCCGCGCACCGCCTGGCCGCCTCCCCGCGGGGAGGCGGCCAGGCGGTGGCTCACCGGTCCAGGGACGCGACCAGGTCGTCGGTGTGGACGGCACGGGACGGCGGCGGGGCCCCCTGCCACTCCATCCGCGACCAGGGAAGCTCCAGGTCGTCGGGGTCCAGGACCTCCCGCGGAGCCAGGTCCTCGATCGCGGCGGCCTCGCCGTGGCGGGCGAAGACCGACTCCACGTACCGGTGGCCGGTGTCCGGCGCCAGGAAGACGACACGGCGCCCCGGGTTCCGCCCGGCCTCCCACCGCGCCACGAGGTGGGCCGCCCCGGTGGAGAGCCCCGCGAACACCGCGTGGCGGCGGAGCAGGTCCACGCTCCCGGCCAGGGCGGCAGTGAACCCGGTCCAGTGGACCGTGTCGTAGAGCGCGTGGTCGACGTTGCCGAAGGGGATGGAGCTGCCGATGCCCGCGATGATGATGTCGCGGTCCTCGACGCCGTCGCCGCCGAAGGTGACGCTGCCGAAGGGCTGGACCCCCACCAGCGCGGTGTCGGGCTCCTTGGACCGGAGGAAGCGGGCCAGAGCCCCGGTCGAGACGCCCGTCCCGACCCCGCCCACCAGGGTCAGCGGCTCGCCGCCCGTCTCCCGGGCGATCATGTCGGCGGCCTCGCGGTAGCCGAGGGCGTGGATGTCGTCGTGGTACTGGCGCATCCAGTGGAACCCGGGGTTGTCCCGGATCACCTCCCGGACCCTTGTCACGCGCCGGTTCTGGTCGAGCCGCAGGTCGTCGGAGGGCGGCATCTGCTCCAGGGTGGCGCCGAGCACGGCCAGCTGGACGCGCAGGGTCCGGTCGACCGTCGTGGAGCCGATGATGTGGCAGTGCAGCCCGTAGCGGTGGGCGGCCAGGGCCAGGCCGTGCGCGTACATGCCGCTGGAGCTGTCCACGAGGGTGTCGCCCGGACGGACGGCGCCGGTGTCGAGCAGGTGGCGGACCGCCGCCACCGCGGACGCCACCTTCATGGACTCGAAGCGCAGGCACGCCAGTCCCCCGCCCAGGTCGATCAGGTCGGGTCTGCCGACGGCCTCGGAGAAGTGCTCGTCCACGGTCATCCCCGCCCTCCCCCGGCGCTCGTCCCTCTCCTGTCAGCACCGTGGTCCCGGTAGCGGTAGAGGGCGGTCGGGGCGGCGCTGAACTGGGAGAACGGGAAGGGTTCGGCCGACAGGGCGCTGACTCCGCTGCCGAGGAACGCGCGGGCGACGGCGGCACCGCTCTGCGCGTAGACCACGAGCGGGACGTCCCGCTCGCGACATCGCTCCAGGATGCGGTCGAAGGTCCCGTTGCCCAGGGTCATCCCGGTGGCGACGACGGCGTCCGCCTCGGAGAGGACCTCCTCCATGTCCGGGGTGACGGGGTCGCCCCACCGGGTGGTCCGCAGGTTCAGATCGCAGGGCAGGCAGCGCCCTCCCCTGTCGTGGATCGCGGCGACGAGGGGGTTCACCACCCCGATGAGGCCGATCTTGCGGCCGTCGGGTTCCGGGACGAGCCCGGCGACGGCCGCGTCCCGTGCCAGGGCCCGTTCCTCCGGGGTGCCCTCCGGCAGGACGACCTCCTCGGCCCGGGGGTCCTCGGAGTGCGGCGCCGCCTGTCCCAGGTAGGCGTCCAGGGCGGCGAGCCGCAGCGGGAGCGGCCCGTGGGAGAGGAGGTCCCGGAGCGGCCCGCCGGAGGCCTCGGCGCAGACCTCGGGGTCGATCTCACCCGGTTCGAAGGCGCACGCGCCGAAGGCCCGGCCGACCCTGACCAGGACGTACTGGTTGAGGTAGGTGACCCCTGAGCCCGCGAGCCGGGTGCCGTGGTGGACCCAGAACACGCTGGTGGCCGTGGGAGGTGAGGGGTCGGCCAGCGCCGACCGGAAGAGCGCGTCGAGGTCCCTCATCGGACCGCCTCCCCGTCCCGGGCGCCGTCGCCGGCCACCGCGGGTTCGCGGGTGAGCCGGAACAGGTGGGTGAGGACGCCGTCCTCCCAGTCGTGCCGGTGGTGGATCCGGGCCGTGAACCCGGTGCGGACGGCGTGGCCGATGATGCCGCGCAGGTCCGCGGTGTTGGACACGATGAGGTAGACCTCCCCGCCGGGGGCCAGCAGGTCGCGTTCGGCGAGCTGTGAGAAGAAGGCGTCGGTGACCGCGGCCCCCGCGCACACGTTGCGGACCACGTCGGGGTCGTCGCTCACCCGCTGGCTGACGGCCGGGGGGTTGAAGGTGACGACGTCCACCTGGTGGCCCTCGGGGAAGTCCGCGAAGACGTCGGAGACGACCGGGACGAACTCGGGGGCCTCCCCGTCCGGGACGATCCTGCGGTAGTTGTCCCCGGCGGCGCGGACGCTGTCGGCGTGCACGTCCACGGCGTACACCCGTGCCGCTCCGCGCAGGCCCGCCACGGCGGTCTCGACCCCCAGGCCGACCCCCATCGCGGCGTAGCGCCTGCCGCGGATCGCGATGTCGCCGTCCAGGAGGCGCTGGTGGACCATCCGGCTCGTCTCCCCCGGCAGGAACACCCCGGGTGGGACGGTGAAGTCCCATCCGTTCCAGGCGTAGGTGCGGTGGGTGCGGAGGTCGGCCTTGGGCTGGTTCATGCCGATGATCTGCCGGGACGGCAGAGGGGGAGGGAGCTGTGCGATCAGGGAGGGGTCCACGCGGGTCCTTTCGACGGCGGAGGGTGGCGTCTCGAACAACGGCGGCGGGGCGCCGACACACGCCCCAGGTCGCATCTCGGACACCGGGCCGCCCGCTGCACCTCCGGGGTGGGGCACCGGGGGCGGCTCCGGCGATGACGACTATAGGGGAAATGAAAATCATTGTCATCAGATGGCGGCAATGCGAGTTCATCGCGAGTGGTTATCGTTTTCACTAGGATGGAATGACCACTTCCCGATCCGCCAGAGAGTGAGAGACCACGGTGCCATCGACGCCGCCGAACCCGACCGCGCTCCGCGACCCCCGGGGCAGACCGCTCCTCGACCCGGCCTTCGTCCGCCTGTGGTGCGGAACCACGGCGTCGGGCCTGGCGACCTGGGCCCTGCCGTTCATCCTCGGGCTGGCGGTGCTCGACGGCACCCTCGGAGCGGTGGGGCTGGGCCTGGTCCTGGCCACCCGGACCGCCGGGTTCCTGGTCGCCGTGCCCCTCGGAGGGCTGCTCGCCGACCGCCACTCCCGCCGGTCGGTCGTCCTGTGGTCGGGGCTCGCGGCGGCCGCCGCCACCCCCGTCCTCACCGCGGGGCTGGGCACCTCCACCGCCCTCATGGCCGCGGCGGCGGCCGTGGTGGGCGTCGGTCAGGGCGCCTGCCGACCGGCGTTCCAGGCGCTCACCGCCGAGGTCGTCGCCCCCGGGGACCGGCAGCAGGCCAACGCCGCCCTCACCTTCTCCGTGCGCGGCGCCACCCTGCTCGCCCCCGGGCTCACCGCGCTGCTGTCGACGGTGACCGGCACGGGCACCCTGCTCCTGGGCACGGCGGCCCTCTGGCTCGCGGCGGCGCTCCTCCCGCCGGCCGGGACCGCGACCGCGGAGCGGGCGCAGCGCGCCGCCTTCCACACGGAGTTCCTCGAAGGGCTCGCCGAAGCCCGCAGGCACCCCTGGTTCGTCGCCGGGCTGGGGGCCCTCACCGTCGTGATCGCCCTGGGCTACTCCTCCACGAGCGTGCTGCTCCCCCTGGCCAGCCGCGACCACTACGGGACGGAGGCGGTCCTGGCCGGGGCGCTCACCGCCTACACGGGCGGGGCCCTCCTCGGCGCGGTGCTGGTCTCACGCTGGCAGCCCCGGGCCCAGGGGTGGACGGCACTGGCCGGGCTGGCCCTCTACGGCCTGGCCCCGCTGAGCCTGGTCCTCCCCGTGGGACCCCTGGCGGTCATGGCCGCGTACGCCGTGGTGGGGGTCGGCGTCGAACTGTTCAACGTCCCGTGGTTCACGGCCGCGCAGCGGGAGGTGGAGCCGGGCAAGCTCGCGCGGGTCTCCTCCCTGGACTTCCTCTTCTCCTACGGGCTCGCCCCGGTGGGCCTGGCCCTGATCGCCCCGGCCGCGCAGGCCTTCGGCGCCGGGCCGGTGCTCCTGGCGTGCGCCCTGCTGTGCGTGGCGGCGCCCGCGCTGGCCGCCCTGGCCCCCGGCTCCCGCGACTTCCGCACCCCCTGAGCCGGGCACGGGGCGGCGCCGCCCCCGGCCACGGCGGTCGGCTCCCTCCGGGGACGACCGCGTGCGGCCCCGGTGCGAGGGATGCCGAAGGGAGCCGATACCGTGCGGCTCCGGCCCGGCCCCCGGCAGCGCGGGCCGGGCGGGGCGGGGAGGCGGGCCGTCCACTGCGGGACCGGCGGTCCCGCAGGGGACGGCCCCGGGCACGGGCGAGCCCCGGGGTCGGCCTCAGGAACGCCGGTCAGCGGGGACGTGGCGGGTCGACGGCCCGGTGTACTCCGCCAGGACCGCGCGGGGCAGCGGCCCCTTGATCCTGGCTCCCGTCCCGGTCTCCTCCCAGGCGTGGGCGAGGATGCCCACGGAGCGGGAGAGCACGAACAGCCCGCGGGCCAGCTCGGCGGGGAACCCCAGGGAGGCGTAGACGACAGCGGTCGCGGCGTCCACGTTCATGGGGACGGGCCTCGCACGGCCCTCCGCCAGGGCGGCCTCCAGCGCCAGCGCCGACTCCAGGGGCCCGGCGGGCACCACGCCCTCCTCCACGGCCTGCTCGACCAGGCCCAGGAGCGGGTCGCGGCGGGGGTCCCGGGGGTGGAAGCGGTGCCCGAAGCCGGGCACGTACTCCCCCCGGGCGCGGTACCCGGCCACCTCCTCGGCCGCCACGCGGTCCGCCGGGGCCCCCTCGGCGCGGAGCGCCGCCATCCGCTCCAGGAGTTCGACGCACTGCTGCCCCGCTCCCCCGTGGACGTCCCCGAGGAGGTTCACCCCGGTGGCGACGGCGTTGTTCAGGCCGACACCGCAGGTGGCCGCCATGCGCGCGGCCGCGATCGACGGCGCCTGGGGGCCGTGGTCGACGGCCGCGACCAGGGCCGCCTCCAGCAGGCGGGACTGCCGGGGGTCGGGCAGGTCGCCCCGCAGCATGAGCCACACCGTGTCCACGAACGAGGCTCCCCCGATCAGCTCCTGGACCGGGTAGCCGCGCGGCTCGATCTCGCCCGGGGCGATCCTGATGACCCCCGTGGACCACCAGCTCCCGATCTCCCGACGCGTCATGGACTTCTCCTCAGGGGCGGTCATACGGTTCCCTCCTCGCACAGCCGGTCGATCTCCTCGTCGCTGAACCCCGCCTCGCGCAGGACCTCCGCCGTGTGCTCCCCGAGCGTCGGGGGCGGTCCGGGAGGGGCGAGTGCGGCGCCGTCCACGTGCACGCCGCTGCCGAGGACGCGCAGTTCCCGTTCTCCGTCCCCGGGGAACGGGAGCGTGTGCACCAGGCCCCGGTGCTCCACCTGGTCCAGGCCCAGGGCCTCGGGCACGCTCAGGACCCGGGCCGCCGGGACGCCGGCCTCGGAGAGCTCGCGCTCCCACTCCTGGGCCGTGCGCAGGGCGAGGTACTCCTCCAGGGCCTCGCGCAGGGCGTCCCTGTGGGCCTTGCGGTCCTCGCGACGGGCGAATCGCGGGTCGGAGGCCAGGTGGGGGGCTCCGACCAGGGCGCACAGCGCCTCGAACTGCTCCTGCTTGTTGGCGGCGATGTTGAGGGCGCCGTCCGCCGCGGCGAAGGTGCCCGAGGGGGCGGCCGTGGCGTTCTCGTTGCCGATGGGGGACGGTTCGACGCCGGTGGTCAGGAAGTTGGACACGCCCCAGCCCATGGCCGTGATGGCGGTCTCCAGCATGGACACGTCCACGCTGGCCCCGACCCCGGTCCGTTCGCGCCGGACGAGCGCGGTGCTGACGGCGAAGGCCGCGGCGAGGCCGCCCAGGACGTCGGCGACGGGGAAGCCGGCCCGCAGGGGGCCCGTCCCGGGGGTGCCCGTGGCGCTCATCATGCCCGAGAGGCCCTGGACGATCTGGTCGTAGGCGGGGCGCCCGCTCATCGGGCCGTCGGCGCCGAAGCCGGAGACCGCGCAGTAGACCAGTCCGGGGTTGAGCTCCCGCAGCCGCTCCCAGCCGAAGCCCAGCCGTTCCAGGACTCCGGGGCGGAAGTTCTCCAGCAGCACGTCGGCGCCGCGCACCAGCCGCTCCATCACCTCCTTGCCCCCGGGGGACTTGAGGTCGAGCGTGAGGGACCGCTTGCCGGCGTTCTGCGCCAGGAACGACGCGCCCAGGCCCTGGGCGTTGAGGTCCGCGGCCGCTCCGAGGCGCCGGGCCAGGTCACCGCCGCGGGGCACCTCGACCTTGACGACCTCCGCGCCCATGAGCGCCAGCTGGTAGCCGGCGTAGGGCCCGGCCAGGACGTTGGTCATGTCCAGGACGCGCACCCCGGCCAGAAGCGGCTCGGGCGCCGCCTGTTCCCCGGGGCTCATCGCGCGGTCCTTCCGGCGTCGGCGGGCCCGCCCAGGGGGTCGAGTCCGATCCGGGTGATGCGCCCGGCCGCGCCGATGACCGCCGAGGTGAAGCTCTCGACCGCGGCATCGGTGAAGCGGGCGGTGGGTCCGCCCACGGCCAGGGCCGCGACGGGGACGACGCCGTCGGGTCCGTAGACGGGTGCGGCGACGCCGGAGGCGCCGGTCTCGCGCTCGCCGTGGCTGACCGCGTGGCCCAGTCGCGCCGCGCGCTCCACCTCCTCACGGAGGCGGTTGAGGTGCCCGGGGCCGTGGGGGGAGGCCGCCGAGACGCGCAGGAGCAGGGACTCGGGGGCGCCGATCAGGAGGACCTTGCTGGCGGAGCCGCCCCACAGGACCATCTCGTCGCCGGTGTTGACGACGTGGCGGAGCCGCTGGGGGCCCTCCTCCTGGGCGACGCACACGCGGACCGCGTCCGCGCGGACGTAGAGGTTGACCGTCTCCGCCGTGTCGGCGACGAGCTCGCGCATCACCGACCGGACCGCCTCGGGGACCCTCCAGACGGCGTGGGCCAGACGGGCCCACCGCAACAGTCCGGGGCCCACGCCGACCCGGCCGTCGGGCCGGGTCCACAGCAGTCCCCGCTGTTCCAGGGTGCCCACCAGGCGCAGAACCGTCGTCTTGGCCAGACCGGTCCGCTCGGTGAGCTCCCGCACGGTGTGGGCCTGGTGCGTCTCGTCGAACAGGTCCAGCAGGTCCAGTGCGCGCACCACGCTGCGCACCGAGCCGTCCGCGTCGCCTCCCGGCATGTCTCCTCCTCGCCAGTGGTCCACTGAGTGGTCTATTTGATCCACTAGGTGGACT
>Ga0233363_1001158_pt1 | contig 10416 bp, 7 predicted proteins | sample ElkDunMinimDraft_18_FD_191534 | JGI IMG/M metagenome (GOLD analysis project Ga0233363, IMG submission 191534) | Fecal eukaryotic communites from dung pellets of Tule Elk in California, USA - Elk Dung C16 | ecosystem: Host-associated > Mammals > Digestive system > Large intestine > Fecal | place...
TAAAGCGGTTCTGCTCCACCACGGCCTAACACCTGAGTTAAGCCGCGCCGCGAGGCGGCGTCGGCTTGGACGAACTGTTAGGCGCCATGGCTCGGGAGTCTGACCAGCCCGATTGACCCGTATCCATCCATCGAAGCGATAGAGATGGGCACTGAGATCACCGGGACACCCAGCGACGACCAGCAGGAATGCAACCACTGGATAGCACAGTCTGCTAAAGCATCGGACACCGAAAAGGCGTCTTCGCCGGAAGACATTAACGGTAGTGGCGGCTCGAGGCCGGCAGCGGTCATAACGGTGCCAAATAGCTCTGCTGTTTCCGATATTGACTTATTGAGAACATAAAGGTCAGGACCGGCCAAGTGGACACGCACTGTGAGGAACCCCTCGCCGTCTTGGTCGACGTGGACACCAATAGTGACTTCTTTGGTCTCTTGCGGAAGGCTCTGGAACGTGGCCTGGAGTCGACTCGCGATCTGGTCGGCGCACGAGTCGAGGACAGATCTTACTTCACGACAGTAGAGTTCTTGATCCATGACGCCTAACGCTTGAATTAAGCCGACCCGCGAAGCGGGTTCGGCTTGAATGAATTGTTAGGCGCCGCCACGCCACTGTTGAGTTGCAAAGGCTAATCCTCGGGCTTGCGTCTTGCCAGTGATTAGGTTGAGTTCTGAGCTGGAATCGTGGTGTGCGATTGTAGCCGCCAGGGGAAACCTTTGGCCGCCGGCCTTTTGCCAGCAGGAGACAAACCACTCTAAAAGCTCCTTAGTTGCAATGTGCCACGGGTCGCTTCCGGGGCTCTCGGCCTCTAGTTGCTCCTCGAGCTCTACTGGATAAACGCAATCGATACTAATGAGAGCTGGATCAACCGGGCTAGGATAGGTCGCTTGTCCGTCAACATAGACGAAGAACTCGCTATTGCGGCTGTCAAGAAAGAAGGCTCTTACAGGAAACCCAGAAGTGAATCCGTCGCTAAAGATCTCGAAATCAAGTGCGGCAATCTCTCTTGGGTATTGATGCGAAACAAGAGCGCCCAAGACCGGAATGAGCAATGCATCGAGTTCTACGAGGCTCGAGCGGACGTGCTTTTGAAATGTGAGTTCTGCTGGGGACATTGATAAGGCGCCTAACGCCTGAGTTAAGGGGTGCCGCGAAGCGGCATCCCCTTGAACGAATTGTTAGAGGGCTGGCTGCGCAGTTGTCGCCAAAGCGCCACGCAGATCAGCAACGCAACCACATTCACTCCAACGGCAATTGGCTTTGGCTGGTTGATGGTCAGCTCGAAGCGGCTACCCACCCAAGTTAGGAAATTGATCTTTCCAGGAGAGAATTGAACCCACACGCCAGCGAGGAACCCGGCAGAGAACATGTAGCTCAGCAGGGGTGACTGGAGAATCGGGATCTGGATGAGCCAGAACCGGAAGCTATTGCGGGTTGCGTTGGGGTGTCGCTCCAGCATCTGCACGCCGCACCAAATGCCCCACACATATAACGGCATGAACAGGGCCAAGATGATCTTTGAGGCGAGAGGTATCTCGTTGAAAAGCATGGTCCAGATGAGCGTGGCGCCGACGGCGCCGCCACCTAGTGCTGCGATTCCCAATGCACGCCGCCACAAATCGGTCATAAGCCCTCTAACAACTATTGGACCGCCTAAGTGCGGTGTTGCACCGAGTATCGGGCACAGGGGCGGGTGCGGGAAGAGGGGAAATCCGACCGAGCATCAACAGCTTGGCGGATGTCCGTGTCGCCGGGGGCGGGTGAGGCTGCCTGCGTTATCCAACCAAAAAGCGGGCGTATGAGTTACATCGGCGGAAACGAGGGTGTAACGGGCGCGCAGGCGCCCCGGTTGCTGGATCAGGTGCGGGCGCGTTTGCGCCTGCGGCACTACAGCCTGCGTACCGAGCAGGCCTATGTGGCGTGGATCCGGCGCTTTGTGCTGGCCAACGGTCGCCGCCATCCACGCGGGCTGGGGCTGGTCGAGGTGGAGGCGTTCCTGAGCGGCTTGGCAACGCAGGGGCGGGTGTCGGCGGGCACCCAGAACCAGGCGCTGTCGGCCCTGCTGTTCCTATACCGCGAGGTGCTGGATATCGAGCTGCCGTGGATGGAGGGGCTGGTGCGGGCCAAGCGCCCCCGGCGCATCCCGGTGGTGTTGTCGCAGGAGGAGGTCGCGCGCCTGCTGTCTGCGCTGGAGGGGCCGTGCTGGCTGATGGGGGGGCTGCTCTACGGCAGCGGCATGCGCCTGCTCGAGTGCCTGCGGTTGCGAATCAAGGATGTGGATGCCGCGCGCCGCGAGATCGTGGTGCGTGATGGCAAGGGCGGCAAGGACCGGCGCGTGCCCCTGCCCGCGAGCCTGCTGCCCGAGCTGGAGCGACAGCGCGCCCGCGCACTCCTGCAGCATGCCGCCGATCGCGAGCGCGGGGGCGGGCGTGCCCATCTGCCGCACGCGCTGGCGCGTAAATATCCGGGCGCGGATCTCGAGCCGGGCTGGCAGTACCTGTTCCCGTCGGCGCGTATATCCATCGATCCACGCACCGGTCGCGCCGGTCGCCACCATGTGTCGGAGGAAGTCCTGCAGCGTGCGGTGAAGGCGGCGCGCCTGCGCGCGGGCATCGTCAAGCCGGCCACCTGCCACACCTTGCGGCATTCGTTTGCCACCCACCTGCTGGAGGCCGGCTACGACATCCGCACGGTGCAGGAGCTGCTGGGGCACAAGGATGTCGCCACGACGCAGATCTATACCCATGTCCTGGGCCGCGGGGCGTCCGCAGTGGCGAGTCCGCTGGATCGGCTGCCCACTGGCGCGGCAACCTGGCCAGGCACGTGAGAAGTGCGCCTGTTCAATCGCCGAGCAGGGCGCGATCGCGTACCGCGCCCTTGTCGGCGCTCGTGGCCAGCAGTGCGTAGGCCTTGAGTGCGGTACTCACCCGGCGGGGGCGCGGGCTCGCGGGTTTCCAGCCGCGGGCATGCTGCGCGGCGCGGCGTGTGTCGAGTTTCGCGGAGTCCACCAGCAAGCTGATCGTGCGCGCGGGAATGTCGATCCGGATCCGGTCGCCATCGCGCACCAGGGCGATGGCACCGCCGGCTGCGGCTTCCGGCGACACATGCCCGATCGACAGGCCCGACGTGCCACCGGAGAACCGCCCGTCGGTCAGCAGCGCGCACTGCGCGCCCAGTCCTCTGGATTTCAGATAGCTGGTCGGATACAGCATTTCCTGCATGCCGGGACCGCCCTTTGGGCCTTCATAGCGGATCACGACGACGTCCCCGGGCTGCACCACGTCGTCGAGGATGCCTGCCACCGCGTCCTCCTGGCTTTCGAAGACCCGCGCGGGGCCTTCGAACACGTGGATCGACGGGTCCACGCCCGCCGTCTTGACCACGCAGCCATCCGGGGCGAGGTTGCCGGTCAGCACGGCCAGGCCGCCTTCGGGGGAGTAGGCATGGCCGGTGTCGCGGATGCAGCCGCCGGCGCGGTCGGCATCGAGCGACGGCCAGCGCGTCGCCTGGCTGAAGGCGGTCTGGGTGGGAATGCCGGCGGGGCCGGCGCGGAAGAACGTGTGCACGGCCGGGTCGTCGGTCGCATCGATATCCCACCGGGCGATCGCGTCGCCCAGGGTCGGGGCGTGCACCGTGGCGACCCCGGTGTGCAGCAGGCCGCCGCGCGCGAGCGCGCCGAGGATCGCGGGTATGCCACCGGCGCGGTGCACGTCCTCGACGTGGTAGTCGGGTGAGTTCGGCGCCACCTTGCACAGCTGCGGTACGCGCCGCGACAGCCGGTCGATGTCGGCCATCGTGAAGTCCACCGCGGCTTCCTGCGCCGCGGCGAGCAGGTGCAGGATGGTGTTGGTCGAACCGCCCATCGCGATGTCCAGTGTCATCGCGTTCTCGAAGGCCTCGAACGTTGCGATGCCGCGCGGCAGGGCACTCGGGTCCGCGGCGCCGTACCAGCGGTGGCACAGCTCCACGATCGTGCGTCCCGCTCGCAGGAAAAGCTGCTCGCGATCGGCGTGCGTGGCAAGCAGGGTGCCGTTGCCCGGCAGCGCAAGCCCCAGCGCCTCGGTCAGGCAGTTCATCGAGTTCGCGGTGAACATGCCCGAGCACGAGCCGCAGGTCGGGCAGGCGCTGCGCTCTACATCGGCGACCTGGGCGTCGCTCGCCGCCGGGTCGGCCGCCATCACCATCGCATCGACGAGGTCGAGTTTTCGACTGTCCTCGCTGCCGTCCGCGAGCCGCGTCTTGCCGGCTTCCATCGGCCCGCCCGACACGAACACCACCGGCACGTCGAGCCGCAGCGCGGCCATCAGCATGCCGGGCGTGATCTTGTCGCAGTTGGAGATGCACACCAGCGCATCGGCGCAGTGGGCGTTGACCATGTACTCCACCGCATCGGCGATCAGCTCGCGGCTCGGCAGCGAATACAGCATGCCGTCATGGCCCATGGCGATGCCGTCGTCCACGGCGATGGTGTTGAACTCCCTGGCCACGCCACCCACGCGCGCGATCTCGCGCGCCACCAGCTGGCCCATGTCCTTGAGGTGCACGTGGCCCGGCACGAACTGGGTGAACGAGTTGGCGACCGCGATGATCGGCTTGTGGAAGTCCTCGTCACCCATGCCGGTCGCGCGCCACAGGGCGCGGGCGCCCGCCATGTTGCGGCCGTGGGTGGAAGTTCTGGAGCGGTACTCGGGCATCGCGGCTCCTGGCGCGCCGGATGTGCCGGCACTGGTTCGAAGGGCAGGGCGGCGTTGCCGCCACCGTCGGTCAGTCGCGCAGTTCGGCGACCTGGCACGCGGTCTCGATGCGCGAGAGCACCGCCGTCGTGGCCTCGGCGGTCGAGACTGCCGCGCCGGCCTGTGCCAGGTCCGCGGTGAACACGCCCGCCGCGAGCGCGCCATCCACGGCGGCCTCGATACAGGCCGCTTCGCGCGCCAGGTCGAGCGAATGACGCAGCAACAGCGCGGCGCTGAGGATTGCGCCGTAGGGATTGGCGATGCCTCGGCCGGCAATGTCGGGCGCCGAGCCGTGGATCGGCTCGAAGATGCCTCGGGCGCGCCCCGACGCAGCGGAACCGGCGCCGGGCGTCGCGTCATCGCCGAGCGAGGCCGAAGGCAGCAGGCCCAGGGAGCCGGCCAGCATCGAAGCCTCGTCGGTCAGGATGTCGCCGAACATGTTCTCGGTCACGATCACGTCGAACGCACGCGGCTTCGACAGCAGGTGCATGGCCATCGAATCCACCAGCTGGTGCTCGAGGGTGATGTCGGGGAACTCGTCGCGTGCGATGCGGCTGGCGACATCGCGCCACAGCCGCGAGGTCTCGAGCACGTTGGCCTTGTCGACCGAGGTCACGTGGCCGCGCCGATCGCGTGCGAGCAGGCAGGCGCGGCGCACCACACGTTCGATCTCGTGCACGCTGTAGCGGCACAGGTCGCTGGCGCTGTCGGCATCGCGGGTCTTGTCACCGAAGTAGATGCCGCCGGTCAGCTCGCGCACCACCAGCAGGTCCACACCGGCGAGCAGATGCGGCTTGATCGGCGAGGCGCCGAGCGCCGCCGGGTGCGGCTTGGTGGGGCGCAGGTTCGCATACAGCCCCAGCGCCTTGCGGATCGCCAGCAGGCCCTGTTCCGGGCGCACGCTGGCATTGGGATCGGACCACTTCGGGCCACCCACCGCGCCCAGCAGCACCGCGTCGGCAGCGCGCGCCGCGGCCAGCGTGGCGTCGGGCAGCGGCGTGCCGGTGGCGTCGATCGCGGCGCCGCCGATGAGGTGTTCGTGCAGGGAGAAGCGATGGCCGAAGCGCGTCGCTACCGCCTGCAGCACGTCGACCGCGGCCGCGGTCACCTCGGGGCCGATCCCGTCTCCGGGCAGAACGACGATGTCAGCGTGCATGGTGGGTGTCCTCGTAGTTGCGGATGTCGGCCCTGCGCGCCAGCAGGAAGCCCATTTCGTCGACGCCTTCGAGCAGGCAGGTCCGGGCGAACGCGTCGAGCGCGAATGCATGGACGCTGCCATCCGGTGTTCGCAGTTCGCGCGAGATGATGTCGACGGTCAGCACGTCGTCCGGTCGCGTCATCAGGTCCCGCACCACGTGTTCGGGCAGCACGACCGGCAGCAGACCGTTCTTCAATGCGTTGCCCCGGAAGATGTCGGCGATCTCGCTGCTGACCACGACCCGCAGGCCCAGGTCACGCAGCGCCCACGGCGCATGCTCGCGCGATGAGCCGCAGCCGAAATTCCGGCCCGCCAGCAGCACTGAGCGTCCGGCGTTGTGCGCCTGGTTGAAGACGAAGTCCGGATGGGCGCTGCCGTCCTCGCGCCAGCGCCAGTCGTTGAACGCATAGCGGCCGAGCCCCTTGCGCTCGGTCGTCGAAAGAAAGCGCGCGGGAATGATCTGGTCGGTGTCGATGTTGGTCTGCGGCAGCACCACGCTGGCCGAGCGGACCGGGAATTCCGAAACGTGGGCGCCGGACATCAGGCCACCTCCCGCCGGTCGGCGAAGCGTTCGCGTGGGTCGGCCACGACGCCGCGCACCGCGGCCCACGCAGCCGTCGCCGGCGAGGCCAGCAGCGTGCGCGCGCCGGGGCCCTGGCGACCTTCGAAATTGCGGTTGCTGGTGCTCACCGCCAGCTGGCCGGGCGCGACCAGATCGCCGTTCATCGCGATGCACATCGAGCAGCCCGGCTCGCGCCACTCGGCGCCGGCATCGCGGACGATCCTGTCGATGCCTTCGGCCTCTGCCTGGCGCTTGACGATCTCCGAGCCCGGCACGACCAGCATGCGCACGCCGGCCGCGATGCGCTGGCCGCGCAGCACCTCGGCGACCTCGCGCATGTCGCGCAGGCGGCCGTTGGTGCAGGAGCCGACGAACACCACGTCGACCGGCATGCCGGCCAGTGCCTGGCCGGCGACGACGCGCATGTAGTCCTGGCCTTTCTGTTCGGCGGCATCGGTCGCGACCGGCACCGGCACGTCGACGCCGATCGCGGTACCCGGGTGGGTGCCCCAGGTGAGCGTCGGACGGATGTCGGCGGCATTGATCCGGATCTCCGCATCGAAGTGCGCGCCTTCATCGCTGCGCAGCTGCCGCCAGCGGGCGAGCGCAGCGTCGAACTCGGCGCCCTTTGGCCCCCGCGGGGTGCGCGCGATCCAGTCGAACGTGGTGTCGTCGGGCGCGACCATTCCGGCGCGCGCACCGGCCTCGATCGACATGTTGCACAGGGTCATGCGCTGCTCCATGTCCATCGCCTCGATGGTGGACCCGCGGTACTCGATCACGTGGCCGGTGCCGCCGTTGACGCCGATGACCCCGATCGCATGCAGGATCACGTCCTTGGCGCCGACGCCCGGCGCAAGCGCACCGTCGATGGTGATCGACATGGTCCTGGGCCGGCGCTGCAGCAGGCATTGCGTCGCCAGCACGTTGCCCACTTCGCTGGTGCCGATGCCGAACGCCAGCGCACCGAACGCGCCGTGCGTGGAGGTGTGGCTGTCGCCGCAGACGATGGTCATGCCGGGCAGGGTGAAGCCCTGCTCGGGGGCGACGACATGCACGATGCCGCGCTCGTCGGAGTCCATGTCGAACAGCTCGATGCCGAACTCCGCGCAGTTCGCCGCGAGCATCTCGACCTGGGCGCGTGCGGCATCGCTTGCGTAGCGCGGATTGCCTTGCGCATCGCGGGGGAGCGTCGGCGTGGAGTGGTCCATCGTCGCCTTGGTGCGCTCCGGGCGGTGCGGCCTGAGGCCGCGCGCGCGCAGTTCGGTGAAGGCCTGCGGCGAGGTGACCTCGTGGATCAGGTGCAGGTCGATGTACAGCACCGCGGGCGCGGCCTCGGTCTCGGGAGTCACGATGTGGGCGTCCCACAGTTTGTCGAACAGGGTGCGTGGCGTGCTGGCGGTCATTGCGGGCTCTTGATGCTTGAGTCGGAGTGGCGCGAGAAGGCGCGGGCAGTGGCGGTGCTTCGGGCGCCTGCCGGCGCCCGGCAAAGACTGGATCGGTCAGGCATGCGCGGCCTGCGGCGCGGCAGCGCGCGGACGGTGCAGGATGCGATTCGCGACATCGAGCCACGCCAGCGCGCTGGCCTCGATGATGTCGCGGCTGGTGCCGGAACCCTCGTGGACGTCCTCGCCGTGGCGCAGGCTGACACTGGCCTCGCCGCGCGAATCGCGTCCCACGCCGACGCTGTGCACCTGGTAGCTTTCCAGGGCCAGTTCGACCCCGGTCGCGGCGGCCAGTGCGGCAAACAGCGCATCGACCGGGCCATCGCCAAGCGCGCTTTCCGTGACCTTGCCGCCTTCCGGATCGGACAGTTCGACCTGGGCGCTGGCGCGCTGGCCGCGGTCGCTGACGGTCATCGAGGCCAGCCGCCAGCCCCGCCCATGCGCGTCGCCGTGCAGCAGTGCGTCCAGATCGTTGTCATCGACCACGCGCTGGCGTTCGCACAGCGCCTTGAACGCGGCGAAGACCTGTTCCAGCTGCGGCTCGTCCAGCGTGTGGCCGAGCGCGCGGATGCGATGGCCTACCGCGGCGCGGCCACTGTGGCGGCCCAGCACCAGCTTCGAATCCGGCCAGCCCACATCGGCCGGATTCATGATTTCGTAGGTGCCGCGGTGGCGCAGCATGCCGTGCTGGTGGATGCCCGATTCGTGCGCGAACGCGTTTTCGCCGACGATGGCCTTGTTGCGCTGGATGGCCATGCCGGTCAGGCGACGCAGCAGCTGCGAGGTCGGGACCAGGCGGCGCGTGTCGATCCGTGTGTCCAGGTTGTAGAACGCGTTGCGGACCTTCAGCGCCATCGTCAGCTCCTCCACTGCGCAGTTGCCGGCACGCTCGCCGATGCCGTTGACCGTGCATTCCACCTGGCGCGCGCCGCCCTCGATGGCCGCCAGCGAGTTGGCGACCGCCAGACCCAGATCGTTGTGGCAGTGCGCGCTGAAGATCACCTCGCGCGCGCCGGGAATCGTTTCGATCAGGCGCGCGAACAGTGCCCGGGTTTCCTCCGGCGTCGCGTAACCCAGCGTGTCGGGCACGTTGATCGTGGTCGCGCCGTTGGCGATCGCCACGCCGATCACCTCGGCCAGGAAGTCGTCTTCGGTGCGGGTGGCATCCTCGGCCGAGAACTCGACATCGCCGATCAGGCGCCGCGCATGGGCCACGCTCGCCGCGGTCATGTCCAGCACCTGCTGACGGCTCATGCGCAGCTTGTGCTCGCGATGCAAGGGGCTGGTCGAGATGAAGACGTGCAGGCGTGGATTCGCGATGCCGTCCAGTACGCGCGCTGACGCTTCGATGTCGGCCGGCAGGCAACGCGACAGGACCGCCAGCGTCGGCCGGCGAACCTCGCGCGCGATCAGGCGTGCGGCCTCGCGATCGGATTCGGAACTGGCGGGAAAGCCGGTCTCGATGATGTCGACGCCCAGGGCGTCGAGCGCGCGCGCCATCACCACCTTCTGCTGCGGCGTCATGCTGCAGCCGGGCGACTGTTCGCCGTCGCGCAGGGTGGTGTCGAAAATCCGGATGGTGTCGGAAGCGGTCATGCGGGCAGTTCCTTGGAAAGTGCGTGTGGCGGGCATGCGGCGCGGGGACAAGGCGCGGGTCGAAGTCGCGGTTCGCCGCCTCCGGGCGGCGCGCGTGGCGCCAGGTCGTTGCGGCGTCGCGGGGTCGCCGCGCGCGCGAAGGACGCGAGCGGCGCGACTGCCGCCGTCGCGGTCGCGGTGGCTCGCGCGGGGCCATGCGGCCGCCGCCCTGGGCCTGGAGGCACGTTCGACCGAAGCCACGTCAGCAAGCCGGCGCCAGGGTTGCCAAACGCGATCCTGCGCCTGCCGGCGGTGCGGCCTGCGGCCCGCTGGCGCAGCCGCAAACGCCCGGTCGGCGCACCACCGGTATTCGTTTGCGGGGCATCGCCTGCGTCGGATCGGGTCATGCTCAGAGCACCGTCAGCCAGCCGCGCTGCGCTTCCGCCTCGCCGCGCACCACGCGTGCATACAACGCGGCCAGTTCGCGGGTCACCGGGTTGTCGCCATAGCTGCGGCCTTCGACGCCGTGCACCGGCGCGACTTCGGCGGCGGTGCCGCAGGCGAACACTTCGTCGGCGTCGAACAGCTCCTCGAGGGCGACTGCGCGCGACTCCGCGCCGCTCAGGCGGATGAGAGTGTCGCGGGTGATGCCGGGCAGTGCGTCGCGGTGCTGGACCGCGGTGACGCGGCCTGCCTTGACGATGAAGACGTTGGCGCCGGTGCATTCGACGACGAAGCCGTCGGCATCGGTGAACAGCGCCTCGTCAAATCCGCGCGACCTGCTCTCGCGCTTGGCCAGGATCGAGTTGACATAGGCGCCGCACAGCTTCAGCGGCGGCAGCGAATCGGCAGGGTTGCGTCGCCACGTGCTGATGCCCAGTCGCGCGCGTGTGCCGCCCAGGT
>Ga0233363_1001161_pt1 | contig 10414 bp, 7 predicted proteins | sample ElkDunMinimDraft_18_FD_191534 | JGI IMG/M metagenome (GOLD analysis project Ga0233363, IMG submission 191534) | Fecal eukaryotic communites from dung pellets of Tule Elk in California, USA - Elk Dung C16 | ecosystem: Host-associated > Mammals > Digestive system > Large intestine > Fecal | place...
GATCGGGCGGCCGGCCCCCGACACGTTCGTCGTGGACGCGTGGGCGCGCGGTCACATCAAGCAAGAGCTGCTGAAGATCGGCTGGCCGGCCGAGGACCACGCCGGGTACACCCCCGGCACGCCGCATCCGATCGACCTCGCCGAGAACGGCTGGACCCTGCGGCCCTACCAGCGCACCGCGGTGGACATCTTCTCCGACGGCGGATCCGGCGTCGTCGTGCTCCCCTGTGGCGCCGGCAAGACACTCGTCGGCGCGGGCGCGATGGCCGCGACGAAGACGACGACCCTCATCCTCGTGACCAACACCGTGAGCGCCCGGCAGTGGCGCGACGAGCTGCTCAAGCGCACGACGCTGACCGCCGAGGAGATCGGCGAGTACTCCGGGCAGGTCAAGGAGATCAAGCCGGTCACGATCGCGACCTACCAGATCCTCACCGCCAAGCGCGGCGGCCAGTACGCGCACCTGTCGCTGCTGGACGCGCTGGACTGGGGCCTCATCGTCTACGACGAGGTGCACCTGCTCCCCGCCCCCGTGTTCAAGCTCACCGCCGACCTGCAGGCGCGGCGGCGCCTGGGCCTCACCGCGACGCTCGTGCGCGAGGACGGCCGCGAGGGCGACGTGTTCAGCCTCATCGGCCCCAAGCGGTTCGATGCACCGTGGAAGGAGATCGAGGCCCAGGGCTTCATCTCCCCCGCAGTCTGCTACGAAGTGCGCGTCGACCTGCCCGTCGACGAGCGGCTGGAGTACGCGGCATCCGCCGACGAGGACCGCTACCGGCTCGCCGCCACGGCGCCGGTGAAGATCGACGTCGTGCGCGACCTCGTGGCGCGGCACAAGGGCGAGCAGATCCTGGTGATCGGGCAGTACCTCGACCAGATCGACGAGCTCGCCGAGGCCCTCGGGGCGCCGAAGATCACCGGCGCCGTTCCGGTGGACGAGCGCGAGACGCTGTACCAGCAGTTCCGGGTCGGCGAGGTGCCGGTGCTGGTGGTCTCGAAGGTCGCGAACTTCTCGATCGACCTGCCCGAGGCATCCGTCGCCATTCAGGTGTCGGGGTCGTTCGGCTCCCGCCAGGAAGAGGCCCAGCGCCTCGGCCGTCTGCTGCGGCCGAAGACCAACGGGCACACGGCCAGCTTCTACACGCTCATCGCGCGCGACACCGTGGACCAGGATTTCGCGCAGAACCGGCAGCGGTTCCTCGCGGAGCAGGGCTACTCGTACACGATCCTCGACGCCGACCAGGTCGCCGCGGCCTGACCGCGGGGCCGCCGGCGGCTCGCGGCCGTCGGTCGGCGACCCCTGCCGGCGGTCGGTGCGGCGTACCGCGGTCGCGCGCGTCGGAATTCAGGCTCTCGACCCGCACCGCGGCGAGATGCCCGCGCCCACGGCCGCGGTGCCTGAATTCCGACAGCCCCGCGCCGCCGCGACTGCCGCTGGCTCCCCGCCCGGCCCGTCGGAATTCAGGCTTCCGAGCCGTCGCACGCCGACGCGGCCACCGCGACGCCCGCCTAGCCTGAATTCCGACAGCAGGACCGACCTACCGGCCGACCAGCCACACGTACCCGTACGGCTCCAGCCGCACCCCGTCGTGCCGGATGCCGGTGAGCACATCCGTCCCGGCCAGCCCCGGCAGCTCCAGCGCGTCGCCGCTCACGTTGACCACGGCCACCACCTCGTCGGCGGTGTCCGCCGCGCGACGGATCACGACCGCTCGGTCATCGAGCCGCTCCACGCGCTGCGCCGCGAACGGGGAGAGCCCGGGCAGGGTCTTCCGAGCCGCGAGCAGCCGCCGCAGGCCTTCGAGCATCCCGGCGCGGCGCGGCGACGACCGCACCTCCGCCCGCAGCCGGTCGGCGTCCAGCACCTCACGGTTGATGCGCCGCGGGATGTCGGACTCCGCCATACCCGTGCGGTCCTGTCCCGAGCCCAGCAGCGAGTGGTAGTAGATGGCGGGCACCCCGATCACCGACAGCAGGATCGCGTGCGCGGCGAGTCCTCGCGTCACGGCGTCGCGATCGGGATCGTCGCTGTCCGGGTCGACGAGCGCATCGAGGAAGTTCGTGTTCAGTTCGTACACGCCACTGGAGCCGTCCGGCCGCTGCGCCATCGACACCCGACCCCCGCGCGCCAGCGTGCGATCCACGAGCAACGCGCGATCGTCGTCGCTCAGCAGACCTTCCGTCGGCCGCAGCCCGATGCCGTCGTGGCTCGCGAGGAAGTTGAACCACGTCGCGCTGTCACTCACGGGACCGATGCCGCTGGCCCAGTCGTTGAGCGCCGTCGCCCGGCCGGTGACGAACGCGTGCAGCACGAGGGGCGGCAGCGCGAACTGGTAGACCATGTGCGCCTCGTCCGTCCCGTCCCCGAAGTAGCGGACGTTGTCGACGTGCGGCACGTTCGTCTCCGTCAGCAGTTGCGTACCGGGGGCGAGGGCGTCCACCAGCGCGCGCCAGATGCGGATGACCGTGTGCGTCTGGGGCAGATGGATGCAGGTCGTCCCCGACTCCTTCCACAGGAACCCGATCGCATCCAGCCGCACCGTCGTCGCGCCGTGCGCGAGGTACCCGAGCAGCACGTCGGTGAGTTCGAGGAGCACGGCCGGTGTGCGGGGGTCGACGTCCACCTGGTCGGGCCCGAACGTGGTCCAGGCGAGCGCGGTGGTGCCGTCGGAGCGCGGGTACTCGTGCACGAGCGGGCTCGTGCGCGGTCGCACCACCTGCGACATGTCGAAGTCGGGCGACGGCTCGAGGAAGAAGCCGGCATACTGCGGCGCCGCGGTGAGCCACCCCCGGAACCACGGGCTGGCAGAGGAGACATGGTTCGCCACGAAGTCGAGCGCGATCTCATGGCCCTCCCGCAGCTCCCCGACATCGCGCCACGATCCCAGGTCGGGATTGACCGCGCGATGGTCGACGACGCCGAACCCGTCGTCGGAGGTCCACGGGTAGATCGGCAGCAGATGCACGTCGGTGATCGCGTCGCCGACGTGCTCGCGCAGCACCTCCGCGAGCGTCTGCAACGGCGCCTGCCCGTGCCGGCGGAACGCGTTCCCGTACGTGATCAGGTACGCCGTCCCCTGATCGGGGCGGCAACGCGGCGCCGGCCGCACCCACGGCGCCCACCGGTCGGCGAGCGCGAGCAGTCCGGCCAGCACCTGCGGCCCGTCGTCGGGATAGAGCCGAGCGACCAGCGGCGACAGCCGGCCGCGCAGGGCCGCGGCATCCACGTCGGTCATGCGGGCGCTCCCTCCAGCAGTCGTCGCACGAGGTGCAGTCCCCGCGCGTCGAGCTCGTCGATGCGGTCTGAGAACCCCCGCAGACCGGGCGCGGCGCGCACCTCGCGCGCCCATTCCTCCCGGAGGGCAAACCCGGGCCGCGCCACGAGACAGTCCGGGTCGTTCACCCACAGCACCCCGTGCTGCCACGCGCGAGCCCGCAGCGACATGCGTCCGCGCAGGCCTTGCGACCCGTCCTCGCCGCCCTCGTGGAAGGTGTCAGGCGAGACGCGCATCGCGTCGACGAGTCCCACACTGGGCAGGATCGGCGCCCCGCAGCCGAGCAGGTACACGTCCTCACCCATCACCTCCCGGATGAGCGCAAGCCCGGAGCGGTATGCGGCCACGCCCGTCGCTGTGTCGTCGAACCGGGGGGCTGGCACCGCCCCGCCGTACAGGAAGTCCAGCTTGAGGTAGTCCACGCCCAGCTCACGCACCCTCGCGAACAGGTCTGCGAGGTATGCGCGTACGCCGGGGTGTGTCAGATCCAGCCCGACCAATCGATCGCCCCAGTTCGCTCCGGCCGCGCCCGTCAGCCAGTCGGGGTGTCGGCGGGCGAGGTCGGATGCCGCGCCCACCGTGAACGGCGCGAGCCAGAGCCCCGCCCGGCGGCCGCTGTCTCGGATCGCGGCGATCGTGTCGGCCAGCGCCCCGAACCCGGGTCGGATGCGGGTCCACTCGCCGGTTCCGGTGCTCCAGCCGTCATCGATCTGGACGACGTCGACGGGCAGCCGGTGACGATCGATCGCGTTGAGGTTTTCCCGCACGTCCGCCGCGGTGACCGACTCGAAGTACCGGTACCAGGTGCACCACACCCGCAGGTCGGGCGACCCCCGGCGCGCCGCCGCCGCGACCGCCATCCTCTCCCCGAAGCCGGCGAGCGCGGCCGTCCCGGCCGCACCGTCCGGCCCGTCATCGTCGCCGTCGCCGTCGCGCGAGCCCGCACCCCCGGATTCCGCGACCCACGCCTGTACCACTCCCGTCGCCGCCACCTCGATGCGGTCGCCGTGCCAGACGGCGCGGATCGACGGGACGTCGGTCGCGGCATCCAGCGTCCCGAACACCCGCGCGGGAGCGCCGTCACCCGGGTCGATGACGAGCAGCCCCTCGCCCTGCACGCCGGCCTCCGGCACCGGTGCGCCCGGGCGGAAGCGCATCAGATGCTGCCGGGTCTCCGTCGGCCGGTGCGGCGCGTCGCCACTGCGGTACCAGGTCGTCGGGCTCCAGCTCTGCCACCCCTCGGCGTACACCCGCGCCCGCGGTGTCACGGGCACCGCCTCCACCGTGATCATCGGCGGGCGCCCGGGCCCGGCGACATGGTCTTCACGCGGCATCCACCGCCGCCTCGTCGAAGCGCAGTACCGCCTGCAGGATGCCGGGATCTCCCTCGTCCAGGCGCCGGAACACCGGCGCGACGTCGCCGACGTCCACGATATCCGTCACGAGGGCGGCCGCATCCACGTCGCCGGCGAGGATCAGCCGCATCACCGTCTGCACCAGCCGGCGCTCGTCCCACCGGCTCCCGAGCCCCACCGGCGCGCCCGAGATCTGGCTGGCCACCAGGCGCACCCGGTTGTGGTGGAACTCCTCCCCCAGCCGCAGCTGCGGCGCACCGCCCTGATAGAACCCGCACGCGGCCACGAGCCCGTCCGCGACGACCGAACGCACCGCCTCATGCAGCGCCCGATCCGATCCCGACAGCTCGATCGCACTGTCGACGCCGCCGCTGCTGGCCTCACGGATCACCGCCCCGGCCCCCTCCGGGTGAGCCGCGGCGACGGTCTGGTCCGCGCCGAACGCGCGCGCCACCACCAAGCGCCCAGGCTGCATGTCCACCGCGAAGACGCGGGCACCGCCGAGCTTGGCGAGCCGCGTGGCGATCAGGCCGATCACGCCTTGCCCGAAGATCGCCACCTGCTCCCCAAGGCGCACATCCGCCGCCAGCACCGCGTTCAGCGCGATGGCGGCGACCCGCGCGAACGTCCCCACGATCGGGTCGACCTCCGCCGGCAGCACCCGCCACTGGAGGGTGGATGCCGGCACGACCGCCTCACTGCGATGCCCCCACATCCCGTGCACGACGTCGTCGACGCGCAAGGTCGACACATCGGCGGCGACCTCGACGACGCGCCCCACCTCGGAGTAGCCCCACCCCTGCACGGGGTATCGGTGGCTCGGCTCACCGGGGCGGAAGACGCGCCGCCCGGCATCCCACGTCGCCGTCAGGTACGGGTTGGTGCCGCGGTAGGCGGTGAGCTCGGTGCCGGCGGAGATGCCCGAGTACAGCGTCCGCACCCGCACGCCACCGGGGACGAGCGGCGCGGCATCCATCTCGACGACCTCCACCTGTCCCGGAGCGGTGAACTGCACGATGAGTGGCATGACGATCGAGTGGTGCGACGACGGATGCCGGCGCTACCCCTTCTCCGCGCCCGCGGTGAGGCCTCCGACGAGCAGCCGCTCGGACGCGAAGAACAGCACGATGATCGGCAGGGTGAGAATGACCGACCCCGCCATGAGCACCGTCGTCGGCACTTCGATGCTGCCCGACAGCTGCGACAGTCCGAGCGAGACCGTCCACGAATCGCGCCGTTCGACGAGGAACAGCAGCGCGAAGAGGAACTCGTTCCACGCGATCATGAAGATGAACAGCCCGTTGGAGACGATCGCCGGCATCGCCAGCGGCAGGCTGATGCGCCGCATGGTCTGCAGCCTGTTGCATCCGTCGATCGCCGCGGCCTCCTCCAGCGAGGCCGGAATCGTGGCGAAGTAGTTGCGCAGGGTGTAGATCGACACCGCGACCACCTGCGACACGTAGACGACGAGCAGTCCCACGAGCGACCCCCGGAGGCCGATCTGCGTGAAGAACACGAACAGCGGCACGGCCAGCAGAATGGCCGGGAAGAAGTACACCGCCAGGAACAGCCCCGACACCTGCCGGCGCCCGAAGAACTGCAGCCGACTGATCGCGTAGGCCCCGGGGATCGCCACCAGCAGCGTGACGCCGACGGTGCCGAGCGCGACCAAGAGCGAGTTGCGCATGAAGACGACGAAGCCCTGCCCGCCGTCCGAAACCGGTGCGAGCACCTCGACGTAGCTGGCGAAGTCGAGTTCCTCGATCGAGATCCACAGCGCACCGGGGTTCTGCAGCAGTGAATCCAGCGAGCGGAAGCTCAGCAGCACCATGTAGTAGAACGGCACCAGCGCCGCCAGCACCAGCAACACGATGACGACCGGCCGCACGACGCGGAGCAGGGCGATCTCGAACCGGTCGCGACTGAACCCCGAGCCGGGGGCGCGGGATGCCGGAGCGCGGGATGCCGGGGCGCGGGATGCCGCGCGGTCCACCGCGGTCATGCCTGCTCCTCCTGCCGGCCGAAGAGCTTCAGGTAGGCCCACACCAACACCGCCAGGATGCCCGCAAGCACGAGTGCCTGCGCTGCCGCGGCCCCGATGTCGCCCCGCGCGGTGAGGTAGTCGAACACCCGCACCGAGACGACCTCGGTGCCGGCCCCGCCGCCGGTGAGCAGGTAGATGTCGTCGAAGTTGTTGAAGGTCCAGATGAATCGCAGCACGCAGAGCACCGCAATGGTCGGCAGCAGCTGGGGCAGCAGGATGTGCCGGAAGCGCTGCGTGGGCGTGGCCCCGTCGATGCGGGCCGCCTCGTCGAGCACGTCCGGCACCGCCTGCAGTCGCGCCGTGAGAAAGAGGAAGGCGAAGGGGAACGACCGCCACGCCTCGAAGCAGATGACGGTGATCAGCGCGATCGGCAACTCCACCTGCCAACCGAAGATCGACACCGGCAGCGACCTGTCCGAGAGGAACGCGACCGGCTCCGCCCACCCCAGCACCGTCGTACCGAACCAGTTCACGATGCCGTACTGCGGGTTCAGCGCGGTGGACCATACGAACGTGGCTGCGACGACCGGGGCCACGTACGGCAGGAGCAGCGAGGCACGGATGAGGCCACGACCCCGGAACGGCTTGCGCAGCGCCAGCGCCGCGATGAGTCCGATGCCGATGGCCAGCGCCGTCCCGCACACCGAGTACACCAATGTCGTCCACAGTGCCCCGAGAAAGCCCGGCGAGGTCAGCACCTCGACGAAGTTGTTCAGCGTATAGGCACCGATGAAGCCGGTGCCGCGGATGTTGATCAGGCGCACGTTCTGGAACGCCAGCGCCACCGCCCAGAGGATGGGCAGCACCACCGCGACGGCGACGATGATGAGCGTCGGGGAGATCAGCAGCAGCCCGGCGCGGTTCTCCTCAGCACTCCGCCGCGACCGGCGGGTACGCCGCGACCCCGCGGACCGTTCCAGCGGGGCGGGTGCCGCCCCGGCCAGCCCCGGCCCGCCGGCGACCTGGGTCACTGGAGCGACTCCGCGACGGCGCGCACCGCCTCTGCCGCGCTGGCCGCGGCCTGCGCGGGATCCTCGCCCTGGGCGACCTCGCTCACGGCCTCCGCGACGGGGAGTTCACCCTGCAGGGCCCCCAGCAGGGTGCCCTGACCCTGCGTGATGCCCCAGCGCGCGAGATCCTCCGGACCGGCGGCGACCGCTTCGAGCACCTCGGGCGCGTAGAAGTCCGACAGCGGTGCCTTCGTGTCGACCCCGGCCGGCAGCGTGGCCCACATGTCTGCGTAGAGTGTCGGTTCCTCGGCCGTGCCGGTGCGCACCGGCACCTTGCCCTCCGGGGCGATCGCGATCCAGGGCTCGTAGCCGTCGCTCATCATGTACTCGATGAAGGCCTGCGCGCCGTCGGTGTCGGCGCCGTCGGTGATCGTCCACGAGGTGATCTCACCGAACTGTGCCGGCGCGTCGGAGTCGGGGCCGGCGATCGCGGTGACGACGCCGGTGTTGGCCGCCAGGAACGCGGGATCCGACATGCATTCCGGGCACGAGGGCTTGGCATCCTCGCGCAGCCCCGCCAGTTCGTCGAGCACGAAGCTCGACCAGATGAACATCGCCGCGTCTCCCGCGAAGTACGTCGCCCGCGTGGTGTCCACGTCCTGCGCGCCGGGTACCGAGTAGTTCGTGACGAGGTCGCCGTAGAACTCGAAAGCGGCCACACAGGCATCCGAGTCGAGCTGCGCCTCCCCGTCCTCGCCCACTAGCTCGCACCCGTTGCCGAGGGCGATGTGCTCGAAGGTCTGCTCGGTGAACGCGTCGCCGGGGGCGGTGGCGCCGACGAATCCTGCCAGCTCCTCGCTGTCGAGGGCCGCCGCGGCCTCGAGGATCGCGTCGTACGAGTCCGGGGCGTCGAGGCCGGCCGCCTCGAAAAGGTCGGTGCGGTAGTAGAGCATCTGCGTCCAGGACTCGCTGGGAACGGCGAGTTGGGTGTCGCCGTCGGCGGTGAGCTCGAGCGCCTTCTCGGAGAAGGTCGCCGGGTCGAGGGTCTCGAGCACCGCGCCGACGGCCTCAGCGTCGATCAGCTCGTTCGCCGAGAGGGTTCGCACCTGCGGCAGTGAGATCCCGCCGATGACGTCGGGCAGGTCTCCTGCGGCGGCGGCCGAGGTGATGAGCTGGCTGAACTGGTCCTCCGCGACGGAGACCACCTCCACCTCGATGCCACTGTCCTCGGTGAACGACTCGACGATCGCCTCTGTCGCGGCGACCCGGTCGGGCAGGTCCTCCTGTACCCAGAAGGTCAGGGCGCCGTCGTCCCCGCCACCGTCGTCGGTTGTCGTGCAGCCGCTGAGCACGAGGGCCGCCGCGATCGCCGAGATGGTCACTGCTGTGGCTCGAATCTTCACCACGCGCCTCCTTGCGCTGGATGCTGCCGAGATCGCGCCCGAGGGCGCGTTATGCGTAGAAACTATGGGTGTAATGTCTAGCTGTCAAGCATAAGTAGGAGGTGGCTGCATGCCGGGACCTGGCGAGATCCTGGAACTGGTCCGCAGCGGACGTGCCGTCACGCGCGGCGACATCCTGGAGGTGACGGGACTGTCGCGCATGACCGTGTCGGCGCGCATCGATTCACTCCGCGACGCCGGGCTCGTGGTGGAGAACGGGACCGACCGGGTCACCGGAGGGCGTCCGTCGCGGCGTCTGGAGTTCAACACCGCTCGGGCGACCCTCGTGGTGGCGACGGTCGACACGACACACACCACGGTGGCATTGACCGACCTCGCCGGGCGCGTGGCATCCGAAGATCGCGTCGAGGTCGCGGTCGCCGACGGGCCGCACCGTACCCTCAACGCCATCGTCGAGGCGGCGCGGGCACTGCTCGACGACACGGGGCTCGCCGACGCAGGGCTCGGCGGCATCGGCATCTGCATCCCCGGGCCCGTCGACCCCGACACGGGGCGTCCGAGCCAGCCGCCCATCATGCCGGGGTGGGACGCCTACCCCGTCGCGGACCACCTGCGCGACGCGCTGGGAGCGCCCGTCCTGGTGTCGAACGACGCCGATGCCGCGGGCCTCGGCGAGCAGCGTGCCGCACACCCCGCCTCGCGTTCGCTGTGCTTCATCAAGGTCTCCTCGGGCATCGGCACCGGCATCATCCTCGACGGCCAGGTCTACCGTGGGGCCGACGGTGGCGCCGGCGACATCGGCCATGTGAAGATCTCCGGCCACCACGAGCGGTGCCAGTGCGGAGCCGAGGGCTGCCTCGCAGCGATCGCCTCGGGCCGGGCGGTCGCGCACGCGCTCACCGAGATCGGCAAGCCGGCGCACTCGGCCTCAGCCGTGGGTGCCTACCTCGCGGCGGGCGACCCCGATGCCGCACGGCTGACGCAGGCCGCGGGCCGGGTGATCGGCGAGGTGGTCGCGACCGTGGTGTCCCTGCTGAACCCCGCGGAAGTCGTGCTGGGCGGCATGCTGGCATCGGCGCCGCTGCTCGCGGGGGTGCGCGAGACGCTCTATCCGCGGTCGCTGCCCCGGGCGACGCGGCATCTGTCCATCAGCCAGTCCACCCTCGGCGAGCGGGCCGCGATCGTCGGACTCGCGACGCTCGTGGTCGAGCGGGAGTACTCCGCCGCCGCGGTGAACGCCGCCCTCGGCTCCTAACCACTCCACCGCCGCTCCGCGGCGCGCCCGTCGGAATTCAGGCTGTCGCGCCTGCCGGCCGCCGCCCGGGTCCCCTTCACCCCGCTCAGCCTGAATTCCGACACCACCGGGCCGGCACCCGCTCGTCACCGC
>Ga0233363_1001163_pt1 | contig 10409 bp, 8 predicted proteins | sample ElkDunMinimDraft_18_FD_191534 | JGI IMG/M metagenome (GOLD analysis project Ga0233363, IMG submission 191534) | Fecal eukaryotic communites from dung pellets of Tule Elk in California, USA - Elk Dung C16 | ecosystem: Host-associated > Mammals > Digestive system > Large intestine > Fecal | place...
CGCCACGAAGTTCTGGGCGAACCTCGTGCTCATCGTCATCGGAGTGATCTTCGCCCTGCCGCTGGCGTGGGTCGTGCTGGCCGCGTTCGACTCGTCGGCCGGCTACCAGGTGAAGATCCCCACCCAGCCCACGCTCGACAACTTCACCGACGTGCTCACCCCCGAGCTCACGCTCCGGCCCCTGCTGAACAGCCTGCTGCTGTCGACGGCGGCGGCCCTGGTCACGGTCGTCGTCGCGGTGCTCGCCGCCTACCCGCTCTCGCGGTTCCGGTCGCGGTTCAACGCCCCGTTCCTGTACTCCGTGCTGTTCGCCAGCTGCCTGCCGATCACCGCGATCATGGTGCCGGTGTACAGCCTGTTCGTGCAGCTGCGCCTCATCGACCAGCCGTGGGCGGTGGCGCTGTTCCTCGCGGCGAGCGCGCTGCCGATGGCGCTGTGGATGACCAAGAACTTCATGGACTCCGTTCCGGTGAGCCTCGAGGAGGCCGCATGGGTCGACGGGGCGAGCGCCATGACGGCGCTCGGCCGCATCGTCGTGCCGCTCATGCGCCCGGCCCTCAGCGTCGTCTTCGTCTTCGTGTTCCTGCAGGCGTGGGGCAACTTCTTCGTCCCGTTCGTGCTGCTGTACTCCCCCGACTGGCAGCCCGCCGCGGTGTCCATCTACTCGTTCTTCGGCCAGTACGGCACCGTCGCATACGGCCGCCTCGCCGCCTACTCCCTCCTCTACTCCCTGCCGGTCCTCGGTCTGTACGTGCTCGTCACGCGCGGCCTCGGCGGCACCTTCGCCCTCTCCGGTGCGGTCAAGGGCTGACGCCCGCCGCTTCCCACGTCTGGACACGCATGCACCGCAACGACCGCCTCTCCCTCCAACGCATCGATCGCCTCAGCCGCGACCGGCTGGGCGCGGCGCTGTACCGCGATCGCGCGCCGCTCACGATCACCGCGTGGGAGGTGCCCGGCGAACCGGTGCCGTTCGCCGAGGCCGTGGCGGCGACATACGCACCGTTCGAGGTCGGCACCCGATGGGGCCGGCCGTGGGGCACGGTGTGGTTCCACGTCACCGGCGTCGTGCCCGCCGGCTGGGCCGATGCCGCCGGCACCGCGGTCGAGCTGTGCGTCGATCTCGGCTTCGACTCCTCCGCGCCGGGGTTCCAGGCGGAGGCGCTGGTGTTCCGCCCAGACGGATCCATCCTCAAGGCCATCGAGCCGCGCAACGCCACGGTGCCGATCGAGACGGAGACGGTGGACCTCTACATCGAGGCGGCGAGCAACCCGAGCGTCGCGGGAACCTTCACCTTCGCCCCGACGCCGCTGGGCGACCTGGCGACGGCCGGCGCCGACCCGATCTACCGCCTCGAGACGCTCGAACTGGGGCTGCTCGACCGCGAGGTGTGGGAGCTGACCCAGGACATCTGGACCCTCCGCGGCCTCGTCGACCAGCTCGACCCCGACCGCACCCGCCACGCGCGCGTGCTCGCCGCGCTCGGTCGCGCCGTCGACGCCCTCGACCCCGATGACCCGGCCGGCACCGCCACGGCCGCCCGCGCCGAACTGGCGGGTGTGCTGGCCTCGCCGGCCGCGGCATCCTCGCATCGCATCACCGCCGTCGGTCACGCGCACATCGACTCCGCCTGGCTCTGGCCGGTGCGCGAGACGGTGCGCAAGGTGGCGCGCACGTTCTCGAACGTGCTGGATCTCATCGAGCGCGATGACGACTTCGTCTTCGCCGCCTCGTCGGCGCAGCAGTACGCATGGATCAAGCAGCACTACCCCGAGCTGTTCGCCCGCATCGTGACGGCGGTCCACTCGGGCAGATTCGTGCCGGTCGGCGGGATGTGGGTGGAATCCGACACCAACATGCCCGGTTCCGAGGCGCTGGTGCGCCAGTTCGTGGAGGGCAAGCGGTTCTTCCTCGAGGAGTTCGGCGTCGAGCCGCTCGAGGTGTGGCTGCCCGACTCGTTCGGCTACTCGGCGGCGTTGCCGCAGATCATCGCCGAAGCGGGGTCGCGGTGGTTCCTCACCCAGAAGATCTCCTGGAACGAGACCAACCGCATGCCGCACCACACGTTCTTGTGGGAGGGGATCGACGGGACGCGGGTGTTCACCCACTTCCCGCCCGTCGACACGTATAACTCCGAACTGTCCGGCGCCGAGCTCGCTCGCGCCGAACGGCAGTTCGGCGAGAAGGCGGATGCCAGTTCGTCACTGGCTCCGTTCGGCTGGGGGGACGGCGGCGGCGGGCCGACACGCGAGATGATCGCGGCGGCCCGCCGCACTGCCGACCTCGAGGGGTCGCCGAAGGTGCGCCTGGGTTCGCCCGCGCAGTTCTTCCGCGACGCCGAAGCCGAGTACAGCGCTCCCCCGGTCTGGTCGGGCGAGCTGTACCTCGAGTACCACCGCGGGGCCTACAGCGCGCAGGCCCGCACCAAGCGCGGCAACCGCCGCAGCGAGCACCTGCTGCGCGCCGCCGAGCTGTGGGCGACGCTCGCCACCGTGCGCACCGGCGCCCCGTACCCCGCCGAGCGGCTGCGGAGCCTGTGGCAGACCGTGCTGCTGCAGCAGTTCCACGACATCCTGCCGGGCACGTCCATCGCGTGGGTGCACCAGCAGGCGGAGGCCGAGTACGCGCGCGTCGCCGCCGAGCTGGGCGACATCATCGACACCGCACTCCAGGTGCTGACCGGGTCCGGCGATGTGGAACTCACCGCCAACGCCGCTCCGGTGCCCCTGGCCGGCTCCGCCGCACTCGGGGTGGCCGCCGCAGCGACGGCAGCTCCCATCCGGGTGCGCGCCGACGGCGACACGTGGGTGTTCAACCACCCGCGCGTCACGTGGACACTCGACGCCGGCGGCCGGGTCGTCGGCGGCTACGACCGCATCGCCGACCGTGAACTGGTCGACCCCGACCGCCCAGCGGGCGTGCTGCAGCTGTTCCGCGACACGCCCCGCGAATGGGATGCGTGGAACATCGACGCCGAGGACACCGCGGTGTCCACCGAACTGGGGGATGCCGACGAGGTGAGCCCGACCGACGACGGCGCGGGACTGGTCGTACGCCGGTCGTTCGGCGCCTCCCGCATCGAGCAGGAGTTCCGGGTGGATGCCGCCACCGGCGCCCTCGACATCATCGTGCGGGCCGACTGGCACGAGCGGCAGAAGATGCTCAAGCTCGCCTTCCCGCTGCGCCTGCGCGCGGAGCAGACGGAGTCGGAGATCCAATTCGGGCACCTCACCCGCTCCGTCCACGCGAACACCTCGTGGGATGCCGCGAAGTTCGAGACCGTCGCCCACCGGTGGCTGCGTCTGGCGGAGGGCGCGTACGGCGTGAGCATCGCCAACGACGCGAGCTACGGCCACGACGTGCATCACGGCGCGGGCACGTCGGGTGGCCGTCACACCGTCGCGCGGGTGACGCTCGTGCGCGCGCCGCTCTTCCCCGACCCGGGGGCCGACCAGGGCACGCACGAGTTCCGTGTGTCGGTGCTGCCGGGCGCCGACGTGTCCGAGGCGGTCGCGCAGGGGTTCCGGCTGAACCTGCCGGTGACGACGGTGCGGGGTGCGGCTCCCGTCGCGCCGGCGCTCGAGGTCGACGGCCCGGGCATCGTGGTCGAGGCGGTCAAGCTCGCCGACGACGGTTCGGGCGATGTCATCGTGCGCCTGTACGAGGCCCGCGGCAACCGCCGGTGCGCGACGATCCGCCCCGGCTTCGACTGGACGGCCGTGGAGCAGACCGATCTGCTCGAGCGGCCTGTGCCCGGGGACGTCATCAAGGCCGCGACGCCGACGGCTGCGGCAGCGACGGCCGGGTTCACGGTGCAGCTGGAACGGTTCCAGTTGACGACGGTGCGCATCCGCCGCTGACGCGTGTCGTCAGCGCAGCAGCGCCTCATAGGGGGCGAGCGCGACGCGGTCCTCTGCCCCGCCCCGCAGCATCGGATCGGCGGTGACGATCAGGTCGGCCTGCAGCACCGCGACGGCGAGGTACTCCGCCGGCCGGGTGTCGTCCCAGCCGAGCCGTGTCGCGAGCTTCCAGGCCGTGGCGCGCGAGACGCGATCGCCCAGCAGCCGGATCTTCAGCTCGGCGAGCCGCTCCAGCCGTGCACGGGCGACCCGCTCGTCGAGCGTGCCGGCTCGGGTCGCCCGGTACAGCAGCGACAGGACGTCGCTGCGCAGCACGGCGGGCCCCACCAGGGCGTGCCCCTCACCGATCGCGGCATCCTCTTCGATCAGTCGCAGCGCCGTGGGCGCATCGATCGCGTAGCGCGTCATGGCCCGATGATGCCACCGCGCCCCGACATCGGCGACGGCCGCGTGCGCCGCCGGCCGCGCGTCCCGGCGCCGCGGTCACCAACCCATCGACCCGGGGCCGCCCTTGAACGGACCGCGCACCCACGACGTCACCCATCCGCCGTAGAAGAGCCCCGGCTGCGGAGTGACGGTTTCGCCGGCGACCGTGCAGCGGTCCATCGGCGCCGCGTACACCGCGACCCGGTCGGTGAGCAGTTCGTATCCCGGTGAGGGCTCCGGGTAGTTCCAGGCGGCGCGCTCGGCGACGAGATCGCCCGCACGCACATCGAAGTAGCGTGCGGCTCCCTTGAACTCGCAGAACGAGCTGCCGGACGCGGGGATGAGGGTGCCCGGCGCGAACGCCGCGATCGGCAGGTAGTACACCGGCGGGTGGCTCGTCTCCAGCACCCGCACGACGTCGGCGGTGTCGACGACGCGGATGCCGCCGAAGTCGATGGTCACCGGGGTGTCGACGCGCTCGATGCGCGGCGGGCGCGGGTAGTCCCAGACCGACTCCTGGCCGGCGGTGACGGGTTCGGGATGAGGACGGGCCATGTGCTCACTGTACGAATGCGGTGAGATGCGCCGCGAGGGGTTGCGCGGGGCGCGCGGGTGGTTGACTGTCGCCATGACCGGCGTGCCGATGTTCCCGCTGGGCTCCGTCCTGCTGCCCTTCACCCCGCTGCCGCTGCGGGTGTTCGAGCCGCGCTACCTCACCATGATCGGTCGCCTGCTCGATGAGACGGAGCCGCAGTTCGGCGTGGTGCTCATCGAACGCGGGCCCGAAGCGGGCGGCGGCGATCAGCGCAGCAGCATCGGGACGATGGCGCGGCTCGTGCGCGTGGCCGCCACGGCGACCGATCTGCAGGTGATCGCCGTGGGCGCCGAACGCATCGCCGTCGACCGCTGGCTGCCCGACGATCCCTACCCGGTGGCGGAGGTCTCCCCCGTCGCCCCGCTTCAGTGGGCCGACGCCCTCACACCGCTGCGCGACGAGGCCGAGCGGATCGTGCGGCGCGTGCTCGCCCTCGCGGGCGACGACGAACGGGTGCAGTGGGATGCCGCGATCGAGCTGTCGCCCGATCCGGTCGAATCGTCCTGGCAGCTCGCCGCGATCGCCCCGCTGGGTGAGCTCGACCGCTTCACCCTGCTGCGCTCGACCACCCTCGGCGGGCTGCTGCGCCAGGTGATCGACCTCACCCTCGACATCGAGCCGCTGCTGACGCGCCGGTCGGGCGACGACCTCGTCTGAGGCTCAGCGCACGGGAGGGTCGAGGGGCAGCTCGACCGTCTCATCCCACGGCTCGGTCCAGCCGAGGCGGTCGAACAGCGCGTCGAGCACCATCGCCGTGAATCCCCACACCAGGTGCACCCCGGTGCCGTGGTGCACGTGGAACGCGGCGCTGCGGAACTCCTGACCGGCGCGGCGCAGCACGGTGACGCCGCGGTTGGCGGGGTCGAGAAGGTCCGCGACGGGGGCCCGGAAGACATCCGCCGACTCCGCCTCGTCGACGACGTGGACGGGCGACGGATGCCGCCACCACCCGAGCACAGGGGTCACGAGATGCCGGGAGTACACCAGCGGAATGGTCTCGAGCTCGCCGAGAACTTCGACACCCGACGGCTCGAGCCCGGTCTCCTCCCGCGCTTCCCGCAGCGCCGCACCGACCGCGCCGCCGTCGCCGGGGTCGACGCGGCCGCCCGGGAACGCGACCTGCCCCGGATGCGAGCGCAGGGTCGCGGCGCGCGCGAGCAGCAGCACGTCGAGGTCGCGCGAGACCGCGGCATCCTGCGCCTGGTGGGCGCTGAGCCGTTCGTCGAGAACGCCGAACAGGATGAGCACGGCGGCCGGACGCGAGTCCGCCGGGATCGGCTGCTCGATGAGGGAGGCGAAACCGGCACCCTCACCGCTCGCCGCCTGCGCCGCGAGCGCCGCCAGCTGCTCCCGCGCGAACTGCGGGGCGAGGGTGGCGGGCATGACCTCAGGCTACGCCGGATCGCCGACACCCCGCCGTCGGGCCCGCGCCGCGGCGGAAGGGTCAGTACCCCACCCAGACGTACGGCGTGTGGGTGTCGATCGCCCCGCTCGCGGCTCGCTCGGCCAGGATCAGCGCACCGTCCAGCGGATCGCCGACCGCAGTCTGCAGCGCCGCGTCGGGGCGCAGCTCGCTGAGCGTCTCTGCGAACGCGGCGGTGAGCGCGCCGGCGGCGCGGAACATGCCTCCGGTGGTCGCGACGACCGGTGGCAGCCCCGGGTGCAGCGCGGCCGCGGCGCTGCGGGCGGCCTCACGCCCCGCCTCCACCACGATCGCGGTCGACGACGCGTCGCCGTCGGCCGCGGCCGACACGACGTCGGCGGCGAACGACGCCAGCACCCCGGCCCGATCTGCCCGCGTGTAGAGCTGCCCCGGCCAGGTGAGCGGCTCGCCGAAGCGGCGGCGCGCGGCATCGAGCAGCACCGCACCGGTGGCATCCACGCCGTCGTATGCCCGCATCGCCTGCCCGAGACCCTGCATGCCGATCCACGCCCCGGCGCCGCGATCGCCGAGGAGGTGTCCCCAGCCGTCGACGCGACGCCAGATGTCGCGCCCGTCGGTGCCCAACGCGATGGCGCCGGTGCCGAGTGCGACGATCACCCCGCCGTCGCCACCGAGCGCACCGAGGTGCGCCGTGACGGCGTCGACCGCGATCGCGACTCCCACCCGATGCCCCGTCGCCGTGGCGACCGTCATCGCCACGTCGGCGACGAGGTCGTCGGGGCGCTCGACGAGAGTCGCGAGCCCCGTCGCACCCACCCCGACGCCGGCGAGGTCCTCGGTGGCCGCGGGCCATTCCGCCAGCGCGCGGCGCACGAGTGCGATGACCGTGTCGGGAACGGTGCTGCCCGCGGCCGTGATCCCGATGCGTTCCCCCGCGAACTCGGTGCGCCCCGCACCGCCCCCGGCGAGGGCGACCCGGCTCCCCGAACCGCCGATGTCGATGCCGAGCAGATACCTCACTTGCTCATGCCCGCGGTCAGCCCCGACACGATCTGCTTGGTCGCGATGAGGAACAGCACGACGAGTGGGATCGTCGCCAGGGTGAGCCCGGCGAACAGCGTCGCCCAGTCGGTCTGGTATTCGCCGAAGAAGCGGGTGATACCCACCGGCAGCGTGTAGGAGTCGCGGTCGCGGATCAGGATGAGCGGGTAGAAGAAGTCGTTCCACACCGGCACGAACCGGAAGACGATGACCGTCGCGATGGCGGGCTTGACCAGCGGCAGGTGCACACGCCAGAAGGTCTGGAACGGGCCGGCGCCGTCGAGCCTGGCCGCCTCGTCGAGCTCGATCGGCAGCTGCCGGAAGAAGGCGGCGAGCACGAAGGTGGAGAACGGGATGCCGAGCGCGGCATAGACCAGGATCAGGCTCCAGAGGTTCGAGATCATCCCGAGCGAGTCGAGCAGGAAGAACAGCGGCAGGATCGCGAGGTACACCGGCAGCATGAGGCCCGAGAGGAACAGGCCCTCCAGCGAGGTGAACATCTTCGACCGGGTGCGCGCGAATGCGTACGCCGCCAGGAGCGACACGGCAGTGGAGAGCACCACCGAAGCGACGGTGACGAAGATCGAGTTGAAGAAGTAGGTCTCGAACGACGCCGTGACCCACGCCTTCTGGTAGCTCGTGAAGTCCGGTGGCAGGGGCAGTCCGAGCGGATTCTGCGCCATGTCCTGCGTCGTGCGGAGCGAGTTGGAGACCATCAGCAGCAGCGGCGCGATCGAGATCGCGGCGTAGAGCCACAGGAAGGTGCTGGCCGCGAACCCGCCGACGGTGGGGCGCTGCCTCCGGCGACGGTGTGCGTCGGGCGGGGTGGATGCCGATCCGCGCGGGCCGGCGGTCGGGGTGAGCGTCGCGGTCATCAGGTGAGGTTCCGTTCTGCGCGGCGCAGCATCACCGTGAACAGCACGGCGACACCGAAGATGAAGGCGAACAGCAGCGTGGCGATGGCCGAGCTCGTGCCGATCGCGTTGGACGCGCCCGATTCGAACGCAGTGCGGTAGAACAGCAGGCTCAGCACATCGGTGGCGCCTGCGGGGTTGCCCTGCGACCCGCCGAGCGCGTACGGGATCGGGAACGCCTCCATCGCGCCGATGAAGGTGAGCACGCTCACCGTGCCGATCGCCGGCACCATGAGCGGCAGGGTCACCGAGCGGAATCGCTGCCACGCGCTCGCACCGTCGAGGGATGCCGCTTCGTCGAGTTCCTGCGGGATGCCGCCCAGCGCCGCGCCGTACAGAAGCACCGGGAACCCGATCCACTGCCAGGCGGTGACGATGACGACCACCCAGATCGCGGTCTGCGGGTTGCCGAGCCAGGGCTGGGCGAGCTCGTCGAGTCCCACCGCGCGCAGCACGGCGTTGACCGGGCCGAACAGCGGCGACAGCATGAGCGACCACAGGTAGCCGATCACGAGCGGGGAGACGAGGTAGGGCAGCGTGTACATCGTCTGGAAGAACTGCTTGAACCGGCCCACGCGGTGCAGCAGCGTCGCAAGCCCCAGGCCGATGGTGTTCTGGAAGACCATCGCCCCCACGAACAGCAGGATGTTGTGGAGGAAGGCGTTGGGGATGTCGGTGCTGTAGGGCAGCTTGGTGAACAGCGTCACGTAGTTCTCGAACCAGACGAACTCGCCGCGGACGATGCCGGTCCACGAGAAGAACGAGTAGCTGAGCGCGGTGAACAGCGGGTAGGCGATGAACACCGCGAACAGGATGAGGGCCGGGAGGACGAAGACCATGCCCGTTCGCCTCGACAGGGTCACGCCGGTGGTCACGCGTTTGCTGCGCACCTTCGGCACGGCGATGACGGACATGGTCTTCGTTGCTCCTTCTTCAGAGGGTCGGCGGCAGGACGCGGATCACTGGCCGGGCGTGAACCACTGCGAGATGCCGGTCTGCAGCGTGGCGGCCGCCCCCGCGGCATCCGTCTCGCCGAGGAACATGCGCTGGATCTCGGTGCCGAGCACGGCGGTGCCGAGGGGCTCTCCGTACCGGAAGTCCACCAGCAGCAGGTAGGGCGCCTGGCCCTGCTCGTAGTTGTCCCACGCCTCCTGCATGACCTCGTCGGAGTAGGTCACGCCCGGGATCGCCGAGAACTGGTTCAGCTCGTCGGCCACCAGCTGGCCGAACTCGGCCGTCGCGAGCCAGTTCAGCAGTTCGAAGGCGGCCTCCTTGTTCTCCGACTTGGCGTTGACGGCGAAGTTGCCGTCGGCGTAGGCCGGCGACACGGGGGCATCCAGTACGGCGCCCTCGGGCAGCGGCACCTGGTACGAGCCGAACTCGAGGTCGGGGGCCTGGTTGCGGAACGTGGCGATCTCGAACGAGCCGCCGGGGAACTGCGCGGCCTGACCCGAGGTGAACTGGATCTGGCTGTCGGTGTAGCCCACGCCCACGACGTCGGGGGTGAGGTAGGGCTGCAGTTCGGAGATGATCTCCAGCGACGCGACGTAGTCGGGGTCGGTGAAGTCGGTCTCGCCGGCGAGCACCTTCTGCTCGAACTCCGACCCGCCGTAGCGGGCGCTGCCGACGATGTCGGCGAAGATCGGGAGGATCCAGTCGTCCTTGGCGCCGAGGGCCATCGGTGTGACACCCGCGGACAGCAGCGCCTCGTTCACCTCGATGAACTCGTCCCACGTGGTCGGCACCTCGAGCCCCTGCTCCTCGAAGATCGCCTTGTTGTAGAACATCTGCAGGGTCTGGGTCGCCAGCGGCACGGCGTACGTCTTTCCGTCGGCCTTGCCCTTGGCGCCGGCCAGCACGCTCTCGGCGATCTCGTCGAGACCCTCGACCTCGCCGTCGATCGGCTCGAGCTGACCGGCTTCGATGTTGGGCTGCAGCTGACCGTAGGCGCGCACCATCGGCACGTCGGGGCCGTCGCTGCCGGCGAGACCGGTGGTGAGGATCTGGTTGTACTCGGTGTTCTGGAAGGCCTCGAACTCGACGGTGATGCCCGGGTGCGCCTCCTCGAACACGTCGAAGATGGCGTTGTAGGCCTCGACGTCTTCGGTGCGCCACGACCAGACGGTCAGGGTGACGTCGTCGCCCGATTCGGCTTCGGTGTCGCCGATGGACGCGCTGGGCGCACAGG
>Ga0233363_1001166_pt1 | contig 10390 bp, 15 predicted proteins | sample ElkDunMinimDraft_18_FD_191534 | JGI IMG/M metagenome (GOLD analysis project Ga0233363, IMG submission 191534) | Fecal eukaryotic communites from dung pellets of Tule Elk in California, USA - Elk Dung C16 | ecosystem: Host-associated > Mammals > Digestive system > Large intestine > Fecal | place...
CGGGCGCGCAGGACGGCTCATGGCAGGGCAGAAAGGACCCCGGCAGAGGTAGAACCCCGAGCCGACCTTCGCGCGGTATGCGTGGATCACCGGGCACGCGTTGACGCGCCCACCACCAGCTGGAGCGGTGCACGGCGGGGATGAGCCGCCGTGCACCACGATCAGGCCGTGACGGTGACGGCGGTGGTGTCGGTCTTGCCGCGGTAGGTGCCGGTGATCGTCGCCGAGCCGGCCGCCACGGCGGTGACCAGGCCCGCGGCGTTCACGGTCGCCTTCGTGGCGTCCGAGGTCGTCCACGTCGTGTCGCCGGTGACGACCTGCGTGGTGGTGCCGTCCAGCAGCGTGGCGGTGGCCACGAGCTGCTGTGTCTGGCCCGCGGTCCTCGACGTCGTCGGAGGGGTGACCGACAGGGACTCGATGCCGGTCTGGAAGGCGACCATGTGCGCCTTCTCGGCCGCGTCCTGCGTGGCCGCGGTGCCGGACACGGCGCCCGGGGTGACCGGGTGCATGCCCTGGGAGCCGTGGATCTCCGGGGAGATCACGCTCGGGCCGTGCGGGTTGCCGAGCTCGCCGTCCTCGCCCGCGTTGATCGGGGGCAGGAAGTCGGAGGCCTCGGGGTCGACGGCGGCGTCACGCAGCGGCGTGCCGAGCAGGACGTCATCGACGTCGCGGGGGTCAGTCACTGGTCGTCACCCCCCTCGTTCTCCTCGACCGGCTCACCCTGGGGCTCCGGCTCGACCGGGGCGGACCCGATGAGGCTGGAGCGCGCCTTGCCGTTGCGCTCGGCCTCCAGGACGCGCTCGGCCTCCTCGGGGCTGGCCGTCTCCAGGTGGGCGCGCACGTCGTTGACCGAGCGCTTGGACGGGTCGAACGGCTCGGCGTCCTCGTCGGCCACGAGCTCGTAGCCCGCGCCGGCCAGGTACTGCCGGATGCCCGGGGGCAGGTCGCCCTCGAACGTGGCGACGCCGTCCTCGAAGTGCAGGGACGTAGTGCCGTAGACGTCGGTTGCGGTGTACCCCTTGGCGGGGCTGTGGATCTTCATGGGGTCCTCCGGACCGTCGTGTCGTGCGGGGTGCCGCGCGGGCGCGTGGTGGCGCCCGCGCGGCGGTAGGTCACGCGACCTTGACGTTGCGCAGGACGCCCGCGCTCTTCGTCTTCTTCACGACGACGGCGACGGGGCCCATCTCGGCCTCACCGGTCTTCACGGCACCGGCCGTGGAGAAGTCCGGCAGCCAGTTGCGCACGAGCGGACCGGTGGTGGACACGGCGTGCACGCCGTCCAGGCCGAACCGCACGGCGTAGATGTCAGCCAGGCCGGTGATGCTGCCGCCGGAGCCGCCGCCGTCCGTGTCGCGGGACGCCGTGGCGAGCACGTCCGTGTTCGAGCCGGCCTTGGCGCCCGGGTCGACCAGGGGGATGCCGTTGTACGTCTCGACCGGGTCGCCGATCGCGTTCCGCTCGATGCTGTACTGGCCCGCGAACGAGGCGATGGTCTTGAACAGCGCCTTGGCCTTGCGGGGCATGTACAGCGCGTCCGGGCGGCCGTCGAGCAGGCCGAGCCAGGCGTCGATGTGCGCGATGGCCGCGAACGCCTTGGCCTGGGTGTCGATGGCGGTCCAGTCGACGTAGCCCGTGGTGACGCCGTTGCTCAGCGGCAGGTACTCCGTGGAGGTGCCGGTGAGGAGCTTGTTCATGCCGTCGAATCCGTTGGCGTCCACGGCGGTGTCGCCGTTGAAGAACTCGTCGTTGAACTCGGCCGAGGTGGCCTTGAGCAGCTCGCGCATCTGGAACGCGGTCTCGCGCGCCTGGCCGATGCCGTCCAGGATGCGGTCGATCTGGAACGAGCCACCGAGCGGCTTGAGGTCGACGTTGTAGCGCTGCTTGGTCGCCTCGGTCGGGGTGTACTCGCTGTTGATCGCTCGGAAGGCGGCGCCTCGCTGCGTGATCTGGCGGGTGTACCCGTAGGTGAGGGTGGCGCCGCCGCCTGCGGGCGAGACGGCGTCGTCGAAGGTGAGACGGTTCATGACGTCCGAGGACTTCTCGAACTCGTCGATGATCTGGACGTCGACGTCGTCCGTGACGTTCAGCTTCGCCTGGGCGAGGGTGACGGGCATGGTTGCTCCTGGTGAGGGTTAGCGGCCCCGCGCCATGTTGGCGGCGATGGCCTCTTCGAGGTTTGCGGGCTTCGCGACGCCCTCGCCGGACCCGCCGGCGTGGTCAGTGCTCGACGCGCCGGCCACCGGGGCCTGGACGAGGAGCTGCGGGTTGTCGGTGACGGCCTTCTTGACGATCGCGTCCACCTGGGTCGCGAAGTCGTCGGCCGTCGGGTCGAGCTTGTCGAGCTGGCTGTTGACCGACCGGCGGTCCAGCAGCTCGACGGCGTTGGCACCGAGCGTGACGGCGGCCTTGAAGGCAGCCAGCTCGGTCTTGAGCGACCGGTTCTCCCCGCGCAGCCCCTCGGTCTCGGCCTTCGCCTCCTGGGCGGCCGTGGCGAGTGCTGCGGGGTCGGGCGGGGTCTCTTCCTTCGCGAGGCCGAGCGCCTTGGCGATGTCCTGCACGACGGCGTCGCGAGCCTCCTGGGCTGCGGTCTGCTTCGCGTTGGTGCGGTCGGCGCCGTTCTCACGGCGCAGCCGCTCGATCTCGGCCTTGGCCTTCGCCGGGTCGTTCCACGGGCTGTCGGCGTCGGCGCCCTGGTCCGCCTGGGACCCGGCGTCGCCGGCCGTGCTCGTGTCGGTGGTGCCCGCCGCGCCCGAGTCGACTCCGGTCGCGGCGGTTCCGGCGTCGCCCGAAGCGACGCCGGGGGTTCCGGCCGCTCCGGCGTCCGCCGTCATGAACCGCAGCCGCGTGAAGCGGGGGTGGTCCAGGCCGGGGGTGGGCAGGATCGGCAGGGCGGTGGTGCTGGACATGACGGCGCCTCCTGGGCGTTGTCGGTTACCCGGCACCAGGCCGGGGAGTGTGTGGGTCAGGCGACGTTGCCGAGGTTCGGCTGCTCGCGGTTGCGCTGCCGGATCAGCCCGGTCTCGGCGACGTGGTCGCGGATCTTGGCCTGGTAGGCGCGCACGCGGGCGTTGGCGGCCTTCTGCTCCTCGGGGGTGACCGCGGCCATGGCCTCGACCTTGGCCTTGCGGGTCTCCCGCTCGAGGTAGCGCAGCTTCTGCCGTGCAGCCTCGGCGTCAGGGTCGTAGTGCGTGACGTCGGTGATGACGGACAGCCCGGGCAGGTACGCCACGGTGGAGCACCGGCAGTTCGGGTGCCGCCAGCCCTGGCGCTTGGCCTCGTCGAGCGTGCCGGCCACGGTGACAGTGACCTCGCCGTCGCCGTTCGCGCGCGGGACACGGATTCGGCCGGTGGGTCCGGCGTCGGTCCGCAGGATCTTCCCGGACCAGCGCGCGCACCGCTCGCACGCCCCGGAGCCGACCACGATGGACACGAGGCTGACGCCGTTGTCCTGCATGGTCGTGACCTTGGCGTCGTCGTACGCGCGGCGTGTGGCGCTGCGGGTGGCCATCTCGACGTACGACGAGAGCGCCCAGCGCCGCCCGGCCTTGTCGACGAAGCCCGTGACGCCCTGGCCGAGCAGTCGCCGCCACGCGCCCAGCTGGGCGGTGCGGGTCGTGCCGAGGCCCAGGGGAACGTCGGTGGCGAACGCGGCCACGGCGCGGCGGTACACGTCGTCAGGGAAGCGCAGGACCCGCCGGGTGACGTCGTCCAGCGTGCTGGTGAGGTCCGCACGGATCGCGACGGCCGCCGCAGCCCCCGGCAGTACCGTGGTGGCCACCAGGGACGTCGTGGGGGCCACTGCTGCGGCCGTCGTGGTGCTGGTGGTGCCGACGACGGCGGACAGCTCGGCCATGGCCGCCGTGGCACCGCGGGTCTGCGCAGTCTCGAACACGCGGTCCAGGACCTCGGGCGCCGTCTGCTGCAGCCACCGGGCGACCCGGTAGGCCTCGGCCGACAGGGTGCCGAGGTTGAGGATGCGCTGCGGTGCTGACTCGTCCGCCGCCAGCCCTGCGCGGACCTGCATGGCCACGGCGGCCACCAGGCGCCGCTCAGCGCTGGAGAACAGCTCCACGAGCTCGGCGACGAGGCGGTCCAGGCCGTCGCGGTCGTCCGGGATCCACTGCGGCATGGGCTACTCCCCGGCGCTCGGCTCCAGCTCTGGCTGCTGCCCGATCGCGAACGGGTCGGGCAGCGGGCCCGGGGCCTCGGACAGGATGCGGGAGACCTCCTCGGCCACCTGCGGCTCGTCCCAGTCGGGGTGCACCATGCGGACCTTGGTCTCGGTCGATGCGGCCTGGGCGGTGGACAGCGCCTGCACGGTCTGGGCCATGACTAGCGCGGAGTCCTGCACGGTGTCGGGGAAGGAGACCGAGACGGGGTCGAGCCAGTCCAGGCCACGCGCACCGAACACTGCGGCGTCCACGCTGAGCATCTTGCGCAGCAGCTCGGCCACCGCGGGGATCTCCTTGCGGATCTTCCGGTCGCGGGTGCTGAACGACTTCTTCTCGCGGGCGTGGACCTCGGTGGCGGTCATGACGCCGTCGGTGCCGTCGGCCAGAGTGGCGTTGGCGTAGCCGGCGTGGCTGATCGTGCGGCGCACCGAGTCCTCGACGGCGGCCAGGTGCTCCTCGACGCGGATGTCGAACTGCTGCGGCGTGATCAGGCCCTGTCCGGTGTCGCCCTCCAGCGGGGGGCGACGGACACCCTCGTAGACCTCGCGGTCCAGGTCGAACGACGCGCCCTGTCCGGGGCCGCGAGAGTCGAGCATGGACTCCGGCACGATGATCCGGCCCTTGCCGAGCCGGATGTCGCGCCACAGGGACGAGTACGCCTCGTCGGTGGCGTCCATCAGACCCATGATCGGCCCGGCCCAGTCCGACTCGCCGAGGTGGCGTCCGGTGGGGTTGGTGCGCCACTCCTTGGACGGGGTGCGGTTCGGGATGTAGACGACGCACAGGCCGGGCGTGCGAGGTGCGACGAGCACGCCGTCGGAGTCGACGCGGCCGGCGTAGGAGGCGGTGTCGGGGTGCTCGTCGAGCGGGACGGCGTGGCCGAGGCGCTCGGTGGTGCCCTCGTAGAGGCCGTGCAGCACCACGCCCATGCCCATGCTGTCGAGCTCGTGCCGCTCGAGGTGGCGCCAGACCTGCTGGCCGGAGGTGCGCACCACGCGCCAGAACGTGACGGCCTTGAGCGTGCCCCACTCGAACTCGGGCCAGGCGGCGTCGGCGTCCACGGTGGTCACGAACGACCGGCCGGTGCCGCGTGCTGGATCCCAGGTGACGCGGTGGTAGCGACCGCCCAGGGCCGCGCCGACCTCGGCACCGGAGGCCAGGGCGTCGTGCAGGCCGTGCTCGACGTACTCGTCGAGGCGCTCCTGCGTCTGGACACTGCCGGTGGTGGCCACGATGGTAGGCGGCTCGGAGTACATCAGGTCCGCGGAGACGCGCGCGAGGTCGGCGGCCACGGGGATGTGCAGGTGGTCGCCACGGTGGGAGGAGCTGGTGGCCTGCCGGCCCCACCACATCCGCGTCCAGAGGCGGCCGAGCGGCCCGCTGGGGCGGGGCCGGTCCCAGCGGTCGCGGGAGTCGGTGACGCCGCGGCCGTAGACGGCTTCCAGCCGCTCGGGCGTGCCGACGTACCAGGCGTCCCACTCGGCCAGCCGCGGGGTGACGGCGGCGAGCTCCTCGGGGGGCCAGGGTGCGTCGGTGGTGGGGAGAGGCATGCGGGTTACTCCTCTCCGGCGCCGGGCGCGGTGTCGAGTGCTGGGGCCAGCGGGATCAGGTCGCGCCAGGACTGGCGGGGGGTGTAGACGGCGTAGCGCAACGCGTCCGCCTCGTCGTCGTCGGCCTTCACGGGTGCGGTCTCGCCGCGGGCGGTGGCCTTCTCGTCCCAGACGTAGCCGGGCAGCTTCTCGATCAGGTTCTTGCACCGGTCGGACACGGCGAGCTTGTCGACGGCGAGCAGCGAGGCCACGGTGCGAATGCCGGGCAGGACGGGCTTGTGGGCCCGCATGACGTTGCTGTGGCCGTCGTGGAACAGCTGCGTGCCGAACACAGCGGCGGCGGGGTCGTACGCGATCCACTCGGGTGCCCAGCGGGGCCGGGCGACGAGCCAGCGCCGCAGGTCCGCGGAGTGCTCGCCCACGGTCATGGACCCGGGCGCCCACTCGTCGAGCACGTACAGGCGGTGCTCACTGTCGTGGCCGGCCCGGGTGTCGGGCCCGATGCCGAGCAGGTAGCCACGCGTGGGGTGCACGGTGCCGTAGTCGGCGGCGAACATCAGCACGCGGTCCATCGGCGGGATGTCGGCTGCGGCGATCACGTGGCGGTCCGGGTCCCACGAGTCGTACACCGCGCCGGCGGCCTGGACCCACTCGCCGAGGATGAACCGGCGGTACCAGAGGCCGACGTACTCCTTGCAGATCTGCGCGACGTACTCGGGGTCAAGGAACGTGTTGTCCGTGAGCCGGAACTTGAAGATCTTGTACCCGAGCGTGGCGGCCCGGTCGATGACCTGGCGCTTGAACCAGTGCGCGGGTCCGTCGGGGTTCGTGGTGGCGAGCAGGCGCGCTCCGGGGACCGACATGCGGCCCAGGAGCTGCGTCCAGAACGCCTCGGCGACCAGCGTGGCCTCGTCGACGTACGCGCCGGCGACGGTCAGGCCTCTCAGGACCATCTCCGCGCGGGCGTCGGACGCGCCGAGCACGTGCACGGTGCGTCCGAGGATCTGCGCGGTGGGCGCCCCGGCGGTGTACCGGACGTGCCCGGCGAGCTTGCCGAAGATCGCCGGGTCCTGGAGTGGCTGGAAGACGTTGCGGGCGATGCTCTCGCGCGTGCGCCCGACGACGACCAGCGCGCCGGTGGTGGGCGCGGACCGGACGAACAGCAGCCAGGCGATCAGGGAGGCAATGGTCTTGCCGGCGCGAATCGAGCCGTGCCAGACGTTCACGCGGGCCGTGGCCCGGGCGATCGACCAGGCCTGCTTGGCGGTCAGCCCGGTGGCGATGACGGTGAGCATGGCCTGGGTGATGACGGCCGCGGTGCTCATGGCTCCTCGGTCTCGTCCAGGCCGGTCTGGGCGGCGACCTCGCCGACGGCGGCGGCGAATAGGTCGAGGAGCGACGTGGCCTCGGCGATACCGGAGTCGGCGTCGTGCTGCTCGATCTTGAGGGACCGGTCGACGGCAGTGCCGACGGCCTGCATGATCGAGAGCTTGTCGCGGAACGGGGGTTCCTCGACCTCGTGCTCCGTGTAGGTGTTGTCCTTGCCGCCGATGTTGTAGACCTTGGCCGGCGTCCAGAGCGACTCGCGGAGGCGGTGGGCGTCCTGCAGCAGCTTGACCTTGAGGTCGGCGCGCATGGCCCGGGCGTCGAGGATCTTGGCTTCGGTGGCTCGCACGGTGTCAGTCCGGTCGGACCGGACGCCGAGCTTGGCTGCCTGGTTGGCGACGGCGCCCCGAGTCCGGCCGAGCTGTCGGCCGATCTCCGACTGCGGGACGCCGTCGGCGACCATGCGGCGGAGAGCTTCCTGGTCCTCGGCACTCCACGGGCCTGTGGCCATGACGACCACCTCGCCTCCGTCCGGGCATGCGAAAGGCCCGTGGACCTGTGCCGGTCCTCCGGGCCTATCGCTGGAAATTCTCCAGCCAATCAGAGAGTAGGGATTCAGAACGGGCTCCGCAAGGCGACACGCTGCTCACCAGGTGCTCACTCCGGACATGCCACGAGCCGCACAGCGTTGAGGCTGCGCGGCTCGTGGGCTGTTGAGCACCCGCTTGGATAATGCGGGTGTCAGGTTTGTGGGGTGGAGATCTTCCCGCAGCGCGCGCATCGGCGGACGGTGGTCCCGCAGTGCACCGGCCACACGGACCAGGTCACCGTGACCCACGCCCAGCGGTGGCGGTGGAGCCTCACGACACCCTCCACGCCGGGTCGAAGTCCTCGCGGTCGGCGTACGGCTGGAGGAGGGCCTTGACGGCAACATCGGCAGCGTCCTGCCATCCCATCGTGTAGCGGTCCTCGTCAGGCCAGCCCTCCGCGAGGATGCCGACGATCGCCCGCTTGGCCGCGATGTCGGCGAGGGCGCGGGCCGCCGTGATGGTGTACCCGCCCTGGTCGTAGTCGACGTCCCAGATGATCGAGGCGGCAGATCCAGAGGCGTCTTCGTAGTAGTCGACGCGGCCTCGGTCGTTCGGCCGCACCTTCTCCTGGACCTCGCGCGCGACAGCCTCGTCCTCGGCGTACCGGGCGAGCAGGTACTCGGTCTCGGCGCTCATGCCTGCGCCTCCTGGGCGATCCTGGCCAGGTCCTTGCGCGAGATCGTGCCCACGCACTGCCACGTGACGCGGGCAGTGTCGCTGCTGCTGTCGATCTCGACGCTCACCGAGTCGGCGAGCACGTGCCGGGTTTCGGCTCCCGCTGCCTCCAGCACGAGCTGTCCGAACTTCCGGGACGTCTGCGGGTCCATGATCATGCTGCCGATCCTTCCACTCGGACCCGGGTAGCGCGTCGTGCCGCCCGGGTGAACGCCTGCTCGAACGGGTACATGCCGGACCCGTCTTCGTGCTCGGTGATCTGCCCGCGCCGCGCCCAGGTCTGCAGGGTGCGCCACGGGGTTTCGGCCTGGACGGTGACGAGGGCGGTGGCGAGCTCGGAGAGCGTCATCAGCCTGTCGCCGAGGGCCTCGACGACGTACGCGGTCTGCTGCTCCCGGGTCACGAACGTCTCGCACTCAGGGCACGTGGTGGCGTCCTGGTCGTCGGCGAGCCGAATGCCACCGTCGCACCCGGGGACGGCGCACCAGCCCATGAACCTCCCGGCCGCTGCGGGGCCCAGGGCGCGCTCTGCGCGGGTCCTGAGGGCCGACGCGGTGTCCCACCATGCCAGGGCGTCCTGTGGCGTCTCGCAGACCTGTTCGATGCGGCCGGCGGCGTCCTTCCACCGCCGGGTCTCGTGCGGGTCAGGCTGCCAGTCGGGCACGGCGTCCATGAGCTGCTGCACGAGGGCGTCGAGCTCGCGGGCGATGTCGCCGGACAGGTCGGGGCCGGACAGGACGCCGGGCAGGGACGGCTCGGTGGACCGGTAGACCGGCATGCCGGAGAACGCGCGGCCCTGCTGCGCTTCGCGGGCGGCGACGTCGCGCTGGTGGTTGGCCAGCCAGAGGAGGTTGGCGCGGGTGGTGAGGATGCTCAGGCGGTCCATCCCATCGTGCGCGCGGGCGGGAATCGGGGCGACCGCTCGGGCGTGCCGTCGGCTCATGGGGCCTCCTTCGTGTCGAGCCAGACGTCACTCCATGACCCGCTGGCGATGATCAGGTGCGGTGGCGCGAAGGCACCATTGCGGAACACGAGCGCCCCGCCCTCGACGCTGACGTACCCCACGACGGGGACGGCTGGGTCCATGTCCTCGGCCACGTCGGTGCGCAGGACGATGTAGCGCGGGGTCATGAGTTCCCCTCCTCCCGGGCCACCGCGTGACCCTGCTCGTGCTGCTTCTTGACCATCGCCGCCCAGTCCGGGTCGAGGTGCCCGTCCGACACCCAGGGGCAGGTGGCGCAGACCGCTTCGTAGACGGTGTGCTCCGCGACGGTGACGACGTGCGGGGTCGGGGCGGTCATGTGCCCAGTTCCTTCCCGGCGGCGATCACGGCGTGCGTCGGGCCGCATGCGCGTTCGGCGTACGGCTTGCCGCACTGGCTGCACCAATCGGCGGCCCGCGGATCCCCCTCAGCGCCTTCCGACCCCCCACCACCCGCCGCAACCCGGCTGCGTCCGTCCTGGGCACGGTTCTGTGCGTCCTGGGGGTCGTCGGGCACCTCCTCGGCCGTCGCTTCGAGCACCGGCCCCTCCCGGAACGAGCTCCGGAGCACGAAGGCGAGGATGTCGCGGACGGGGAAGCCGGACACATAGCCGAATGCGAGGTCGAACACGGCTCGGCGGACGCCAGGACCGGAGTCGCGGCGCGGGATGCCGTGCCCCAGGTCTCGGACAGGGCCCGTGTACTCGCCCGTGGTGCCATCTGCGCGGCGCCACTGCACCCGCACCACCTCCCCGCCGCTCGTCTGCTCGTCGCTCATGGCGTGGCCTCCTGGGTCTCGTCGCTGTGTAGTGTGCTGCCCTTGCGCTCCGGCTCGGCAACGGTCATGTGGCAGTACGTGTGCTGGCCGTCCTGGAAGGCGGCTCCGGCGGGCTGGTGCGTCCACGCGGGACCCAGTGCGAGGTTCACGAGCACGACGCGCTGCCAGCAGTTGCGGCAGGTGTCCTCGTCCATCACGCCCCCTCCCCACTTTCGGCGCGCAGCCGGGCGGCGCGGTGGTGCAGCCAGTTCGCGGGAGAGCCGATGCCGCCCGTGCTGAGGGACCTGAGGATGTCTCTCGATGCCTCGTCCAGCGCCC
>Ga0233363_1001169_pt1 | contig 10376 bp, 13 predicted proteins | sample ElkDunMinimDraft_18_FD_191534 | JGI IMG/M metagenome (GOLD analysis project Ga0233363, IMG submission 191534) | Fecal eukaryotic communites from dung pellets of Tule Elk in California, USA - Elk Dung C16 | ecosystem: Host-associated > Mammals > Digestive system > Large intestine > Fecal | place...
GTGGGGGGTGGTGTTCTCAGGCATGACCACACTGTCGCGCGCGCGTTCAAAGCGTGATCCAAGAATCCGCAGGTCCCGGGCTATTCATAGCCCCGTGATCGAGGACTGTCAGAGGGGATGCCGCGCTGCGTGCCTGCCGCGCGCCGGCAGGGTGAGGAGGAAGGTCGAGCCCTGCGGGGACGACGCTTCGAGTTCGACCGACCCGCCGAATCGGGTGGCGATGTCGTTCACGAGAGCCAGCCCCAGACCGAATCCGGACTGCCCCGACGGTGCCGTGGACCGGGCGAAGCGTTCGAACAGGCGGGCGGGGTCGATGCCGGTGACACCGGTGCCCTGGTCGATCACGCGGATCTCCACGCGGCGCCCGGCGGGGCGCGCGGCGATGCGCACGACGGCGCCGGCGGGGGAGTGGCGCACCGCGTTGTCGAGCAGCGCGATGAGGGCACGCGTCAGGGCGGCGCGGTCGGCGCCGGCATCCAGGTCGGGTGGGGCCTCGATGCGGATCGCCACCTGCCGCTCGGTTGCGCGCGGGCCGATCACCGCCGCGGCATCCTGTGCGGCCGCCGCGACCGGGGCGACGGCGGTGTCGTCGCCTTCGCGGGCTCCGGCGCTCTCGGCGCTGATGAGCAGATCGGTGAGTGCGGCGTCCATCACGGCGGCATCCCGACGGAGGTCGGCGAGCACCTCGTCGACGTCGCCCCCGCGCTCGGCGCGATGCTGGGCGAGCTGGATGCGGCTGGTGAGCGTCGTCAGGGGCGTGCGCAGCTCGTGACTCGCGTCGGCGACGAACGCGCGCTGCACGCGCAGCGCCTCGGCGAGCGGCAGCGCCGCGCGTTTGGAGGCGTACCAGGCGATGAGCCCGAGGACGACGACGCCGACGACGCCGAGGGTGATCGTGATGGGCACGACCTCGTCGAGGTCGACGACGCGCACCGCCGGCCCGCCGCGCCCGCCGCCGCCGTCGGGCCGGGGACCGCGTTCGGGTCGCGCCGTCGCGATCATGACGGTGACGGTGACGGCGGTGATGACACCGACCACGGCCGCCGACGCGAGCGCGACCCAGAGCCCCGCCCGCAGCGCCGCGCGGTCGACCCGGCGGCGGTCGGCGGCGATCGCCGCGTCGGTGCGCGCGTTCATCGTGGGGTCCCCGCGCGGTACCCCCGCGCGCGCACGGTCTCGATGATCTCGGGGGTGGACTTGCGCCGGATGTAGTGCACGTACGTGTCGACGGTGGCGCCGGAACCGCCGGGGAAGACGCTCGCGATGATCTCGTCGCGGGTGAAGACGTGCTCGGGGCTGGAGGTGAGCAGCTCCAGCAGCTCCGTCTCGGCGGGGGTCAGCGTGATGCGGCCGGCGGCGGGCGAGTACAGGGCCTGGCTGGCGGGGGTGAACACCCAGTCCCCGATCTCGCGGCGGTCGCCCGGGCCACGGCCGCGGCGCAGAGCCCGCAGGCGGGCCCGCAGTTCGGCGAAGTCGAACGGCTTGACGAGGTAGTCGTCGGCGCCGGCATCCAGCCCGCTCACCTTGTCGTCGACGGCGCCGAGGGCGGTGAGCATGAGCGCCGGCGTCGTGATGCGGGCGGTGCGCACCGCCTCGAGCAGGTCGACCCCCGACATGCCGGGCAGTCGACGGTCGATGACCATCACGTCGTAGCGCCGGCCCAGTGCCAGGCGCAGCCCCTCTTCGCCCGTGGATGCCACATCGATCTCGTAGTCGTCGGCGAGCACTTCGGCGACGATCGACGCGATGTCGGACTCGTCCTCGACGTAGAGCAGTCGGGGCTTGTGGTCCATCCGCTCAGGGTAGGAGAGCGCAGTGATGTCGGGAAGGGCGTCGCATGCTCGTCCCGCGGCACCCCTGTTGGATACAGTCGGCGGCATGACCAAACCGCAGTTGTCCGCGCCCGACACCGCGCCGCGGCACGCCCCGATGAACACAGTCGCGCTCGGCGCGCTCATCACCGCGGTCATCGCCCTCGCCACTATCGCCAACTGGGTGCTTCCCCGCATCGCGCCGGTGCACCCCGCGGTCTTCTTGGGGCTCGTCGCGCTGGCGGCGGTCGTCCTCGGTCACCTGGGTCTGCGTCGCTCCCGCGAACTCGGTGGCGCCGGCCGCGGGTGGGCGCTCACGGGCATGGTGGTCGGCTACATCATCTTCGCGATTGTGGCGGCAGGGCTGCTGATCCTCACGCCGGCCTACAGCACGACCTCGGTCGTGATCCGCCCCTGAGGCAGCTCGCGCCGGCGACGATGCCGGGCCCTAGGCTGGCGCGCATGTCACTGCTTTCGATCGTCCGCTGCGCCGCCGGGGCCGCCCTGCTTCTCAATGCCGTGCCCCACGGGGTCAAGGCCATCCAGGGAGAACCGTTCCCGTCGCCCTTCGCGAACCCGCCCGGAGTAGGCATGTCCCCACCCGCGGCCAACGTCGTGTGGAGCGCCATCAACGCCACGCTCGGATCGCTGCTGATCGGCCGCGGCGTGCGCACCGTCGGCGAACGCATCGCCGCGGGGCTCGGCGCGCTCGGCATGGCGTTCGTGCTCGCGGCGCAGTTCGGCGACGTGATGCGCGGCGGCACGGGATTGGCCGGCCGCCGCGCGAAGGGGTGATGCGGTCGCGGGTCAGCTGACCGCGGCATCCCGCTTCGGCAGCACCCAGCCGGGACGCACGAAGTGGCACGTGTAGCCGTGGGGGATGCGCTGCAGGTAGTCCTGGTGCTCGGGCTCGGCCTCCCAGAACGGGCCCGCGGGCTCGATCGTGGTGACGACCTTGGCGGGCCAGATCCCCGAGGCATCCACGTCGGCGATGGTGTCGCGCGCGATCTGCTCCTGCTCGGGGGTCAGCGGGAAGATCGCCGAGCGGTAGCTCGTGCCGACGTCGTTGCCCTGGCGGTTGAGGGTCGACGGGTCGTGGATCTGGAAGAAGAAGGCGAGGATGTCGCGGTACGTCGTCTGGGTCGGGTCGAAGACGATCTCGACCGCCTCGGCGTGGCCCGGGTGATTGCGGTAGGTGGCGTGGTCGTTCTCGCCGCCGGTGTAGCCCACGCGCGTGTCCAGCACGCCGGGCTGGCGACGGATGAGGTCCTCGACGCCCCAGAAACAGCCGCCGGCGAGCACGGCGGTCTCGGTGCCGGGGGTGCGGGTGATGGCTCCGGTGTCAGTCATGATGCGTGCTCCTCGTGCTGTCGTGTCAGCGGCCCGGTGGGACCGTTGCAGTATTTCAGCCCCGGCCGATGTCGGGGCGGTGCCGGTCATAGAGAGCAACGGATGCCGGGCCTGTTTTGGTCCCGCGAACCTGGGAGCGGGCTTCGAATCGGGCCCGACCGGCGTCACGGCGCCGAGGCCTGCCAGCCGCCGATGCCGAGTTCGGTGCCCGAGCGGGTGACGAACTGGTCGAAGTACACCCGCGACACGAGTTCGCCGCGGCTGGTCACGCCGGCCTTCTCGAAGATCGACTTGAAGTGATCCTGCACGGTGTAGGGCGACAGGTGCAGCGCGCCGGCGATCTCGCGGGTGTCCGAGCCCCGCAGCACCATCCCGACGACCTCGCGCTCGCGCGCGGTCAGCCCGAACGCCGCGGCCACCAGATCGATCACCTCCTGCGGGCGCGCCTGTTCGATCGTGACGACCACGTCCCCGGCGCGGTCGCCCATGCCGCCGAGCGGAGCCGCGTGCAGCACCAGCCAGCCGCCGTCGTGCCGCCGGGCGCGCACCCGCGGGATGCTGTCGCTCGTGCCACGCGCCACCCGTCGCGCCGCGCTGACCAGCGCCTGCACCGAGACGAGCGGGTCGCCCATGCCGGGCGCCACCGACAGTTGTCGCAGATGCTGCTCGGCGGCGGGGCTCGACTGCACGACGCGGTCGTGCGCGTCGACGACGATGACGGCAGGGCCGGTGGATGCCGCGTCGTGCTGCCGGCTCTGCTGCGCGAGAAGGCCAGTGCGGAAGCCGCGCGTGAACGCCGGCGCCACGGCGGCGATGAACGCGATCTCGGCGGGGGAGAACGGGGAGTCGTCGCTGCCGCGGAACAGCGCGAACGCGCCCCAGGCTCCCGTGCGGTCGGTGAAGAGGGCGCGTGCCTCGTCGTGGAAGTCGAAGCGAGGCCGCAGCAGTCGCGTCATCCGCGGCGACCGCTCCACCGCGCCGGCGGTCGCGTCGTGCAGGCCCAGGGAGACCTCGCCGGCAGCCAGCATGGCGGTGTAGGCGGTGGGATCGTCCCCGGCGTACTCGATCTGCGCCCACAGGATGTCGCCCTCGTTGCGGCCGGTGAGAGCGCCGAGCTTCGCCGTACTCGAGACCATGGCCGTTGCCGGATCGAGGGTCGACAGGCAGGCCGCGACGAACGGCACCGCCGTCTGCAGTGCCGCCGCCGCCTCGTCGGCGAAGTCCAGCAGCGGCAGACCGGCGCGCGACATCACATCGATGTCGCTGCGGGCGCGACCCAGCGCGATCGCCGAGGCCATGCAGATCAGTGTGAACCCGCGCGGTCACGCGCGCCATCCCCAGGTATCTGGGGGTGCCGAAGTCCCTCCTGCACTGGGATGGTGGGCGTCGCGGGGCGCTCGGCAGACTCAGCGACGACCTCCCACTCCCGACAGATCGGACGGCACCCGCCATGACCGTGCAAGACCTTCCCGTCGACACCCGCGCCGCACAGCTGCGCGAGGCTCTCGGCGACCGCATCGTGCTCGCAGGCGATGCCGACTACGACACCGCCCGACTCGCCTGGAACCGGGCCTTCGACCAGCGTCCGTTCGCCGTCGCCCGCCCCGAGAGCGCCGAAGACGTCGTCGCCGTGGTGCGCGCGGCCACCGCCGTGGGTCTGCGGCTCGCGCCGCAGTCGACGGGGCACGCCGCCGGCGCGCTCGCGGGGTCCGACCTTTCCGACGCGGTGATCGTGCACCTTGCGCGGTTGCGCGGAGTGAGTGTGGACCCCGTCGCCCGCACCGCTCGCGTGCTGGGCGGTTCGCAGTGGAACGACGTGCTCGCCGCGGCGGCGCCACACGGGCTGACCGCCCTGCACGGCAGCGCCGGCGACGTCTCGGTGGTCGGCTACACGCTCAGCGGTGGCGTCTCCTTCTACGGGCGCGCCCACGGTCTCGCCGTCGGCAGCGTGCGGGAGGTGCAGCTGGTCACCGCCGACGGCGCGCTCGTGCGGGTCAGCGCCGACGAGCACAGCGAGCTGTTCTGGGCAGTGCGCGGTGGAGGGGGCGCGTTCGGCGTGGTCGTCTCGGTCGAGATCGACCTGCTGCCCTACGCCGATGTCGTGGCGGGGATGCTGCTGTGGGACGTGTCCCGCGCCGGGGAGGTCGCGCGCGCCTGGGCGCAGTGGACCGCGAGTGCGCCGGAGAGTGCGACGACGTCGCTGCGCATCCTGCATCTGCCGCCGCTGCCCGAGCTGCCACCATTCCTCAGCGGCCGGTCGCTGGTCGTGATCGACGGGGCCATCCTCGAGACGGATGCCGCGGCATCCGAGCTGCTCGAACCCCTCCGTGCACTGGCACCCGAGATGGACACGTTCGCGCGCATCCCCGCCGCCGGGGTGGTCGAGATCCACATGGATCCGCCCGAGCCCTCGCCCGCGGTCTCGATGCACGCCGTTGTCTCGGCGCTGCCCGTGGAGGCGGTGGACGCGTTCGTCGCAGCCTCGGCGACACCGGGACTGTTCGTCGCGGAGCTGCGACACATCGGCGGCGCCTTCGCCCGCCCCGCGGAGGGCGGCGGCGCGGTGTCGGCCATCGCGGGCGAGTACGTCGCGCAGGGGATCTCGATCGTGCCGGCAGCCGAGCTCATGCCGGTGATGGATGCCGCCGTGCGCGCGGTCGTCGCAGCACTCACGCCGTGGCACGCCGACGCCGTGGCACTGACCTTCATCGATGTGGCCGACGTCGACCCGGCCGCCGCCTACGGCGCGGGGCTGGAACGGCTGCGGCGGCTGAAGACCGAACACGACCCGCGCGGGGTGTTCGTCGCGGCGCGGCCTGTCTAGGGGGAGCCGACGCCGCGTCCTCGTGGGGACGGGGAGCGGGTGGGGGCGGCCGCGGGGCCGCCCCCACCGTGTTTCGGCGTGAATGTCACGTGCGGGGGCGGATGCCGCAAGCGAGCGGATGCGCGCGTGGTGCGGCATCCGTTCGCGGCGGGTGACAATGGTCGGGTGCCCCCTGTGTTGAGCGACATCGCCCAGTCCGAGTTCGTGCTGCTGACGACATTCCGCAAGACGGGCGTTGCTGTGGGCACGCCGGTGTGGATCGCCCCTGATGGCGATGACCTGCTGGTGACGACCGGCGGCACGTCAGGCAAGGTCAAGCGGCTGCGTCACACGGCGCGCGTCACCCTCACCCCCTGCGACGCACGCGGCAAGGTGGCCGACGGTGCGCCCACGGTCGAGGCGACGGCGGTCGTGCGCGACGACGACGAGACCATGGCCCGACTCGACCGGGCGTTGAAGGCCAAGTACGGCATGAAGTACACGGTGCTGCGTGCCGGACAGAAGCTGCGGCGCGGCGGCTCCACGGGTTCGGTCGCGCTCGTCGTCAGCTGACCGCTCTGCTCACTCTCCGGCCGGAGTGAGACGCCCGAGCCGCACCAGGATCTCGAACCGGTCGGGCACTCCCCAGTGCTCGACGATGCGTCCCTCGTGCACCCGCGCGATGTCGATCACCGTGAAGCTCACCGGCCGTCCGGTCGGCGGCCCGAGGAACGGGCCGGTGTTCGTCGCGGTCCCCTCCGCGCGCACCCACACGATGTCGTCGTGCTCGGCCCAGTCGGCGACGGTGAAACGCAGGTCGGGCATGGCGCGATGCACGTCGGCGATGCCGCGCTTGACCTTCGCGATCGCATCGGCACCGGTGCCCGAGAGCCCGAATTGGTGCTCGATGAGATCGGGCGAGCACAGCTCGTCGACGATGTCCTGATTCCCCGCGGCGAAGCCCTCGTGCAGCATGCGCTCGAGCACCTGCAGTGCGGTCGACTGCGTGCGTGTGGCATCCATTTGGTCCCCCTTGGATTCTGCAGTTGAAATGCAGTCAATGCAGTAACACTGCAACGAGTGCAGTAGCTAGTGTTGCTCTCGTGGAGAGCGACGTCAAGACCCCCGGCTCGTCGTACCGGCAGGAGCAGGCGACGGCGACGCGCGTGCGCATCGCCGAGGCCGCGCAGCGCCTGTTCGCGCGCGATGGCTACGCCGCAACGAGCATGGATGCCATCGCGAAAGAGGCCGGCGTCGGCAACCGCACCGTCTACGCCGCGTTCGGTGCGAAGCGCGAGATGCTCAACCTGATCTGCGAGCGCTGGCTCGAACGCGCCGACGCGCGGGGGCGCGCCCGCGCCATCCTGGGCCAACCCGATCCGGTGACCCGCGTGCGGGGCGCGGCGACCTGGCTCACGGTGCTGTACTCGACGGACTTCGATGTCGTGCTCATCCTCGATTCCGCGATCGATGAGGATGCCGACACGCGTGCGCTGCTGCGTACGAAGCTGCGTGGCCGCAACCGTGTGATGGACGAGATCGTCGCGTCGGTCGCGAAGGATCTCGTCCTTCCCCTCGCCGATGCGCAGGCGATCTACCGGGCCTTCGCGGCCCCCGGGGTCTACGGGGCGCTGGTGGTGGATTCGGGCTGGGAGCCGGAACGGTTCGAGCAGTGGCTCGCCGGCATGCTGGTGACCCAACTGCTCGGCGACCCCGCCTGAACGCGCGGGCGCACCGAGCGCCAAGGCCGCGAACTACGATCGAAGCACCGCCCGTCGTCCCGAGGAGTCCTCCCGTGCCCGCAGTCGCCGATGCGCTCGCCCATGCCGAAGACCTCGCCGCGTTCGTCGCGGCGTCGCCCTCGAGCTTCCACGCCGCCGCCCATGTCGCGGCGCGGCTGACGGATGCCGGTTTCACCCTGCTGAGCGAGGACGAGCCGTGGCCCGCCGTGCGCGGCGGCCGCTTCGCGGTCGTGCGCGACGGCGCCGTGATCGCCTGGGTCGCGCCGGAGGGTGCGACCGGGCAGACCCCGGTGCGGGTGTTCGGCGCGCACAGCGATTCGCCCGGCTTCAAGCTCAAGCCGCAGCCCACGACCGGCAAGCTCGGCTGGCTGCAGGCGGGGGTGGAGATCTACGGCGGTCCGCTGCTGAACTCGTGGCTCGACCGCGAGCTGCGCCTGGCCGGACGGCTCGTGCTCGACGACGGCTCGTCGGTGCTCACCGCGACCGGGCCGCTGCTGCGGTTGCCGCAGCTGGCGATCCATCTCGACCGCGAGGCCAATGATCACCTGGCCCTCGACAAGCAGACCCAGACGCAGCCGGTGTGGGGCCTGGGTGAGGCGGATTCCGCCGATCTGCTGGGCGAGTTGGCGCGCGAGGCCGGGGTGGATGCCGCGCGCATCCGCGGCTACGACATCGTCACCGCCGACGCGGCACGCGGAGCGGTCTTCGGGCTCGATGACGTGTTCTTCGCCTCCGGGCGCCTCGACGACCTGGCATCCGTTCACGCCGGCGTCGCCGCGCTGGAGCGCGCGGCCCACGGCTTCGACGCCGACCACATTGCGATGCTCGCCGTGTTCGACCACGAAGAGGTCGGCTCGGGCACCCGGTCGGGGGCGGCCGGTCCCTTCCTCTCCGACGTGCTCGAGCGCGTGTGGCTCGGCCTCGGCGGCGACCGCGAGCAGCAGCTGCGCGCGCTCGCCGCCAGCTGGTGCGTCTCGAGCGACGTCGGGCACGCGGTGCACCCGAACTATCCGCACAAGCACGACCCCGTGGTGCAGCCGAAGCTGGGCGGCGGCCCGATCCTCAAGATCAACGCCAACCAGCGTTACGCGACGGATGCCGTCGGCGCGGCAGCCTGGAACGGCTGGTGCGACGGGGCCGGTGTGATGTCGCAGGAGTTCGTGTCGAACAACGCGGTGCCCTGCGGATCGACGATCGGACCGATCACCGCGACCCGCCTCGGCATGCGCACCGTCGACGTCGGCATCCCGATCCTGTCGATGCACTCGGCCCGCGAACTCGCCGGCGTGAGCGACCTCTGGGACCTGCAGCGCGTGGCGGAGGTCTTCTTCCGCGGATGAGGTGCGGCGCCCCGTTTGGGGCCTACGTCGTGGGTGGCTCGGTGAGCGCCGCCGCGTAGGCGCGCACCGACCGGTTGTAGGTCGGGAGCGAGGGCTCGATCGCCTCGATCGCGACGCGGAGCGCCTCGTCGACGCGACCGGCGCTGTGCAGCGCAAGCGCCAGGAACACCGCCGGCGCGGCGCCGACGGCTTCGTGCGCGGGCGCGTTCTGCAGCAGCGCGATGGCCTCGTCGATGCGCCCGAGATTGCGCAGGGTGGAGGCGTGCTGGATCACGATCCGTGCGGCGCGCGCCTCATCGATCATGGCGAGCCCCGCCGCCGTCGCCGCGGCGTATTGCTCATCCGCCTCGGCTTCATGCCCGGCGGAATCCAGCGCCCCACCGACTTCGAAGGCGGCCAGGGCCGGGTGCGGCGCGGCATCCGCCAGCGCGCGCATGCGCACGATCCGGTCGTCGTCGCTGATCTCGTCGTCGGCCCACACGTCCGCGACCTGGCGCTCCCACTCGTCGGCAGTCATCCCGCCAGCGTATTGCGGTCCGGGCGCGTCAGGCGTCGGCCGAGACCCGCCACGCGAGGCCGGGGTAGTCGATCACCATGCCGTGATGGTCGACCGTGATGTCCGAGGTGAACTCGCGATCACCGCTCGCGTAGCGCACCATCCGCTCCCCGCCGGGGCTGCGCGAACTGTAGATCTGCTCCTGGCGGCTGACCTGCAGCGACGGCACGTCGACCCACGCCATCGCGAGCGACGTCTCGTCGCGGTCGGCGCGGTGCAGGTTGAGGCGGCGGATCGGCATGACGTTGGTCACGGGGCACAGGCCCAGGTCGCAGTCGACGGCATCCGAGAGGTCGACGTCGGCCCCGATGCCGGGGCTCGCGAGGTCGACGGTGCCCGTCTGGGCGACGGTGGAGCGCCATTCGCCCTCGCGGCTGCGACGGAGATCCAGTGAGCGTGACCACCCCTTGCCGAGCGAGCGCACGCGCAGGTGGTCGGTGAGCCAGCCGTCTCCCACATCGAGCGTCCACGACAGGGTGTAGCGCCGGGTGACGGAGGAGCCGTGGGCCCGCATGCCGGAGTCGCGGAACCGCACGTAGGCGGTGTCGACACGCGACGGGTCGTTCTCCCCGCGCCACTGAAATCGCTCACTGTCCACTCACTGTGTCTACCTCGCCGCTCCCGCCGCGGCAATGGGTTGCGCGTGGCGCGGGTAACTGTGGGACGCCCGGCCGGTCACGCCCGGCGACACGGTGGTGCCCGGTTCGCGCCCCGAACGGGGGCGGGGGTGGGTGCGTTGCCCGGTTCGCGCCCCGAACGGGGGTGGGGGTGGGG
>Ga0233363_1001171_pt1 | contig 10358 bp, 8 predicted proteins | sample ElkDunMinimDraft_18_FD_191534 | JGI IMG/M metagenome (GOLD analysis project Ga0233363, IMG submission 191534) | Fecal eukaryotic communites from dung pellets of Tule Elk in California, USA - Elk Dung C16 | ecosystem: Host-associated > Mammals > Digestive system > Large intestine > Fecal | place...
CCGGACGCCGTCCGCGCCGCCGCCCGCGCCGTCCTGGACGAGGCGGCCGGCGCGACACCCCCCGTCGACCTCGACTACCTGGCCCTGGTCGACGCCGCCACCTTCGACGAGGCCGCGTCCGGCCACCGGGGGGACGCGGTCCTGGCCGTCGCCGCCCGCGTGGGCGCCACCCGGCTCATCGACAACGTGTCGGTCCCCCTGTGACCGCGTCACCGGCCCGCGTGCCGGTTCACCACCGCCCCGCGGGGGCGGCCCCTCGCGAAAGAGACCCCAGATGAGTAGACCCGCACAGACCAGGATCGACGCACCGGAGCCCGGGTGGACCGTCGCGGCGGACGTCGCGGTCGTCGGTTCGGGCATCGCGGGGCTGAGCACCGCGCTGCGCTACGTCCAGAGGAGCGAGCGCGGCCGGGTCGTGCTCGTCACCAAGGACCGGCTGTCCACCGGCTCCACCGCCTACGCCCAGGGCGGGATCGCCGCGGCCGTCGCGCCCGGCGACGACCCCGTCGCGCACATGGTCGACACCCACCTGGCGGGGGGCGGCCTGTCCGACCCCCACGCCGTCCACGTCCTGGCCACCGAGGGCCCCGACGCCCTCCGCTGGCTCATCGGCCTCGGCGCCGAGTTCGACCGCTCCGAGGACGGAGCCCTCGCCCTCACCCGCGAGGGCGGTCACCGCGCGGACCGGATCGCGCATGCGGGCGGCGACGCCACGGGCGCCGAGATCCAGCGCGCGCTCGTCGCCGCCGTCCTCGCCGAGGAGCGGATCGAGGTCGTCGAGCACGCCCTCGCCCTCGACACCCTCCACGACCCCGTCACCGGTGCGGTCAGCGGCGCGACCCTGCACGTCATGGGCGAGGGCGCACGCGACGGGGTCGGCGCGGTCGTCGCCCCGGCGGTGGTCCTGGCCACCGGCGGGATCGGGCAGATCTTCGCTGCCACCACCAACCCGCCCGTCTCCACCGGGGACGGCCTCGCCCTCGCCGCCAGGGCCGGGGCCCGGATGCGCGACCTGGAGTTCATCCAGTTCCACCCCACCGTGCTCTGGCTCGGGGCCGAGTCGCGCGGTCGCCAGCCCCTCGTGTCCGAGGCCCTGCGCGGCGAGGGCGCCTACCTGGTGGACGCCGACGGCGCACGCATCATGGAGGGCGTGCACGAGCTCGCCGACCTCGCCCCCCGCGACGTGGTCGCCCGCACCATCGCCCGCACGATGGCCGAGCAGGGCGTGGACCACGTGTACCTGGAGACCCGCCACTTCGGTGCGGCCACCTGGGAGAAGCGGTTCCCCACCATCCTGGCCTCCTGCCGCGAGAACGGCATCGACCCGCTGACCCGGCCCGTCCCCGTCGCCCCGGCCGCCCACTACGCGTCCGGAGGCGCGGAGGTCGACACCGACGGCCGTACCGGCGTCCCCGGCCTCTGGGCGGTCGGCGAGGTCGCCCGCACCGGCGTCCACGGCGCCAACCGGCTCGCGTCCAACTCCCTGCTGGAGGGCCTGGTCTACGCCGACCGGATCGCCGCCCGCCTGGCGCAGGAGCCCGCGCCCGCACCCGCCGAGGGTGTGACCGTCGGCGCCGCGACCCCGCTCGTCGACCCCTCCACCGCGGCCCGGGTCCGCACGCTCATGTCGCGGTACGCCGGGGTGCTCCGCACCGGTGCGGGCCTCACCGACCTGGTCGCCGAACTCGACGCCCTCGCCCGCCCGGACGCCCCCGTCACCCCCGGCGTGGCCGCCTGGGAGGCCACGAACCTGCTCACCACGGCCCGCCTCGTGGCCGCCGCAGCCCTCTACAGAACCGAGAGCAGAGGCTCTCACCAGCGCGCCGACCATCCCGAGTCCAGACCCGGGCTCAGGATCCGGCCCCTCGTCGTCCGACTGGAAGGGGACACCGCCGTGACCACCACCGAGGAATGGCAGCCCTCCCTGCCGCCCGCGCTCGTGGCCGAGCTCGACGCCATCGCCTTCCCCCTCGCGGTCCTCCCCGCGGACCGGGGCGACGCCCCCGGGTCCGCGCACACCGCTCGCAGCCCGGAGTCCAGGGCCGAGTTCTCCCTCCCCCACACCGCCCCCCACCAGTCCCACGTGGAACTGGTCCGCCGGGCCCTCTCCGAGGACCTCACCGCCGGCCCCGGCATCGACGTCACCAGCGTCGCCACGATCCCCGCCGACCAGGTCCGCACCGCCCACGTGGTGGCCCGCGCCGACGGCACCGTCAGCGGACTCCCGCTCGCCGAACTCGTGTTCTGGCTCGTCGCCGACGGCGCCCTGGAGGTCACGCGCACCGCGCGGGACGGCGACGCGGTCAAGCGGGGAGACGTGCTGATGACCGTCACCGCCCGCACGCGCGACCTGCTCACGGCGGAACGGACCGCGCTCAACCTCCTCACGCACATGTCCGGAATCGCGACCGCGACGCGCACATGGGTGGACGCCCTCGCCGGTACGCGGGCCCGCGTCCGCGACAGCCGCAAGACCCGCCCCGGGATGCGCGCCCTGGAGAAGTACGCGGTGCGCTGCGGCGGCGGCGTCAACCACCGGTACGGCCTCAGCGACGCCGGCCTGGTCAAGGACAACCACGTGGTCGCCGCCGGAAGCGTCGGCGAGGCGGTGCGCGCCATCCGCGCCCGCTTCCCCGACCTGCCCCTGGAGGTCGAGGTCGACCGGATCGACCAGATCGAGGACGCCATCGCCGCCGGAGCGGAGGAGATCCTCCTCGACAACTTCACCGTCGACCAGCTCCGCGCGGCCGTCGCCCAGGTGGGAGGCCGTGCGCGCCTGGAGTCGTCCGGCGGTCTGACCCTCGACGTCGCCGGGGACGTGGCCCGCACCGGGGTCGACTACCTCGCCGTCGGAGCCCTCACCCATTCCAGTCCCGCGCTCGATATCGCTCTCGACCTGTTGTGAGGGTGCCCGTGTGGTGGAAGATTCTCTGAGAACACACCACTTCGACCATGGATGAGGCCCTCAGAATGCTGCTCGCGATCGACGTCGGCAACTCCGAGACGGTCTTCGGTCTCTTCGAATCCGACGAGCTTCTCGAACACTGGAGAGTGGGGACCGACACCCGGCGCACCGCCGACGAGTGGTCGGTGGTGCTGCGCGGGCTCCTCGACGGGACCACCCTCGGCGGGCCGGAGGACATCGACGGCATCGCCCTGTGCTGCTCGGTGCCGTCCGTCCAACACGAGATGCGGGACATGTTCCGGCGCCACTTCGGCGACGTCGCCGCCGTCATCGTCGAGCCCGGGGTCAAGACCGGGGTGCCGATCCGGATGGACAACCCCAAGGAGGTGGGCAGCGACCGGATCATCAACGCCCTGGCCGCCAACCACCTCTACGGCGGGCCGGCCGTGGTCGTGGACTTCGGCACCGCGACGACCTTCGACGCGGTGAGCGTCAAGGGCGAGTACGTGGGCGGCGCGATCGCCCCGGGCATCGACATCTCCGTGGACGCCCTGTCCAGGCGCGGCGCCCAGCTGCACATGGTGGAGATCGTCAAGCCGCGCTCCGCCATCGCCAAGAACACCACGGAGGCGCTGCGCTCTGGCATCGTGTTCGGGTTCGCCGGCCAGGTGGACGGGATCGTCGACCGGATGGTCTCCGAGCTCACCGACTCCCCGGACGACGTGACCGTCGTGGCCACCGGGGGACTCGCGTCCACCGTCATCGGCGAGTGCGAGACCGTGGACCTCCACGAGCCGTGGCTCACCCTCATCGGGCTGCGCCTGGTCTTCGAGCGCAACGCGGGCTGATCCGGGGCGGCGCGCGGGCGGCCGGACGCGCCCCGGGCCCCGTGCCCGGGGACGCGTGCGACCGGGGACGGGCGGTGCGGCCAGGGGGCCGCACCGCCGTCGGCTCACCCGGAGGACTCGGCTCCGGGGGAGGCCGGGGACGCGGGCGCGGTGCGGAACAGGTCGGGTTCGATGTAGATCAGGGTGGCGATGGGCACGGACGCGCGGATGCGCTCCTCGGCGTCGTTGATCGCCCGGGTCACCCGGCCCGCGTCGTCCTCGGCGTCCACCGCGACCTTGGCGGCCACCAGCAGCTCCTCGGGGCCCACGTGCAGGGTGCGCATGTGGATGAGTCGGTCGACGTCCTCGACCGACTCGATGGCCTTCCGGATCGCCAGCACGTTCTCGCGCGTGGCGGACTCCCCGACCAGCAGGCTCTTCACCTCGGCGGCGAGCACGATCGCGATGACCACGAGCAGGATGCCGATGGCGGCGGTGCCCAGGCCGTCCCAGAGGCCGTTGCCGGTGATCAGGGTCAGGCTGACGCCGAGCAGGGCGAACACCAGGCCGAGGAGGGCTCCGGCGTCCTCCAGCAGGATCACGGGCAGTTCGGGGGCCTTCGCCCTGCGCACGAACTCGACCCAGCTCGCCTTGCCGCGCACCGCGTTGGACTCCTTGATGGCGGTCCTCATGGCCATCGACTCCAGCCCGATCGCGACCAGCAGCACCGCGACGGGCACCCACTGCCACTCGGTGATGGGCTCCGGGTGGGAGATCTTGTGCCAGGCCTCGTAGAGCGCGAACAGGCCGCCCACGCTGAACAGCACGATCGCGACCACGAACGCGTAGATGTAGCGCTCGCGCCCGTACCCGAAGGGGTGCTCCTCCGTGGCCCCGCGCCGTGCCCGCTTGCCGCCGATGAGCAGCAGGGCCTGGTTGCTGGAGTCGGCCACGGAGTGGATGGACTCCGCCAGCATGGAGGACGATCCCGTCAGTACGTAGGCCACGAACTTCGTGACGGCGATTCCCAGATTCGCACACAGCGCCGTGACGACGGCCTTCGTGCTTCCCTCAACGCTCATTGTCCGGTCTCTCAGTAGGTCCTGATCCAGGGGTGGGGTGCGCGGGTCAAGGCAGCGCAATCCTAGTGATCCGGACCCCCCGGTCCCACCACTGCGGCCGCGCGGCCCGGCCCGGGGATCCGCGTTCCGGCCGGCGCCCGGACGGTCGGCCGGGGCGCGGACCGCCGGTAGGATCGTGCGCGTGACTGACACGCACGACGACACCTACGACGACCTGCCCGAACAGATGCGGGTCCGGCGCCAGAAGCTGGACCGTCTCCGGGAGGAGGGAATCGACCCCTTCCCCGTGACTTTCCCGCGCTCCACGTCGATCGGTGCCGTGCGCGACAAACACCAGGGGTTGGAGCCCGACGCCCACACGGGTGTCGACGTCTCCATCGCCGGTCGCGTGATGCTCTACCGCACCGGTGGCAAGCTCTGCTTCGCGACGCTGCGCGACGAGACCGGCGACGTCCAGATCATGCTGTCCCTGGACAAGGTCGGCCAGGAGCGGCTGGACGCCTGGAAGGCCGACGTCGACCTGGGCGACCATGTCGGCGTGGAGGGCGAGGTCATCACCTCCCGCCGCGGCGAGCTCTCGATCCTGGTGCACTCCTGGACGCTGACCGCCAAGTGCCTGCGCCCGCTCCCGGAGAAGCACAAGGGCCTGACCGACCCCGAGGCCCGGGTGCGGCAGCGGTACGTCGACCTCATCGTCAACCCCGAGTCCCAGCAGATGGTGCGCCGCCGTTCGGCCGCCATCCGGGCGATCCGGGAGGGCCTGAGCCGGCGCGACTTCATCGAGGTCGAGACCCCGATGCTGATGCGTGTGCACGGCGGTGCCACCGCGCGGCCGTTCACCACGCACATCAACGCCTACGACATGGACCTGTACCTGCGCATCGCGCCCGAGCTGTCGCTGAAGCGGCTGGTCGTGGGCGGCCTGGAGAAGGTCTTCGAGGTCAACCGCAACTTCCGGAACGAGGGCGCGGACTCCACGCACAACCCCGAGTTCACGATGCTGGAGTTCTACCAGGCGTACGCCGACTACAACGTCATGGCGGACGTCACCCGCGAACTCGTCCAGGACGCGGCGCGCGCCGTGTTCGGCACGACCGTGGTCGAGCGGGACGGCGAGGCGTACGACCTCGGCGGGGAGTGGCCGCAGATCACCCTGTACGGGGCCGTGTCCGAGGCGCTCGGCGCCGAGGTCGACCCGCGCACCCCCCTGGAGGAGGTCCGCCGACTGGCCGAGGCCAAGGGCGTCGAGTTCAGCCAGGACTGGGGCCAGGGCAAGCTCGTCGAGCACGTCTTCGAGGAACTGGTCGAGCACACGCTCCTCCAGCCGACGTTCGTGCGCGACTTCCCGGTGGAGACCAGCCCGCTCACCCGCCAGCACAGGGAGGACCCGCTGCTCACAGAGAAGTGGGACCTGATCGGGTTCGGCATGGAGCTGGGCACGGGCTACTCGGAGCTGGTGGACCCGGTCGAGCAGCGCGAGAGGCTCACCCGGCAGTCGCTGATGGCGGCCGAGGGAGACCTTGAGGCGATGCAGCTGGACGAGGACTTCCTGCGTGCGCTGGAGTACGGGATGCCGCCGACCGGTGGTGTGGGAGTCGGTATCGACCGCCTGCTCATGGCCTTCACGGGCAAGAACATCCGCGAAACGGTGCTCTTCCCGATCGTGAAGCCCTCGGGGGACTGACCGGGACCCTCCGGCCCGGCGCGGGGGAGGCCGCCCGGACGCGCCCGTGACAGGGCGCCGGAGGGCGCGGATTCCCGCCGTATCCATAGAGGGATGGCCGATAAGGGTCGCACCGGATGTCCGAAAGACAGGACGGGGGTCGGCGCACACAGCGTGCGTCGGCCCTCTTTCTCTACACCCCGCACGGCGCGGACCATGGGACACGGCTCACCGTTCGGACATAGAACGCAAACCTCCAGTCAGACCGTGATGTCCGCGGAGATAGGCCAGAGTTTTTCCCGGGGGCAGAGTGCTCCCTGTAGCCACTCTCTGGTGAAGGTTGTTTACGCAGGTCAATGCAGTTGGGGGTTTTTCTTTTCCCTTTCTCTGTCACGGAAGGGACTTGACTAACTACACATGGTGATTTATCGGGTCTTGACGGTATCATCTCTGCCGCCTAGCGTGCTGTGGGCGGGCCCAGGCCCGCGAGTTTGCCGAAGTGGATCGAGAACGACGGTGAGCGCGGAACAGGGCTGCGAGAGCGGTCCGAATTCGCGCGCGCATGTGCGCCCTCGGTGTGGTCTGTCCGTCCCAGACCCCAGCGAACCAGGCACGCTGCGACCCGTGCGCCCAGAACGCCCCCGACCCCTGTGCCAGAGGGGTCCGTCGGGGATTCCGGGGCCCGCGGCGTTTCCGTCCGCTCCGACGGGGATCGAACCCCGTCCGGTGCACTCGCTTCCATCAGGTGACGAGTTGATGTTCCGCACTCAGATGATGAGGGAGGACGGAGTGGAACAGGCCACACTCGTACGACGCACCGTTGAGGACCATGGCGCTCTCCAGCCGAGGGAGCACCGGGAGAACGTGGTACCCCTTCAGGCCCGCCCGCGCGACACTGCTGTCAGCAGCCCGTACGCGCCGGTGGAACTGAGCCACGAGGAACTCGAACTGCTCGCCGAGATCGCCACCGGCGTGACCACCGAGGTGGCCGCCCGGCATCTGGAACTCAGCGCGAGGACCCTGCGCCGGCGTATCCGCAACATCTGCGACGTACTCGGCGTGAACACACCCATAGAGGCGGTCGTCTGGGCCGCACGGCGGCAGCTCATCTGAGCCGACCCCCGGCGGAGGCCGGGGCAGCAACGGTCATACCGACCCCGGGGGCGCACGCGCACCGCAGGAACCGGAGGGGCGACTCTCCGGTCGGCGGTGCCGTAGTGCCCCCGACCTCGTCGTTCCCGCAGGCGTGCCGCCCCGGTGGGGGCGGCGACCGCCCCGGCCGTAGGTCGGGACACCGAATCCCCCGCTGGGAGTCGTCTCCCGTCCCGGCCCGCGCGTCGCGTTCCGGTAGGGGTGTCCTGCGGTAGGGGTCGTCACTCGTCCCGGCCCGCGCGTCGCGTTCCGGTAGGGGTGGTCCTGCGGTAGGAGTCATCACTCGCGTGGGCATAGTCTGGTCCCGCTATGCCCGTTCGCCATGTTCACGTGCGCCGCGCCCGAACGCGCGACGTCGCCGACATCCGCCGCCTCGTCGACACCTACACCGTCGACCGGCGGGTGCTGTCCAAGAGCACCGTCAACCTCTACGAGGACGTCCAGGAGTTCTGGGTCGCCGAGGCGGAGGTGGTTCCGGACATGCCGCCATCCGGCCCGGAACCCGCCCGTGACGCCCCCTCCGAGACGGAGGTCGAGCGCCGGCTGGTGGGCTGCGGAGCCCTCCACGTGCTCTGGGAGGACCTGGCGGAAGTGCGGACCGTCGCGGTCGATCCCTCCCTGCGCGGTTTCGGCGTGGGACACCGAATCGTGACCGAGCTCCTCGACACCGCCCGTGAGTTGGGTGTGCGCCGTGTGTTCTGTCTGACATTCGAGACCGGTTTCTTCTCCAAACACGGCTTTGCCCCGATCCAGGGGACTCCTGTCTCGTCGCGTGTGTACGAGGAACTACTGCGTTCCTATGACGAGGGAGTTGCCGAATTCCTCGACTTGGAGCGGGTTAAGCCCAACACCCTCGGGAACACAAGGATGCTTGTGCGCCTCGACGACGCGGCCCGCACCGCCCGCGCCTAAAGGATTTTCGGTGGGCATGGTACGGAGTTCCCCTTACGGCGCCACGGAGGGGCGGCTGCGGAGGTCACAGTGGGGGGCGCTTATGTGCACCGGGTGGTATGGAGGTGGAACGGGGCAGGTAATGTGTACTTGCGTCCGGCCGACCGCCCTCATCATCGAGTTCGGCGGGGCGGTGACGAAGGGTCGTGATTTGACCCCGCAAGACCCCGTGTTCCGGTCGCAGCCACACGAGGGCACCGAACCTACGACCGGACATTGGCACCCATGGGGTTTGCGGGGGGCTGCTCGGGTACGTCCGGTGTCAAACCGGGGGCAAACGATGTCTATGATGTCGGGTATGCGTTTGCCAGGTTGCCCGGCGCGCCATCCCCCCGGAGTGGCCCGACACTGAGTCGGGTATTTGCTGCAATAAGTAACAACCAGGAAGGGTGGACCGCTTCGATGGGTGACTTTTTGTCGTCGGTGGTTCCCCCTGGACTCATCGACGTATTGTCGGCGCTCATCCCCCCGGTGGTTGTCGGTACCGTCTTCTGTGCCTTCGTCATCAACCTGCTGCGCAAGGAGATGGCGCCGCGGCGGATGGACGGAAGCCTGGTCAGCAATGACAAGGCGGCTCAGGGTGCGAGCGACGACAAGGGCGCGGCCGAGGTTCGCGAGACCGAGGCGACGAACGAGACGCCGATTGTCCAGGGTGGGGAACGCGCCGAATCCGACGGTCGTTGATACGGTACTTGACCGCTTGCGCGAACCCCGGGGGACGGGTCTCCGTCCCCCGCGTGCGTGGGGCAACTCGCCGCACCCGCGCTGCTTCGGTGACCCCCGAAACCACGGTCGGGTCCGGATGATTTCTGGCACGCCGGGAATTGTCTTCCGCGTTCGCGCGAGATAGCTTTATATTCAGGTGTGCAGACACCGCTCTTCTGAAAGGTTTGATTCCATGGCACAGAAGGTCCAGGTTTTCCTGGTCGACGACCTCGACGGCGGCGAGGCCGAGGAGACGGTGACGTTCGGTCTGGACGGCTCGACGTACGAAATCGACCTCAGTGCGGGTAATGCCGCCAAGCTTCGCGAGGCCCTTAACCCGTTCGTCGACGCCTCCCGCAAGGCTCCGTCCAAGGCGAACCGCGCCACCGCTCGCCGCGGCAGCCGGAATGCGCCCAGCCGTGAGCGCAGCGCCGAGATTCGGGCGTGGGCGAAGGCCGCCGGGAAGCCCGTCAATGAGCGCGGCCGGATCCCCGCCGCCATCGTCGCCGAATATGAGGCCATCAAGGGTTAGGTCGGACGACCGTCTCCGGTTCGCCGAAATGTTGTCAGGGCTTGATCGAATTACGTCCGGCGCCCACCAGGCGCACCCGACTCCCTCATCCAGCACCGCCTGACACCGGCGGACCCGGCGCACGGGGGGTCCTGTGACACGGATCCCGCTCCACGGGGATGCAGGGGACAAGGGGATACGACGGGCGCCGGAACCCTCGCCGACGGCGCCGGACCGGAACGCGGGCGCACCGCCGCCCCGGGTCACGTCGACTCCGGGACGCGAGGCGCGGACCGTGCGGCCCGCTGCGCCGCCGCGCGACACGTCGGGCGCTCCGACGCCAGGGGTGCGACACGCCCGCCCCCGCAGAGGTTCTCGACTTCCGGCCCCGCGGCCGTACGACCGCGGGGCCGAGGCCGTTCCGCCGACCGGGCGCCGACCGCGCCCCGGTCGACCGGGAGTGACGCGCATTTCCCGCTTTCCAGGCCGCCTGATCCGGTCGGAAGAACAACACGCGGATCGGCTTGTTCGCTGAGAGCCGATTATCCGGCTTACACACGTG
>Ga0233363_1001172_pt1 | contig 10339 bp, 7 predicted proteins | sample ElkDunMinimDraft_18_FD_191534 | JGI IMG/M metagenome (GOLD analysis project Ga0233363, IMG submission 191534) | Fecal eukaryotic communites from dung pellets of Tule Elk in California, USA - Elk Dung C16 | ecosystem: Host-associated > Mammals > Digestive system > Large intestine > Fecal | place...
CCGCGGGCCGGCGCCAGGACCGGCCTCCGGTCGGCCGGGGCCCCGGCACCACCGCCGCGCGGGCGCGAATCCCCCGGCCCGGGGGCACGCGGTGCGATACTGCCGGTCCTTACCGGAAGGAAGACCCATGGGTTCCCCACCGCGCTCCCGTATCGAACTCGTCCGCGGCGACATCACCGAGCAGAGCGTCGACGCGATCGTCAACGCCGCCAACAGCTCCCTCCTGGGAGGCGGAGGGGTGGACGGCTCCATCCACCGCAAGGGCGGCCCGTCCGTTCTCGAGGCGTGCCGCGCGCTGCGCGCCGGACACTACGGGGGCGGTCTGCCCACCGGGCAGGCCGTGGCGACCACGGCGGGCGAGCTGCCCGCGCGGTGGGTGATCCACACCGTGGGCCCGGTGTACAGCGCCGCCGAGGACCGGAGCGCGCTGCTCGCCTCCTGCTACGTCGAGTCCCTGCGGGTCGCCCGCGAACTGGGCGCGGAGTCGGTCGCCTTCCCCGCGATCTCCACCGGGGTGTACCGCTGGCCGATGGACGACGCGGCGCGCATCGCCGCCGACGCGATCCGTACCGCGCGGCCGAGCGTGCCGGACATCCGCCTGGTGCTGTTCGACGACGCGGCGCTGACCGCCTTCCGGACGGCGTTCGACACGCCCTGACCTCCGGCACGGCCCGGACGCAGGAGGCGGCGGGGCGGCCCCGGCTGCCGCCCCGCGCCGTCAGACGAGTGCGACCGCCTCCGCCAGGCGCTCGCGGCTCTCCACGGCCGTCCACACCAGGGACGTCACGCCCATGAGGAGCCGTGCGTGGGTGACCCCCGGCAGCAGGGGCCGGACGAGCGCGGTCAGCTCCTCGACACAGGCCGTGCGTTCGTCCAGTCGGCCGCGCGGCGCCATCCTGTCGGTGGCGAGGACGATCCGGCGCCCCAGCCCGCGGTCGACGGCGGCCAGCAGGCGCGCCGCGTGCTCGCTGTCCACGGTCCGCAGCGCGGCCGACCCCTCGGCGTCGCGCGGGCGCATGCTTCCCCACCACCCCGGGGGCGGCACGAGCCGGGTGCCCGCCGCGTAGCGGTGGCAGAAGGGGCCGGAGTTGACGTACCCGCTGCTCCCGCTCCTGCCGACACGGTGGACGGCGAGGGCCCTGCCCTCCTCGTCCGACACCGTCAGGTGTCCCTCGCCCGTCCTGGACACGGTGAGGTCGGCGCGGGTGCCGGGGAAGCGGATCCGTTCCTCGGCGGCTCCCGTCCTCCGGTCGTCGCGGGTGTGGCCGCAGGTGTATCGCCGGTTCGTGACCGTTCCGTCGGCCACCGACGCGAGGCACACGGGGCACCTCGACGCGCTGGAGTAGCTGGAGAAGGGTGTCCTCACCCACGGCCCCCGCTCCTCGCGGCCGATCCGCGCGATGGTCGAGGCGCTGTCGTGGTCGACGAGGAAGAGACCGGTGCCGTGCTCGACGAGGTCGATGCGGGCGGGGAGGACTCCCTCCTCCGCCGACGCGAGGGCCAGTTCGTCGGCGATCCCCGACCGCAGCGTGAGCGCGAGCGACGCCTCCGGATCGGCCGCGGCCGCGATCGCCGCGGCGCGCTCCCCCCACCACGCGGGCGGTTCGCCCGCCGTGAACCGCGCGACGGCACAGGCCGCCCGGTGCAGTCCGGCCAGCCCTTCCCCCGCCACGTTCTCGGCGTGCTGGTCCAGGGAGGCGCGGAGGACGTCGGAGACACCGGGCACGGCCGCCAGTGCGCGTGTCTCCTGTGCGGCGCGGACCCCGGCCTGGCGTGCGTGGTGGTCGGCGTCCTCGGGGACGGGAACCCATCCCGGGCGTCCGAACTCGTTCAGGTCGTCTCCGGCCCAGGCCGCGTCCGTGAGCACGACCCGCCATCGTGGGTCGGCGGCCAGCCCGGAGAGGTCCCGGTCGCGGCGCTCGGCCCCGGCCCGGTGGTGCAGGACGACCGCCGGTTCCCGGTCCCCCGGACCGGAGGCCGGGACTCCGCTGGACACTGCGGTGTCGAGCAGGTCCAGCGGCTGGGGGTTCCGGTAGTCGTACGCGAGCATCCCGGAGACGTCACAGGTCAGACCCTCGGAACGGAGCCTGGCGCCCGCGTCGGCCAGGAGTTCGGCGAGACCGTCGACCGGTGGCCGGGCCGCCGTGTACAGCGTGAGGAAGCGTTCGAGCCAGTCCTTGACCTGGGCTCCGGTGAGAGCGGTGTCGCCGCTGAAGGGCGCGGTCAGGCCCGCGCCGCGCAGGGCGCGGACCAGCAGGCCGATCGCCGAGGCCGCGGCCCTGGCCGACGTCCCCGACGGCGCGGGCAGCCGGGTGGCGAGCACCCCGGCGTCGCGGGGGTCGTGCCGGGCCATGGCGGCGAGGAGGGGGCCGAACCGGTCCCACGCCCGCTTCGGAGCGAGTTCCAGCGAGCCGCTGACGAGAAGCGCCCGCAGGGCCCGGGCGTCCGCCTCCGGGTCGTCGGAGCCGTCCCCGCCCGGGACGATCCCGGCGTCGTCCGCCAGGGAGGCGAGCCCCGTCGCCAGGTCGGCCGAGGCCCGGCGGTCGCCCTCGCACCAGGCGGTGACGAGGTCGCGCTGCCGCCGGTAGGCCTCGGACGGTTCGAGGCGGGCGGCCAGGCTCTCCGCGTGCGTGCGCAGGCTGCGCGGCAGCGCGTCGAGGGCGGGGAAGCGCCGGTAGGCGGCGACCACGGCGTCCTCGTCCACGTCGGCGGACGTGCGCTCGGCGTCCCTGGCCTGGTCGAAGAGCCGGATCGCGTAGGTGGGGCTGCCCGCCTCGAGGACGACCTGCGAGCACTCGTCGTAGAAGGGGGCGGCCAGGACGGGGTGTTCGTCGGAGAGCGCGTCACCGATCGCCGTGAGCGCCCGGTGCGCCCGGCCCGGCTTGGTCCGGGCGACCTCCCCCTGGCGTGCCAGGGCGGGGAGGAGGCCGACCGCCGTCTCCCGGAGTTCGGGGGCCCGTGAGAGCGCGACCGCGAGGAAGCCGGGCGGGCGGTGGCGCCGCGCGCCCGTCTCCGTCTCGCCGTCTCCCCGGAGCCCGAACAGGGCGAGGGCCTCCAGCTGCGCGGAGGCGGAGTGGCGGGGCTCCAGGGTGACCACGGGGCCGTCGAGGGCGGGGTGGGCGAGTCGGAGGGCGACGAGGACGTCCTCCCCGGGGCCGGCCGGGAGGGGCGCGACGCCGTCGGCGGCCAGGAGGGCGCGGCGCGGCTCGGCGGGCTCGCGGGCCGCAGCGTCCCGGGTCCACCGGTGCTGGTGCCGGGCCGCCCGGACCCGGGGGTCGGGGGCGAGAAGCCCGTCCTCCCCCGCACCGGAGCGGTGGTCGTACAGGTCGACGAGGATGCGCACGCTCTCGGACCATGCGACCTCGTCGATCCCCCCGGCGGGCGCGTCCCAGGTCAGGGAGCGCACGTCCACCATGGTGTCGGGCCCCTGCCAGCGCAGGGACAGACTGGCGGGGACGGGGCCGTCTCCGTGGCGGGCGCCGTAGAGGAGGAAATGGGCGGTCTCGCCCCGGATGCGCCCGCCGAGCCTGTTGACACGGCGCTCGAAGGTCGACCCGAGTTCGTAGTCGAACCGGCTCTCCAGCTCGATCGCCGCCGTGTCCGGCGGCACGTCGTCGGCCCGAGGCCACACGGGGTGGTCGAACTGCGGGGACCACAGGTCGAGCCCGAGCGGCGCGGCGGCCCCGCGCCAGTCGGGGACGGCGTCGCCGATCAGTGCGGGGTGCGGGGCGACGACGGCGGGGGCGCCGGTCCACCGGTGCGCGCCGTCGGTTCCCGTGAGCCGCAGTCCGCGGTCGGGGTCGGCGTCGGTGAGCAGGCCGAGCTCGTCGCGCTTCCAGACTCCGGCGGGGTCGGCTGCGGGCGCGACGACGAGTCCCCCCAGGGCTCGCCGCCAGGCGGCGTCCGGCCAGAGCGCGGCGATCAGCGGCGCGGGGACGGGCAGGGAGCGCAGGACCCACACCAGGACCGTGCCGTGCGCCCCTTCCTCGTGCTCGCCGAGCCACGCACGGAGCCCGCGCAGTGCGGCGACGTCCGGGTCGTCCTTGAGGGAGGAGGGCACACGGGCCAGCTCACGGCCCCGGGGGTTTCGGCAGACGAGTCGGGTGTCGCCTCCGGTTCCGCGTAGGCGGACCGCGTATCCGCCTGTGACCGGTATCCAGTCCATCGTTCGGTTCCGTCCGTCTCGGGGTGGACCTGGATGGTGGCACGGTCTCCCGACAGTCCCGGTTCCGAGGCCGCTCCGGGGTCAGTGCCCGGGGTCGGCGATCGGTGGCGGATACCCCTCCGGCGCCTTCTCCTCCCGCCAGGGTGTGAGGGCGCGGGCGCCGGGGAGGTCGGCGAGCTCGGGCAGGTAGCGGCGGACGTACACGCCGTCGGGGTCGAACCGCCGGGCCTGGCGCAGCGGGTTGAACGACCGGTTCGGCCGGGTGTCGTTGCCCGTCCCCGCCACCCACTGCCAGTTGCCGTAGTTGTTCGCCACGTCCCCGTCGAGGAGGTGCTCGAAGAAGTGGTCGGCCCCCTCCCGCCAGTGCACGCGCAGTGTGCGGGTGAGGAAGGCGGCCGTGATCATGCGGGCGCGGTTGTGCATGAACCCCTCGCGGAGCAGTTGGCGCATCCCCGCGTCGACGATCGGCACTCCGGTACGGCCCTCCTTCCACGCGGCGAGGGCGTCGGGGTCGTGCCGCCACTCCTTGTCCCGGGGCCGGTAGTCGCGGACGTTCATGTCCGGGAAGACCGCGGTGACCTGGTGGTGGAAGTCGCGCCAGGCGAGCTGGCGGACGAACTCCCCCGAGCCCGGTCCGCTGCCCGCGGCCAGGGCGGTCTCCAGTGGGGACAGGCAGCCGAGGCGCAGGTCGGCGGACAGGTGCGAGGTGGCGGCCCCGGGCAGGTCGTCGTGGCGGTCGGGGTAGTCGGCCAGGCCGTGCTCCACCCACGCGCGCAGCCGCTCACGGGCGGCGCGCTCGCCGCCCTCGGGCAGGTGGTCGGCCAGGTGCCCCCTGCCGCGCCCGTCGTCGCCGGGCAGGTCTCCCGGACGCACCCCGCCGGGGAGTGCCACCCGGTCCGGGGCGGGGAGCGGTTCGCGCCACGTGTGCGCCTCCCAGGCCCTCCAGTAGGGGGTGAACACCTTGTAGTGGTCCCCGCTCGCCGGGGTGACCTCACCGGGCGGGACCACCGTGAGGCCGGGGAAGGCCCGCACGGAGAGGCCGGCCGCGCGCAGCCGCCGGGTGCGGCGCGCGGCCAGGGCGCTCACCCCGGCGGTCACGTGCACGGTGTCGGCGCCGGTGGCCCCGGCCAGGGCGCGGACCTCCTCCACGGTGTCCCCCCGGCGGACCACCAGGTCGCCTCCGCGTTCGCGGAGCCCGGCCCGGAGGGAGGCCAGGGCGTCGGCGAGGTGCGCGACGCGGTTGCGGGCGGAGCGCTCGGCCACCGCCGGATCGAGTACGAACACCGGGACGACGGTCCCTGTGCGGTCGAGCGCGGCCGTGAGGGCGGGGTGGTCGCGGACGCGCAGGTCCTGGGTGAACAGGACGAGCGTGGGGGCGTCCGGGCGGCGCTCCCGGCCTGGATCGCGAGCATCGCTACTCTTCGTGTTCATCGGAACACCCTAGTTCCACGAATGCTCCTGTGGAAATCCGATGCGGGACCCCTGGACCGGGTAAGGATGACCCATGAAGACACACCCGCCACCTGCGCAGACCGCCGCCAAGGCCCCCTCTCGCCCGCTGGTCGGTGTGTCCAGCTGCCTGCTGGGCGCGCCGGTCCGCTACAACGGCGGCCACTCGCGCTCCCGCTTCCTCACCGACGAGCTCGACCGGCACGTCAACTGGCTCCCGGTCTGCCCCGAGGCCGAGATCGGCCTGGGCGTCCCGCGCCCGACCCTGCGCCTCCGGCGCCGGGACGGGGAGGACCGGGTGGTCTCCAGCAAGGACGGGACCGACGTGTCGGAGGAGCTGGCGGGGATCGCCGACCAGCACCTCTCCCAGCTGCGCCGCCTGGACGGGTACGTCCTCAAGAACAAGTCGCCCAGCTGCGGCCTGTTCGCCCTGCCGGTGTTCGACGAGGACGGGAACCGGGTGGACGGCAAGGGGCGCGGGGCGTTCGCCCGCAGACTCACCGAGTTGCTGCCGTCCCTCCCCGTGGAGGAGCAGGGGCGCCTGTCCGACGCGGTCCTGCGCGAGCAGTTCGCGCAGCGGGTGTTCGCCCACGCCAGGCTGCGGGAGCTCTGGGAGTCGCCGTGGCGGCCCCGCGACCTGGTGGATCTGCACAGTCGGCACAAGCTGCAACTGATGTCGCACTCCCCGGACGGGTACCGCGAGACCGGGCGGATCGTCGCACGCGCCGGCACCGCGGACCGCGAGGAGACCGTCGCCGCGTACACGGAGGCGTTCCACCGTGCGATGGCGGTCCTGCCGAGCCGCGGCAGGCACGTCAACGCGCTCCAGCACGCCTTCGGGATGCTGAGCTCCCTCCTGGACGACGCCCGCAGGCACGACCTGTTGGAGGCGATCGAGGACTACCGGAGGGAGCAGGTGCCGCTGAGCGTCCCGGTGGCCCTCCTGCGCCACCACTGCGCGGCGGAGGACGTCGCGTGGGCGAGGGACCAGACGTACCTGCGCCCGTACCCCGACGACCTGCGGCTCAGGCACTCCGTCTCGGTCTGAGCGGTCCTGCCGCCGCCCGCCGGGCGGGTGTGCGCCGCGTGACGCCCGCGCGGCGCCGACGGGCTCCGGAAGGGGGACCGCCCGGACACGGCCGTCGCCACGCGTGACGCTGCGACGCGGCCCCTGTGGATCCGCCGCCCGAACGACAGCACCGGCCTGCCCCGTCCTCGGAGAAGGGGCTCGGCATCGGGTCCTCCCCGGCGGAGGGCGGAGACGACCACGCCCCGCTCCGGAGTCGCGGCGCCCCCCGGGAGGCGGACCGCCGCCCCGGCCTTCTCGCGGAGCACGGTATGACGGTGGCCACAGTCCGCCTGGCCGGAGGGCACGCCCCCGGCACGTGGAGGCGCGCCTTTCCCGACACGGTGGACGTCCTGGTGGCGGGCCGGTCCGCTACACCCTGGCCGCCGAGCGGTCAATAGCAGGCCCCTCGGACAATCCGGGCGGGAACAGTGTGTACCTTCGTCGCTGTTGAGGACAGCGGCTGTATACACGAACTGAAGGGACCCACCGGTGTCGGGAATCGTTCCCCTGGGAGATCAGACGGCGGTCCCTTCCAGAGTCGCGACCGTCAGTCTGCACACCTCGCCGCTCGACCAGCCGGGCACCGGTGACGCCGGAGGGCTGAACGTCTACGTGGTCGAGGTAGCCCGCCGGATGGCCGAACGCGGCGTGGCCGTCGACGTGTTCACGCGCGCGACCGAACCCGACCTGCCCCCGGTCGTGGAGCTCGCCCCCGGCGTGAACGTACGGCACGTGCCAGCCGGCCCCTACGGCCACCTGGACAAAAACACGCTCGCCGAGCACCTGTGCCCGTTCATCTTCGGCCTGTTGCGCGCCGAGGCCCAGGGCGACCCCGGCCACTACGACCTCGTGCACGGCCACTACTGGCTGTCCGGCCGCGCCGGCGTGGTGGCGGCCCGCCGCTGGGGCGTGCCGATGGTCCAGTCGATGCACACCATGGCGCGGGTGAAGAACGCCGCCCTGGCCGAGGGCGACGTGCCCGAACCCGAGCTCCGTGTGCGCGGCGAGGACCAGCTGGTCCACCAGGCCGACCGGTTGATCGCCAACACCGACGACGAGGCCCGCCAGCTCCGCGAGCACTACGGCGCGCGCGACGGCCAGATCAGCGTGATCCCGCCCGGGGTGGACCTGGAGGTGTTCAGTCCGGGTTCGCGCCGGGACGCGCTGGCCCGCATCGGCCTTCCCCCGGACACCGAACTGCTGTTGTTCGTGGGCCGCGTACAGCGGCTGAAGGCCCCCGACGTGCTGATCCGCGCCGCCGCCGACCTCCTGCGGCGCGACCCCTCGCTGCGGTCGCGCCTGGTGGTGGGCGTGGTCGGCGGCCTGTCCGGCGGCGGGATGCGCGAACCCCGGCTGCTCACGGACCTGGCCCGGTCCCTGGGGGTGGCGGACGTGGTGAGGATCGAGCCGGCGCAGACCCGTGAACGGCTGGCCGACCACTACCGGGCGGCCGCGGTGACCGTGGTGCCGTCCTACTCCGAGTCGTTCGGCCTGGTGGCGGTGGAGTCACAGGCCTGTGGCACCCCGGTGCTCGCCGCGCGTGTGGGCGGGCTGACCACGGCCGTGGCGGACGGGGTGTCGGGGGTCCTGGTGGAGGGGCACGACCCGGCCGACTACGCGGCGCAGCTGCACCGGATGATCGCCGAACCGGCCTGGCGTGCCAAGCTGGCGATGGCGGCGCCCAAGCACGCCGCCACCCTGGGCTGGTCGCGGACGGTGGACGAGCTGCTGAACGTGTACAGCGCGAGCATCACCCCGCCCGCGCTGCCGCTGGCCGCGAACAGGTGACCGAGTGAGGGGGCGTACGAGGTGGGTACCGACGGGGCGCGCGAGGCCGCGGTCGAGGCGATCACCGCTGCGGTGACCGGGGCGGGGCTGGAGGTGGAGTGCCCGCGCGAGGGGTCGTTCCTCGTCACGCTTCCGGGCAGCGCCAAGCTGAGGACCCTCGTGTGGTTGGAGGCGGGACCGCACAGCCTCACGCTCACCTCGTTCTTCTGCCGCCAGCCGGACGAGAACCACGCCGCGTTCTACCTGTGGCTGATGCGCAAGAACACCGACATGTACGGGATGGCGTTCGCGGCGGACGAGGTGGGCGACGTGTACATCCGCGGCCGCCTGCCGTTGGAGGGCGTCACCCCCGGCGAGGTCGACCGGCTGCTCGGGTGCGTGCTCACCTACTCGGACGAGAACTTCAACGGGGCCCTGGAGCGCGGGTTCGCGTCGGCGATCCGCAAGGAGTGGAAGTGGCGCGCGGAGCGCGGCCACGACATGCGCAACCTGAGCGCGTTCACGCACCTGACCGACGCCGGGGACGACCGGTAGGACCGGGACCGCCCCGTGCACCCGGACGCGCAGCCTCCCCGCGGGGGCAGCCGCGGCGCGGGCACGGCGCCTCCGTCCGCGCCGTTCCGGGCGCGCCCGGCGCACGCGTATGCGCAGGCAGTGCCGCCGTGGCGCCCAGGTGCCGGGTGGGCGCCCGAGCCGGACCACCGGGTGGCTAGGCTTGACCCATGGGAACTCTGGTACTGCTGCGACACGGTGAGAGCGTCTGGAACGCGAAGGGGCTGTTCACCGGCTGGGTGGACGTCGACCTTTCCGCGACGGGCGAGGACGAGGCCCGCCGGGGCGGGGAGCTGCTCAAGGACGCCGGTGTGACGCCGGACGTCCTGCACACCTCCCTCCTCAAGCGCGCCATCCGCACGGCGAACCTCGCCTTGGAGACCGCCGACCTGCACTGGCTGCCCGTCGAGCGGAGCTGGCGCCTCAACGAGCGCCACTACGGCGCGCTCCAGGGCAAGGACAAGGCGCAGACGCGCGACGAGTACGGCGACGAGCAGTTCATGGTCTGGCGCCGTTCCTACGACACCCCTCCGCCGCCCATCGCCGACGACGACCCCTACTCGCAGTCGGGTGACGCCCGCTACGCCCAGCTCCCCCCGGAGCTGCTGCCGCGCACCGAATGCCTGAAGGACGTCCTGGACCGCGCCCTGCCCTACTGGTACGACTCCATCGTCCCGGACCTGGCCGCGGGCAAGACGGTGCTGGTCGTGGCGCACGGCAACTCGCTGCGCGCGCTCGTCAAGCACCTGGACGGCGTCAGCGACGCCGACATCGCGGGACTGAACATCCCGACGGGCATCCCGCTGGTCTACGAGCTGGACGACGCCTTCGAGCCGACCAACCCCGGCGGCACGTACCTCGACCCGGAGGCCGCCAAGTCCGCCATCGAGGCGGTCGCCAACCAGGGCAAGAAGTAACGGCCCCTCCTACGTCCCGTGCCCGTGCCGCCGTCGGCGGTACGGGCACGGCCGTGTCCGGAGACAGGAGACGGGAGACGGGAGACGGGGGTCAGTAGACCAGGGCCTGCGCGCCGTCCTGGATCGTCTCCTCCACGAACGAGGGGGCCCCGGCGATGCGCACGCCGTCCAGGAGGTCGTCCTGGGTGAGGTCCCGCCGCGCCGCGCACTGGGTGCACACCGTGACGCGGCCCGCGGCGAGCACCGCTCCGAGGAGGTCCTCGAGGGGGGCGGCGTGCGGGAGGCGGAACTCCTCAGCACGGCCGGGGACGGCGAACCACGCCGACTCACCGGTCAGCCAGAGCGAGACGTCGACCCCGCTGGCCAGGGCCGCGGCGGCGACCGTGAACGCCTGGTTGC
>Ga0233363_1001173_pt1 | contig 10337 bp, 8 predicted proteins | sample ElkDunMinimDraft_18_FD_191534 | JGI IMG/M metagenome (GOLD analysis project Ga0233363, IMG submission 191534) | Fecal eukaryotic communites from dung pellets of Tule Elk in California, USA - Elk Dung C16 | ecosystem: Host-associated > Mammals > Digestive system > Large intestine > Fecal | place...
CGCCGTCGTGAGCTGACGCAGGAGCACGAGGATCACCGACGAGTCCGTCTCGTGCGCGATGTTGCCGAGCACGAGCTCGACGAAGTCCCGTGCGGGCGTCTCGCCGTCGCGCGTCGCGTCCCAGGCGGCGTTCCACACGAGCGTGCGCGGCAGGGAGTCGGTGAACTTGTCGAGGTGCGCCACGGACGTGGCGAGCGACACGGGGTCCAGGCGGACCTTCGCGTAGGCCAGGTCGTCGTCGTTGACCAGGACCAGCGCCGGGCGACGCACGCCGACGAGCTCCGGGACCTCCGTGCGCGGGCCGTCGATGTCGAGCTCGACGTGCACCGTGCGGACCAGTCGCGCGTCGTCGCCCTCGCCGACCAGGTCGTACCCGCCGACCGCGAGGCGGTGCGGACGCTGCACGGGGTGCTCGTCGGGCACCTCCTGCAGGACCGCGAACGAGGTGATGACGTCGTCCGCGTCGACCTCGATCGCCGGCCGCAGGAGCGTGACGCCCGCCTGCTCGAGCCACAGCGTCGACCACGCGGACAGGTCGCGGCCGCTCGTGGCCTCCAGCTCGCTCAGGAGGTCGCGCAGCTGGGTGTTGCCCCACGCGTGGCGGTCGAAGTACGCGCGGACCCCCGCGAAGAAGTGCTCCTCGCCGACCCAGGCGACGAGCTGCCTGAGCACCGACGCGCCCTTGGCGTACGTGATGCCGTCGAAGTTGACCTCGACGTCCTCCAGGTCACGCATGTCCGCGACGATCGGGTGCGTCGAGGGGAGCTGGTCCTGCCGGTACGCCCAGGACTTCTCGAGCGAGGAGAACGTGGTCCACGCGCTCGTCCAGGGCGTCGCCTCGGCGGTGGCCAGGGTCGACGCGTACTCCGCGAACGACTCGTTGAGCCACAGGTCGTCCCACCAGCGCATGGTCACCAGGTCGCCGAACCACATGTGCGCGAGCTCGTGCAGGATCGTGACCGCGCGGCGCTCGACGGTCGCGTCCGGCACCTTGGAGCGGAAGACGTAGGACTCGAGGAACGTCACCGCACCGGCGTTCTCCATCGCACCGGCGTTGAACTCGGGGACGAAGAGCTGGTCGTACTTCACGAACGGGTACGGGTGACCGAACCGCTCCTCGTAGAACGCGAAGCCGGCGCGCGTGATCTCGAGGATGTTGTCGGTGTCGAGGTGCTGCGCGAGGGACGACCGGCAGTACACGCCGAGGGGGATCGTGCGGCCGTCGCTGCTGGTCAGCTCGCCGTGCTCGCCGTGGTACGGCCCGGCGACGACCGCGGTGATGTAGGACGAGATGGGCGGCGTCGTGTCGAACCGCCACGTCGCGGTGCCCTCGTCGCGGCCCCCGTTGAGGTTGCGGCCGCCCTCCACGCGCTCGGGCATGCCCAGCTGCGGGTAGTTCGACACCACGGTCCAGTGCGCCGGCGCCGTCACCGTGAACGTGAACGTCGCCTTGAGGTCCGGCTGCTCGAAGACCGCGAACACCCGGCGCGAGTCGGCCACCTCGAACTGGCTGTACAGGTACACCTCGTCGTCGACGGGGTCGACGAACCGGTGCAGACCCTCACCCGTGTTCATGTAGGCGCACTCGGCGACGACGGTCAGCTCGTTCTCCTCGGCGAGGTCGTCGAGCCGGATGCGCGAGTCGGAGACGACGTCCGCGACGTCCAGGCTGCGCCCGTTGAGCACCACCTCGTGCACCGTCGGGGCGATCAGGTCGACGAAGGTGCTGGCACCCGCCTCCGCGGAGAACGTCACGGTCGATCGCGACGCGAACGTCGCGGGCCCGGTCGTCAGGTCGAGCTGGACGTCGTAGGCGTGCGTGCGGACCAGGGCGGCGCGCTCGGCCGCCTCGGCACGGGTGAGGTTCTCTCCGGGCACGGATGCTCTCCGATCGATCTGCGGCGGTGGCCACGAGGGGCTGCAGCGGCGACCGGGCGGTCGGCGACGACCGGAGGTCGGGTCGGGGCCGTGGCAGGACGCCACCGTGTCGCTGGTGCGCGACCGCACGATCATGCCACGGGGGTCCCACGCGGCCGGGGAGCGGAGCGGGATGTGCACCCCGGCGCGGGAAGGGGCACACTCTGGCACGACCGTCAGCGAGAGGAGACCGGTGTGCCCGTCGTCGACTTCTGGTTCGACCCTGCGTGCCCGTGGGCGTGGATGACGTCCCGGTGGATGGACGAGGCCGCGCGCGTCCGGGACGTCGAGGTCCGGTGGCACGTCATGAGCCTGTCGGTCCTCAACGAGGGGCGTGACCTGCCCGACGGCTACCGCGAGCTGATGGACGCCTCCTGGGGCCCGGTGCGCGTGCTGGTCGCCGCCGCGCGGGACCACGGGGACGAGGTCCTCAAGCCGCTGTACGACGCCATGGGCACGCGCCGGCACCCCGGCGGGAGGTCGGACACCGCGGCGATCGTCGCCGAGTCCCTCGCCGAGGTCGGCCTGCCGGCGTCCCTCGCGGACGTCGCGGCCACCGACGAGGTGGACGACCTGCTGCGGGCCTCGCACCAGCAGGCCATGGAGCTCGTCGGCGACGAGGTCGGGACGCCGGTCGTCGCCATCGACGGCGTCGGTTTCTTCGGACCCGTCATCACCCCGGCGCCGAAGGGCGAGGACGCGGGCCGGCTCTTCGACGGCCTCGCGCTCGTCACGAGCGTCCCCGGGTTCTACGAGCTCAAGCGCACGCGCACGCAGGGCCCGGTGTTCGACACCGTGCCGCAGCAGACGTGAGAGTCCCGGAGCCGCTGCGCGGCCTGAGCCGGGGCATGCAGGCGTTCGTCCTCGTCGACGTGCTGCTCGTGGTCCTGCTCGTCGTGGTGCTCGCGGCGACCCTGCCGGGCGGGGGTGGGTCGGCAGACACGGCTGCGGCCACGACCACCACCTCGACGCCGACGGCGACGTCCGACGCGGGCGACGGCGAGGAGGACGAGTCCGGCGAGACCGTCGCGTTCACGCTGCCCAGCGGGAACATCGCGTGCGAGATGGGCGTCGAGGGTGTGCTGTGCAGCATCCGCAGCTTCACCTACGCGCCGCCGCAGGTCACCGGCTGCGAGGCCGAGACCGGACACGTCGTGCGGCTCGACGCCGAGGGCTTCGGCTTCGTGTGCGAGGACGACGACGCCCCCCGGGTGACCGCCGACGGCCCCGAGCTCACGTACGGGCTCCGGGAGAGCGTCGGTGACTACACGTGCGCGTCGGGTACCGACGGCGTGACGTGCACGGACGCCGGCGGGATCGGGTTCCGGCTGGCGCGCGCCCAGTGGAGCGCGCTGCCCTGAGACCCGTCCCGCCGTCCCCGCGTCACCAGATGCGGACGCGGTCCTCCGGGTCCAGCCACAGGGCGTCGGTCGGCTGCACGTCGAAGGCCGTGTAGTACTCGTCGATGTTGCGCACGACGCCGTTGCAGCGGAACTCGTCCGGTGCGTGCGGGTCCACCGCGAGCCGCCGGATGATCTCCTCGTCACGGCCCTTCGTCCGCCAGGAGTGCGCCCAGCCGATGAACAGGCGCTGCAGCCCGGTGTACCCGTCGAGGACGGGGGCCTCGGAGAGCGGACGGCCGAGCGCGATCTCGTAGGCGCGGACCGCGATCGCCAGGCCGCCGAGGTCGCCGATGTTCTCGCCGATCGTCAGCTCGCCGTTCACGTGGTGGCTGCCGCCGAGCTGGCGCGGCGAGAACTGCGCGTACTGGTCGACCAGCGACTTGGTCCGACGCTCGAACTCGGCGCGGTCCTCGGCCGTCCACCAGTCGACGAGCCGGCCGTCGCCGTCGTACTTCGACCCCTGGTCGTCGAAGCCGTGGCCGATCTCGTGGCCGATGACGGCGCCGATGCCCCCGTAGTTCACGGCGTCGTCGGCCTCGGCGTCGAAGAACGGCGGCTGCAGGATCGCGGCCGGGAAGACGATCTCGTTCATGCCGGGGTTGTAGTACGCGTTCACGGTCTGCGGCGTCATGAACCACTCGTCGCGGTCGATCGGCCGGCCGATCTTGTGCAGCTCGCGGTCGAGCTCGAAGGCGTGGGACCGCCGCACGTTGCCCAGCAGGTCGTCCGCGCGCACCTCGAGCGCGGAGTAGTCGCGCCACCGCACCGGGTACCCGATCTTCGGCGTGAACTTGTCGAGCTTCTCCAGCGCGCGCCGGCGGGTGTCCTCACCCATCCACTCGAGCGACGTGATCGACTCGCGGTACGCCTCGACGAGGTGCGCGACGAGGGTGTCCATCCGCTCCTTGTGCGACGGCGGGAAGTGGCGCTCGACGTACACCTTCCCGACGGCCTCCCCGAGTGCGCCCTGCACGAGGGAGACGCCCCGCTTCCAGCGCTCGCGGACCTGCGGCGAGCCGGACAGCGTGCGGCCGTAGAAGTCGAAGTTGGCCTCGACCAGCTCGTCCGTCAGGTACGCGGCGCGCGAGGACACGGCGTGGTACGTGGCCCAGGCCTTCCAGTCGGCCAGCGGCACCTCGGCCCACAGGCTCGCGAAGCCCTCGGCGAACGACGGCTCGCGCACGACGAGCCGCTCGAGCGCGTCCTGCGGCGCACCGAGCGCCGCCACCCACGCGCGCCAGTCGAACGTCGGGGCGCGCTCGGCGAGCTCGGCGAGCGTGAGCGCGTTGTACGTCAGCTCGGCGTCGCGGTCCTTGACGACGTCCCAGTGGTGGCCGGCCAGCCGCGACTCGAGCGCGACGACGCGCGCCGCCAGGTCCTCGGGGTCGCCGGCCGCGACGACCTCGGACACCGGCGCCGCGAGCCGCAGCATGCGGGCGACGTGCGGCAGGTACTTCTCGCGCACCGCGGCGTGCTGCTCCTCGCGGTAGTACGCCTCGTCGGGCAGGCCGAGGCCGCCCTGCACCAGGTGGACGACGTACGTGTCGGGGTCCTTGGCGTCGTTGTCGACGTACAGGTCGACGGCGGAGACGGCGCCCGTGCGCTGGAGCGTGCCGAGGGCCACCGTCAGCTCGGCAGGCGTCGTGGCGCCGTCGACGAGGGCGAGGTCGTCGCGCAGCGGCTCGACGCCCGCGGCGGCCACCGCCTCGGTGTCCATGAAGCTCGCGTACAGCGCACCGATCTTGGCCTCGACACCTGTGGCGTCGCCCTCACCGGTCGCCGCGGCGGCGTCGGTGATGATGTCGAGCACCTGGCGCTCGGCCTCGTCGTACAGCGCTCGGAACGGGCCGTCCATCGCACGGTCCGGGGGGATCTCGTACGAGGCGATCCACCGTCCGTTGACGAAGGCGTCGAGGTCGTCCTGGGGTCGGGCGGCCGGGTCGAGGTCGTCCAGGGGGATTCCGCTGCGCGTCATGGGCGACAGCCTACGAACTGCCGGTGACATCCGGGGGCCCGGCCTGCGGCAGGATGTGCACATGCGCATCCACGTCGCCGCCGACCATGCCGGGTACGAGCTGAAGGTCGCGCTCGTCGAGCACCTGCGTGCCGCCGACCACGAGGTCGTCGACCACGGTGCCTTCGAGTACGACGACCAGGACGACTACCCGGCGTTCTGCTTCTCCGCCGGTGAGGCCGTCGTCGCCGACCCCGGCTCGCTGGGCGTCGTCATCGGCGGCTCGGGCAACGGCGAGCAGATCGCCGCGAACAAGGTCACCGGGGTCCGGGCGGCGCTCGCGTGGAACCTGGACACCGCGCGCCTGGGCCGCCAGCACAACGACGCCAACGTCGTCGCGATCGGCGCGCGCCAGCACTCGGTCGACGAGGCGCTCGAGCTCGTCGACGCGTTCGTCGCCGAGCCCTTCAGCGGCAACCCGCGTCACGCCCGCCGGATCCAGCAGCTGGCCGCCTACGAGGCCGCGCGCGCCTGAGCGCGTCCGGGTGGCGGCGTCCGGTACGCCGCCACCCGACCCGTCGACGTCGGCGGACCTCAGAAGATCCAGGGGCAGACGGGGGCCAGCGGCGAGGCGAAGGTCGTCGTGAGCCGGGCCAGGTCACGGCTCTCGCCGAGCACGAGCCCCGCCGTACCCAGCGCCGTCGCCGAGCGACCGCCGAGGTACAGCGCGCCGAGCTCGCGCACGTCCAGGCGGACGTCGGCCTCGGCGTGGGTCCGGGTGACCTCGGCGTCGCCCGCGGCGTCCACGACGAGCCGCCACCGCCCCGCGTTCGCGGGCAGCAGCGTGTCGGTGACCTCGAGGACCACGTCGGCGGGACCGGTGTACGTGCGGGCGGCGAGCGCCGTCGGCAGGTCGAGCAGACGGACCCACACGTTGTCGTTGAGGCGGCGCCGTGCCGGGCGGACGTCGACGAGCAGCTGCAGCAGCGGGTCGTCCACCGGGAGCAGGGGCGTCTCCACCGTGGCGGTCAGGTCCAGGTCCAGCAGGAAGGACCACAGGCGGTGCGTCGCGGCCGCGTCCACCGCGGACGCCTGGCGGACCTTCACGGTGAAGTCCGGTCCGCCCTCGCCCCAGGAGTCCTTGCGCGCGAGCACCGCCAGGCCGCGGACGTCGTCGCCGTCGCGGACGGTCGCCAGCAGCAGGGGCTCGAAGCCGTGCCGCCAGCTGGGCGGGTCGCCCACGCCGCGCGCCTGCAGCGCGGGCGTCGCCCGCGGCATCCACCCGGGCCGACCACGCCCCGCCTGCACGTGCAGCTCCTCGACGAGCTCCGCGTGCTGCTCGGGGTCGACGCGCTCGAGCCGCACCGTGAGGTCCTGCGACCCGGCGACGGGCCGCAGCGCGGCACCGCGCGGCAGGGTCAGCCGCACGTCGTCGGCAGCGCTGCCGTAGCCGAACCGCCCGTAGATCGACGACTCCGCGGCGAAGAGCGCGGAGACCGGCTCGCCGCGCTCGAGCGACCGCTCGACGTGGGTGCTGATCATCGACCGCAGCAGGCCCCGGCGGCGGTGGTCGGGGCGGACCGCGACCCACGTGAGGCCCGAGCACGCGACCTGCCCGCCCGGGACCGGCATCGCGAACTCGTAGGAGCCGTGCACGGCCGCGTACGTGCCGTCCGGGGCCTCGACGGCCATGAGGCGATGGACCGGGATCGGGAAGGGCAGGAGCCGTTCGACCTCCGGGTCCGGGGAGACGGCGAACGCGAGCTGGTCGACGAGGCGGAACTCGTCGACGCGCTCGGGCGGGACGACGGCGGTGCGGTACCCGGCAGGCAGCGTGCTCATCGGGTCATCCTGCCCCTGCGGCGTGCGGCGACGCACAGCCTTTCTCTCCGGCACGCCCGACCGGGCCTCTAGGCTCGGACCGTGACCACCTCCCGGCCCGGCGCCCCCACGGGGTGGGTGTCGCGGGTGCTGGCGGGCTGGGCCGTCGCGCCGCAGCCGCTCGTCGGGATCGCGCTGTGCCTGCTCGCGGTGGTCTACGCGGGCGCGGTGCACTGGCGCCCCGGGTGGTTCGCGGCCTCCGGACTGCTGCTGGTGCTGCTCGTCGGCGCGTTCGTCCTGCGGTGGCGGTGGCTGCTCGTGCTCGTCTCGTTCGTCGTGCTGCTCACGGCGGGGCTCGCGGTCGCCGCCGTCGTGAACGCCGGTGAGATCGTCGTGCTGGTGCTCGCGTGCGGTGCCGTCGTCGCCTTCGGCGTCGAGCGGGAGCGGCTCGGCCTGCAGGGAGCCCCCGGCGCGCTGATGCTCGTGGACCTGCGTGACCGGCTCGCCGCCGGTGGTCGGCTCCCGGACCTGCCGGCCCTGTGGCAGGTGGACGCCGAGGTGCGGTCGGCGCACGCCGCGGCGTTCTCGGGCGACTTCGTCGTGGCGCACCGGGACGGCCCGTCGTTCGAGGTGGTCCTCGTGGACGTGTCCGGCAAGGGGCAGGCCGCCGGTGTGCGGGCGCTGCAGCTGCAGGGCGCGCTCGGCGGCCTGCTCGGTGCTCTCCCGTTCGAGCGGTTCCTGCCGGCGGCCAACAAGTACCTGCTGAGCCAGGGGTGGGACGAGGGGTTCGCGACGGCCGCGCACCTGACGATCGACCTGACGACCGGCGCGTTCCGCGTCGCGATCGCCGGGCACCCGCCGCCGGCGCTGCTGCACGCGGGCTCGGGGCGCATCGAGGTCCTCGACCCCCCGGGCGGCATCGCGCTGGGTGTGGTCGACGACATGACCCCCGGGGTCCTCGACGGCGTCCTGCTGCCCGGTGACGCCGTCGTGCTGTACACCGACGGGCTCGTCGAGGCGCCAGGACGTGACGTCGACCAGGGCATCGACCGGCTGCTCGGTGTCGTGGAGGCCGTGGTCGCCGCACGGCCGGGCAGCGCCCACGAGGTCCTCGCGGGCGTGCGTGCGGCGGAGGACGACGACCGTGCCGTCGTCGTCGTGCGGCGGCGCTGACGGTGCCGGACGAGCGGACGGACTACGTCGACGAGGTGCACGACCTCGTCGCCCGGATCCCCGCCGGCAGGGTCATGACGTACGGGCTCATCGCGGAGGTGCTCGTCGACCGTGCGGCCGCCGTCGGCCGCCCACCGCGCGGTGGACCGCGTCAGGTCGGACGCGCGATGGCCCACGGCGGTGACGTGCCCTGGTGGCGCGTCGTCACCGCCGCGGGCCGCCCGCCCGCGTGCCACGAGGGCCGCGCGCTCGCGCAGCTGCGGGGCGAGGGCACGCCGCTGACCGACGACGGCGAGCGCGTCCGGGTGCGCGAGGCGGTCTGGTTCCCCGAGGACTGAGCACCCGGCGCCGCGCTCAGCCGAGCGCGCGCCGCGACGAGATGACCCCGGTGTCGAACCCGGCCAGGTGCAGGCCTCCGTGGAACCGTGCGTGCTCGATCTTCACGCAGCGGTCCATGACGACGTCGAGGCCCTCGGCCTCGCCGCGCCGTGCCACGTCCTCGTGCCAGGACCCGAGCTGCAGCCACAGGGTCCGGGCGCCGACGGCGAGGGTCTCGTCGAGGACCGTCGGCAGGTCGTCGTGGCGCCGGAACACGTCGACGAGGTCGGGGACGACCGGCAGCGCCTCGAGCGACGGGTAGACCGGTCGACCGAGGATCTCGTCGGCGCGCGGGTTGACGAAGTACACGTCGTACGGCGAGCTGGACAGCAGGTACGTCGCCACGAAGTACGACGCGCGGGCCGGGTTGCTCGACGCCCCGACGATCGCGATCGAGCGCGTCGCGCGCAGGATCGACAGCCGCTCCGGGGCGCTCGGCCCCTGCCAGGTGCGTGCGCTCATCGGGCGTCCTCCCGTGTCGTGCCGGTGGCGGCGGTCAGCGCCTGGTCGAGGTCCCACAGGATGTCGGCGGCGTCCTCGATGCCGACGCTGATGCGCACCAGGTCCTCCGGCACGCCCGCGGCGGCGAGCTGCTCCGCGGACAGCTGCTGGTGCGTCGTCGAGCCGGGGTGGATGACGAGCGTGCGGGCGTCTCCGACGTTGGCGAGGTGGCTCGCGAGCTGCAGCGCCTCGATGAAGCGGCGCCCGATCTCGCGTCCCGTGAGCTCCGGGGTGGCGGCGAGCCGGAACGCCATGACCGACCCGGGCCCCAGCGGCAGGTACCGCAGGGCGCGTTCGTGGTGGGGGTGCGACTCCAGGCCCGCCCAGAGCACCGACGCGATCCGCGGGTCCGACTCCAGCCAGGTCGCGACCTCGCGCGCGTTGGCGAGGTGCGCGTCGAGGCGCTGCGGGAGGGTCTCGACGCCCTGCAGCAGCTGGAACGCCGACTGCGGGGACAGCGCCGGACCGATGTCGCGCAGCTGCTCCGAGCGCAGCTTGGTGAGGAAGCCGTACTCGCCGAAGTTCTCCCACCAGCGCACGCCGCCGTACGACGCGACGGGCTCCGTCATCGTGGGGAAGCGCCCGTTCCCCCAGTCGAACCGGCCGGACTCGACGACCACGCCACCGAGCGTGGTGCCGTGCCCGCCGAGGAACTTGGTCGCGGAGTGGATCACGATGTCCGCACCGTGCTCGATGGGCCGCACCAGGTACGGCGTGGACAGCGTCGAGTCGACGACGAGCGGCACGCCCGCGGCGTGCGCGACCTCCGCGAGGCCCGCGAGGTCGGCGATCTCGCCGGACGGGTTGGCGATGACCTCGGTGTAGACGGCCTTCGTCTCCGGACGGATCGCGGCCGCGTAGTCCGCCGGGTCGGTGCCGGGGACGAACGTCGTCTCGACGCCGAACCGGCGCAGCGTGACGTCGAGCTGCGTGACGGTGCCGCCGTACAGCTGGGCCGAGGCGACGATGTGGTCGCCCGCGCCGGCCAGCGCCGCGAACACGAGGAACTCGGCGGCCATGCCGGACGCCGTGGCGACCGCTCCGATGCCGCCCTCGAGCGACGCGATGCGCTCCTCGAACGCCGCCACCGTGGGGTTGCCGATGCGCGAGTAGATGTTGCCGTACTTCTGCAGCGCGAACAGGTTCGCGGCGTCGGTGGTGTCGTCGAACACGAACGACGTCGTCTGGTA
>Ga0233363_1001174_pt1 | contig 10328 bp, 7 predicted proteins | sample ElkDunMinimDraft_18_FD_191534 | JGI IMG/M metagenome (GOLD analysis project Ga0233363, IMG submission 191534) | Fecal eukaryotic communites from dung pellets of Tule Elk in California, USA - Elk Dung C16 | ecosystem: Host-associated > Mammals > Digestive system > Large intestine > Fecal | place...
ATCCGACCCCGTCGCGGGAGGACCGGTTCACCACCCGGTGGCGCCGCGCAGCGCCTCGTCCATCACCGGGCCGAGGGTCGCGGAGTAGGTGGCGGTCATGTGGGAGTAATCCCAGAACACCAGGACGTTCCCGATGACGGCGTCGCACCGCCCCCCGGGGCACACGTACTCGGTGAGGTCGACCAGCGTGACGTTGTCGGGCAGGTCCGCGACCGACGCCGGGTCGGTGGCGCCCTGGCTGTACTCGGCCGGGGAGACGCACTCCTCCAGGGGGCGGCTCTCCACGCACTCGGCCCCCGCGCTGTCGCGGCGGGGCAGGTCGCGCACGCCGATCACCTCGATGCCCAGCGCGTCCAGCTGCCGCCAGCGCTCCACGAACCCGTCGTGGACCCTCTCCCCGGCCGGGCTGGCCCTCGTGGAGGAGGTGAACACGGCGTCGGGCCGCTCCCGTTCCAGGATCTCCATGGCCTCGGCGTTCCACGCCTCGCACTCGGGGAACGGCTCGCCGCCCCGGGTGGGGGCGTCCGTGCTGAACTGGCAGCCGCTCTTGGTGAAGGACAGGAGCCTCCACCCGTTGGCCGTGGCCGCCTCCAGGACCGACGGGTACCAGTGCGCGACCCGGGACGCTCCGACCAGGGCCAGGGTGTGCTCGGCGTCAGGGGGACCGGCCTCGCACACCGTGACCTCGCTCTGCGACAGCGGGACGTGGCAGCCCCGGGTGTGGTGGGCGGACAGGTCCTCCCTCGCGTCGGCGGGGTCGGGGCGCACCGGCATCTCCTGGAGCATCCGCTCCAGGGACGGGTCGGACGCCAGCATCGCGCCCGGGTAGTAGGCGGGTTCGGCGACCTCCTCCGCCCTGTGCCGCTGCTCCTCCGTGATCCGCGCCGACCACAGCGTCGTCGCGGCCACCACGGGGACGACCAGGGCGGCGGCCACCCCCAGGGACCAGGCCGGGGAACGCCGCCAGGGCGCCCGGGTGAGGCGTTCGACGCCGCCCTCCACGACCGTGGAGGTGACCTGGGCCAGGACCAGCGACAGCGCGAGCACCAGCACTCCCCCGAGGGGGTCGGCCAGGGACCGGCCGGTCGCCGCCAGGTAGAAGACGAGGACCGGCCAGTGCCACAGGTAGAACGGGTAGGAGAGCGCCCCCAGGGCCACGAGGGGCTTCCAGGTGAGCAGCCGGTCGGCGCCGAAGCGGGTGCCGGAACCCGCCAGGACGACCATGACCGCGGCTCCGGTCGGCCACAGGGCGACGTAGCCGGGGAAGAGCGTGGACACCTGGAGCAGGATGCCGCAGGAGACGAGCGCGGCCAGGCCTGCCCACCCGAGGACCGTCCTCAGTCGCTCCGGCAGGTCGATCCGGTGGACGACGAGCGCGAGCAGACCGCCCAGGGCGGGCTCCCACAGCCGGGCGCCGGTGTCGAAGTACGCCCAGGCCTGGTTGGTCCCCGTGATCCACACCGAGTAGGCCAGGGAGACCGCGAGGACCAGGCCCACGACCGTGACGAGCGCCGGGCCGAGCCGCACGCGGACCCGGGTCGCGACCAGGGCGGTGAGTCCCAGCAGGAGGGGCCAGAGCAGGTAGAACTGCCCCTGGATGGACAGTGACCAGAAGTGCTGGACCGGGCTGGCCGCGGCCTCGCGGGCGAGGTAGTCGACCGAGGCCTCGGCCAGGGCCCAGTTCTCGTGGTACAGCGCCGCCGCCCTCACCTGCGCGATGACGTCGGTCCACCGCGAGCGCGGCAGCCACAGGTAGGTGGCGGCGAGGGTCGCGGCGAGCACGACGGCGGCGGCGGGGGTGAGCCGGCGCGCCAGCCTGGTCCAGAAGGCGGCGGTCCCGATACGGCCGTCGCGTTCCAGCGCCCTGGCCAGCGACCCCGTGATGAGGAAGCCCGTGAGGAACAGGAAGACGTCCACACCGCCGGAGACGCGGCCGAACCAGACGTGGTAGACGGCCACGAGGAGCACCGCGACGGCCCGCAGGCCCTCGATCTCGGGGCGGAACCCTCCGCCCCGGCGCGTGTCGGACGGGGCGCGGGAGAGCGTGTTCGGGGTGGCGGGCGCAGGAGCCCCTGCCGCGAAGACAGACATGAGTGGTGAACGGCCTCGAAGAATAGGAAGGTTTCCACCGAACGAGACGCGGAGCGGGTTCGGTCCCTCGAATTCGGCGATGAATCATCGCCGGTTCGGACACCGCTCCGGTGAATGGCCGGCCAACGCGCGGCCAACGGTCCGACGACACTCGTGGCGGCGCCCCGGGCGTATGTCCGGAACCCTAAGAGAAAAGGCTCCCCCTCGGCAGTACAGACCCGAACGGGCGATTTCGCCGCCAAAGTGATGATTGTGGGAGAGTCCTGTGGGGAAGGCCGGTAGGGGATCCGCGGCGAGCACCACCGGCGGACCGCGGCGCGGTGGCGCCGGACCGGGGCCGCGCGCCCCGGTTTATTCCCCGGCCGGAGTGTAAAGAGCCTGACACCCGGTGGTCGGCCACCTGGCTGATAGCTTGCTGCCTAGGCGATCCCATCGCTGGTGAACACGACGAGCCCCGTTCCTGGAAAGGTGCGTCAGAGATGTCTGCGCCATACACGCTTCCCGAACTGCCCTACGACTACGCGGCCCTGGAGCCGTGGATCTCCGGCCAGATCATGGAGCTGCACCACGACAAGCACCACGCTGCCTACGTCACCGGTGCCAACACCGCTCTGGAGAAGCTGGCGGAGGTTCGCGAGTCCGGTGACTACGGCACCGTGAACCTGCACGAGAAGAACCTGGCGTTCCACCTGGGCGGCCACGTCAACCACAGCGTCTTCTGGAAGAACCTGTCCCCCGAGGGCGGCGACAAGCCCGAGGGCGAGCTGGGTGCGGCCATCGACGACCAGTTCGGTTCGTTCGACGCCTTCCGCGCGCACTTCGGCGCCGCGGCCACCGCCCTCCAGGGCTCCGGCTGGGCGATCCTGGCCTGGGACCCCCTGGGCGGGCGGCTGATCATCGAGCAGCTGTACGACCAGCAGGCGAACATCGCCATCGGCACCCAGCCGCTGCTGATGCTGGACATGTGGGAGCACGCCTTCTACCTCCAGTACAAGAACGTGAAGGCCGAGTACGTCAAGGCGTTCTGGAACGTGGTCAACTGGGCCGACGTCCAGGACCGCTTCGACGCCGCCCGCAAGGTGCAGCTGGGCTAGGTCGTGTCCTCCGGGTCCGGGCTCCCCGGACCCCGGTACCGACCCGGTCGCCGGAGCCCCGGAAGCCCGGGGTGCCCCGGGAGCGGGCACCCCGGCGGCCCACGGCCCCGGCCGGGCAGCGCGAAGGGCGGCACCACCCCGGTGGTGCCGCCCTCGCGTGCGTCCGGGCCCGGCCCCCGGGCGGGTCAGACGACGAGCCGGACGGGGTCCTCCGCCACCGGCCCGTGCCGGTGGAACTCGCGCCAGGCCCGCGCGAGCCGCCAGACCAGCTCCTCGCGGGTGTCCGCGTCGAAGGCGACCGGGAGCCGGAAGTACTCGGCGTGACGCCCGTCGGGGGACGCCGACATGGTGGGGCCGGGGACCAGCTCCACGTCGTGGCAGAGCGCGACCTGGGCGTAGGCGCGGGAGTCCACGCCGGGGAGGTGCACCCACAGGGCCGCGCCTCCGTCGGGGCGCTGCCACTCCCAGGCGGGCAGGGAGGAGCGGAGCAGACCCTCCATGTGGACGATGGCTTCGCTCATCAGCGCGGAACGCTCCCGCGCGAGGTTCCCGTAGTCCTCCAGCAGGCGCACGGTCACCGCCTGGTCCAGCAAGGGGCTGGCCAGGTCGGCGAGGACCTTGCGGCGGCTGAGCCGCAGTGCCATCTCGGCCGGGGCCCGCAGCCAGCCCACCCTGAGCCCCGCCCAGGAGACCTTGGACAGGGAGTCGACGCTGATCACCTCGGCTCCGCGCGGGGCGAACGCGGCCAGCGGCGAGGGCTCGTCCGGGGAGCGCAGCCCGGTGTAGGCGGCGTCCTCCAGGATCGGCACCCCGTGGCGGGCGGACAGCTCGCCCAGCTCCCGGCGGCGCGCCGCGGACATCATCGTGCCCGTGGGGTTGTGGTACGAGGGCATGACGTAGACCAGGTGGGGCGCGTGCTCGACCACCGCCCGGCGCACGCCGACCGCGTCGATGCCCTGGTCGTCCAGCGGCACGGGCAGGAAGCGTGCCCCGCGGTCCCCCATCAGGTCCAGGCAGCCCGCGAAGCTGGGGTCCTCAACCACCACGGGCGACCCCTCGCGCAGGTACAGCTGGGAGACCAGGTTGACGGCCTGGTGCGCTCCGGTGGTGACCACGATCTGGTCCGGGGTCGTCGGCAGGTCCAGACGGCAGTAGTGGTCGGCGATGGCCTGGCGCAGGGCGGGAAGCCCGCGGGGGTAGTAGGTGCTCTCGGCCATGAGTGACGGCAGGTCCTCGGCGACGACCCGGCGGATCGCGGTCTCCACCCCCGACAGCGCCGGGGTGTTGAGGCAGGAGGCCGAGATGAGGCCCTCCTCGCGCTGGAACAGGTTGCGGTACATGGGGTTGCCGCTGCCGTTGCGGGTCCAGCCGTCCGGACGGACGGGGGCGACCCTGCCGCTGATCCGGGTGCCGCTGCCCTGCCTGCTGTCGAGCAGGCCCTCCGAACGCAGGGAGTCGTAGGCGGACACCACGGTCGTGCGGCTGACCCGGAGCGCGGTGGCGAGGACCCGCTCGGAGGGCAGGCGTTCGTTCGCCGTCAGGGTGCCCTGTTCGACGAGGTCGCGCAGGGTGTCCGCGAGGCGCCGGTAGAGGGGGCCCTCTCCCCGGGACCAGGTGCCGAGGAGGTCCGCGAGTTCGGCGGGCTTCCGAGAAGAGTCCATTTGCCACTCCATTGGATCTGTGGGGACGACCCCCCGGCTTTCATAATGGCATCCAAGAAGAAGATGCCACCAGAGCCAAAGTGGACCCTTGGATTGAGGTCCACTTCTCGATCGGAGTCGTCATGAACATCCTCGCGCAGCGCCCCCGCACCTCCGCCTCCCACCCGCGCACGGCCCGTCCCCTGCCCCGGGGCCAGGGCCTCGGGGAACGGCGGCCCGTGCTGGTCGAGTCGCGCACGCTCCGGGGCGACCGCCGGCACCTCGCAGCGCTCGCAGCCGCGCTGCGGCAGCGGGCCGCCGAGGGGGCCGGCGCCCCGGAGGAGGTCCACTTCTCCGACGGAGGCGACCGAATACACGTCATCGTGCTGTGGCGCTCGCCGACGGACGTGCGGGAGTTCGTCGAGGCGGCGCACCGGGACCTCCTGGGCTTCCGCGCGCGGACCGGCGCCTTCCCCGAGGTGGAGCGCGTCCTGTGGTGGGCGGTCGGCGGCTCCGCCGTGACCGCGGAGGAGGCCGCGGCCCGCGCGGACCACCTGCGCGAGCACGGTCCGGGGCGGCGCGCGTTCTCGCTCGCCTCCCCCGTCCCCGCACCGGCCTGACCGCCTCCGCCGGCCCGGCCACGGGGAGCGCGGCTCGTGTCCCGGTCACCCGGTCGCCGCGCAGGAGCGGCCGGGGGGCGTGGCCGCCCCGGCCGGCCGGAACCTCCGGCCCGTTCCCGGCGGCGGGGGGTCAGCGCATGGCGTCGACCGCCCAGGTCCCGCCCAGCCCGGGGGCCAGCGAACGGCTCGCCGCCTCGGCGAACCCGTCCGGCCCCAGGCTCCCGGTGCCCTCCGGCACCGCACCCGCCAGCGGGCCAGCCCCCATGTCCGGCAGGTCGGTGAGGTTGCAGCGCATCGCCAGGTCCGGACGTTGCGGCCAGGACCCCACCACGACGCCCACCGGGTGCAGCCCGCGCGTGCGCAGCGCCTCACCGGTCAGCGCGGTCGCGTTCAACGTGCCCAGGTCCGGCCGGGCCACCACCAGGACGGGCGCGGACAGCAGCACGGCGGCGTCGGCCAGGGTCTCGCCCTCCGGGTTCAGCCGCACCAGGAGCCCGCCGGCTCCTTCCACCAGCACCAGGTCGTGTTCGCCGACCAGGCCCCACACCGTGTCGGCCACGTGCTCGGCCCGCACGGCGGGAGCTCCGCAGCGGGCCGCGGCGGTGGCGGGCGCGAGCGGGTCCGGGTAGCGGGCCAGCTCCACCGTGGTCACCCCGGGGACCAGTCCGGCGACGACGTCCACGTCACCGCGTCCGGTCGGCCCCACCCCGGTCTGGGCGGGCTTGACCACGGCCACCCGCTGCCCCGCAGCCCGAGCCAGAGCGGCCACCGCCGCCGTGACCACGGTCTTGCCGACCTCGGTACCGGTCCCGGTCACCATCAGGACGGTCACCGCCACCACGCTCTCTCCCCGTCATCGCCCACGCGACCTCCCGTCCTCTCGTCTCTCGTCCCTGTTTCTCCTGAACGAGCAGCCTTCCCAGTCAAGAGGGCTCCAAGCACGTCCCCTCCCCGAGCGGCCTGTGACCCGTGCCTCGGGCGCCGCGCCCGCTCAGCGCCCGGCGTCCCCGTCCGCCCGCACCGAGGCTCCCGCGGCGGCGACCATCCCCTCGGCGATCACGGCCACGTCCTCGGCCGTGCAGGTGTAGGGCGGCATGGCGTACACGTGCTCGCGGAAGGGCCGGAGCCACACCCCCGCCTCCACGGCCGCCCGTGTGGCCTCGCGCATCCGCACGGGCGCCTCCAGCTCCACCACGCCGATCGCGCCGAGGACCCGTACCTCCCGCACCCCCGGCATCCCCTCCAGCGGGGCGAGGCCCGCGCGCAGGCCGGCCCCGATCCGCGCCACGTCGCCCTTCCAGTCGCCCCCGGTCAGCAGTTCCACCGACGCCACGGCCGTCGCGCAGGCCAGCGGGTTGCCCATGAACGTGGGCCCGTGGGCGAGGACCGGCACCTCCCCCTCCGCGATCCCCCGGGCCACGCGCCCGGTGCACAGGGTGGCGGCGAGCGTCAGGTACCCGCCGGTCAGCGCCTTGCCCAGGCACATCACGTCGGGGGCCACCCCTGCGTGGTCGGCGGCGAACAGCTCACCCGTGCGGCCGAAACCCGTCGCGATCTCGTCGAAGACCAGGAGCAGCCCGTGCGCGTCCGCGATCCTGCGCAGCTCCCGCAGGTAGCCGGGGTGGTGGAAGCGCATCCCCCCGGCGCCCTGCACCACGGGCTCCACGATGATCGCCGCCAGCTCCCCGGCGTGCTCGGCGGCCAGGCGCTCGAACCCCGCAACGTAGTGCGGCTCGGGAGGGGTGTCGAACCCTCCGGGGGGCGCGGGCGCGTGCACCTGGGCGGGGAGGAGGTCGCCCCACAGGGCGTGCATGCCCCCGTCGGGGTCGCAGACGCTCATCGCGTGGAACGTGTCGCCGTGGTACCCGCCCCTCCAGGTGAGGAAGCGGCGCCGCTCCGGGCTCCCGGCGGAGCGGTGGTACTGGAGGCACATCTTCATGGCGACCTCCACCGACACCGACCCGGAGTCGGCGAGGAAGACGTGCTCCAGCGGCTCCGGTGTGATCTCCACCAGCGCCTCCGCCAACTCGGCCGCCGGACCGTGCGTGAGCCCCCCGAACATGACGTGGCTGAAGGCGTCCACCTGTCCCCGCACCGCCGCGTCGAGCACGGGGTGCCGGTACCCGTGGATCGCCGACCACCAGGACGCCATCCCGTCGACCACCCGGTGGGACCCGCCGTCCGACCACAGGGTCAGCCGGGTCCCCTCCGCCCCGGTGACCACGTACGGCCGTTCGGCCGCGGGGACCGTCGAGTAGGGGTGCCACAGGTGCGCGGTGTCGGCCTCGCGGACCCGGCCGGGTCCGTGCCCCGGGCGGACCGCCCCTGTGTCTGTGCGCGTCATGGTGCCCCATTGTTCACTCGGCGCCCGCGGACGGCCCCCCTGCCGTCCCACCAGGAATCCGCGCGGAACTTTGTGGGCTTCCACCGGTGACGGGCGACCCCGGGACCGGCAGAGTCGTAGACGCCTCCCTGGCACCAGGACCGGACCGCCCCAGCGGGATTGGCCGCCGCTGGGCCGGTCCCCTCCGGGGAGGCGTCCGCCGTCGGGCGGGCAGCCGCACCCGCCGCGACGGTGGGCCCGCGGCGGCGCCGCCCCGGGACGGCGGCCCCGCGCCCGAGCCGCACGGTCCGCACCGGATCCGCTCGTCCCCCTCCACCCCCTGCCCCCACCGGAGTGTGCCCGACACCGACCACCGCATCGAGGAGCCCGCGCGTATGCAGAGCCCCACCGCCACCGCACCGTCCCGCCGCCCGTGGACCCTGCGCGCCACGCGCCTCCCCCCGCCGGCCACGGCCGCCGCTCGCGCGGCCTCGGCGTTCTCACCCGCAGCCGCACCGCACCCCTTCGCGTGGTTGGACGGCGCGGCCCGGCGCCGCGCGGACGCCGGACTGACCCGGCGCACCGTGCCCAGAGCGGTGGACGACGACCTCCTTGACCTGGCGGGCAACGACTACCTGGGGCTGCTCCGCCACCCGGACGTGGTGGGCGCGGCGGCCGACGCGGCCCGCGCGTGGGGCGCGGGCGCCGGTGGATCGCGCCTGGTCACCGGCGACACCGACCTCCATCAGGAGTTGGAGCGCGAACTCGCCGCCTTCTACGGCACGGAGTCCGCCCTGGTGTTCTCCTCCGGCTACACGGCGAACCTGGCGATGGTCACCGCGCTGGGGGCCGCCGGCGACGACGGCGCACCCCTGCTGGTGTGCGACAGGTACAACCACGCCTCCCTCATCGACGCGACGCGGTTGGCGAAGGCCGCCGGGGCGCGTGTGGCGCTCTTCGACCACGCCGAGGCCGACCGCGCGGCGGAAGCCCTCGCCGCGGCGCGGGGCCGGGCACTGGTGCTGAGCGACACCGTGTTCTCGGTGGACGGCGACCTCACGGACGCGGCAGCCCTCGCCCTCGTGGCGCGGCGGCACGGCGCGGCCCTCCTGCTGGACGACGCGCACGGGCTGGGCGTGGTGGGTCCGGGCGGTCGGGGCGCGCTGACCGCGGCCGGGCTGCGCGGCGCGGACGACGTCGCGGTGTCGGTGACCCTGTCCAAGTCCCTCGGTGCGCAGGGCGGCGCGGTCCTCGGGTCCCGCCGGGTGATCCGGCACCTGGTCGAGACCGCGCGCACGTTCGTCTTCGACACCGGTCTCGCCCCGGCGGCAGCGGGAGGGGCGCTCGCGGCCCTGCGTGTGCTGCGCGGGGAGCCCGAACGGGCGGACGCGGTCCGGGACCGCGCCCGCCGGCTGTCCGAGGGTCTGCGCGAACGGGGCCTCGACGCGAGCAGACCCGACGCCGCCGTGGTGTCGGTCAGGGCGCCCTCGCCCGAGGCGGCCCTGGAATGGCGCGCGGCGTGCCTCGCGAAGGGGGTGCGCGTGGGGTGCTTCCGTCCCCCCTCGGTCCCGGACGGCCGGTCCCGGCTGCGGTTGACCGCCCGCGCCACCCTGGGCGCCGCAGACGTCGACCGCGTCCTCTCCGTCGTCGGATCGACCCGTCCCCGGTAGTCTTGCGAAGGAATCAGGAGCCGTCCGGTAGGGGGAGGCGGTATCGGCCGTGTCAGCACGTGGTGACGACCCGGGGACCCCGGAACCCGTGTCCGGCGACTCCTCCGGGGACTCCGCCGCAGGGGTCGGCGGTCCCGGCGACGACCCCCGGACCGTTGCGGACGGCTCCCCTCCCGAACTCCCCGAACTCCTGGGCGGCCCGGGCGAAGGCTCCCCGGACAGCGGCGCCCCGCGCGGGCGGCGGCGCGGAGCCCGTGTCGCCGTCGCGCTCTCCCTCCTCCTCGTGCTCACCCTGGTCGTCACCCTGACCGTGCCCGCCACCCGCGAGGGGCTCATGCGCCTGTGGTGCGACGCCACCGGCGGCGTGTGCCCCGGCGAGGAGCTCCCCCCGATCACCGAGGACGAGGAGTCCGACTGGCGGGTCCGGATGGAGCCGGAGGAGGCCGCCCTGTGGGGCAACTACGTGGCCCTGGGCGACTCCTACTCGTCGGGTGACGGCGCGGGCGACTACGACCCGGACACCGCCGAACCGGGCGGTTGCTGGCGGTCGGAGAACGCCTACCCCAGGGTCATCGGCGAGGAGTTCGACTTCGCCGGTTCCCTGGCCTTCTACGCGTGCAGCAGCCACAAGGGCAAGGACATGCTCAGCCAGGTCGGCACCCCCGAGTCCCAGATCGAGCGGGTCACCGAGAACACGTCCCTGGTGACCATCGGGATCGGCGGCAACGACCTGGGGTTCACCCCCGTCCTGCGCACCTGCATTGTGCGGATGCCGCTGCTGGAGAGCAGCGTCTGCGTCGAGCAGGAGGAGGACCTGGAGAGCCGGATGGACGCGTTCGAGGAGACCCTGGCCGAGGTGCTCGGCGAGATCCGCGACCGCGCGCCCGACG
>Ga0233363_1001175_pt1 | contig 10323 bp, 11 predicted proteins | sample ElkDunMinimDraft_18_FD_191534 | JGI IMG/M metagenome (GOLD analysis project Ga0233363, IMG submission 191534) | Fecal eukaryotic communites from dung pellets of Tule Elk in California, USA - Elk Dung C16 | ecosystem: Host-associated > Mammals > Digestive system > Large intestine > Fecal | place...
GAGCTCCTGCTCGTCGGCCGCGTCCAGGCTTCGTCTCACATGGGGTAAGACGACCGGTGCGGCGGAATCGGGTGCCATGGTGCTGTGATCGCCGCCACTTCTGCCGGATTCCTCAGCGATGGGGTGCGAGGAGGGTTCGCAGGGCGATGTCGACGGAGGCCTGCAGGTCTTCGCGACTCGCGCCGGCGGCGGCGTGAACGGCGTGACCCTCGCTGAGCGCCATCACGAACCGCGCCAGCGCCCGGGGCTCCACGCCGTCCGGGAGGTCTCCTTCCTTCGCCGCGCGGGACAGTCGTTCTTCGAGGGCGGACTCGGTGGCGGCCCGGCCGGCGGCCAGGACCTCGGAGATCCGGGCGTTCTCGGGTGAGCAGGCCAGGCCGCCCTGGACGGAGAGGCAACCCGCGGGGTGGTCGCCGGCGGTGAGGCCGTCGGCGCTGGAGCGCAGGAATGCCTCGATGGCGGCGTACGCGGTGGGTTGGGCGAGGGCGGCGCGCGCGTTCGTCAGCTGGGTGTCGTGGTAGCGGGCGAAGGCGCGCTGGAAGAGCTGTTCCTTGCTGCCGAACGCGGCGTACAGGCTGGGCCGGTTGATGCCCATCGCGCTGGTGAGGGCGCTCAGCGACGCGCCTTCGTAGCCGTGCCGCCAGAAGACCTCCGTGGCCCGGTCGAGGACGGTCTCCTCGTCGAACGCCCGTGGTCGGCCGGGGGTGTGCGTCGCAGTGCCCATGACGCCACTCTACCGCTCGGTACACATCGTGACCCGGCTCACCAATCGATCGGTACAGAAACCTGCTAGCGTTCCCTGCAACCGATCAGTACAAAAATATCGGCCGCCGGGTGACCCTCGTCAGCAGCAATGGACGCGGAGAGCGCCCGGTGGACCGATCGTCCCGAAAGGACACCTGAAATGACCGAGAACGGTCTGCGTGACTGGTACCTGCGCTATGTCGCCGATCTCAACGCCCACAAGTTCGACGGGATGGACGAGTTCATCAACGACCAGGTGATGCTCAACGGCGAGCCGGGCACCCGCGACGACGTCCTCGCGGTGCAGAAGCACGACGTCGACGCCGTCCCGGACCTGCGCTGGGAGGTCAAGGAACTGCTCTTCGACCGGGACCGCATCGCCGTACGCGCGATCAACACCGGCACCCCGGTGAAGGAGTGGCTCGGTGTTCCTCCCTCCGGCGCCTCGTTCGAGATCGTCGAGTACGCCATCTACAAGGTCAGCGACGGCCGGTTCGTGCAGATGACCGCCCTGCACGACTCGGCCGAGCTGCTCCGGCAGCTGACCGCCTGAGATCAGGGACATCGAGGTGGAACCAGCTGTGACAACGATCGGGATCATCGGCGCCGGTGAGGTCGGCAGCCAGATCGCCCGCGCGGCAATCTCGACCGGCTACCGGGTCGTCATCGCCAACTCCCGGGGGCCCGAGACGCTGAACGGCCTCATCGCCGAGCTCGGCGGGTCGGCACGGGCGGCATACGCCGCGGAAGCCGCGGCAGCCGGCGACTTCGCCGTCGTGGCGGTGCCGCTCAAGGTCGTCAACGACATGCCGGTCGAGGAGCTCGCGGGCAAGATCGTGCTGGACACGAACAACTACATGGTCTGGCGCGACGGGAACATCCCGGTCATCGACTCGGGGGAGAAGACCGTCCACGAGCTCCGTCAGGAACAGCTCCCCACCTCCAAGGTCGCCAAGGCGTTCACCCACATCCAGGCACCCCGGCTGCTCACCTCCGCGCGGCCGGCCGGTCACCCCGAGCGGTTGGCGCTGTCGGTGTCGAGTGACTTCCCCGAAGCCGTCGAACTCGTGACGCGCCTCTACGACCAGTTCGGCTTCGACACGGTGGACAACAGCCCGCTGCGCGAATCCTGGCGCACCGGGCCCGGGCAGCCCGCCTGGAACCGGCACGCGCATCAGAAGCGCGACGAGTTGATCCTGAATCTGAAGAGGGCGCGCCGGGTAACCCAGGCGTGACTCGACCGACCTGGCTGTGGGTGAGCGTCGGACCGTGGAAAAGGCCCACCCGGTCCAAGCTGCCGCACGTGGTCAGCCTTCCGATACGCGGCGGGCAGGTTGAAGTTTTCAGGCCGCTGTCTAACCTGACCGGATGCGGACCGGAACCGTATCGACCTGGCGTAACACGCATCTGTTGGCCGCGCTCCTGGCCTTCCTGGTGCTCTGTCCCGCCTTCATCGCGCCACTGCCCGGCTGGGTCGTGGCCGGCACCGCGGCGCTCGCCACGGCCGTGCCGCTGATCCGGTGGCCGCTGCGGCGGGTGTCGCTCGCCCATGCGGCGGCCGGCACGGCCGCACTGTCGTTGCTGGTCGACGTCGTCTATCCGGGGCCTGCCGGGCTGGCGCTGTTCTGGATGTTCTTCGAGATGCCGGCGTTGCTGCTCCTGCTCGGCCGGGTCATCCGCTCCGTGCCGGATCGGCTGGTGGTGGTGACGGCGACGGCCTGCGCGGCGGCGGCGTTGCTGCTGCCGCTGCGGTTCACCCTGCGCGACGACGGCCCGGTCCTCGAACTCTCGATCATCACGGTGGCGCTGACGATGTTCCCGGTGGTGGTGGCTGCCGGAATCGGCGGCTACCTGCGGTCGCTGGACATGCGGCGCGTACGCGCTGTCAACGAGGCCCGCCGCGAGCAGCGCCTTCGGGTCGCCGCCGACCTGCACGACTTCGTCGCCCACGAGGTGACCGGCATCGTCCTGGAAGCGCAGGCGGCCCAGTGGGAGCCGCTCGACGCCGAGCAGGCCCGGACGCTCCTGGCGAGAATCGAAGCGGCCGGGCTGCGGGCGCTGGACTCGATGGACCACACCGTGCAGACCTTGCGTGACGTCGGCGGCGACGGTGACCGCGCAGCGTCCGCTCGGGTGTACCGGCTGGCTGACCTCCCGGAACTCGTCAATCGGTTCTCCTCCGGTTCGTCACTGCGAGCGGTGGCCGACCTGGCGGACGGGCCGGAGGCAACGATCGGAGCCGAGCGTGAGGCCGTCGGGTACGCGGTCGTGCTGGAGGCGCTGACCAATGTGCGCCGGCACGCGTACCGGGCCACCGAGGTGCAGGTGCGGGTACGTACGGTCCCCGGCCCCGCGGTGGAGATCGGCGTGACCGACAACGGCCGTACCGCGGGGGCGCTCACCGGCCGGCGGGTAGGCGGTGGCACCGGGCTGGTGGGGCTGGAGGAGCGGGTGCGTGCCCTGGGCGGCGAGTTGAGCGCCGGCCGGACCGAAACCGGCTGGTGCGTCCGGTGCGTCATCCCCGCGCCCGGGCTCATCGAGCCGAAGCACACGTCGGGGCCCTCCGTGTCACCGGGAATCGCCTGACCCGCTTCCCGCTGCCACAGACTCCTGCCTTCCCCGAGGAGAGCGGGGGCATCCCTGGCAGAAAGCTGCGACGAATCTGCCGATCGGCAGATGTCCGGCGGGTGCCCGACTGCCGATGATGCGGTGGCCGAGGCAATCAGGGGGAGCAGATGCTGCAGTTGACCGACATCACCAAGGTCTACGCCAAGGGCAAACGCGCGGTGGACGCGGTGACGCTGCGGATGGAGCCCGGGCTGCTGGGCCTGCTCGGGCCGAACGGTGCGGGGAAGTCCTCGCTGATGCGGGTCGCCGCCACGGTCACCAAACCGACCTCCGGCCAGGTGCTCTTCAACGGCCAGGACGTGGTGGCGAAGCCGGATCTGCTGCGCCGGGTCCTCGGATACCTGCCGCAGGACTTCGGTGTCTACCCGAACCTGACCGCACGGGAGTTCCTGCGTTACCTGGCAGCGGCCAAGGGACTCTCCGCCAGGTCGGCCGCGGCACGCATCGACGAGCTGATCGAGATGGTCAATCTCACCGAGGCCCTGAAGCGGCCGCTCGGCAAGTACTCCGGCGGCATGTTGCGGCGGGTGGGCATCGCCCAGGCCCTGCTCGCCGATCCGCAGGTGATCATCGTTGACGAGCCCACCGCCGGGCTCGACCCGCAGGAGCGGGTCCGGTTCCGCAATCTGCTCAGCGACCTCGCCGCCGAGCGGGTGGTGATGCTCTCCACCCACATCGTGTCGGACGTCGAGTCGGTCGCCTCCGACATCGCCATCGTCTCGCACGGCCGGCTGCTCTGCCGGGACAGTCCGGAGGGACTGCTCCGTCAGGTGCAGGGGCAGGTCTGGGAACTCGTCGTCCCCTCCGCTCAGGTGCCGGTGCTCCAGCACCGGTTCGTGATCAGCCGACTGGTGCGTACCGCCGCGGGCGTCCGGGTCCGGCTGCTCTCGCCCGTGGCGCCGGGCCCGGACCCGGTACCGGTCGCCCCGGATCTCGAGGACGCGTACCTGGCCGTGATCAACCGGGCCGCCGGCCGGTACGCGGCGCAGGGGGCGGTGCGGTGATGTCTCTCGCGACCATCGGCGGGCTCGCCGTCGCCGACTGCAAGGACCGGATGCGCCGCCCGGCGTACGCGGTCACCCTGCTCGCCGCCGTCGGGCTGGGCTATGTCGCCGCGCCCGAGGCCGACGCCCGCTGGGTGGTCATGTACATCGGCCACCACCGGGGCGTCTACAACTCCGCCTACACCGGGACGCTGATCGCGCTGGCCGGCGCGTTGTGGCTCACCCTCGGCGGGTTCTACGTGGTGCGCAATGCGATCAGCCGGGACCAGAGCAGCGGCGTCGGCCGGCTGCTCGCCGCCACGCCGATGCGCACCGCCGGCTACTTCTTCGGCAAGTTCCTGAGCAACTGCCTGATCCTCGCCTCGATGGTCGGGGTGCTGGCGGTCACCGCGCTGGTGGTGCAGGTGGCGCGCGGTGAGGACCGGGGGATCGATCCGGTCGCGCTCCTGGCTCCCTTCGTGGTGATCGCGCTGCCGGTGGTGGCGTTCACGGCGGCCATGGCGCTGCTCTTCGAGAGCGTGCCGTTGCTGAGGGCGGGCCTGGGCAACATCGTGTGGTTCTTCGTCTGGCTGGTGGTGGCCATCGGCGGCCAGTCGCCCGGTGCGCCGCTCGGTGGCATCGGAGTGCACGCGGTGGCGCAGTCCATGGGACTTGCGATGGCAGAGCAGGGCATCGACATCTCCGAGGGCGGCTTCAGCCTCGGCCTCGTCTACCTCGACACTCCGCTGCGTACCTTCGTCTGGGACGGACTGGACCTCACCGGCGGCTTTCTCGGCGGCCGGCTCGCGATGATCGCGCTCGCGGTGCTGCTGGCCCTCGTGCCGGCCTTGTGGTTTCCGCGCTTCGATCCGGCTCGCGGTCACGGTTCGGCGGCGGCTGGCGCGGTGGAGGAGCCCGTGACTCCCGCGGTGCCCTTGGCAGGCGCATCGTCCGCTCCGGCGAGGCCGGCGGGCACCACGGCGAGGCCGGCGGTCACCACGACGAGGAGCCTGCCCGCCTCGGTGGTGCGGCGCCGCGGCGGGTACGTCCGCCTGCTCGTCGGCGAGTTCCGGGTCCTGATCCAGGGAGTGTCGCCCTGGTGGTGGCTGGGGGCGGTGCTGCTCACGGTGCTCGGCCTGGTGCTGCCCTTCGACGGGATGATCCTGGTGATCCTGCCGTTGAGCTGGATCTGGCCCGTACTGGTCTGGTCACGCCTGGGCACCCAGCGGTACGAGTACGGCGTGGACGCGATCCTGGGGGCGTACCCATGGGGCCGGCGAAGGTTGATCGCCGAGTGGGCGGCAGGGGTGCTGCTCACCGCGCTGGCCGGCATCGCCCCCGCGGTGCGAATGCTGGCCGCGGCCGACCGGCCGGGCCTGGCGGTCTGGGCTGCGGGTGCGCTCTTCATTCCGTCGCTGGCGCTGGCCCTGGGCGTGCTGAGCCGCACCCATCGGCTCTTCCAGGCGATTTTTTTGATGTGGTGGTACGCCGCGATCAACGGAATCGCCTTCCTGGACTTCATGGGCACCGCCCGCCCCGACGGCGTGCCGGCCGGCCCCGGTCCACTGTTGATCCTCGGTGTTGCCGCGGCTCTCGTCGGCGTCACGTACCTTGCCGGCCGTGCCCGGGGTCAGGTGAGGGCATGATCCCTCGCCCGGGCCATGACCCGAATCCGAGTCGAGGCCGTCCGTCCCCGGCGGGCTGTGCCACGATCTGCGAGATGCCCATTCGAGTGCTGATCGCCGACGACCAGCAGATGGTCCGCAACGGCATGCGCCGCATTCTGGAGAGCCAACCCGACATCACTGTCGTCGGCGAGGCGGCCGACGGCGTGGCCGGCGTCGAACTCGCCCGTAGTCTGCGCCCCGACGTGGCGCTGGTCGACATCCGCATGCCCCGAATGGACGGCCTTGAGGTGACCCGGCTGCTCGCCGACTCCCCGGCCACCCGCGCGACCAAGGTCGTGGTGGTCACCACCTTCGACCTGGACGAGTACGTGTATCCGGCGCTGCGCTACGGCGCCTCCGGTTTCCTGCTCAAACGCTGCGGTCCGGCGCTGCTCATCGAGGCGGTCCGGGCGGCGGTGGCGGGGGACAGCCTGATCAGCCCATCCATCACGGTGCGCCTGCTCAAGCACGTCACGCAGCCGGCCCTGCCGGCGCCCGTGGAGGCGCTGACGCCGCGGGAGATGGAGATCGCCGGCCGGGTGGCGGAGGGGAAGACCAACGCCGACATCGCCGCCGAACTGTTCATCAGCGCCGGGACGGTGAAGACCCACGTCGCCAGCATCCAGCGCAAGCTCGGAGCGCGGAACCGGGTCGGCATCGCCGTGTACGCCTGGGAGTCCGGCTACGCCGGCCAACCACCTCTCCAATGACGCGACCGACCCGCTACGCGGTCTGGGCCTGGAGGCTCTGCTGATTGCGCCACAGATACTGGTGGGCGGTCCGTTCGGGATCATCGCGTTCGTCGCGACGGTGGAAGGTGTAGCCGGCATGGTGCAGCACGCCGTCGTTGAACCGCCCGTACGCCCAGAAGCCCAGGTCGTCCCGGTAGACGATCCAGTCGCCTTCGATCCAGAACGCCCCCTGGTACGCGTGCGGCCGGCCGCCTCGCGTCTCGTCGTACCGGCCGTCGGCGGTCAGCTCCTGGTGGATGTAGCCGGATTCGTCGATCCACATCCCCAGGTACGGGTTCCGCACCGACTGCGACCGGAGGGGTTCGGTCGGCGTCGGAGTCAGGGGGCGGCCGTCGAAGAGCGTCACCTCGCCGTCGACGACGAGCACGGCGGCCTGCTCCGGCCGCCAGACGACCATCTCCAGTCCGGCCCCGGAGGAGCGCCCGGGGAGCACGGCGAAGGTCGCCGGGCTGCCCGGCCGGAGGACGCCGACCCGGTCGGCGAGGTGAGCGTGCGAGCCGGCGTCCGCAGCGCCGCGGATGATCCACGGCACGATGGTCAGCCCCGTGCCATCGACGACGATCGGGTCGTCATCGACGGCCGCGGCGTGCAGGTCCGGGCCGAGACCGACGATGACGTCTCCGGCGAGGAGCAGATCCGCCCCCGCCAGGTCACCGATCGCCGGGTCGGCGGTATGGATGGTGGTGTTGTGGAACAGCAGCGGGCGGCGCGGGTCACCGGTGTTCGCGGTGATGGCCGCCAGCAGCGTCTCGTCGAGCATCTGGGCCTCTCCTCTTCTCTGCTCGGCGCCGATCGTGGGGCCGGTACGAACGTCGCTCCCGTGCCGGTTGCCGGGTGCGCTGGTGGTGCTTGTCGCGAACAGGCCGAGAGCGCCGAGGGTGACACCGCCACCGAGCGCCGCCAGGAGCCTCCGCCGGGCCGTGCGTCGTCTTGAACCAGCCGATTGCGGGTGGTTCGCAGTCACTTCGTCATGATCCTTTGAGGAGGCACTCGCTATCACAGCCTCACCGCAGCCGGGCCTGTCGAGGGTCAGGCCGGGTCTGCTTCCAGGTGGCGTGGAGGGAGCCGAGGAGGTTCAGGGCCTGGGCGCTGGGGCCGGCGGGCTCGGCCTGGTAGACGACGAGCTGCTGGCCCGGGGCGTCGCGTACGTCGAGGGCCTGGTAGGTCAGGGAGAGCGGGCCGACCTCGGGGTGGAGGAAGTGCTTGGCGTCCTGCGTCTTGCCGCGTACCGCATGGGTGTTCCACAGACGGGCGAAGTCCGCGCTCTGGTCGGTGAGGGTGTGAACGAGTTCCCGGAGCCGCGCGCTTTCGGAGTCGAAGCCGGCCGCATGGCGCAGATTGGCGACGGTCGCCTCGGCCGTCCAGCTCCACCGGGTGTGGAACTGGCGGGCCGCGGGGTCGAGGAAGGTCATCCGCGCGAGGTTGTCCACCGGCGCGAAGGGCGAATACAGGGCGTCGGCCAGGGCATTGGTCGCCAGGATGTCCAGGGTCCGGTTGATGACGAATGCCGGCGCGCCGGGGTAGCCGTCCAGCAGTTGCCGCAGGGTAGGGCTGACCCGGTCCGTGACGTGGTCGAACTGTTCGCTGGGTGCAGCCCCCGCCAGGCGGTACAGGTGCGCGCGGGCGTCGCCGTCCAGCCGGAGGGCACGGCTGAGCGCATTGAGTATCTGGGGCGAGGGGTGGCGTTCGCGGCCCTGTTCCAGGCGGGTGTAGTAGTCGGCGCTCACCCCGGCCAGGACGGCGACCTCCTCACGGCGCAGGCCGGTGACCCGGCGCAGGCCGTGGCTCGGCATGGCAACGTCCTGCGGCTGCAGGGCCGCGCGGCGGGCACACAGGAATTCTCCGAGCTGGTTGTCGCGCATGTCCCCAGGCTAGGGGCATGGGGTGCCCTGTTGCCTGGGTGCGGAACACCCAGGCAACGGCGGCAAATGGGGGTGGACCTGAAGCGCGCGCTCCGTCGGGACGGCCAGGAAGGGCTCGGCGCTGACCGGGTTCTCCCAGAGGCCCAGGTAGGTGTGGATCAAGTGCCGGATCAGGCCGGGTGTCGACCCCGGCGTCCGCCGCCCAGCCTGCCGGCGGTGTCCCGGCGGCCTCCGCCATCGCCGTACGGGACGTTGCCTCCCTGCCAACCGGCGACCCCCGCGGCGCCGGCCTCGCGGCGGGATCGCCCCGAACCGGTGACGGCCGGCTGAAGAACGACCCGGAGGGCGTTTGCTCGGCGAGCAGATGGCAGATGGCTGCGATAGCCTCGCCGTCGTGAATTCCCCCCTCGCTCCCGAGATCGCCGAAGCGATCCGCGTCGGCTACGAGCGGCGTGACCGCGCGAACATGGCGCCGACGATCGCCTACTTCGAGGACCTCCTGGCCCGCCACCCCGGGCACCCGGAGCTGACGTACGAGGTCGCCGGCGCCTACGACACCGCCGGCCAGGAGCAGAAGGCACGAATCCACTACGAGCAGGCGCTCGAGCTGGGGCTTGAGGGGGACGTGCTGCGGCGCTGCCTGTGCCAGTACGGCAGCACGCTGCGCTGGCTCGGTGAGCTGGACGCCTCGCGGGAGGTTCTCGCACGTGCCCGTCGCGAGTTTCCGGACTCCGACGCCGTACGGGTCTTCTCGGCGCTCACCTTCCTCGAGGAGGGCAAGGCCGACGCCGCGGTCGCCGAGCTGCTCACGGTGGTGACCGAACACGCCGCGGTGACGGACCTCGGGCGCTGGGCGGTGGGCCTGCGCGGGCTCGCCGACTGGCTGGCGCAGGGGCGTCCCGGCGACTGACGGTGTGACGTTCGTGTCGTACCCGGCGGGCAGGATGCCGGCATGTCCGACACCGCCACGCACCGTCATCACGCCATCGACTACATCGAGATCCCGGTCACCGACCTCGACCTCGCCAAGCGCTTCTACGCCGAGGCGTTCGGCTGGCAGTTCAACGACTACGGCCCGACGTACGCCGGTATCCGCGACCTCCACGACGAGTCCGCGCCCGAGGTGGGCGGCCTGAACCTCAAGGAGCAGGCGCGCGGTGGCGGCGGTCCGTTCGTGTTGCTCTTCTCCGCCGACCTCGACGCGTCGGTCCAGGCCGTGGCCGTCGCCGGCGGCACGGTGGTCGAGGGGCCGTACGAGTTCCCCGGTGGCCGCCGGTTCCACTTCACCGACCCCAGCGGCAACGAACTGGGTGTCTGGGCCGAGCGGTAACGTGGCCCCGCAGTAGCGGCGGCCGGCTCACCGGCCGCCGGTGTCGGTGGGGGAGGGCGCCAGGCGATGCGGCTGCACGTGGGGTGCGCGATGTGGAGCCTCAAGGCGTGGCAGGGACGCTTCCTGCCGCACCCGGCGCCGGCCCATGAGCGCCTGCGGGCGTACGCGGGCTGGTGCAACGCGGTCGAGGGGAACACCACCTTCTACGCCACCCCGACGCCGGAGACCACCACGTCGTGGGCGGAGCAGACCGGACCCGACTTCCGATTCCTGGCGAAGCTGCCGAAGGTCGTCACTCACGACCACCGCCTCACCGGCGGCGACGCCGAACTGCGCACCTTCCTCGACGCGATCGCC
>Ga0233363_1001181_pt1 | contig 10281 bp, 11 predicted proteins | sample ElkDunMinimDraft_18_FD_191534 | JGI IMG/M metagenome (GOLD analysis project Ga0233363, IMG submission 191534) | Fecal eukaryotic communites from dung pellets of Tule Elk in California, USA - Elk Dung C16 | ecosystem: Host-associated > Mammals > Digestive system > Large intestine > Fecal | place...
CGCGGCCCTCGAGGCGCACGTACGCCCACTTGCGGTCGTCGAGCCACGCGACGTAGTCCGACGGGCCGATGTGGACGTTGCGGTCGTCCTTCTTGCCGGCCAGCGGGCCGTCGGTGAGGTTCGAGGTGACGGCCTGCGTCTTCGAGACCTTCTTGGACTCCAGGCGCTCGCGCTCGAGCATGTTCTTGAAGTCCATGTTGCCGCCGACGTTCAGCTGGTACGTGCGGTCCAGGATGACGCCGCGGTCCTCGAACAGACGCGCGAGCACGCGGTGCGTGATGGTCGCGCCGACCTGCGACTTGATGTCGTCGCCGACGATCGGCACACCGGCGGCCTCGAACTTCGCGGCCCACACCGGGTCCGACGCGATGAAGACCGGCAGGGCGTTGACGAACGCGACGCCCGCGTCGATCGCGCACTGCGCGTAGAACTTGGCAGCGGCCTCGGAGCCGACGGGCAGGTAGCAGATCAGGACGTCGACCTGCAGGTCCTTGAGCGTCTGGACGACGTCGACGGGCTCGGCGTCCGACTCCTCGATGGTCTCGGCGTAGTACTTGCCGATGCCGTCGAGGGTGTGACCCCGCTGCACCGTGACACCCAGCGGCGGCACGTCGGAGATCTTGATGGTGTTGTTCTCCGAGTTGAAGATCGCCTCGGAGAGGTCGAAGCCGACCTTCTTGGCGTCCACGTCGAACGCGGCCACGAACTCGATGTCCCGCACGTGGTAGTCACCGAACTGCACGTGCATCAGGCCCGGGACCTTGCCCGCGGGGTCGGCGTCCCGGTAGTACTGCACGCCCTGGACAAGCGACGCGGCGCAGTTGCCGACGCCGACGATGGCGACGCGGATGGAGGTCATCCTCGCTCCTTCTCGTTTCGCGCCTCGGTGTTGCCCTCGGCGTCGTCTGCGGCGATGGCCGGTCGGCCACCGCCCTCGGGACGTGCACGACGCACGCCCCTCTCGTTGTCGATGAGGTCGTCCAGCCAGCGGACCTCGCGCTCGACCTGCTCGAGCCCGTGACGCTGCAGCTCGAGCGTGTACTCGTCCATGCGCTCGCGGGTCCGGGCCACCGACTGCCGGAAGGTCTCCAGCCGCTCGGTGAGCCGGATGCGGCGCCCCTCGAGGATCCGCATCCGGGTGTCGGCGTCCGTCTGCGCGAAGAACGCGAAGCGGACGTCGAAGTTCTCGTCCTCCCAGGCCGCCGGACCCGAGGAGGAGAGCACCTGCTGCAGGTGCTCCTTGCCCTCGGCGGTGAGCTGGTAGACGATGCGGGCGCGCTTGCTGGCGACCGTGCGGTCGTCCGGCGCCTCGACACCGACGATCCACCCACGGTCGGCGAGCCCCTTCAGGCACGGGTACAGCGACCCGTAGGACAGTGCGCGGAACGAGCCGAGCACGAGGTTGAGCCGCTTGCGCAGCTCGTACCCGTGCATGGGGGACTCGGCGAGCAGGCCGAGGATCGCCGGCTCGAGCACGTCGTTACGCCCGCGCATCTGGCCCTCCCGTCGTCGCTGCCTGTCCCGCGGAACCGACGGTCGCCGGTTCCGATGTATCGACTCGATACATCCGGAGAGTATGTCGGGTCGGCGGTCGTGCACAACACGGCGGGTCCGAGCGGCCTGTGGCGCACGTCACAGACGGCGCGTAACGGTCGACGTCCTGTCGTCGTGCCGTGCCGATCGTGTGAACGCTCGAGCCGATCCGGACAAGTCGAGCCCCGGCCCGGCTGTCGGCCCCAGGCAGTTCCTCCATACTGAGCCCCGGCAGCGTCCGCCCGGCGTGCTCGCCGGACGGGTCGCCGGGGGGTGCCGCAGCAACGTCGTCGCACGAGAGGTACCCCCTTGGCAGCCAGCAACCGTCGCGCAGCGCCTTCCCGCGCTCGACGCGCGACGCGTCGACCCGCCACCTCCGAGCGCCGCGGGTTCTGGAACTACCCCCGCCGCGAGTACACCGGTCTGCACCGGTGGTTGCCGTCGTGGCGCGTGGTCCTCGGCGCGTTCATCAGCGGGGTCTTCCTCGCACTGGGTGCCGGTGCGGCCGCGTTCGCGTTCATCCAGCCGCCCGACCCGCTGGCCGAGGTCGAGTACCAGACGACCACGGTGTACTACGCCGGAGCCGAGCCCGGCACGCCGGGTGAGGTGATGGGGAGGTTCGCGGACCAGCGGCGTGACCTCGTCGACTACGAGTCCCTGCCCCCGCACATCGGCCACGCGGTCGCCGCCGGGGAGGACAAGACGTTCTTCACCAACCGTGGCGTCTCGCTGCGGGCCATCGGGCGCGCGTTCCTCAACAACGTCCAGGGCAAGCCGACGCAGGGCGCGTCGACGCTGACGCAGCAGTACGTCGAGCGGTACTACCAGGACACGACGACCGACTACTGGGGCAAGGCGAAGGAAGCGATCCTCGCGATCAAGATCTCTCAGAACGAGTCCAAAGAGATGATCATGGGGCGCTACCTCAACACGATCTACTTCGGGCGGGACTCGTACGGGATCCAGGCCGCCGCGCAGTCCTACTTCGGGGTGGACGCCGCCGACCTGACCGTGGCGCAGTCCGCCGTCCTCGCCGCCGTGATCCCGTCCCCCAACAACTGGGACCCGGCGAACAACCGCGCCAAGGCGGAGCAGCGCTGGGGGATCATCCTCGACAACATGGTCGAGATGGGCTGGCTCACGAGCGAGGAGCGAGCCGCGCAGGTCTTCCCGGACCCGGTGGTCTACCAGGAGTCCGAGACGTACCGCGGCCCCAACGGCCACCTCCTGAAGATGGTCGAGAAGGAGATGCTCGCCACCAAGCTGTGGACCGAGGGCGAGCTGCGCACCAAGGGGCTGACGATCGTCACCACGATCGACAAGGCCGTCCAGGACCTCGCGGTCCAGTCCGCCGACGCGCTGCGTGCCGGAGAGCTCACCGACGGTGCTACGCCGGCCCCGCTCCTGCGCATGTCGATCGTCACGATCGACCCGGCGACGGGCGGCATCGTCGCCCTCTACGGGGGGCCGGACTACCTCGCCGACACCCGCAACAACGCGACGTTCGAGGAGATCCAGGCGGGTTCGACGTACAAGCCGTTCACGCTCGTCGCGGCGCTCGAGCAGGGCATCGGGCTGGGGACGACGTACGACGCGGCGTCGCCCCAGGAGTTCGACATCGGCGAGGCGAAGCCGTGGCGCGTCCAGAACTTCGCCAACTCCAGCCGCTACGGGACCATCGACCTCGCCGCGGCGACGGCGGACTCGGTCAACACGGTCTACGCCCAGCTCAACCTCGAGGTCGGCCCGGAGGAGACCGCGCGGGTCGCGTCCGCCGCAGGGGCGACGACCGAGCCGACGGTGGTGCCCTCGAACGTGCTCGGGTCCGACATGGTCCACCCGGCTGACATGGCGAGCGCCTACGCGACGTTCGCCGCCCAGGGTGTGCACCGCGACCGGCACATCGTCCAGTCGGTGCTCGACGCCGACGGCGCCGCGATCTGGAGCCCTGACACGAGCGGCGAGCAGGTCTTCGCCCCGGACGTCATGGCCGACACGACGTACGCGCTCACGCAGGTCGTCGAGCGCGGGTCGGCGCGGGCGAACGTCAAGCCCGTCGGACGGCCCCTCGCCGGCAAGACGGGAACGTCGCAGGAGAACAAGTCGGCGTGGTTCATCGGCTACGCGCCGCAGCTGGCGACGGCGGTCGCGCTCTTCGAGAACGGCGAGAACGGCAAGGACCTCAACTCGATCACCGCCTGGGGTGGCCTGAAGCAGGTCACCGGTGGTTCGCACCCGGCGGCGCTGTGGGCGCACTACATGAAGCAGGTCTTCGAGCAGCCGAAGTACGCGCCCGTGGTGGACTTCCCGCCGCGCGCGAACGTCGGCCGCACCGCGCCGCCGACGCCGACCGAGCTGCCCTCGGAGGAGCCCACGCCCGAGGAGACCCAGGCGCCCGCCGAGGTGCAGGTCCCGGACGGGCTGGTCGAGCGCACGGAGGCGGACGCCGTCGGGGCGCTGCAGGCGGCAGGTCTGACCCCGCGGGTCGTGACCGAGCGGTCCGCGACGGTTCCGGCCGGGCGTGTGATCCGCGTCGAACCGGGGCAGGGGTCGACCGTCGCGACGGGAGCGACCGTCACGATCGTCGTGTCCAGCGGTGCGCCGCAACCCAGCCCGACGCCTCCGCCCCCGCCGCCGACGGTCGAGCCGACCCCGGCCCCGACGCCCGCGCCGACCGCGCCCGGGGGCGGCGACGCCGCGCCGCCACCGGGGCAGGGGCAGGGGCAGGGACAGGGCGGCTGACAGGGATTCGGTCGACCGGCCGCGAGCCGGTAGGCTGGGCCATCGCCGTCCCTCACGGGACGGTTCGTCGTGCCCGCCCACCCCGACACTCGTCGGGAACGGGCGCGTCGAGACGCTTGAGACCCTCCTGTCACGGACCGACCGTGACCGCGAAGACCAGAGGAGGTGGGTATGAGCCTGCGTCAGTACGAGATCATGATCATCCTCGACCCCGAGATCGAGGAGCGCACCGTCGCCCCGTCGCTCGACAAGTACCTGACGGTCGTCAAGACCGACGGTGGCACTGTCGACAAGGTGGACGTGTGGGGCCGTCGTCGCCTCGCGTACGACATCCAGAAGAAGAGCGAGGGCATCTACGCCGTCGTCGACTTCACCGCGTCGCCCGCCACGGCCAAGGAGCTGGACCGTCAGCTCGGCCTCAACGAGGTCGTCCTGCGCACGAAGGTCATGCGCCGCGAGGCCTGACCTTCTGTGTGTCGGTGCCCGCCGCTAGCGTCGGGCCCCAGCATCCGCGGCATCACGCCGCAGCCGAACCTTACGAACGAGCGAGGAGGCCGTCATGGCCGGCGAGACCACCATCACGGTGATCGGGAACCTGACCGGGGACCCGGAGCTGCGCTTCACCCCGTCGGGCGCCGCGGTCGCGAACTTCACCGTCGCGTCCACGCCCCGCACGTTCGACCGCCAGTCCAACGAGTGGAAGGACGGGGAGACCCTGTTCCTGCGCTGCTCGATCTGGCGGGAGGCGGCCGAGTCCGTCGCCGAGTCCCTCACCAAGGGCACCCGCGTCATCGTGCAGGGCCGGCTCTCGCAGCGGTCCTACGAGACCCGCGAGGGCGAGAAGCGCACCGTGTACGAGCTGCAGGTCGACGAGGTCGGCCCGTCGCTGCGGTACGCGACCGCCAAGGTCACCCGGACCCAGCGCTCCGGCGGTGGCAACTTCGGTGGCGGCGGCGGCGGCAACTCCGGCGGTGGCGGCTTCGGTGGCGGCGGTTCGTCGTCCGGTGGCGGCGGCCAGACCGACGACCCGTGGGCGACGCCCGCGGGTGGTGGGTCCGGCGGCGGCTACTCCGACGAGCCCCCGTTCTGATCGGCGCCTCGCACACCTGAACACTCCATCCCCGAGCACGGCAACGCTCGGGGCTCCACAGACAAAGGAGCACCGCGATGGCCAAGCCCGTCGTCCGCAAGCCCAAGAAGAAGCAGAACCCCCTCAAGGCCGCCAAGATCGACACGGTCGACTACAAGGACACGGCTCTGCTCCGCAAGTTCATCTCCGACCGCGGGAAGATCCGTGCGCGTCGCGTGACCGGTGTCTCCGTGCAGGAGCAGCGCCAGATCGCCCGTGCCGTCAAGAACGCGCGCGAGATGGCCCTCCTGGCGTACTCGTCGTCGGCTCGCTGAGAAAGGACTGACCCATGGCGAAGATCATCCTGACCCACGAGGTCACCGGTCTCGGTGCCCCTGGCGACATCGTCGAGGTGAAGGACGGGTACGCCCGTAACTACCTCATCCCCCGCAGCCTGGCCACGCCGTGGACCAAGGGTGCCGAGAAGGACGTCTCCGCGATCCGTCGTGCCCGCAAGGCGCGCGAGATCGCGGGTCTCGACGACGCGAAGGCCGTGCGGGACTCCCTGCAGGCCAACCCGGTGACCGTCTCGGCCAAGTCCGGCGAGTCGGGCCGTCTGTTCGGTGCCGTCACCACGGCCGAGATCGCCGCGGCGATCAAGGCCGCCGGTGCCCCGGCCGTCGACAAGCGCAAGATCGAGGTCGCGCAGGCGATCAAGTCGACCGGCGAGTACACGGTGCAGGTCCGCCTGCACCCCGAGGTCTCGGCCAAGGTGACCGTCAAGGTCGTCGCCGCCTGATCTGCTCCACGTGAGCCGCGAGGCCCCGCACCGGTGATCCGGTGCGGGGCCTCGTCGCGTCGGCGGAGTCCGGGGCGAGCTCGTCCTCCGCAAGGTGGACAGCGGGTCCTCCCTGGGACGGTCGGCAGCAGGGCCGCCGCTGCGTAGCGTCGGTGACATCGCGCGGAGGTCCCGCGGCGGATACCCAGGAGGTCGACGTGAGCAGGGCGAGCAGCTGGACGCGGGGCGAGCCGTTGCCCCTGGCCGTGCAGGTGGCCGCGAGCGTCGCGCTGGGCGTCGTGCTGATGGTGAGCGGTGCGTTGCGGGCCGCGCACGACGTCCCGATGGCGATCGCGCTGGCGACCATGGGAGTCGCGCTGCTGGCGCACGCGCTCACGCAGCCCGGCAGCCGCGCAGCGCGAGTCGCGGAGGACGGGTCGCCCGGGCGTCTCGTCGGTCTGCGGACGGAGTGACGGATCGTCCTCGCGACGGTGTCGGGCGCCGGCACCCGTCCCTAGGCTGGCGCGTATGACGACATACGGGACATCGAGATGACCGGGCGACAGCCCGACCCCGAGGTCGGGCCCAACGGGAAGCCGCCGGTGGACGGGACGAACAACGCGTTCCTCGTCCTGGGCCTGGTGTTCTTCGTCCTCGGCATCAGCGGGATCGCGAGCGGCGAGACGTCGCGGATCGTCTTCCTCCCGGTCGGGGTCGTGTTCTTCGCGGTGTCCGTGGTGCGGTCCCGGGAGGCCCGCCAGGCCCGCGAGACCGGTAGCGGGTCCGACGGGGGACCGGCGGCCGCCCACGGCGACGATGCCCACGGCGCCTCCTCGGACGGAGGCTCCGGTGGTGACGCAGGCGGTGGCGGCGGCGACTGATCGACGCCCGGGGCGTGCTCGGCGAACGGAGGACCGGATGAGTGACGAGGTGGCTCCGGCGGAGCCGGGTGAGGGACGTCGGCAGGTGGAGACCCGCTGGTACGTGATCACGGGGTCCGTGCTGCTCGTCGTGGGGGTGCTGCAGGTGGCCGACGGCCGCCCGGGCGGCTACCTGGCCGCCGTGGGCGGCACGGCGCTGCTGGTGGTCACGGCCTGGCGCGCGCGGGGCCGGCGTCGGGCCCTACGTCGGGACGCACACCGGGGGCGAGCAGAGGGAGCGAGATGAGCGACGACCAGTCCGCCGACCGCGCGCAGCAGGAGCCCGCGAAGTCGCCGGCGTTCAACGGTGCGTTCCTCGGGATCGGCTTCGTGTTCCTGATCCTCGGGATCACGCAGATGTCCGGCGACGACGGGGGCGGGGTGGCCTTCCTGGGTGTCGGCCTCACGTTCATCGCGCTCGCGGGCGCGTCCGGGGTGGCTTCTGCCAAGAGGCCCGGGCCTGGGGGGACCGCCGGCCCTGACACGTCGTCCGACGGCACCGGCACCGACGCGCCGACCGACCGCGGCTGAGGGGACTACGACGTCCGGGCGCTACGCGCGCACGTCCCCGACGACCATCCACGCCGTACCGCGGGCACGGAGCCCTGTCGTCAGGGCGCGGGCGGCCATGAACACCACGGCGAACGCGACCCACAGCCAGGCGAGCCCGGTCGCGCCGGGTGGTGCCCAGGTGTGGACGGCGAGGGCAGCGGGGACGTAGGCGACGAGCGTCGCGACGCCCGCCCACGCGAGGAACGGGCCGTCGCCGGCGCCGATGAGCACCCCGTCGAGGACGAACACCCAGCCGGCCATCGGCAGCGCGACAGCCGCGACGACGAGGCCGAGGACGGCCGCGTGCTGCACGTCGGCGTCGGGGGAGAACACCTGCACGTACAGCGGGGCGAGCGCCCCGACGAGGACGCCCAGGACGACGCCCGCGCCGAGGCCCCACTGCAGCGTGCGGCGCAGCACGGCACGCGTGCGGGCGAGGTCGCGGGCGCCGAGCGCCTGACCGACGAGCGCCTGGGCGGCGATGGCGAGGGCGTCCAGCGCGAAGGCCGTCAGGCCCCAGACCGCGTTGACGACCTGGTGCCCGGCCAGCGCGGTGGGGCCGAGCCCGGTCGCCGTCCACACCGTCAGGAGGATCGCGAGCCGCAGCGTCGCGGTGCGGACCAGCAGGGGGAGTCCGGCGCGTGCGTTGGCCCAGATCCCGCCGGCGGCCGGGGTGAGGCGCGCGCCGGCCGTCCGGGCGCCGCGCACGACCACGACGACGAGCCACGCGGCCATGCCGAGCTGCGCGAGCGCGGTCCCGAGCCCGGAGCCGGCGATGCCGAGCCCGGCGCCGTAGATGAGGACGGCGTTGAGGGCAGCGTTCGCGACGGCGCCCGACGCGGCCACCACCAGGGGGGTGCGGGTGTCCTGCAGGCCGCGCAGCGCACCCGTCGCTGCCAGGACGAGGAGCATGCCGGGCAGGCCGGGCACCGACCAGCGGAGGTACGCGACGGCCTGCGTCGCGACGGCGCCGTCGGCGCCGAGCACGGCGACGAGCCAGGGGGCGGCCGCCCACGTTCCCGCCGCGAGCACGATCCCGAGTCCCAGCCCGAGCCACATGCCGTCGACACCGGTCTGCAGCGCGCCGCGCAGGTCGCCTGCGCCGACGCGGCGTGCGACGGCGGCGGTCGTGGCGTAGGCGAGGAAGACGCACAGGCCGACGACGGTGACCAGGACCGTGGACGCGAGGGCCAGGCCGGCGAGGGAGTCGGTGCCGAGGTGGCCGACCATGGCGGAGTCGACCAGGACGAACAGCGGCTCGGCGACGAGCGCGCCGAGGGCGGGGACGGCGAGCGCGAGGATCTGGCGGTCCACGCCGGAGCGGTCGCGCCGACGTCCCCCGGGTGGCTCAGCGGGGGTCACAGGGCCGGACGACTCCGGCTCGCGGGCGTCCGAGCGGCGGTTCAGAAGTCCACCAGGTGAACGCCGGACGAATCTTCTTCGCTCCACAGCACGTGCACAGCGTATGCGCCGGTGGGAGGGCTGCGCGGGGCTCCTCACCCGCTCTGTCCACAGGCTCGTCCCCAACCTGTGCACACAGGCGTGAACGGGTTGTCCACACGTCGTCCACCGGCCTGTGCACACACCCGTTTGGGTCCCGGCCCCCCCGGGCCTAGCCTCGCGAAGGCAGGTCCCGGTGGGAGTCGTCGTCCCGCAGCGGGCGCGCTCGAGGGTGGCTGTCGGTGGGTCCCGGTAGAACACGTGTTCTACGGGTGTGAACGAGCAGGAGTAGGTGACAGGTGACCATCGAGGACCTCGAGTACGGCGCGCCGCCGGACAGCGGGCGCAGCAGCGGCGGCGGTTTCGACCGGACCCCCCCGCAGGACCTCGAGGCCGAGCGGTCCGTGCTCGGCGGCATGATGATCAGCAAGGACGCCATCGCGGACGTCATCGAGCAGATCAAGGGCACCGACTTCTACCGCCCCGCGCACGAGGCGATCTACGACTCCATCCTCGACCTGTACGGCCGCGGCGAGCCCGCCGACGCGATCACCGTCGCGGACGAGCTGACCAAGCGCGGCGAGATGGGCCGCATCGGCGGCGCCGCCTACCTGCACACGCTCATCGCCGGCGTCCCGACTGCCGCCAACGCCGGCTTCTACGCGCGGATCGTGCGTGAGCGGGCCATCCTGCGCAAGCTCGTCGAGGCGGGCACCCGCATCGTGCAGCTCGGCTACGCGACCGACGGCGGCGACGTCGACGAGCTCGTCAACAACGCGCAGGCCGAGGTCTACGCCGTCACCGAGCGTCGCGCGTCCGAGGACTACCTGCCGCTGTCCGAGGTCATCGGCGGGACGGTCGACGAGATCGAGGCCGCCGGCCACCGCGGCGAGGGCATGGTGGGCGTGCCCACGGGGTTCTCCGACCTCGACCGGCTGACGAACGGATTGCACCCCGGGCAGATGATCGTGCTGGCGGCGCGGCCGGCCATTGGTAAGGCGCTCGCGCTCGACACGCCGTTGCCCACGCCCACGGGGTGGACGACGATGGGCGAGGTGCAGGTCGGTGACCTGCTGCTCGCAGCGGACGGCACCGTCACGCGCGTCGTCGCCGCGACCGACGTCATGGTCGACCGACCCTGCTACCGCGTCACGTTCGACGACGGGTCCATGATCGTGGCCGACGCGCAGCACCAGTGGGTCACGCGGACCCGCGCCGAGCGCCGCGTCGACGCCGACGGCGTCGTG
>Ga0233363_1001182_pt1 | contig 10281 bp, 4 predicted proteins | sample ElkDunMinimDraft_18_FD_191534 | JGI IMG/M metagenome (GOLD analysis project Ga0233363, IMG submission 191534) | Fecal eukaryotic communites from dung pellets of Tule Elk in California, USA - Elk Dung C16 | ecosystem: Host-associated > Mammals > Digestive system > Large intestine > Fecal | place...
ACATGATCCTCGACGACGGCGGCGACGCGACCATGTACATCCTGCTCGGCGCCCGCGCCGAAGCCGGTGAAGACGTCCTGTCCAGCCCGACCTCCGAGGAAGAGGAAATCCTCTTCGCGCAGATCAAGAAGCGCCTGCAGGCTTCGCCGGGCTGGTTCACCAGGCAGCGCGACGCGATCAAGGGCGTGTCGGAAGAGACGACCACCGGCGTCCACCGGCTCTACGAACTCTCCAAGAAGGGCCTGCTGCCCTTCCCCGCCATCAACGTCAACGATTCGGTCACCAAGTCGAAGTTCGACAACAAGTACGGCTGCAAGGAATCGCTGGTGGACGGCATCCGCCGCGGCACCGACGTGATGATGGCCGGCAAGGTCGCCGTGGTCTGCGGCTACGGCGACGTCGGCAAGGGATCGGCCGCCTCGCTTGCCGGTGCCGGCGCCCGCGTGAAGGTCACGGAAGTGGATCCGATCTGCGCCCTGCAGGCCGCGATGGACGGCTTCGAAGTGGTCGTGCTCGAGGATGTCGTCGACAGCGCCGACATCTTCATCACCACCACCGGCAACAAGGATGTCATCCGCATCGATCACATGCGGGCCATGAAGGACATGGCGATAGTCGGCAATATCGGCCACTTCGACAACGAGATCCAGGTAGCGTCACTGCGCAACCTGAAGTGGACCAATGTGAAGCCGCAGGTCGACATGATCGAGTTCCCGAAGGGCAACCGCATCATCCTCCTTTCGGAAGGCCGCCTCCTGAACCTCGGCAATGCCACGGGACACCCCTCCTTCGTCATGTCGGCATCATTCACGAATCAGGTGCTTGCGCAGATCGAGCTGTTCACCAAGCAGGGCGAGTACAAGAACGACGTCTACATCCTGCCGAAGCACCTCGACGAGAAGGTCGCCCGCCTGCATCTCGCCAAGCTGGGCGTAAAGCTCACGGAACTCTCCGAAGAACAGGCCGCCTATATCGGCGTCTCACCGAAGGGACCTTTCAAGGCGGAACACTACAGGTATTAATTTTCCAAGGCTAATCCACAAGATATTGAAGGTCGCGATCTTGACGGATCGCGACCTTCTTTTTTGGCGTCACCCTTCCCGCCGATTCCCTAAGCAAGTATTCTCTTAGCCAGCGATTCGCTCCTGCTTCGGGCAAGGGCGATATGGGATGTCTTGTCGAAATGCGGCAAAGGACGGAGACAGACCGGCAATGGCGGTGAACGTAAAGAACCCAGCGGAAGGGGCGGCTTCCTGTTGCGACGGCCCTACCTCGTCCTCCCCTGGAGAGGGCGGGGACGCTTCGCAGGTTCGTCACGGTTGCCGGGCACCGCGGGGCCGGAAACGTGCCTTCCTCCCTTCCCTCCTTGCCGGCAGCGCGCTGGCGTCCTTCGCGGGCACCGCGCTTGCCCAGCAGCCGGTGGACGCCGCGGCAAAACTGTTTTCCTCGTCCGAGGTCGTCATCTCCTCCCTCGTCGTCGGCGCACTCGGCGCGACGCTCCTCTCCGTCCTCTGGCTCGTGCGCCAGCGGGGGAACATGGAGGCGGAGAGCCAGGAGATGCGAAACGCCCTCTCCGACGCCCAGCAGCGCATCTCCAAATACGAGGCCCTGATCGCCGAAAAGAACCGCCGGATCATCATCTGGGACGGTTCCATCGCGCGCCCGGAAGTCCTCGGTCAACTGCCGTCCGATACGGGCGCGCCGCAGGATGACCGCGAGTTCCTGGCCTTCGGACGCTGGCTGCGGCCAAAGTCTGCCGGCGAACTCGAGCGGGCCGTCGAGACGCTGCGCGGCAATGCCAGCAGCTTCGACATGGTGGTGGAGACCATCCGCGACGAAATCCTCGAGGTCCAGGGCCGCGTCGCCGGCGGCAAGGCGTTCGTGCGCTTCATCGCGCTCAACAATCTGCGCGCCGAACTTGCGGAACTGAAGATCGAACGCGAACGTCTGCGCGGCTCCATCACCTTGTTCCAGTCTCTTCTCGACGCGCTTGAACAGCCCGTCTGGCGACGCGACAGCGAAGGCAGGCTCGCCTGGGTCAACCACGCCTACAGCGAGGCCGTGGAAGCGGAGAGCCCCGGCCAAGTGGTCGGCGAAGGGCGGGAATTCCTCGGGACGATCACCCGGGAAAGCATCCGCGCGACCGCGACGCCCGCCTCGCCCTTCCACGATCGCGTCTCGACGGTCGTTCACGGCAACCGGACGATCTACGAGATCGTCGACGTCGTCGCCACCGGTGGTTCCGCCGGCATGGCGCTCGACGTTTCCGAGGCCGAATCGGTCCGGGAGGAGTTGAAGCGGACGCTTCGCAGCCATGCGGAGACCCTCGACAATCTCGGCACACCCGTGGCGATATTCGATCGCGACCGCCGCCTGCAGTTCTACAACCAGGCCTTCGTTTCCCTCTGGGGCCTCGATCTCGCCTTCCTCGATTCGCGACCGGACAACAGCGAGCTTCTCGACCGCCTGCGCAGCAGCAACAAGCTTCCGGAGCCCCTCAACTGGCGGACGTGGAAGGAATCGGCGCTTTCCATCTACCAGGCTCTCGATACCAAGGACGAACTCTGGCACCTGCCGAACGGCGAGACACTGCGGGTCGTCGCGACGGCCCATCCGCAGGGTGGCGCCACCTGGGTCTTCGAGAACCTCACCGAACAGGTGAACCTCGAGACCCGCTACAACACGCTTCTGCAGGTCCAGGGCGAAACGATCGACCACCTGTCGGAAGGCGTGGCGGTGTTCGGGCCCGACGGAAGCATCCAGCTTTCCAATCCGGCCTTCCGCGCGCTCTGGGGCATCACCGCCGAGCAGGCGAAGCCCGGCACGCATATCCGGGCGATCGAGGAAGCCTGCGGCCCGTCCTACGACAAGCCCGACGGCTGGCGCCTCTTCGGCCAGATGCTGACGAGCGGCGACGACGCCCGGCCCTCGCTGCAGGGGACGTTCGAGCTCTATTCCGGTCTTATCCTCGACTATGCGGTCACGCCGTTGCCGAATGCCCAGACGATGCTGACCTTCGTCGACATGACGGCGAGCGCGCGCGCCGAACGCGCCCTGAAGGAAAAGAACGAGGCGCTTCGCAAAGCCGACGAGATCAAGAACGATTTCGTCCAGCACGTCTCCTATGAGCTGCGCTCGCCGCTTACCAACATCATCGGCTTTACCGATCTCCTGAAGACACCCGGCATCGGGCCGCTAAACGAGCGCCAGGCGGAATATGTCGAGCACATATCGACCTCGTCCTCGCTGCTTCTGACGATCGTCAACGATATCCTCGACCTCGCCACGGTCGATGCCGGCATCATGGAACTCAACTACACCCAGCTCGACCTCGACGGCCTGCTGGACGACGTCGCGATGCAGATCGCCGACCGGCTGCACGAGAACGGCGTGACGCTTGAGATCACCGCCCCGAGAGGCCTCGGCAGCATCGTTGCCGACCAGCAGCGGCTGAAGCAGATCCTCCTGAAGCTCTTGACCAATGCCACCAATTTCGCTCCCGAAGGCAGCACCATCACCTTGACGTGCCGGCGCGACGAAAGGGACGTCTATTTCTCCGTCTCCGACGACGGGCCCGGCATCCCGGCTGAAATGCTGGACAGCGTCTTCAACCGCTTCTCCTCCAGCCCGCAAGGCGGCAAGCGCAGCGGTGCCGGGTTGGGGCTCTCGATCGTCGAAAGCTTCGTCACCCTTCACCAGGGCGATGTCCGGATCGACAGCCGTCCTGCCGGTGGAACCACTGTCACCTGCCGCATCCCGACCGGGGCGACCATGCACACCATCGCTGCCGCCGAATGAACGACGGTACGGCGATCGTCGTCACGCTTGCGGACGAAGCGTCGACCATCCGGCTCGGGGAAGATCTCGCGCTGGCGCTTCGCCCGGGCGACTGCGTGGCGCTTTCCGGAGATCTCGGGGCCGGAAAGTCGACACTGGCACGCGCCCTGCTGCGCGCCATGGCGGATGACGAGACGCTCGAGGTTCCCTCGCCGACATTTACCCTGGTCCAAAGCTACGATCTTCGCATCCCCGTCGCCCATTTCGATCTTTATCGCCTCGGGGATGGATCGGAACTCGACGAACTGGGGCTGGACGAGGCTCTCGCAACCGGTATCGCACTTGTCGAATGGCCGGAGATGGCCGAAGATTTCCTCCCGGCGGACCGGCTGACATTGCGGCTTGAGCACGAGACATCGGGTCGAACCGCGACCATATCCGGCCCCGCCCTCGCTCTGGACCGCATCCGCCGCTCGCTTGCCATCCGCGCCCTCCTGGACCGGTGGGGATACCCGAACGCGAGGCGCCGCTACCTGACCGGCGATGCGTCGGTGCGGTCCTACGAGACGGTGACGCCGGAAGACGGCGGATCGCTGGTCCTGATGAACTGGCCTCGCCAGCCCGACGGACCGCCGGTCCATGAAGGCAAGCCTTATCCGAAGGTCGTGCACCTTGCCGAGGACGCCTATTCCTTCGTCGCGATTTCCCGCTATCTCCGCCGGCTCAGCCTGGCGGCACCGGAGGTATTTCGCGCTGATTACGACCAGGGCATCCTCCTGCTGGAGGACCTGGGCGAGGACGGCGTGCTGGACGAGCAAGGCCGGCCGATCGCCGATCGTTACCGGGAAAGCGTCGTCTGCCTCGGCTACCTGCACAGCCATCCGGCCCCTCGTGATCTCGCCGCGGACGGCGGCCACGTCCATCACATTCCGGATTTCGACCCTACCGCGATGAAGATGGAAGCCCGTCTTCTCGTCGACTGGCACCTTCCCTGGAAGCGCGGCACAGAGGCGAGCGAGGAGGAGCGGCAGACCTTTCTCCGCATCTGGGACGGACTGATCGGCGAACTTGAGAGCGCCGAGAAAAATCTTCTGCTGCGCGACTTCCACTCCCCGAACATCATCTGGCGGGCCCATGAATCCGGCGTGCGCCGCGTCGGGATCATCGACTTCCAGGACGCCATGATCGGGCCGACCGCCTACGACCTCGCCTCGATCGTTCAGGATGCGCGCGTCGACGTGCCTCCCGCGCTGGCCGAGCAGATGATGCGCGACTACTGCACCCTGCGCCGGTCCCTCGGGCCGTTCGACGAACGCGAATTCCTCAAGGCGTTCGCGATCATGTCGGCACAGCGCAACTGCAAGCTCGCCGGGCTCTGGGTCAGGCTGATGAAGCGCGACGGAAAGCCCGGCTACATGAAGCACATGCCGCGCACGCTGACCCATCTCTCCTGGTCACTGCGGCACGAAGTCCTCGCTCCACTTCGCGGCTGGTGCCTCCAGACCGGAATAGAGCTACCCGAATCATGAGCCCTGCTCTAGAAAGCAGGGTATGAAGATCGTCCAGGCCATGGTTCTCGCGGCGGGCCTCGGGACCCGCCTTCGTCCGATCACGGATAGCTTGCCGAAACCGCTGGTGCGCGTCGCCGGCAAGCCGATGATCGACTACGCGCTCGATTTGCTCGCCGACGCAGGCGTGCGCCGCGCCGTCGTCAACGTCCATCACTTCGCAGACCAGATGGAAGCGCATCTGAAGGCCTATCCCAGGCTGGACGTGACGATCTCCGAGGAACGCGACCGGCTGATGAATTCCGGCGGCGGACTTGCCAGGGGCGTGCGCCTTCTCGACCGGGCTCCGCTCTTCGTCATGAACGCGGACCTCTTCTGGGTCGGGGAGACGAGAGGCCAGCCCAGCAACCTGGAGCGGCTTGCCGCCTTCTTCGATCCCGACATCATGGACATGGCGCTCCTCTGCGTCCCGCTGGAGCGGACGACGGGCCACAGCGGCAAGAAGGATTTCCAGATGGACGAAAGCGGGCGCCTGACGCGGTATCGCGACGGAGCCCAGCCGCTCGTCTATGCGGGCGCGATCGCCATGCACGCCGCGCTTCTCGACGATGCGCCGGACGATGCCTTCAACCTCAACCTCTACTTCGACAAGGCGATCGCCTCAGGCCGGCTCTACGGCCTGGTGCTCGATGGCCAGTGGCTGACGGTGGGGACGCCCGATGCGCTCGTGGAGGCGGAAGAGGTCCTTTCCCGACGCCAGGTCGAGGCCTGACCATGGACGCCCGCCGTCACAAGCGGATTTTCACCATCCCGCCGGGCACGGCATTCCTCCGCACCGTTGCCGCCGCTCTCTGCGACGGGCGATTGAACGAGGGCTTCGTCCACGACCCGCAGGACCCGCTTTCGCTCGCCAACGTCACCATCTTCGTGCCGACGCGCCGCGCAGCACGCGTGCTGCGATCGGAATTCGTCGACCTGCTCGGCGGACGCTCCGCCATCCTGCCGGTCATCCGGCCGCTCGGCGAGACGGAGGACGACAGCGGTTATTTCGATCTTGCCGCACCCGAGGAGCTCGACCTCGCGACACCGATCGGCGGTGTCGCCCGGCTTCTGGAGCTCGGCCGGCTGATCCTCGCATGGCGCAACCGGCTGCCGCAGGTCGTCATCGACCTCCATTCCGATTCGCCGCTCGTGGCACCGGCCAGTCCCGCCGACGCCATCTGGCTGGCGCGCTCGCTTGCGGAGCTGATCGACGCGATCGAAACGGAAGAACGCGACTGGACGGACCTTCAAAACCTGCAGACCGCCGAACTCGCCCTCTGGTGGCAGTTGACCGCCGAGTTCCTCCGCATTGCGAGCGAGTTCTGGCCGCAGCGGCTTGCCGAACTGCGCCGCTCCTCCCCTTCCCGCCATCAGGCCACGCTTCTGCGCGGGGAAGCAAGGCGGATCGCCGAGCGTCCGCACAAGGGGCCGGTGATCGTTGCCGGATCGACGGGCTCTATCCCGGCTGCCGCCGATCTCATCGCCGCCATCGCGGCCCTGCCCGAAGGGACGATCGTCCTTCCGGGACTGGACCAGCGCATGCCACGCGAACACTGGGACGCGATCGGCAGCGAAAGCCCGGACGGCCGGATCGAACCCGGGAGCCGCAGCCATCCGCAATTCGGCCTGTCCCGCCTGCTTCATCGGCTCGGCGTCGACCGCGAAGAGGTGGCGGTGCTCGACCCGCCGGCTGCCGACCTCGATTTTCGCAACCAGTCCCTCTCGCAGGCGCTTGCTCCGGCAGCGGCGACCGACGAATGGAGCACCTGGCGCAATGAAACGAGCCGCGAGGATCTCCTCGACGCGTTCCGGGATGTCGCGCTCATCGAAGCCGCGAACGAACGGGAAGAAGCGGTGGCGATCGCCATCGCGCTCCGCCTCGCGCTCGAGGAGCCCGGCCATGGGGGCCGCGTGTCCCAGGCGGCGCTGATCACGCCGGATCGAGCCCTTGCCCGCCGCGTCACCGCGGAGCTTGCGCGGTTCGGCATCACCGCCGACGACACCGCCGGAACGCCGCTTTCGGCCACCCCGCAGGGGACATTGCTGCAGCTCCTCCTCGAATCGACGCTGCGGCCGGGCGATCCGGTGGCCATCACCGCGCTCCTGAAACATCCGCTGATGCGCCTGGGGATGGAGCGCGAGGCGCTTCGGCAGGCGGCCGAAGCACTCGAGCTTCTCGCCCTGAGGGGCGGTCGCGGCGATATGGACGTCTCGACCCTCGCGCCGCTTCTCGAGGAGCACTGGCAGGCGCAGCAGGAGGATCGCCACCCCCCCGCATGGCGTTCCAGCCTCCCCGAGACCGCCTTCGCACAGGCGCTCGACCTCGCTCGCCGCCTGGGAGACGCCGTCGAACCGCTTGCCTCCGCCCTCTTCGGCCGTCGGGCGGACGGACGCGGCCTGACGTCGAAACTCACCCTTTCGGACTGGGCAAACCGCACGGGACGGGCGCTGGAGGCTGTCTGCGCCGATGAAAAAGGCGACCTTTCCTCCCTCTGGTCCGGAGAGGCGGGAGAGCGCCTGTCTTCGCTTCTCGGCGAGGTCATCGACACCGAGGGCCAGATGGAGGCGGACGGGGCGCAGTGGATCGACATCGTCCAGGCGCTGACCACGGGCGAAGCGGTCAAGCCGCGCTCGCTGAGCGATCCGCGGGTCTTCATCTTCGGGACGCTCGAAGCCCGGCTGCAGACCGTGGACACGATGATCCTCGGCGGCATGAACGAAGGATCGTGGCCGGGCCAGACCGTCAACAACCCGTTCCTCTCGCGGACGATGAAGACGGAAATGGGCCTGGAGCCGCCGGAGCGGCGGATCGGCCAGCTGGCGCATGACTTCATCATGGCGAGCGGCACCCGCAGGCTCGTCTATTCCCGCTCGCTGCGACAGGGCTCGACGCCGACCGTTGCATCGCGCTGGCTGCAGCGCCTGCTGGCGCTTGGCGGCGAGGACCTCGCCCGGGAGCTGCGAACCCGCGGCGACCAGTACCGCCGGTGGGCGGCAGAGATCGATACCGGCGAGAACCAGGCACCGGCGAGACGACCCGCGCCTACGCCGCCGGCCGATCTCCAGCCGAAGCGTTATTCGTTCAGTGAAGTCGGGCGGCTGCGACGCGACCCCTATGCGATCTATGCCCGGCGCATCCTGAAGCTCGACCCGATCGCGCCGTTCAACACCGATCCCGGCGCCTCCGAGCGCGGCACGCTCTATCATGCGATCATCGACCGCTACACGCGGGAAGGACATGTCCCCGGCACGCCCGCATCGCTCGAGGCCATGCGACGGATCATCGACGAACTGTTCGACGCAGAGCGCCTGCCGCTCCATATCGACAGGGTCTGGCGGCCCCGGTTCGAAGAGGTCGGCAGGGCATTCCTCGCATGGGAAGCGAGACGGGCACCCGACATCCGCCGGACCTTCACGGAATGCGGCGCCGGCTGGGACATCCCCGGCGCAGACGTGCGGCTCACGGGTATCGCCGACCGGATCGACATCAAGGGCTCCGGTCTTGCCGCCATCATCGACTACAAGACCGGATCGAGCCCCACGTCCTCCCAGGCGCGCTCGCTTCTCGACCCGCAGCTGGCGCTGGAGGCTGCCGCCCTTCGCGCCGGGGCGTTCAGCGCGCTGGGCCCGCTGGAGGCCGACGAGCTGCTCTATGTGCGGCTGAAACCGGGCGACCGGTTCAAGCCTGAATGCGTCAACAACGAGGGCAAGAAGAACGGCAAGTCGGCGATCGAACTCGCAGAGGAATCCATCGAACAGCTGACGAAGTTCGTGACGCATCTGCGGAGTGGCAGGACCGGGTTCGCGTCGCGGCTGGTGCCCTTCATGCAGAGCGACTACGGCGGCGACTACGATCATCTTGCGCGTGTTGCCGAATGGTCGACGGCGGATGCCGAGGAGGGTGACGCCGATGAATGACGCCCTCCCCCATGGTAACGACCCGGGCGACTGGCTGGACTGGACGGCGATGCGGCAGTCGCTCGCCTCCGATCCGGAAAGCTCCGCATGGGTCTCGGCCAATGCCGGATCCGGGAAGACGCATGTGCTGACCCAGCGGGTGATCCGGCTGCTTCTGTCCGGGTGCCGCCCCTCCTCCATCCTCTGCCTCACCTACACGAAGGCGGCGGCCTCGGAGATGTCGAACCGCGTCTTCCAGCGCCTGGCGGAATGGGCCGTCCTCGACGACGCGGAACTGAAGAAGCGCATCGCATCGGTGGAAGGTTCGGAGCCGGACCTCTTCAAGCTCGCGGAGGCACGGCGGCTGTTTGCGAAGGCGCTCGAAACGCCGGGCGGCCTGAAGATCCAGACGATCCACGCCTTCTGTGAAGCCCTCCTCCACCAGTTTCCGCTGGAGGCGAACGTTGCCGGACACTTCTCCGTCCTGGACGATCGTGCCGCCTCCGCACTGCTTGCCGAGGCGCGCCGCTCGCTCCTGACCGCAACGTCGGCCGAGGACGACCCCGTGCTTGCCGAGGCATTCGCGCATGTTCTGGACCTCGGCGACGAGTTCGGGCTGGAAAACCTGCTCGGCGAGATCGTCGCGCGGCGCACGGCGATCCGACATTTTCTCGCCCATGCCGCCCGGCACGGAGGCGTGGATCGCATCCTGCGCGAGGCCTTCGGCCTGCCGGAGGGCGCCACCGAATCGAGCGTCGCGGCCGAATACTGGCCGCTGCCCGGCCTTTCGGGCGGGACCCTGGCGACTTACCTGCAACTGGCCGACGAAAAGGGTGGATCCAAGGTCCAGGAGGTCGCCTACGGATTGCGGGTCTGTCAGAAGGAGACCGATCCGGACCGCCTCCACCAGATCCTCGACGGTCTCTTCCTCACCCGGGAGGGGAAGCCCAAGGCGGACAGTTCGCTAGTGGCGAAGAAGATGCTGGACGCGGCACCCGCTCTCGCCGACGCCATAGATCTCGCCCGCAACCACGTGCTCGCCTGCCGGGATCGCCTG
>Ga0233363_1001184_pt1 | contig 10266 bp, 6 predicted proteins | sample ElkDunMinimDraft_18_FD_191534 | JGI IMG/M metagenome (GOLD analysis project Ga0233363, IMG submission 191534) | Fecal eukaryotic communites from dung pellets of Tule Elk in California, USA - Elk Dung C16 | ecosystem: Host-associated > Mammals > Digestive system > Large intestine > Fecal | place...
CATGAGTTCGGACCAGACCCCCGTGCCGACCGCCCCGCCGGGCGGCGTGCGACCCCGCAAGACCGGTTCGACGGCACTCGCCGTCTTCCAGCGGCTCGGCCGCAGCCTGATGATGCCCATCGCGGTGCTGCCCGCCGCCGCCATCCTCCTACGCCTGGGCCAGCCCGACCTGCTCGGCGCCGACGGCCTGGCCGGGCTCCCGGGCATGGGGTGGATGGTCCCCGTCGCCGGCGCCATCGGCACCGCGGGCGACGCGGTGTTCCAGGCCCTGCCCCTCCTCTTCGCCGTGGGCGTCGCGATCGGCTTCGCCAAGCGCGCGGACGGTTCGACGGCCCTGGCGGCCGTGGTCGGCTACCTGGTGTTCGACCGGGTCGCCACGTGGACGATGGTCACCTTCGACGGAGCCACCGGTGATCTGGGCTCACGGCTGGTCACGTACCCGCTGCCCGTCGATCCGGTGACACGGGAACCGCTGACCGACCCGGACTCGGTCGCCGGGGTCGGCGAGATGATCAACCACGCGGTCAAGAACCCCACCGACGTGCTGGGCGGCATCGCCATCGGCCTGATCGCGGCCGTGCTGTGGCAGCGCTACCACCGGATCCAGCTGCCGACCTGGCTGGGCTTCTTCGGCGGCCGCCGCTTCGTACCGATCGTCACGGCGCTGGCCGCCCTGTTCCTGGGCGTGGCGCTGGGCCTGCTCTGGCCGGTCGTCGGCGGGTGGATCCAGAACCTCGGCGAGAGCATCGTCGGGGCGGGCGCCCTGGGCGCCGGCATCTACGGCGTCGTCAACCGCATCCTGCTCCCCCTCGGCCTGCACCACGTGGTGAACTCGTTCATCTGGTTCGTGTCGGGCACCTACGAGGGCCCCGACGGGATCGTGCAGGGCGAGATCACGCGGTACTTCGCCGGGGACCCCGACGCCGGGGGCCTGCTGTCCGGGTTCTTCCCCGTGCTCATGTTCGGCCTCCCCGGAGCGGCGCTGGCCATGTGGCTGGCCGCGCACAGGGAGCGCCGCGCCCAGATCGGGTCGATCATGATCCCGGCGTCGCTGACCGCGTTCGCCACGGGGATCACCGAACCCGTCGAGTTCGCCTTCATCTTCGTCGCGCCCGCCCTGTTCGTGGTGCACATCGTCCTCACGGGCCTCTCGATGGCGATCCTGAACGCGCTGGACACCCAGCTGGGGTTCGGGTTCTCCGCGGGGCTCATCGACATGCTGTTGAACGCGTCCAAGGACAACACCGAGGGGCTGGGACTGATCCTGTTGCTCGGGTTGGTGTACTTCGCGGCGTACTTCGCGATCTTCTACGTCCTCATCACGCGCTTCAGCCTGCCCACGCCGGGGCGTGAGGCGGAGCCCGAGGAGAGCGCGGCGGCCACCGTGCCGGGCGGCGCGGACGGCGGCCGGGAACACCCTGCCCCGGACTCGGACAGGACCGGCTGACGGCCCAGGAGAGCACGAACGCGTGCGGGCGCACCCCCGAGGGGGCGCGCCCGCACGCGTGTCGGCGGCCGGAGCCTACTTGGCGGCCGCCGGGTCGCCGTGGCACTTCTTGTACTTCTTGCCGGAGCCGCACGGGCAGGGAGCGTTGCGCGCCGTGCCGGAGAACTCGTCGACCGTCTCGCTGTGCCGCTCGACGGTGCCGTCCTCGCCGGGCGCGGAGTACTGGAGCCTGTTCGGCTGGCCCTCGCCGAAGCCGGGGACGACGCCTCGTCGGCGGGCGCTGCCGCGTCGACGGCCTCCTCGTCCTCCTCCACCGCGGTCGCGACGGCCGCCGCGCCGGTGGCTCCGCCCACGCTGGCCGCGGTCTTGGCGGCTGCGGTGGCGCTGAGGGCCGGCTCCTCCTTCTTGCGCACCTGGACCTCGACGTTGAACAGGTAGCCGACGGCCTCTTCCTTGATGGCCTCCAGCATCTGCTGGAACATGTCGAAGCCCTCGCGCTGGAACTCGATCAGCGGGTTGCGCTGCGCCATCGCACGGAGGCCGATGCCCTCCTGGAGATAGTCCATCTCGTAGAGGTGCTCACGCCACTTGCGGTCCATGACCTGGAGCAGGACCCTGCGCTCGACCTCGCGCATGGCCTCCTCGCCGAGCTCGGTCTCCCGGGTCTCGTAGGCGGCCTTGGCGTCGTCGACCACGCCGTCGGCGATCATCTGACCGGTCAGCGTGTGGAGCTCACCGTTCTCCTCGACGAACTCGTCGACGGTGAAGCTGATCGGGTAGACCTGCTTGAACGCGTTCCAGAGCTTGTCCAGGTCCCACTCGTCGGGGTCGCCCTGGGCGGTCTCCTCGACCACGTAGCCCCGCAGGACCTCCTCCAGCATGCCGATGACCTGGTCGCGCAGGTCCTGGCCCTCCAGGACCTTGCGGCGCTCGGCGTAGATGACCTTGCGCTGCCGGTTGAGGACCTCGTCGTACTTGAGGACGTTCTTGCGGATCTCGAAGTTCTGCGTCTCGACCTGGCCCTGCGCCGAGGCGATGGCCTTGCTGACCATGCCGGACTCGATGGGCTGGTCGTCGGGGATGTTCAGCTGGTTCATGAACACCTCCAGACGGCTGCTGTTGAACAGTCGCAGCAGGTCGTCCTGGAGGGACAGGTAGAAGCGGGAGATGCCCGGGTCGCCCTGGCGGCCGGAGCGGCCTCGCAGCTGGTTGTCGATGCGCCGCGACTCGTGCCGCTCGGTTCCGAGCACGTACAGACCGCCGGCCTCGACGACCTTCTCGTGCTCCTCCTCGTAGTCGGCCTGGGCCTTCTCCAGGGCCTCGGGCCACGCCGCCTCGTACTCCTCCGGGGTCTCCAGCGGGCTCAGCCCGCGCGCCTGGAGCTCCTCGTCGGCGAGGAAGTCGGGGTTGCCGCCCAGCATGATGTCGGTACCGCGACCGGCCATGTTGGTGGCGACGGTGACGCCGCCGAGCTTGCCCGCGCGGGCGATGATCGACGCCTCACGGGCGTGGTTCTTCGCGTTGAGGACCTCGTGCGGGACGCCCTCGCGCTTGAGCATCCGCGACAGCAGCTCGGACTTCTCGACGCTGGTGGTGCCGACCAGGACCGGCTGGCCGGCCTCGTGGCGCTCGGCGATGTCCTCGGCGACCGCCTGGAACTTGCCGTCCTCGTGCTTGTAGACGACGTCCTTGACGTCCTCGCGCACCATCGGCTTGTTGGTGGGGATGGGCACCACGCCGACGTTGTAGGTCTGGGTGAACTCCGCCGCCTCGGTCTGGGCGGTACCGGTCATGCCGGCGAGCTTCTCGTAGAGGCGGAAGTAGTTCTGGAGGGTGACCTTGGCGAGAGTCTGGTTCTCGTCCTTGATCTTGACGCGCTCCTTGGCCTCGATGGCCTGGTGCATGCCCTCGTTGTAGCGGCGTCCGGCGAGGACGCGGCCGGTGAACTCGTCGACGATGAGGACCTCACCGTCCTTGACGATGTACTCCTTGTCCCGCTTGTACAGCTCCTTCGCCTTGAGCGAGTTGTTGAGGAAGCTGATGAGCGGGGTGTTGACCGCCTCGTAGAGGTTGTCGATGCCGAGGTAGTCCTCGACCTTGGCCACGCCGGCCTCGGTGATGCCGACGGTGCGCTTCTTCTCGTCGACCTCGTAGTCGGTCTCGCGCTTGAGGCGCGGGGCGATCTTGGCGAACTCCGCGTACCAGCGGGAGTTCTGCTCCGAGGGGCCGCTGATGATCAGCGGGGTACGGGCCTCGTCGATGAGGATGGAGTCGACCTCGTCGACCAGGGCGAAGTAGTGCTCGCGCTGGACGGTGTCCTTGAGCGAGAGCGCCATGTTGTCGCGCAGGTAGTCGAAGCCGAACTCGTTGTTCGTCCCGTAGGTGATGTCGGCCTTGTAGGCCTCGCGCCGGTCCGCGGCGCTCATCTGGGGGCTGATGACGGCGACTTCGAGACCGAGGAAGTGGAAGATGCGGCCGAGGTTCTGGGCGTCGCGCCGAGCCAGGTAGTCGTTGGTCGTGATGACGTGGGCGCCCTTGCCCGCGAGGGCGTTGAGGTAGACCGCGAGGCTACCGGTCAGGGTCTTGCCCTCACCGGTCTTCATCTCGGCGATGTTGCCGAGGTGGAGCGCGGCGCCGCCCATGATCTGGACGTCGAAGGGACGCTGTCCCAGGGTGCGCTTGGCAGCCTCGCGGACGGTCGCGAACGCCTCGGGGAGCAGGTCGTCCAGAGACTCGCCGTCCTCGTAGCGGTCCTTGTACTCCTGGGTGAGGTCGCGAAGTTCCTCGTCGGTGAGCTCGACGTAGTCGTCCTCGAGGGAGTTGACCTGGTCCTTGAGCTTGTTCAGCCGGCGCAGGATCTTTCCCTCACCCGCGCGCAGGAGCTTGTTGAGTATCCCTGGCACTTCCTATGCGCTCCTCGCAGATCGCGGTTTGCTCCACGCACGTGGAGATCAGATCCAGGCCCGCCTGAACGCTTTCCCGTGGCCGCGGAGTGCGGCGGGGGTTCCTGGGCCCTCGGGCCTACATCCTAGAGGACCCGAACTATACGCCCGCCCCCACCGGGAGGGGCCGCTCGCACGCCTTTCCCTCTGGGGAACGGACGAAACGCCCCCGAATGTTCCCGCACGTCACCACTGGTCCGGGCGGAACTGTCGGTACCGCGCCCGCTTCCGGGAGCCGGGGAGGGGCGCAATCGTGTTCTGCGGTTTTTCCGTCACCGCGCCCGCGTTCCGTCCCACGCGACCGCCGTCAAAGGCGGACCCGATCGGCGGGCGGCATTTTCTCACCCTTTTCACACGATTCGTGAGACCCCGACCCTCTCCGGGTACGCCATTCGTAGAGGGCCGCGCCGTGGCCCCGGACCACGGTGCGCCGAACGCGAACGTGATCCAGGGAGCGACCATGAGGGGAAGCAAGCGAAACCGCGCCACAGGGGCGGCCGGGGCGCAGGCGCCCGGCTCCGCCACCTCACCGCGGAGTCCGGTGGAGGTGCTGGACGACCTGATCGCCGGGAGGCGCCACCCGACGTCCGATCCGAGTGACGCCGCGGACCCCGGCCTGGCCTGGGAGCACCACCGCCCCACCGACGACGAACAGCTCCGGCACGGCCGCATACGCGGGTTCCAGCGCCAGGGCGGCAGCCTGGCGCCGTCCAACGGCCACCGGGGGCGTGCGGTCTCCTGGGTGGCGGTGGTGCTCGCGTGCGCCGGGTTCGCGCTGGGCGGCCTCGGCGTCGCGCTGGGGATGTCCGTGATCCTCCTGGCGGTCGGGGGTCTGCTGCTGGCCGTCGCGGCGGTCGTGGCGATCCGCTTCGACCTCCTGAGCGACGTGGTGCTGGACTCGCCCCGCGTGGAGGCGGAGGAACCGCACGACACCCCGCTGCACCGCCTCCGGAAGAACAGCCCCGTGACGTCCTGAGCGGGCGCCCGGGACGCACACGGCCGCGGCGGGTCCGGAGGGACCCGCCGCGGCGGCGTCGTCGGTGGTGTCGGCCGGTCGGGCGCCCGATCCGACGCGGACGGGGCACGGTCCCGTCCCGGGCCGGACCCTAGTCGACCAGGCGGAGGACCCCGTAGTTGAACCCCTTGCGGCGGTAGACGACGCTCGGCGCGTCCTTGACCTCGTCGTGGAAGAGGTAGAAGTCGTGGCCGACGAGCTCCATCTCCATCAGGGCCTGGTCGATGCTCATGGGCTTGGCCTGGTGGAACTTCTCCCGGACGACGATGGGAGCGTCACCCTGGGTGTCGAGTTCGACGAACTCGTCGGCGAACCTGCCGTCCACCTCGACGCCGTCGATCTCGTCTCCTCCGCGGCGCTGGGCGGGGGGCGCCTTCGTCGCGGTGGCCGTGGCTGAGGGCAGGTCTCCGGGGAGGTCGGCGGTCGCCGCCGCGACGGAGACGGGAGTGTGGTTTCCGCGGTGGACCTTGCGGCGGTCCGCGGACTTGCGAAGACGGGCCTCGATCTTGTCGATCGCGAGGTCGAGGGCTCCGTACCGGTCGGAGGCCGCGGCCTCGCTCCGGATGACCGGGCCGTTGGAGTGGATGGTCAGCTCAACCCGCTCGCAGACGTCGGCGAGCTTGGGGTTGCGCTCCTGGGACACCTCCACATCGACGGTCATTCCCTTGCGCTCCCACTTGGAGAGCCTGTCGAGCTTGTTCTCGACGTGCTGTCGGAACTTGTCACTCACACCGGTGCGTCGACCCTTGACGATGATGTCCATAGGACCCCCTTCATCGCGTGACCGCCGTGAAGGCGACGGCCAGGCTGGCTCTGCGTCCCTTCCGCCGTCGGGGGGCGGAGGGGTGTTGCGCGTTAGCCCCCTTCCGCTGGCGATCCGCTCCTGTGCGGATCGCGTCTCGCTTGGAAGTGCGTATACCCATCAGGGGCACGGTCATCACACGCCACAGGGACGTGATTGGTCGGGCCACCCGAACGGGAGAAAAGGACTTTTGCCGTGTATACGACAAGTCGGTCTTGATGGGGGATGGAACACCGAACGGCGGTGTCCGAGAGGTACCGGTGGGCCGGGCACCGGTGGGCGGCCCCACCACGGGACCGCTCCCCGCGGGGCGGGGCGGCACGGAGCGCGCGCGGGCGGCGCCCGGGAGGGCCGGGCAGGTGCCGCGTTCCGCGGGAGGAGGCACGACCGGGCGAGGAGGAACCCGGGGCGCCAGGGGCGTCCGCGGGGCGGAGCGGGGGGCCCGCACACGGGGGAGGTGGTGCCCCCGAGAGTTCGCCGTTGAAGGCGAACCCCCGGGGTATGGCATGCCACCCGTCCGGCCGACCTGGTCTTCGTCCCCACATCCGCCTGCTGAGAGTGTCGCCGCTCTTAGACGCGACTACTGCTCTTCTCCCTGTCATGAGGGACATCTGGACCCTCCGCGGGGCAGGGCTTACCTCTAAGGCGCACCGTGATCGGTCGACGAAAAGTCGCCTTACGTGGGCCGTTTCGCCTGCGCCTGGCATCGGCTTGCCGGAAGAGCGCCCCGGTGTTCCCAGGGGCTCCGTATCTCCGGCGCAACCACGGACCCGGACGGGTGCCATACGGTGACCGTAACCTGTCCTGGCGAGGATGTCAGGTAGCGGGCACTCGCCCAACCCACTGGCAACCACCTCAAAGCCTTGCATACGTGGACTTTTCGCCTGTTCACGAGGGTTCGTAAAACCTTCTTGCCCGCTCGGCTCGAAACCCCTCCCCCACCCCGGTGAGGCGCTCGGCGAGGACCACCGCACCGGTCACCCGGACCCCCGCCGCCCTCAGGGCACGGGTCGCCTCGGCCGCCGTCGCGCCCGTCGTGAGGACGTCGTCCACGACGACCGCCGCGCCCCCTCCCCGCCCGCGGGGCGGGCGTTCCGCGACCAGGGTGCCCGCAGCCCGGTTGGCGAGCCTGTCCGCGCGTCCCAGACCGGCCTGGCGCCTCGGCCTGCCCCGGTGGCGCAGGAGCGGCAGCACGCTCCCCGCCGCCGGACCGCCCGCGTGGGCCAGGCAGGCGCGCGCCAGCCGGGTGACGGGGGCGTGCGGATCGCGCGGCGGCCCGCGCCCCGGCACGGGGACGAGCAGCGTGTCCGGACCGACCAGCCCGGAGGCGGCGTAGGCGGCGGCCAGGCGCCCGCCCAGGACCGCGGCCAGGGAGTCGGCCCGGCCCTCCTTGTAGGCGAGCAGCACCCGGCGGTGGATCCCGGCGTAGGGCCCCACCGCCCAGGAGGGCGGGCACCCCGGCCTCGGCGAGCAGCGGTGGGGGCGCCGGCCCCACACGGTGAGGCAGTCCGCGCACAGGGGGCCCGAGGGGCCGTCACACCCGGCGCAGAGCTGGGGGAGCACCAGGTCGAGCAGGGCCGAGACGGCGTCGCGCAGCGCGCCGACCAGGGGTACGGAGTGGTTCATGCCTCCAGGATCGGTCCCGGTCGCGCCCGCGCGCCAGCCCCTTCCCGGGCCTGTGGACAGGCGGACCGGGAGGCGGCGCGCGGACCGGGAGCACCCGCGCGCGGACCCGGCGAGCCGCCAGACGGGCGCCTTCGGCGGGCCCTCGCCCGGACCCGTGTGCCCGCGGGACCTCCGGACGGCCCCTCGGAGCTGCGAGGCGCCTCGGACGCCCGGTCGGGGCCGCGCCGCGGGTCGCGTCGGCGTCGCCGCCGCGGGCGGCGCGGCCGGTCCGCCGGGCCGCCGTGCGGACCGGCGCGGCGCGCAGGCCGGACCGCCGGATCACCCCGGGAAGGTGGGCGCCCCGCCCTCCACCACGTTCTGCCAGTTCAGGGGGTCGTTGGAGATCCAGATGTTGCCGTCGTCGGATCCAGCGACCAGTGGCTGCCCGGGGGCTCCGGAGATGGTCATCATGCTCGCGACCGGGGTCCCCGCGCTCGCGGCCGGGGTGCCTCCGTCCAGCGACACCAGGAACGCCTGGGCGGTGCCGCCGTCCCGGCCTCCCAGCACGACCAGCTGGTCGGAGCTGCGCCACGCGACGTCGGTGATGTCCTGCAGCTCCCTGGCGAGGGTGACGAACGACCCCAGCTCGACCTGCCCGTCGGCGTCCTCCACGACCCGCCCCACCTGGAGCGAGCGCTCGCCTCCCGCCTCGGTCACCAGCGCGGCGCGGGTGCCGTCGCGGGAGATCTGGAAGTGCACCACGGAGGTGTCGCGCAGGCCGGACACGTCCACCCGCACCACCTCCTCGCCGCCGCGCAGGAGCCACAGGGCGGTCGCTCCGGGCGTGGGGGGAGGTCCCTCCTCCACCGGGTCCTCGGTGTCGGCGTCCTCCTCGGCCGTCTCCCGCTCCGCCTCGTCGGCGGCGTCGCCCTCCTCGGACTCCTCGGTCTCCTCGACCACCCACAGGTTGCCGTCGACGTCCCAGGAGAGCTCGGTGAAGACCCCGTCGGAGAGGACCTCCTCGATACCCGCGCCCGGGCTCGTGAAGCTCGTCACGACCTCGCCCGCGCCCTGGGTGATCCCCGCGACGGTGCTCTCGTCGACCGACACCGCGAACCGCTCCAGGAGGCTGTCGCCCGCCCCCAGGGGCCCGGGCACCCGCTCGACGTCCTCGAAGTTGCCCTCGTCCCAGTCCTCGGCGGACCAGAGCTGCCCCTCGTGCATGTAGTAGCCGCGGACACCGCCCGAGATCGCCCCGGGGTTGACCCGGGACCAGTGGTCGCTGCCCGGGCGCGGCCGGTCCGCGCTCTCGCCGTCGGAGCCAGGGAAGTCGACCTCCGAGCCGTTCACCTCCAGGGTGAACTCCTGGATCTCCGGCAGCTGGCGGAGGGTCCAGGCGATCTGCGCGCCCATGGCGAACTCGTCGACGTCCCCGGCGACGCTCACGTCGATGACCGCCCGTTCGGCGTCGACCTCCAGGGAGGGCGTGGTCCCCTGCGGGAAGGCGGACTCCACCGCGGGGTCAAGCCACTCGCTGGGGCCGCTGATGAGCTTGCGGAGCAGGCGCTCCGGCAGTTGTTCGTTGCTCACCGGGAGGTAGACCGGGTCCGGGACGAGCGCGCTCCGCGCGGGGTTGAAGAAGTACAGGTTGAAGGGGCGGTGCGTGCGCTCGACGTCGAGCTGGCTGAGGATCAGCTCCTCGGGCAGGCTCTGGATGCGCCAGTCCCCGTCGGGGTCGCCGTCCTCGCGGGCGAGCACGAAGGGCTCGTCGAGGAGCCTCCCGCTGTCGCTGGAGACGTACTTGCCGCTCTCGTCGATCGTGGCCACGAGCGAGCTGCGCATCCGGACGGTCGCGGTGAGACCGTCGGAGCTGATCTCCGCGTCGAGGTCCACGGTGTCGAGGTCGGCGAAGACCTTGACCGTGCCGTCGGGCGACCACGCCTCGCCGGTGTCCGGGAGCATGTAGCTGCGCGCCGCCTTGTGGTCCTCCTCGAAGCTGCCCATGTCCTTGAGGAAGCCGCTGACCAGGCCCTCCGGGTCGATCCCGGGTTGGGGCCCGGCGGGCAGCAGCCGCACGTAGCCGCCGTAGGGGTCGCCCGCGGTGTCGCCCCCGTCGCCGGGGACCACGGGGCCCGTCGTCGGAACGGTCGCGCAGGCCGCCATGGCGACGCACACCATCGCGCCCGCCAGCGAGGCGCGCACGGCGCGGGTGATCCGGCCCGGTGCGGTCATGACCCGTCCTCCCCACCCTCGCGCGGGTCGCGTTCGGAACGTCCGGGTGTGTCGTCGTCGGCCGCCGGGTGGGGGGCGGCGTCGCGGTCGACCCGACCCTGCCCCCGGTCGGGGCGGGCGTGGCCGTTGGCCGCGGGCTTGGCCCCGCCGTCCTTGTCGCCGAAGGCGGCGAAGGTGCGGCCGAGGGCGATCTCCGGCGGTACCAGGGGCAGGGGTGAGCCGC
>Ga0233363_1001188_pt1 | contig 10262 bp, 12 predicted proteins | sample ElkDunMinimDraft_18_FD_191534 | JGI IMG/M metagenome (GOLD analysis project Ga0233363, IMG submission 191534) | Fecal eukaryotic communites from dung pellets of Tule Elk in California, USA - Elk Dung C16 | ecosystem: Host-associated > Mammals > Digestive system > Large intestine > Fecal | place...
GAGACCGGCCATCGCCTCCTCGTCTTCACCGCGACCCCCGGCACCGACGACGCCGCCAAACTCGACCTGCTGCGCGTCATCGGCACGCAGCTGTCCACCCGCTGACGCGGTCGCCGACGGCGCAGCGCAACCCAGGGCGTCAGCGATCGACTTGCCGCCGAGAACCTCGACTTCGTCTCGCAATCGGCGCAGGGCGCACCATCGCGCAGGTCACCGCCGCTGGTAGCCAGCTCACCGCTGACAACCACGTACTGAACGAGTCGCCCCGGTCGGATAGGCCACAGAACCCGAGTCCAACCGACGACGAGGGCCGAAGCGCTCAAACGATAACCGGCAGCGTCCTGTCCGGCGACGGGTCCTCCGGGAAGGCACCGCTCCTACGGGGCATCGTTCACCAGGTCGGATCGACGTTGATCGGGTGGTCGAGGATGACCTCGCGCGGACGAGCGGATTTCACCCCCGCCAGGCATACCTCGGGCGGTCCGATGGTGCTCAGACCGGTCGGAGCCATCTCCCGATCCTGCCCGACCACCGCGACGAAAGGTGGGATCAGCAAGCCGGTGTCCCCCGGGCTGAGCTACACGGATGCGCGGGCCTCGTTCAAGCCCTTCGCCGACGCGGGGTCGCGGCGAGCGTGTATACCGAGCCCGGTGTCTAGGCTCGTCGCATGAGCAGACCCAGCGTGTTCGTCACCGGTGCCGCATCCGGAATCGGACGGGCCACCGCACTGCAGTTCGCGCGACACGGCTACCGCGTCGGCGCTTTCGACGTCGACGTGGCGGGATTGCACAGCCTCGCCGACGCGCAGCCCGACATGGTCACGGGCATTCTCGACGTCACCGACGCCGACGCCTGGGCCCGTGCCCTGTCGGAGTTCTGCCCGGACGGTCGGCTCGACATCCTCGTCAACAACGCCGGCATTCTGTCGTCCGGTCCGTTCGAGGACACTCCGGCCGAACGGCACCGCCGGATCATCGACGTCAACGTCACGGGCACCGTCCTCGGATGCCACAGTGCCTTCGAGTATCTGCGCCGCACCCCGGGCGCGCAGGTCGTCAACCTCTGTTCGGCGTCGGCGATCTACGGGCAACGCGACCTCGCCACGTACAGCGCTTCCAAGTTTGCGGTGCGCGGTCTGACGGAGGCTCTCGAACTCGAATGGGGCCCGCACGATATTCGGGTGTTCGCGTTGTGGCCGCTGTTCGTCGAGACCGCGATGACGCACGACATGAACGTCGGTGCCGTCCGCACGCTGGGCATCCACCTGACTGCAGACGATGTCGCCGCCGAACTTTACGAGGCGACCCGCCCGGGGCGTGCCTGGGGCCGGGTGCACCGTGCGGTGGGATGGCAGGCACGAGTGCTCGCGACGGTCGCGCAGTGCTCACCGGCAAGGCTCAACCGGTTGGTCAACAAGTGGGTGACACGCCGCTGACAACCGGTCGAGAGCAGGATCGGCATCTCGTCGCGGTAGATCTCGGCGATTGGCAATGATCAGCTGAAATGATCCTTGTAGATCTGCCCGTGAACGCCCACGGTCCGGTCGACCACCTGCGACACCGTGAAGTCGGCCGCTGCCGAGAGATATGCGTACGCGGTCGCGCGGTCCATGCCCTGGTCCTTTTCGAGGAAGTCCAGAGCATTGACGACAGCCCTCCGCATCGCAACATCGAGGTCACTGCCCTGACCGTCGATCGCGCCGTCGGGGTCGGACAGCCCGATGGGGATCCAAGACTCGGTTGTTTCCGCGAACGGGTAGCCGTAGGCGACACTCGGTGCATCTCCCGATCCTGGTTTGCAGACGGTCAGTCGGAAGGTCCCGCGCAGTGAACCTTCCATTGCGGTGAGCGCCACTTCACCGTCCCCCATCGCCATGTGCGGGTCACCGACGTAGAAGAGTGCGCCGGGGGCGAAGACGGGTAGGTAGAAGGAGGAACCTTCGCCCAGCAACCGGATATCGATGTTGCCACCACCCAGTGTCGGCGGAATCGAGTTCGAGTTGGGTGAGGTCGGATCGGCGTCGGTGGAAAATGCGACGCCCATCATGCCCATGAACGGGCGGAGCGGAAACTGGACGCGAGAGTTCTGCCCGAAGGGCATGACCCCCAGCCCGTTTTCGATGGTCGTGAAGACCGATACGTTGCCGTGCGAGGTGGGATCGGCACCGGTTCGCCCGTCTGTGGAGACCGGTGGCATCACCTCGGCGATCTCGATACCCGCGGGTGCGCCACCGTCACCGGTCCTCGCAAGCGCACCCTTGCCGTGCCGACTGGAGACGACACCGTACGGAACTCGGGGGATGATCTCCAAGGTCTCGATCTTGAGGACATCGCCGGGTTCGGCACCTTCGACGAAGACCGGTCCGGTGACTACGTGGGGTCCATCCTTGCCGAAATCACGTGGTGTGCGGTTGTATTCGGCGGCGATCGCCGCAGCGTCCTGGAGCACGTCGCCGGCGGCGACACCTTTCGTACCGAAGTAGTCGATGGGGTTGCGGCCCTGGTCTTCGAGTATTCCCTCGTGGGAGACGGTGTCGATGGTGATTGTCTGTCCCGACCTCATCTGGACCACCGGACTGGTGTGCACATTCGGCACGTAGCCCCAGAGCACTTCGTCGGGGAGCGATCCCAGGTATATGTCGCCGGACCGGTCACCTTGGCCCGGCTGCAGGATCGGAATCCCGCCCGCATACGGCAGAGCAGGTGAGGAAACTGTCGGTCCCGCTGATGCGTCCGAGCACGCCGCGGCTGCCCCTGCCACACCCACGCCGGCACCGACCGCTACCACGCTCTGAATGAAACGGCGACGGCCGAGACCCCTCGTGAGAAGTTCTGCCGCATTCCGTGAGAACTGTTCAGGCACAATGAGCCTCCGGTCGGTGTCGGAGCGACCAGGCTACCGAGACCATGTTTCGTCCCCATTGCAGCCCGGTTCACAGAACACGCGGGGTTGTTCACGGGCCAACAGGTTTGAAACAAAGAGAACAGCTACAGACCCGCAGCTGGATGCGTGGTCGTCGTGCCCGGCGACTCCTCGAAAGCGCCGGTGTGGGCAGGGGAACCCTTGACCTTGACCTTGCGTCATAGTTGAGACTTGATTCATGCGAATAGGCCAGCTCGCCGAATTTGCCGGCACAACGACGCGGACCGTGCGGCACTACCACCGACTCGGCCTGCTGAACGAGCCGCGGCGTCGATCCAACGGCTACCGTGAATACACCCTCACCGACGCTGTCCGCTTGATGCGAATCCGCTGGCTGGCGACCAGTGGAGTTCCTCTCGGGTCGGTCGCCGCCATCCTCTCCGACGAAAGATCGAGTGAAGACGAACGCGACGTCGCCGCGGACCTTCGGGCTTTGATCGCCGGCATCGAGAAGGAACAGAACATCCTCGCACGCAAGAAGATGCAGCTCACCGCGATGCTCGCCGAGGTTGATCGCGGCAATCCGATCTCAGCGCTGCCCGCGGGACTGGCCACGGCCTTGTCCGACGCCATCGACGGCGCTCCGTCCGTCGAGGTCGGTTCGGCTCTTCGGCTGGACCGGGACCTCGTCGAAGTCCTCTCGATGTCGGGGAGCGCGCCCGAGTTCCTGCTCACGGGCTACGAGGCAACGATGATCGACGACCTCCGGCGCGAGCGGTACCTGAAGCTACTTGCGCACTGGTCACAACTCGAAGGGTGCAGCCCGGACTCGGTCGAGTCGGAGATCGATGCACTCGCAACCCGACTTCTCGAGTTCTTCGATCAACAGCAGATGGGGATCATCGAGCCCTCCGACGGTGCCGACGAGGAGGGTGGCGGGGTTGCCGGGACTTTGGCGCTCGACGAACTGATTCCCGACCCCGCACAACGTGAGGTCATTCTCCGGGTGCAGCGAGAACTGTTCACCCGGTCCTCCAATCCGGAGGACATCTGATGGTGATCGACCGGATACGACGATTCGAACGAGTGACGCAAGTGGTGACGGCGGTCGTTCTCGTTGTCGACGCCACCTTGTTGGTGGCCGGTGTGATCAGTACGCGTCAGGCGGTGCTGTTGTTCGTGGCAGTGGAGGTTCCTCTCGGGTGCGCGGTGATCATCGCGTTTCTCCTCGCGATCGTGATTCAGTGCCGCAACGGTGCCGGGCTTCGGGACGCGGTCGCGACCGCGCTCGGCCATTCTCCGATCCGGTTGTTCATCCGCGCCGAGATCAGGGCGTACCGAGCGCTGTGGCTGTGGATCCGTGGACGTCATTCGGGAGTCGAACCGGGCGCGACCGTTCTCGGTGCGCACAAAGGAACGCTCGTGCTGCCGGTGGCCTTCGCGGTCGCAACCGTCGTCGAGATCGTGGTGCTGCATCTGCTTCTGCCGTGGATGTGGCTTCGAGTGAGCCTCGCGGTCGTCTCGGTCTGGTCGATGGTCGTGCTGTTCGGCTACTTGGCGATTCATCGCACCAACCCGCACTACCTGACCGACACGTCGCTTGTTCTCCGTCAATCCGGCTCGGTGGTGGCTGTTGTCGATCGGGTCGACATCGAATCGGTCACCGTCGGCCGCCGCTTCACCGAGACCGCGCCGGCAATCAAGGACGATCGCCTGTACCTCCCCAACCCCGACGGGACGAACGTCGATCTGACTCTTGCCCGCCCGGTCCCCGCTCGACTCCCCGCTCTCCTACCCTCCCGGCGAAAAACCGAAAAGATCAGTCGCATCAGCGTGTACGTCGACGAACCGACCCGGATGCGCACAATGCTGACCCGTCGTGATGACGAATCCGCCGCAACGTCCGATACGTCGAATCGCCGGTCAGCGACTCGGGACTGAACGCCGGCCGACGCGACTTTCGCCGTCACCTCACACCCGGTCGAGCGGTTGCGCTGCAGCCAGGTTGGCGGCCAAGTATCCGAAGGCGGTCGGAAGATCAGCGACGACGCCGACATGATGCTCGAGCACTTCAAGCATCCGGCCGGCAGTGGATGCACCTGCAAACTCGTGCCGAAGGTACCTCGAATCGGCTCCGAACCGCTTGTGGGCACGCTTGGCAGCTCAGAAGCCTACCCACATCGCCAATCGACGAGTCACGGGCAGATAATGCTCGTGATCGTCTCCGACCGGGCGTTGATCATCCGCGACCCGATCTTCGGATCCTTCGCCCACGACGGCAAACCCCATGTGACCTGGGAGTTGACCATTCGGACAGGTTAGGCACCGGGTTCGTCGCGGGGCGCGCGTTCGAGCACCACGTTCACCTGCTGTGTCGGGGCGACGTTGTACGACGGCGGCAGCTCCTCCCCCACCGCCGCGGCCGCGTCATACACCGCGAGCAGATCACCTCCAGTGCTGGGGGAAGGCAGATATCGGGGTGGGACTTGCATATCGTCCACACACGATCAGACCTCCGCCCTCGCAGGTACACCACAAACGCTAGTCGTGACCACCGACGGCTCCCGAGAGCTGGGAAGAGAACAGGGCGTTGAACTGCATTGATGACACGTCCCTGCGTGTCGCCGCAGTCGGTTCGCCAGCTGGTTCTCTCATCGATCAGCTTTACATGCTGTGCTTCAACCACCGCTCGGCACCAAGCACCCGAAGGGTGGACGGGTCGAGTATCGCGTCCCACCGGCTCCCGCTGAATCCGGTCGGAAGGTGGATCGAGAAGGCCAGCACCCGACCGGACTCACGCAACGCGTCGAGATATTCGTTATGTCCGTACACATCCCAGTACTTCGCGTAGTACGACACCGGGCGTTTGGACTTTCGTTCCCGCGCGCTCTGTGCGTCGATGAGCGTTGTGAACACCCGGAATCCGGCCCGCGCACGGTAGTCGAGCAGATCTATGCGAAACGCTTCGAGCGGGCCCGGCCACGGCCCCTGTCCCATCACCTCGACGATCTCGTCCACCTGAACGGTCCGCTCCTGGGGCTCCTCGGCGCGCTCCGGTGCCCGATAGGTCCCGGTCGAGTCCGAGGCCGCCGTGAAGTCCTTGAGACTCAGATTGCCTAGCAACAGGTTGGAGGCGACAGAGGCCACCGCGTCCGCGGAGACCCGCAGTCTGCTCGATGGTTTAGCGGCGGCGATGATCAGAAACGGATGCTCCAGGTCCTCGATGGTCCGCTCGTCCGCCACGGCAACGAACAGATAGCCCGGATCGTCCTCGTTGAGGCGGGCCAACAGCTCGTCCACATCCACACCATCGAACTCCGGGCCTTCGACGACAGTCAGCGGATCGGTGCGCTCAGACCCGACACCCAGTGCCCCCTGCACGATCTCGGTCCACACTTCGTCGTTGCTGTACTCGAGCCGGAACAAGGGAAACTCAACGTCGGGGAAGGACACAGCACTCTCCATTCTGCAAGGGCATCACACGGACCACAAAACACGATGCCGTTCGTGGCGACAATTATTAATCCTCGGTCACCACGAACGGCATCTGCATCAAGCCGCAGTGAATATCAGCTCAGTGTGAACGATCCCACCTGCGTTTGCCCGTCCTCGTCGAAAAGCGGAACAGTTCGTCCAGCGTTCGCACCGGCGCTGGCTTCCTCTGGATTCGCAGCAGGAGCCTCGACCAAATCGGACTTGCGAACGAAACCCAGTGTCGTCCCGTCATCTCCGATCGCCGCTACCAGGTCCGGAAGGTCCGCCTCCGTCGTGGCTGACGCACCAGATCCATAGGTGAGGCCATCCGCGTTCGTGCCGCTGGGGATCGACGCCGGGGTGACTTCGGGTTCAGTGGTCGAGCTGCGGGCTGCCGCGGGTTCCCACCACAGCGGATCGGTCGGGAACGTCAGTGCTTCCTTGTAGGTGCTGGTGCCGTCCCACACTGCGGTGAATCCATGGCTGTTGTACCAACCAGCTCCACAGGTGTTCGTCGTGCCGTATGTGAACTGAGCGACCGGCCCGGTGTTGTACCTGTAGGTGGTCGCTTCACACAACGCTCCGCTACTGAACAACCGCGCCCGTACACCGATCTCGCCACTGGGGACGGTCTGGCCGAATGATGAGTAGATCTTCGATTCTGCCCTCAGGTTCGGGGAATTGATGATCGTCGAGGTATTCAGAAATATCACCCCAGCACTATTGGATCCGGCCGGGCCAAAAGCAGAATGCCCACCGGACGGACGGGATGGCGGGCGCGATATTCCCGTAGAGCACGCTCGGCGCGGTCGGCAGCGTAGCTTTCACGTGTGGACCTACCGATGTCCGTGTGAATCTCACGGTCGAGGAAGGAGCGATGTGACAGGTCAGAAGCAACGCATGCTGGCGGGCGAACTGTATATCGCGGACGACCCCGAACTCGTTGCCGACGCGTCGCGCGCAGCGGAACTGAGCGAGAAGTTCAATTCGTCGAGCGTCACGGATCCCGCAGCCCGGCGAGCGATCTTGGCGGCCCTGGTCGGATCATTGGGCGAGGGTGCCGAAGTGCGCGCCCCGCTGTATGTGGACTACGGATACAACATCACGATCGGGCCGCGAACCTTCGTCAACTTCGGAGCGGTCATGCTGGACGTCGCGCGGATCTCGATCGGCGCCGATGTGCAGATCGGACCCAACGTCCAGTTGCTCACACCCACCCACCCTCTCGATGCCGAACTGCGGCGCGCGAAATGGGAAGCTGCCGAACCGATCACCATCGGCGACAACGTGTGGCTGGGGGGCGGCGTGATCGTCTGTCCCGGAGTGACGATCGGCGAGAACACTGTTGTCGGGGCCGGAGCGGTGGTGACGCGCGATCTGCCGCCGAACGTGGTGGCTGCGGGCGTGCCCGCCCGCGTCGTCCGGCAGGTACCACCTTCCTCGCCGGATTCGGACCTCTGATCGCCTTCCGGTCAGCGTTGCTCGTTGCGGGACGAATCGATGATGCCGTGGCGTGAACACCGCGCCCACCATCCGTCGGGGATGACCTGCACGACCATCCGCCGACCACACAGCGTGCAGTACCGGGGTGGTTCGAGACCCAGCCGAACTCCCCGGCGGCTCTCGACCTCGAGACCGTCGACGAGTTCGGCACCGGTGTACGCGTCGAACACGTCAGATACTTTCGCCGAGTGCCTTGATCGGCATCCGCAGATCGACGAGCAGGTCGAGGTCGGTTTCGGCACGACGCCCGAGGGTGGTGAGGTAGTTGCCGACGATGACGGCGTTGACGCCGCCGAGCATGCCCTGCTTCGCACCGAGATCACCGAGGGTGATTTCGCGGCCGCCGGCGAACCGGAGGATGGTGCGCGGCAGGGCGAGCCGGAATGCCGCAATCGCCTTGAGTGCCTCGGTGGCCGGGAGCACCTCCCGATCTGCGAACGGCGTGCCGGGCCGCGGATCGAGGAAGTTCAGCGGCACCTCGTCGGGTTCGACCGACGCGAGGTCAGCCGCGAATTCTGCTCGCTGCTCCAAGGTTTCGCCCATCCCGAGAATGCCGCCGCAGCACACCTCCATGCCGGCCTCTTTCACCATGCGGAGTGTCTCGAATCGTTCCTCCCAGGTGTGGGTGGTGACGACGTGGTTGAAGTACGAGCGCGCGGTTTCGAGGTTGTGGTTGTAGCGGTGGACGCCCATGGCCGCGAGTTGGTCGACCTGGTCCTGGGTGAGCATGCCGAGGGAACACGCGACCTGGATGTCGACCTCGTTGCGAATCGCCTCGACGCCGGCGGCGACCTGGGCCATCAACCGCTCGTCGGGGCCGCGCACGGCGGCGACGATGCAGAACTCGGTGGCGCCGGTCTTGGCAGTCTGCTTGGCGGCTTCCACGAGCGACGGGATGTCGAGGCGCGCGGCGCGCACCGGTGAGGCGAACAGGCCGGACTGGGAGCAGAAGTGGCAGTCCTCGGGGCAGCCGCCGGTCTTGAGGCTGACGATGCCTTCGACCTCCACCTCCGGTCCGCACCACGCCATGCGGACGTCGTGCGCGACGTCGAGTAGTTCCTCGAGCCGGGAGTCGGGCAGGCGGAGCACGTCGAGCATCCGGTCGCGGTCGAACCCGACCCCGCCCCGGAGTACCTGGTCGCGAGCGAGGTCGAGGATGTCGGTGCGAGCGGGCGCCTGGGTCACTGCGTCTCCTGACATGAGAAAACTTGAACGGTGTTCAATTGAACGGCGTTCAGGTTAGGTGGGGGGTCCGATACTGTCAACGGGAGGCCCAGACACAGCGGGACGGACAGGAGCGGACACGGTGCAGTTGCGACGCGGCGACGTTCTCGACGGCGCCATGGCGATCCTCGACGAATACGGGCTCGGCGACCTCACAATGCGCAAGCTCGCCACCTCGCTCGGCGTTCAGCCCGGCGCGCTGTACTGGCATTTCCCCAACAAACAGACTCTTCTCGGCGCGATGGCCGACCGCATCCTCGACGGCGTCGACGCGGAACCGGACTCCCCCGACTGGGACGATGCGCTCACCGAACTCGCCCACCGGTTGCGCTCCGCTCTGCTCGCCCATCGCGACGGCGCCGAACTCGTCGCATCCACCTACGCGTCGCGGCTGACCACTTCCCGCGCCCGCGATGCGTTCGTCGTCGCAGCGCAGCGCGGGGGACTTTCCCGCGCGCACGCCGAACTCGCCGGTTACGCGCTGCTGCACTATGTACTCGGCCACACCGTCGACGAGCAGTCCCGCGCGCAACTCGCCGAACTCGGCGCGCTGACGCGGGGGCCGGTATCGCCCGATGTCGCGACGGAGACGGCGCCGACCTCGGACGACGATCTCCTCGACGGTGATCCCGCCATCCGTTTCGACTTCGGCCTGACACTCTTCGTCGACGGCATCCGGAGGCGTTTGAACACCCGTGCCACATCCTGACGATTCGGTCGCTGTCGGAACCCTGCCGTACGTTCTCAGGACGTGACAAGCCCCTGGCCCCCCGATCGGATCGCTGCCGCCGCACCTGATCCGTCCTCGCTGACCGCTGCGCGCGGACTGGTGTCGGGGTGGATCGATACGGGGCGGCAGGACGGCGCGCTCTGGGGCGAATGCCGCGGCCGGGGCACCGCTGTCTACCGCACCGCGATCGACCTCGACGGCCCCGCCTACACATGCACGTGCCCGAGCCGGAAACTCCCGTGCAAGCACGCACTCGCCCTGCTCATGCGCTGGTCCGACGGCATGGTGCCGAAGGCTGACCCACCCGGCTCGGTCACCGAATGGCTCGCGTCACGCGCCGCGAAGACCACTCCCCCGGATGAGCCGGGCGACGAACCCGCAAAGGCTCCCGATCCGGCGACCGTCCAGCGCCGCGCCGAGCGCGCGGCCGCCGGGCTCGACGAACTCGACCGCTGGCTGACCGACCGGA
>Ga0233363_1001189_pt1 | contig 10253 bp, 7 predicted proteins | sample ElkDunMinimDraft_18_FD_191534 | JGI IMG/M metagenome (GOLD analysis project Ga0233363, IMG submission 191534) | Fecal eukaryotic communites from dung pellets of Tule Elk in California, USA - Elk Dung C16 | ecosystem: Host-associated > Mammals > Digestive system > Large intestine > Fecal | place...
GGTGCAGGCGCTGGCCGGACTCCAGCGCGTCGGCGCAGCGGCGCTGGGTCCGGGCGACCTGCTCGTCCCCCTCCACGCGCACCTGGACGGAGTCGGCCAGTGATCCCAGGGCCACCCCGGCCGCGGTGCGCAGCTTCTCCCCCACCCGCTTGAGCGCGCCGACCTCCAGCCCCTCTGTCTCGGGGAGCGTCTCCAGCAGGGACAGCCCCACGACCAGGCTCGCCGCCTCGTCGGCGGTCAGCCGGAGCGGCTGGGCGAGCGTGTCGGCGTTGGCGATGATGATCTCGCCGGTCTCCCTCGCCGCGTCGAGGTCGACGTCGATGAGGTCGCCGGGGGTGTAGCCGGGCAGCCCGCACATCCACAGCAGGCTGAGGTCGGCCACGACCTGCTTCTCGCTGAGCCCGAAGTGCCCGGCGACCTCCGGCACGCGCACGTCGCGGCCCAGGGCATAGGGCACCAGCATGAGCAGCCGGCGCAGCTGGTCGGCGGAGCGGGGCCCGCGAGCGGGGGCGTCGGTCTCCTCGGCGCCGCGCCCGACGGGCTCCGCCGTCCCCGACGCTGCGGTCTCGGCCGTGGCCGCCAGGTGGGCGGCCATCGCCTCACGGGCCCCTGCGGGCTCGACGACCTCCGCAGTCGATCCGAACGAGGCGACGCGCCGGACGAGGGCCGGGGTGTCGGAGTAGGGGTAGCTGAGGGTGTCCCAGCCGTTCCCCGAACCGTCCCGCTCACCGGGGACCACGCGCAGGGCGCGGCGGCGCAGGGCGTGCGCCGAGTCGGCGCGCACCCGCAGGATGGCGGTGCGCTCGGGCTCGGCCGTCTGCCCCGCGACCACCGAGCGCAGGTCGACGCCCTCGGGGATGACCACGTCGGGGCCTCCCCGCAGGACGGTCACCTCGCCGCGGACACGGCCCAGGCGGAACACCCGGCGGGCGTCGCGCAACCGGTCGTGGCCGACCACGTACCAGTGGCCGCGCAGGTTGACGATGCCCCAGGGTTCGATCTCGCGGGTCTCGGCCTCGGCCTGACCCGGCTTGCGGTAGTCGAAGGAGATGGGGCGCCGGTCCCGCACCGCCTGCCAGACGGGGCCGAAGGAGGGCTCGTCGGTGCGCATCGCCGGGGTGAGCCCCGGTGCCGCCTCGCTGTCCACGGGGACCCCGGCGGAACGGAGCTTGAACAGGGCGTTGGCCGCCGCCTCGCCCAGGGAGGCATGCCTCCAGGCGCGGGCGGCCAGCCCCAGGACGAGGGCCTCGTCGGGGAGGAGTTCGATCTCCGGCAGCTCGTAGTCGGAGCGGGAGATGCGGTAGCCCTCCTCGCCGCTGATCGCGTCACCGGTACCCACCTGGATGGGGATGCCGCTGTCGCGCAGCTCGCGCTTGTCGCGCTCGAACATGCGCTTGAACGCCGACTCGGTGTCCGCCTCGGCGTAACCGTGCACCGTCTGCCTGATCTCCTGGGCGGTCAGGTGGCGGCGCGTGGACAACAGACAGATGACCAGGTTCAGCTGTCGTTCCGTCTTCCTGCGAGACATCGTCCGCACCCTTCTCGCCCGCGCATGGTGGATTGACCGGCCGGGGCGCGCGTTGGCGCGTCGTCCCTCTCCGGTTCAGCAACGACGGTACCGTGCCTGGCATGATCCGGTGGCGCCGTGGTGAAGTCCGTCAGCTCCTCCCCTCCTGGCCGGGCGTCGCCCTGTCCCTGGTGGCGGTGGACACCGCCCCCGGTGAGGGCGTCGACCCGGGCGGGACCGGGGGCGCCGGAGCGGACCGGGGCCACGCGCCCGCGGGCGGGGAGGGCGCCGCGACGACGTGCCGCGCGCTCGCCTACACCGACCTGGTCGGGACGCCCCGGGTCGGGGACACCGTGCTGCTCAACACCGGCGCCCTGGACATGGGGCTCGGGACGGGAGGGTACGCGCTGGTCGTGGCGGTCCCGGACCGGCTGCCCGCCGACCGGGAGAGGCCCGGACACCTGGTCAAGGCCCGCTACACACCGCTGCAGGCCACCGTGCTGGGCGCCGACGAGCAGGGGTCCCCCCACCACGGGGTCCTGCGGTCGGCCGACGGCGTGGACGGCATGCCCGTGGTGGTGGCCGACCTGCACTCGGCACTGCCCGCGGTCGTGGCGGGGGTGCGCGCGGAGCGCCCGGACGCGCGGATCGTCAACGTCATGCTGGACGGCGGGGCCCTGCCCGCCGCGTTCTCCCAGCTGGTGGGCGTCCTCCGCGAGGAGGGCCTGATCGCGGGGTGCGTGACCACCGGGCAGGCCTTCGGAGGCGACCTGGAGGCGGTCACCCCGCACTCGGGGCTGCTGGCCGCCCGGCACGTGATGGGGGCGGACGTCGCGGTGGTGTGCCAGGGGCCGGGCAACCTGGGCACCGGCACTCCCTGGGGATTCTCGGGGGTCTCCGGCGGTGAGGCGGTCAACGCGGCGGCCGTGCTGGGCGGCCGCCCGGTGGCCTCGCTGCGCGTCAGCGAGGCCGACCCGCGCGAGCGGCACCGGGGGGTGTCGCACCACAGCCTGACCGCGTACGGGCGGGTGGCGCTGGCCCGCGCGGACGTGGTGGTGCCGGTGCTGCCGGGGGCCTTCGGTGAGCGCGTGCGCGCCCAGGCGCGGACGCTGGGTCCACGGCACACCCTGGTCGAGGTCGGCGTCGGCGGCCTGGAGGAGGCGATCCTGGCCCTGCCGGTGAAGGTCTCGACGATGGGCCGCGGGCTGGACGAGGACCGCGCGGCGTTCCTGAGCGCCGCGGCGGCGGGCCGCCACGCGGCGGCTCTGTTGTAGGCGCCCCGCCCGCCCCCGTGCGGGGGCCGGGCGCCCTCGGACGCGTGTCCGGGGTCCCGGGTCGCAGGGCCCTCCCGCGGTCCGGCCAGGACCCGTACAGGGGCTCCCGCTCCCGGCGGTCCGGCCCCGCGCCGGCCCGCGGCCGTCCACAGCGCCTTCCGCCGGGGCTGTCCACAGCCCCTTCCGCCGCGCCCGTCCACGGGGTTTGCTTGATACGGGGGGTCCCGCGGACCCGCCGGCTCAGTGCTGCCCCGGCCCCCTGACGGGGCCCGTCCTCCGCGGAGGGCGGGGCCTCAGGCGTTCTGGAGCGCGTCCGGGCTCGGCGACTGGCCGGGCACCGGGGCCCTCCGGGTGGAGGCGAGCATGTGCTCGGAGGGCGCGTCGAAGTAGGCTCCCGGGCGGAACATCGCCAGCGAGGTCGGCTCCGCCCGCACACCCTCGTCGACCCTCAGCGACTCGGGCACGAACACCGTGCCGTCCCCGCAGGTGATCCCCCACCTGCGCCCCTCCCCCGCCGCGACGACCCGGCCGGGTTCACCGCCCCGCGCCCGCTCGTCCAGCGCTCCCCCGCACAGGGTGATCCTGGCCCCGCCGAACATCGCGAACGCCCCCGGGTAGGGGTCGGCGAGCGCGCGCACCATGCGGTCCACGTCGCTCCCGGCGGCGGTGAAGTCGAGGTGTCCGTCGCTCGGCCGCCGGTGGGGCCACACCGACGCGTGGCCGGCCTGGGGGCGCCGCGGGGCGGTGCCCTCCAGCAGGTCGTCCAGGTGCCGCACCAGCAGCTCCGACTGGAGGTGGCCGATGCGTTCGTAGAGGCCGGTGGCGGTGACGTCGTCGGGGAGGTCGAACCAGTGCTGGTCGACGATGTCGCCGGTGACGGGCTCGCGGTCGAGGTGGAAGAGCGTGACGGCGCTGGAGCGCATGTTGCGCAGGATGGTCCACGGGATGGGCGCGCGTCCGCGCCCGACCGGGAGCGGCGACGGGTGGAGGCCGACCGCGCCCAGCGGCAGGGAGGTCAGGACCTGTTCGTGGACCAGTTGCGACCACCCGGCCACGACCATCAGGTCGACCTGGTGCGCGCTGAGGGCCTCCCGCACCTCGTCGGAGTTGACGTCCGCGGCCCGCACGTGCGGCAGGTCGTGGCGGCGGGTGACGGCCTCGTAGTCGAGGTAGCCGGAGCGGTGGGCCAGTTCGGCCGGGTAGGACACCACCAGGCTCGGTGGGCGCCCCTGGGCGCAGAGTTCCTCCAGGGCCGGAACCCCGAGACGCAGTCCTGACACGTAGCAGTAGCGCCGCCTGTCTGACATTGCTCCCCCTTGCCCGTCCACGGTTGCTCCGACTCTACGCACCGGTCCCGGGCCGAGCCGGGACCGTGTCCACCAGGCGTGTCCTGTCCGGGCGTCCACGGCCCGTCCGTGGCCGCGCCCGGTACCGCGCACCGTGGTGTGTCCGGGCCCCCGCGCTCCCGTGCGGCGGGAACGGCCGCGTCCCGGGTGCGACCGTCCGGTCCCGGACACGCGACCGCCCCCGCGGTGTGGCCCGCGGGGGCGGTCGTACGCGTACGCGCGAAGGGGTTACTCGCCGCCCTCGGCGGGGTCGGCCTCCTCCTCGGCGCCCTCCTCGGCGCCCTGTCCGCCTTCCGCGCCCTCTTCGGCGGGGGGCGGGTTCTTGTAGGCCCCGAGCACGTCGACGACGAAGACGAGGGGGCCGGCGGGAGCGCCCATGGTCTCCTCCTCGGTCTCCCCGTAGGCGAGGTCGGCGGGCACGGACAGCAGCAGCCGGCTGCCGACCGGCTGGCCGACGATGCCCTCGTCCCAGCCCGCGATGACGGCTCCCGCGCCGATGGTGGTGTCGAACGGGTCGCCGCCGCGGCTCCACGTGGAGTCGAAGGACGGGTGCTCGCCGTTCTCGTCGGGCTCCCAGCGCACGCCGGTGTACTGGACGACGACCTGTTCGCCCTCCTCCACCTCGTCGCCGGTGCCCTCGATGAGCGGAACGACCTCCAGGTCCTCGGGGGCGTCGCCCTCCGGGACCTCGATGGTCGGCTCGCTGTGGCCCTCCTGGGTCACCACGGGCAGTCCGTCGCCGCCGTCGGTGGTCTGCTCCCCGGGCACGACCGAGCCCTTGTTGAAGCTGTTGACCAGGTCGATGACCAGGACGCTGGCACCGGCCGGGGCGGTCTGCCCGGAGGCCTCGGCCTGGGCCTGCTCGTCCTCGGTGAGGGGCGGCATCACGTAGACGGCCCGGCTGCCGACGGGCTGGTTGACCAGCACCTCGCTGATCTGCTCCGGCATCTGCTCCATACGGATCAGGTCCGGGGCGCCGGTCTCGTAGCTGGACATGCCCTCGGCCAGCTCGCCTTCGCCGGGGCCGGTCCACTGGTACTGGACGACGTTGGCGACGACCAGGTCGTCCGCGCGTACCAGCTCGTCCTCACCCGACCCCTCGCTGACGATGCCCGAGATCTCCTCGTCCGGCGGGTCGGAGTCGGGGAAGGTGACCTCCGGTTCCTCACCGACCTCGCCGGTGACGGTGGGCAGCCGCGGGTCGAGCTGATCCCCGTTCATGCGCAGGAAGGCTGGAGTTCGCCATTCCTCTGGGATGCTTCCGCAGCTTGAGACCGCCAGGGTGATGGCGGCCAGCGGCACCGCGAGGGCGGCGGCACGTCGGTGCATGAGTCACAACCTCTGATTTCCGGCTTAGGACAGGGTCACACTACCGAAAAGTAGGGCCGTAACCACCCCCGGGAACGACCCGAACACCAGAACCCCGCCACAGCGGGCTCTCGTCCGCCGGGCGGGGCCCGGATTCACCTGCTTCGAGCATCACATGCCGGCGATGAGCTTCTCCACGCGCTCGTCGACCGACTTGAAGGGGTCCTTGCAGAGCACGGTCCTCTGCGCCTGGTCGTTGAGCTTGAGGTGCACCCAGTCGACCGTGAAGTCGCGGCGCTGCTCCTGGGCGCGGCGGATGAACTCCCCGCGCAGCCGGGCCCGCGTGGTCTGCGGGGGCACCGACTTGGCCTCGAAGATCTTCAGGTCGCCGACCACGCGCTCCATCTGGCCGCGCTTCTGCATCAGGTAGAACAGTCCGCGGTCGCGGTGGATGTCGTGGTAGGTCAGGTCCAGCTGGGCCACGCGGGGCGACGACAGGGACAGGTCGTGCTTGTCCCGGTAGCGTTCGAGGAGCTGGTACTTGGCGACCCAGTCGATCTCCCGGGCGACGGTGTCCAGGTTCTGGGTCTCGACCGCCTCCAGGGTGCGCTGCCACAGGTCGAGGATGCGCTTGCCGGTGGCGTCGGTGCCGTGCCGGTCGACGTAGTTCTGCACCTTCTCCAGGTACTCGCGCTGGATCTCCAGTGCGCTGGCCTCGCGTCCGTTGGCCAGGCGCACCTTGCGCCGGCCGGTCATGTCGTGGCTGACCTCGCGGATCGCCCGGATGGGGTTCTCCAGCGTGTAGTCGCGCATGACGACGCCGGCCTCGATCATCCGCAGGACCAGGTCGGTGGAGCCCAGCTTGAGGAGGGTGGTGGTCTCGCTCATGTTCGAGTCGCCGACGATGACGTGCAGGCGCCGGAAGCGCTCGGCGTCGGCGTGCGGCTCGTCGCGGGTGTTGATGATGGGGCGGGAGCGCGTGGTGGCGGAGGAGACGCCCTCCCAGATGTGCTCGGCGCGCTGGCTGACACAGAACAGGGCGCCCCGGGGGGTCTGGAGGACCTTTCCGGCGCCGCAGATGATCTGGCGGGTGACCAGGAAGGGGATGAGCACGTCGGCCAGTCGGCCGAACTCTCCGTGCCTGCCGACGAGGTAGTTCTCGTGGCACCCGTAGGAGTTGCCGGCCGAGTCGGTGTTGTTCTTGAACAGGTAGATGTCCCCGGCGATGCCCTCCTCGTGCAGGCGCTGCTCGGCGTCGACCTGCAGCCCCTCCAGGATGCGCTCGCCGGCCTTGTCGTGGGCCACCAGGTCCACGAGGCTGTCGCACTCGGGGGTGGCGTACTCGGGGTGGCTGCCGACGTCCAGGTACAGACGGGCACCGTTGCGCAGGAACACGTTGCTGCTGCGCCCCCACGAGACCACCCTGCGGAAGAGGTACCGGGCAACCTCGTCGGGTGACAGCCTGCGCTGTCCCCTGAAGGTGCACGTGACCCCGTACTCGTTCTCCAGCCCGAAGATCCGTCGTTCCACGCGGCCTCACCAACTTCCCGTCACCGGGGCGTGGACGACGGGCCCTCGTCGTCCACACCCGCCCGGCCGGTGCGGCGCCTCGGGCGCGCCGCACCGTCATCGTCCTTCAGGTCACTCGTCGGCCTCGTCCTCGGTGGTGTCGCCGCCTCCGGAGGCGGCGGTGCCCCCGGACTTGCCCTCTTCGATGAGGGTGGTCAGGCGGCGGCCGTGGATGCGGCGGAACTTGCGGTGCTGCCTGGAACGCTCCAGGATGGCGACCTCCAGGTTGGAGGCCTCCAGTTCGCGTTCCTCGCCGTTCTCGCGGGCGAGGGCGCGGGTGGCCGCGTTGAGGGCGGCGCTGAGCGGGGCGTCGGCGGCGAAGCGGTCCTTGAGCTGGGTGGAGACGTGCTCTGAGGATCCGCCCACGGCCACGAACCCCTGTTCGTCGACGATGGAGCCGTCGAAGGTGATCCGGTAGATCTCGTCGTCGGCGGCGGTGTCCCCGACCTCGGCGACGACGATCTCCACCTCCCAGGGCTTGAGGCTCTCGCTGAAGACCGTGCCCAGGGTCTGGGCGTAGATGTTGGCGAGCTGGCGCCCGCTGACGTCGCGGCGGTCGTACTGGTACCCGCGCACGTCCGCGAACCGCACACCCATCAGGCGCAGGTTCTCGAACTCCGGGTAGCGGCCGACCGCGGCGAAGCCGATGCGGTCGTAGAGTTCGCTGATCTTGTGCAGTGTGCGGGACATGTTGTCCGCCACCATGAGGATCCCGCCCTCGTACTGCAGGACGACGGCGCTGCGGCCGCGCGCGATGCCCTTGCGCGCGTAGTCCGCCTTGTCCTTCATCTGCTGTTCGGGGGCGACGTAGAACGGCATCGACACCGCGGATCGTTTCCTTACCTAGTCGGGAGATGTCTGGAGTGGGGACGGTGGCCGGCTCAGCCCAGGTCGGCGGTGGGGCCGTCGGGGTGCTCCGCGCGCCCCTCGACCACCTCCGTCGCCAGACGGGCCACGACCTCGGCGGGCAGACGGCGGTGGCCGTCCCCGGTGATGACGTCGACGAGGGGGAAGATCTTGCGGTGCAGGTCGGGTCCGCCCGTGGCGGAGTCGTCGTCGGCGGCGTCGTAGAGGGACTGGAGGGCCACCTTGACGGCGGCGGTCTCGTCCAGGTCGTCGCGGTACAGCTTCTTGATGGAGCCCTTGGCGAAGACCGATCCGGAGCCGATGGAGTGGTAGCGGTGCTCCTCGTAGCGCCCGCCGACGGCGTCGTAGCTGAACACCCGCCCCACCTCGGTGTTCTCGTCGAATCCGACGAGGATCGGGACGACGACGAACCCCTGCATGGCCATGCCGAGGTTGCCGCGGACCATCTGGGCGAGCTTGTTCGCCTTACCCTCGAGGGAGAGCGACCGGCCCTCCATCTTCTCGTAGTGCTCCAGTTCGACCTGGTAGAGGCGGGCGAGTTCGATGCCGATCCCGGCGGAGCCGGCGATGGCCACCGCGGAGTACTCGTCGGTCCGGAAGACCTTCTCCATGTCGCGGTTGGCGATGACGTTGCCCTGGGTGGCGCGGCGGTCGCCCGCCAGGAGGACGCCCCCGGGGAAGGTCAGGGCGACGATGGTCGTCGCGTCGGGAGTGAGGTGTTCCGTCCCGCCTCCCGCCGGGAGCTTGTGCCCGGGCAGCATCTCGGGCCTGACCGAACTGAGAAACTCGGTGAAGGACGAGGTTCCCGCACTCATGAAAGCGGCCGGCAACCGTCCGCCCTCGAACCCTTCGAACACGCGACTCCCTCCACTCGCGCCCCACCCCGGCGTGGGGGCGGGTGGGGCGCCTGTTGTCCTTGTTTTCGGCGGCCGGGTGGTGTTCCGGCCGATGAGACTGACCCTAGTCGTGAGCGGGGCGGGGCCGGAGGCACCTGGGTGCGCTGTCAGCGAACCGCCGCGGGACGGCTACTGGCCGCCCTTCTGGACGAACTGCCTGACGAAGTCCTCGGCGTTGCTCTCCAGCACGTCGTCGATCTCGTCGAGGATGTCGTCGACGTCCTCGTCGAGCTGGTCCTTGCGTTCCTGGACGTCCGCCGCCGCCTCGGTCTCCTCGACCTCCTCGTCGCGGCGAGAGGCGTGCTTCTGACCGCCCGTGTCCTTCGTCGCCATGGCGTCTTCCCTCCCGTTCGGGCTCCCGTTCGGGGCTCTCGCCCTTATCTTGGCCCAACACCGCGCGGCTCAACCCCCTTCCCGGGGCCCGATACCCGCTAGTTACCTCGGATCGTCCGATGTGCGCGCGGGGAGGCCCGTGCGGGCGCCGGTTTCGCTCCGGGCGTGTCTTCGGAACCGGCTCCGGGACGGCCGGCCGCACCCCCTCGCGTCGGCGCGGCCCCGAGAGCCCCGCACATGCGTTCGGAAGAAGAACAGTCGTTCACATTCCAAACAAAGTTACCCGCGAGTCACCGCGCTGACCTTTGTCGTTACACCTGAGTGGCCGCATCGTCACAGATGGCACCCGGTTCCAGTGGCCGCATCCGGCCACTCGCTTCCTCTTGCGCCGCACGAGGATCCATGATCCAGAAATGATCACAGTAGGAAACTACAAGGTCAGGCATGTCGTCACAATCCGTCATGCTCCGCAATTCATCGGGTCACCACATGAACCCCTCATCGCTTGAGTGAATTACGAGGTTCCTGGTCTTTCGCTGACCAAGATGTGCACTTAACGTGGATGAACGTTTACCGAGTGTCTTGGCTACAGGTCACTCGGCGAGCAGGCTCGGGGTCCTGCCTCATCTCGGACTCCGGCCACGGGGTCCGACGTCCTCGCCGGCGGGCGTCGGGCCCCGAACCCCCGTCAATTCCCCAAGGAGAGTAGGGATCTATGCGACCCTCCCCCGTGATCTCCGCGTTCGGCACCGGCGTACTCGCGTTCGGCCTGGCGTTCTCCGTGGCGCCCGGCGCGAGCGCCGCGGCCGTCCCGGCCGAGCCCGCGCCCGACGGCGAGGCCACGACGATGCTGGAAGCGCTCGAGAGGGACCTCGGCCTCACCCCGCTCGGGGCCGAAGAGCTTCTCGACGCACAGGAGACCGCCTTCGAGATCGACGCCGAGGCCGTCCAGGCCGCGGGAGACGCCTACGGCGGCTCCCTGTTCGACGCCGAGTCCCGGACGCTCACCATCCTGGTGACCGACACCGGGGCCGTCGACGCGGTCGAGGCCACCGGAGCCGAGACCGCCCTGGTCTCGTACGGCACCGAGGGCCTGGCCGAGGTCGTCGACGACCTCAACGCGGCCGGTGCGCCCGAGGGCGTGCTCGGCTGG
>Ga0233363_1001192_pt1 | contig 10217 bp, 6 predicted proteins | sample ElkDunMinimDraft_18_FD_191534 | JGI IMG/M metagenome (GOLD analysis project Ga0233363, IMG submission 191534) | Fecal eukaryotic communites from dung pellets of Tule Elk in California, USA - Elk Dung C16 | ecosystem: Host-associated > Mammals > Digestive system > Large intestine > Fecal | place...
GGCCTGGCCCGTCAGCGCGCTCTCCGGTGACATGTCCACGGTGCGCAGCACCTCGCCGTCCGTCGACACGAGCGTGACCGCGTCGCCGTGGCCGACGGCGACCGTCCGCGCGTCCACCAGCGCGCTCTCTCCCAGAGTGAGAGGACCGTCGTCCGTCGCCACGTCCGCGGTGACGTGCCAGTGCTCCGTGTCGTCCAGGAGCGCCTGCGAGTGGACGTGCAGCGTGCCGTCCACCAGGCCGACGAGCAGCACGTCGTCGCCCGACGGCGTCAGCCACCGCGCCGGCGTGGGGACCTCACGCTCGACCACCACCGTGCCGTCGGTGGCGTCGAGCACGAGCAGGCGCGTCGACGTCGCGGGGACCGACGCCCACTCCCCGTCGACGACGTCGTACCCGCCGTTCGTCACGAGGCACGCGACCCGCCCGGGGAGATCCGGCACGGCGGCGCACGCCGGCGGCTCGACGTCCGCGTCGTCCGTCCGGTCCGCCGACGGCTCCACGACGTCGAGCGCCCACAGCCGATCACCCGTCGCGACGTCCCGACCCTCGAGCACGAGCGGGCGGTCCGGCGTCCGGTGCGTCGCCACCAGCACCGATCCCACGAGTGCGGAGCCGCCCAGGAGGGTCCCCTCGTCGAGCTGCCACGCGACCTCCGGCGGGCCGTCGAGCGGCGCCAGGACGGACGGGACGGCCGCGAGCTCCGCCAGCGCGGCACGCTCGCGGCGGTCGACGACCGTCTGGCCGACGACGAGCGCGAGGACTGCGGCGATCGGGACGGCGAGCCACCACCAGCGGCGGCGCGCGGCGGACGAGCCGCCGGCGGTCGGGGCTCCCGGGACGGCCGAGTCCGGGACGGACGCGTCCGTGGCAGCCTGCTGCAGCTCCACGTCGACCCTGCGTGCGCGCGCCATGACGGCACGCTAGCCGGGGGACGCCGGTCACGCTCACGGCTCGACCGCCCGGACCGGCGCTCAGCCCAGGACGGTGACGACCGGTCCTGCGTCACCCGTGGACCCGTCGAGGTGGTACGTGGCGAGGACGCCGTGGGTGGGGCGCAGGGCGGTGACCTCGTCCGGCAGCGTCTCCCGCCAGGCGACGCCGCCACTGGCGGCGTCGAGCGCCACGAGCACCTGCGGTGCGCTGCCGCCCGGGGCCGGTGCCATGGCGAGGACGTGACGGCCGTCCGTCGCCACCGCGGCCTCGGGCAGCAGGCCGCCCGCGCGCCACCGCTCGGCTCCGGTGGCGGCGTCCAGGGCGAACAGCTCGGTGGCGTAGCCGGCGATCACGCGGCCGTCGAGGAGCACCGCGTCCTGCTGGTTGACCGGCTGCTCGGAGCTCCACAGCGGATCGCCGTCGAGGTCCCACGCGTGCAGGCCATCGCTGTCGGACGTGAGCAGCAGGCCGGGAGCGCTGCCGTCGTCGACCCCGAGGGTGACCCAGCGCCCCGGCAGGGACCTCACTCCGTCGGGCCGCACCACGACCGTGTCGCCGTGCACTGCGAGGTCGAGGACGAGGACGGCGTCGCCGACCGTCCCGCGCACGTGGGAGTCCGGGGCCATCTGGTGGCCCTGCACCGTCGCGCCCGACGCGTCGAGCAGCATCAACGCGTCGGCTGTCACGACCGCGACGCCGTCGGTCGTCGCGTGCACCTCGGCGTACGACCCGTAGGCCGTCGTCGTCGTCGTGGGGAACGTCGCCTCCCACTCGACCGCACCCTCCACGGTGATCGCGCGCACGTGGACGGCCGAGGCGTCCGCGCCGGCCAGCACGACGAGGTCGTCGAGCACGGCCACCGACGTCGAGGAGAGCGGCTCACCCACCGCCGCCGAGAGGTCGCTCACGACCGACCCGTCGTGAGCGTCGAGCACGAGCAGGCGCGTCGTCGTCGGGGCGACCTGGGTGAGCGTGCCCCGCCCCACCACGGACACGCCGTCGTCGGCCAGGCACACCAGCAGGTCACCGTCGCTGCCGTACTCGACGCACCACCCGCCGCCGCGGACGACCTCGCCGCCCGGCAGCGGGTCGAGCACGTCACGGGGCGCGATCAGCTCGACCTCCCACGCGACGGTGCCGTCGGCGGGGTCGAAGGCACGGACCGAGGCCGCACCGTCGTCGCCCTGGCTGGACGTGACCAGCAGCCCGTCGGGCGTCCGGGCGGTCGCCCGCAGGAACTCGTCGTCCGCACCGGAGCGCAGCACGCGCACCGGACCGTCCAGGGCGTCCACGACGCCCGGCAGCCCCGCGACCGCCTCGATCCTCGCGCGCTCCCGGGACGCCACCACCGCCTGCCCGACGACACCGACCGCCAGGAGCACGGCGACCAGCGCGGCACCCAGGACGAGCACGCGCCGGCGGGTGCGGTGCGACGCCCCGGTGGGGTCGTCGCCGTGGTCCGCGGCTCCGCCCGGCAACCTCCCGCCCCCCGGCGGCCCGCCGGTGGTGCCGTCGTCGTCCTCGACGAGCTCGACGTCCGTCCTCGCGTCGCCGCGTGCCACGGGTGCAGGCTATCCGTGCGGGGGTTGCGCGGCGCGGGTTCCGCTCAGCCGAGGACGGTGAGGCCCCAGGCGTCTTCCTCGCCGACGGAGATGCTCACGAGCAGGCCGGACGCCGCGTGCAGGAACCTGGGCCCCGGTGGGAGCTCCGTGCGCCACGCGATGGTGCCGTCGGCCGCGTCCAGCGCCACGAGCTCCGCGTGCGGGGCATCGGCGGGTGCGGCGGGACGGACCAGGAGGTGCCGTCCGTCCGTCAGGACCTGGTCCTCCACGACCAGGCCACCCCGGCGCCACAGCTCGCCGCCCGTGCGCGCGTCGAGGGTCATCAGCGCGGCGCCGACCGTGAGGTGGACGCGCCCCGCGAGCACGTCGAGCGACTCGATCGACGACGGCCGGTCCGCCGTCCACCGGAGCTCGCCGTCGGGGTCCCAGCCGTAGAGGTTCTCGTGGTCCACGGTCAGCAGCAGGCCGTGGGCGCTGCCGTCGTCGACGTGCGGGCGCAGCCACCGCCCGGGGACCTCTCCGACGTGGTCGTCCCACAGGACCTTGGTGGTCTCACCCTCGCCGACCCGCCCCGAGAAGAGATCCACCGGCGCCCGGTCCCCGGCGGTGGACACGAGCACCGTCGCACCGGACGTGCCCTCGAGGAACTCATCCGAGCCGAGCGGGACGGCGCGCACCGTCGCGCCCGTGCCGTCCAGCACGCGCAGCTCGTCGGGCGTCGCCACGAGGAGGTGCTGCCCGAGGGGGACCACCTCCGCCCGCCGCAGGTCGACCCGGGCCGGCGACGTGGGTTCGACCGGGACCGTGTGCCGCCACGCGACGGCGCCGGCCCGGTCGACGGCCACGACCTGGGTGACGTCGTCCACCACGCTGCTGACCACGGCGAGGTCGTCCAGGACGAGGAACGCCGGTACTGCCCCCGTGCCGGCGACGGCGTCCGACAGGTCGGCGACGACGGTCCCGTCCTGCGGGTCCAGCAGCAGGAGCCGCGTCACGGTGGGCGCGAGGTACCGGAAGCCGTCGCCGTCGGGGACGGAGCCGTCGTCGCCGGCGAAGCAGGCGACCAGGGTGCCGTCCGCGCCGTGCGCCTGGCAGAAGCCGCCCTGCGGGGGCGCGTCCGGCTGGGGTGCGGTTGCCGGTGCCGCCAGCAGCTCCCGCTCCCAGACGACCTCGCCCGTCGCCGGGTCCAGCGCGTGCGCGATGGACGAGCCGTCGTCCCCGGCGTGCGCGCCGACGAGCAGCCCGCCGGCCGTGCGCACCGTCGTCCCCAGCAGGAGGTTGTCGGTGTCGTCCGTCCACAGGACCTCGGGCGGGGCGTCGAGCGGCGCGAGCACCCGCGGCAGCGTCGCCAGCACCGCGAGCCGGGCACGCTCCCTCGCCGCCTCGCGGACCTCCCCGACCACGGCGACCGCCACGAGGCCGACGACGAGCGCCGCCGCGATGGTCAGCACCCGGCGGCGGGTCCGGGGGGACGGGTGGGCGTGACCGGGGGACCCGGGCCCGTCGGACGTGGAGCGGGCGTTCTCGTCAGGTGGCGGCGCGGAGCCGTCGAGCCCGTCGTCCTCGACGAGCTCGACATGCGTCCTCCCGCTGCGACGTGCCACGGCCGCACGCTAGCGCGGCCGCGGGGTGGCGCGGGCGGGATCGGCGGTCCTGGTCTGTGCCTTCGTGGGGACCGCCGTGACCGCGGCCGGCGCCGCCGCGAGTCCCGTGGACGTGCGTCACCCCCCGGCCGGGGGGGAGGGCCAGGGGGTGACGGTCCTTTGGGGTGTCGACGACACCCGTGCACGGGGCGCGGGGTGCGCCCCTCAGGTCAGCCGTTCATCCGGTGACGACGCCGGGCGAGCACGAGCGCTCCACCGCCGGCGATCGCGGCGATCGCGGCCAGCAGGCCGGCGGAGGCCTGCGTACCCGTCGCAGCGAGCGTGTCGTCGTCGACCGCGGAGAGCACCTCGGCGCGCTCCGTCGGCGTCGGAGCCGGCGTGGTCGGCGCGGGGGTCACCGCGGAGGTCGCCGTGGGGGTGGGCTCGGGCGTCTCCGCCGGAGCCGGCAGCACCTCGCTCGTCTCCGACGGGGACGGCTCGGGCGTCGGGCTCGGCGCCACGGTGGGCTCGTCGTCCACGTCGCTGGTCGGCGACGGGCTGGGTGCCGGCGCCGGCGGCGGGGGCGGCGGGGGAGTCGGCGACGCCGACGGCGTGGGGACGACGGCCGGGGCGCAGAGCGCGTCCAGGTCGACGAGGTCCTCCACCTCGAAGTGGGCGTAGAAGGCCAGGGTGTTCGGCACGGGGAACCCGCCCTGGTTGTGCGGCGGCGTGATGACCGTCGGCACCAGCGACGCCACGTCGAGCCCGCGACCCGCCTCGCCGTCGCCCACGAGGTCCACCTGCAGGCCGTAGACGTCCGACTCCGCGCAGACCGCCGCGGCGTCGGTGGCGTCGAGCTCCAGCGGGATGACCTGCGGGTTGCGCGGCTGGGCCGTCGACGCCTCGATGCGGGCGTTCGCGTCCGCCGTCGGCCACGCCCACACGTCGTGCAGCGCGACACGGTGCTGCCGCCCGCTGTTCCAGTACCCGGCGGGCTTGCGCACGTCGAGCTTCTTGTAGAGGAAGTACCCCGTGGCCTGGTCGCACGTGTAGGCGTCCCAGGGAATGACCTGGTCGGCGCGCTTGCCGCCGCACAGGTCGCCGGGGGCGGCAGTGGGCTGGGGCGCGGGCTTGGGCTTGCCGGGCTTGGGCTTGTCGTAGCCGGTCGAGTACCCGGGCTTGCCGGACCCGTGGTGCCCGCCACCGGTGGCGGACGCGGCGGTGGAGGGCAGCGCCACGAGGGCTGCGACGGACAGGATGACGAGGGGGAGACGGCGGTTCACGGAGGGACTCCTCGGCCGCGGACGCTTGGACGGGTGCCCGGCGACGACGGCCACGCCATCGGGCGTAACGGACAATAGAGGCAAACACCCGTCCGGTGGTGAACTTCTGTCCAAGTTGGGGGCGAATCATCCTTTTGGACGCCCTGGGGTCGGGTCGCGAGGGCCCAGGACGCGTCAGGCGGGGTGGGCCAGCGACGCGATCGCGCGTGCCAGCAGGTCGACCGAGGCCTCCGCGCGCTCGTCGTCGTGGTCGGCGACCCACGTCTGGATCACGCCGTCGCCGGCCGACAGGACCAGTGCCGCGACGTGCTCCACGGGGGCGCTCCACGCGACGCCACCGCGCTGCGACCAGGCGCCCAGGTGGCGCTCGATCTCCGCCAGGTACTGCTGGCGCTCCCAGGCCACGGCGTCGGACCCCGCGTCGTCACGCGCCGCCCGGATGAGCTCGAACATCGCGGCCTGGTGCGACGGGTCGGCGCGCACGATGTCGAGCTGTGCGAGCAGGGCCCGGCGCAGCGCCGTCTCGAGGTCGTCGGTGTCGACCGCGGGGGCCCAGGCGGCGGCGGCTCCCGACAGCTCGCGGTCGACGAGCGCCCGCACGAGCGCGGCCTTCGAGCCGAACGCATAGTGGAAGATCCCGTGCGGCAGGCCGGCGCGGGTCGTGACGGCCCGCGTCGTCAGACCGGCCAGCCCGTGCTCGCGCAGCACGGCGAGCGCGGCGTCGAGCAGCTGCGCGCGACGCTCGTCGACCGGGCGGTGCCCGCCCGCGGCGGGGAGGTTCACCCATCCATCGTACGGGTGGACTTGGCCAAGCGACTTGGACAAGCGGCCAGTTCGCCCTACGGTGGAGTCACACGCATCGTGACGCTGGGCAGGAGGGCACCGTGATCACCATCACCCCCGCCGGGCCCGACGACCTCGCCGCCGCGGCCGCGGTGCTGGCCGACGCGTTCGTCGACGACCCGGTCACCGGTGCGGTGCTGCGCCGTACGGGTGCCGACCGGCTGGGGTGCGCCCGGCACCTGTTCGTCGCGCTGCTGCGCCCCGCGATCGCCGACGGCACCGTCGACGTCGCCCGCCGAGCGGGTGACGACCAGGTGCTCGGCGTCGCGATCTGGGAGGCGCCCGGCGCTGTGACCACCATCGTGCGGCTCGCCGCCCAGCTGCCCTCGTTCTGGCGTGCGTGCGGCGCCGCCGGCCTGCGGCGCGCGCTCGTCACCAAGCGCGCCGTGGAGCGGTACCGGCCCCGGCAGCCCCACTGGTACCTCCAGGAGATCGGCGTCGCCGCCGCCGCACGCGGCGAGGGCATCGGCGGCGCGCTCCTCGACGCCCGGCTCGCGGACGTCGACCGGCAGGACGCCGGGGCGTACCTCGAGTCGTCGACCGAGCGCAACCGCCGCCTGTACCGCCGCCACGGCTTCCTGGAGGGTGCACCCGTGCGCGGCGTCCCGGCGGTGCCCGTGACGATGTGGCGTCCGCCGCTGTCGCAGCGGGCCACGCGCCCGCCCGTCACGACCCGTGGCCCGTCCGCCTGAACCGGGGGCGCCGAACGCGCCGGACGTCGACCGCTCAGGCCTGCGGCCGAGCCGGCGCGTGCCGCTCCAGGAACTCGTAGACCTCCGTCTGGTCCACGCCCGGGAACACCCCGACGGGGAGCGCCGCCAGCAGGCTCGCGTGCGGTCGGGCGCTGGGGAACGCCTGGTCCTCCCACCGGCTCGCCAGCGTCGGCGGGGCCTCCCGGCAGCACGACGCCTCGGGGCAGCGCGACGCCGACCGCTCGGTCGTCTCCCGCCCCCGGAACCACCGCACGTGCGCGAACGGGGTCCCCACGCTCACCGAGAACGCCCCCTGCGACGAGCCCTGCACGCGCGACGTGCACCAGAAGGTGCCGGACGACGTGTCGGTGTACTGGTAGTACGGGCTGAACCGGTCGTCCAGCGTGAACACGACACGCGCCGTCCACTGCCGGCAGACCGGCTGCCCCTCGATCGCGCCGAGCGGGTCGGACGGGAACACGACGCCGTCGTTCTCGTACGCCTTGTGCAGGGTGCCCCCCTCGTGCACCTTCATGAAGTGCACGGGGACCTGCAGGTGCCGCGTCGCGAGGTTCGTGAAGCGGTGCGCCGCGGTCTCGTACGGCACGGCGTAGGTGTCGCGCAGGTCCTCCACGGACAGCCGGCGCTCCGCCTTGGCCTCGGTGAGGAACTCCACCGCAGACGCCTCGGGGATCATCAGCGCGGCGGCCAGGTAGTTGGCCTCCACGCGCTGACGCAGGAAGTCCGCGTAGTCCGCCGGCTCGGTGTGCCCCAGGACGTGCGACGCGACGGCCTGCAGCAGCGGTGAGCGCGAGTCGGTGTGGGCGGAGCCGGCCTGGGGCAGGTAGATGCGCCCGTGCGCCAGGTCGGTCACCGTGCGCGTCGAGTGCGGCAGGTCTGCCACGTAGTGCAGCGTGAAGCCCAGGTGCGCGGCGATCTCGGCGGTCGCGCGCTGCGACAGCGGGCCGCCGTGGTGCCCGACCGCGTCGAGCAGGGCCCGGGCGTGCTCCTCGAGCTCGGGGAAGTAGTTGTCCTGCGCCCGCATGCGTGCCCGCAGGTCGGCGTTGGCGCGCCGCGCCTCCTCCGGGGTGGCGGCGTTCTCGGTGAGCAGGCGCTGCACCTGGTCCTGGAGCGCGACCAGCGCCTCGAGGGCGTCGGACGGCAGCGACTTGCCGACCTTCACCTGCGGCACGCCGAGGCTCGCGAACAAGGGGCCGCGCTGCGCACGCTCCAGCTCGACCTCGAGCGCGGCGCGGCGTGTCGGGGGCTCGCTGCTGAGCAGGTCGCCCAGCGGCACACCGAGCGCGTCGGCCACCTGGGACAGCAGCGACAGCTTCGGCTCGCGGTGCCCGTTCTCGAGCATCGACACCTGGGACGGCGCGCGGCCGATCGCGCGGCCGAGGTCGTCGAGCGTCATGCCCCGCGCCGTGCGCAGGTGCCGCACCCGCCGGCCGAGGACCAGGGTGTCGACGACCGCTCCCGCACCCGTGGGCGTCGCGTCGGCCGCGGGTGCGGCGCGCGGACGGGACGGCCGTGGGAGGGCACGCTGCCCCCCCACCCTGTCGTGAGAGTGCAATCCAGTCGCGGGCTGCCGGACGCCGGCCCCTGCACTGCCCGGGGCGCGTCGGGGGCCCGAGGGTGCGGGCGTCGTCGTCACGTCCCCAGCGTCACACCGTGGGAACGATCCCGTCCAGGAGAAGTAGTCCGATCCTTCAAGGCCCACATCGCTGACGTGCACCGATGTCGGGTCTTCCCGACCATGCATCCAGCCACGGCGAGAAGAACCTGCAGAGTTCACGATCTGCGCTCGCGGACCCGTGACGACCCGCAGCTGTTGCGCGCTGCGGAAGACCGGCCGTTCTTCCCCGTTCCAGGGCGGCGCAGCGGGCGACGGGAGGGGGCACGTTGGTCGTGGGAAGCCGACCGGCCCCCGTGACGGAACCCCGCCGGGGCGCCGCACCGACGCGAGAGGCACGACCATGACCGCTCCCACCACCCAGCTGGACGACCTGCAGGCCACCACCGCCGCCGTCGCGGGTGCGGTCGACACCCGGCCCGGCGCCCAGACGTGCACCGCCGAGCAGCTCGAGCACGAGTGGCGCACCGACCGGCGCTGGGCCGGCATCGAGCGGCGGCACACCGGCGCTGACGTCGTGCGGCTGCGCGGCTCGGTCCGGGAGGACCCCACCCTGGCCCGGCGCGGAGCGGAACGGCTGTGGGAGCTGCTGCACACCCGGACCCACGTCCCGGCGCTGGGTGCGATGACGGGCAACCAGGCCGTCCAGCAGGTGCGCGCCGGGCTCGAGGCGATCTACCTGTCCGGTTGGCAGGTCGCCGCCGACGCGAACCTGTCCGGTCAGACGTACCCGGACCAGTCGCTCTACCCGGCGAACTCCGTGCCGGCCGTCGTGCGGCGCATCAACAACGCGCTGCTGCGGGCGGACCAGATCGACGTCGCCGAGAACGGTGCGCCGACGCGCGACTGGCTGGCGCCGATCGTCGCCGACGCCGAGGCAGGGTTCGGTGGCCCGCTCAACGCGTACGAGCTGATGCACGCGATGATCGCCGCCGGTGCCGCCGGCGTGCACTGGGAGGACCAGCTCGCCGCCGAGAAGAAGTGCGGGCACCTGGGCGGCAAGGTCCTGGTCCCGACGTCTCAGCACGTGCGCACGCTGTCCGCGGCGCGGCTCGCGGCCGACGTCGCCGGGGCGCCGACGGTCGTCGTGGCGCGCACCGACTCCCTCGGTGCGGACCTGCTGACGTCCGACGTCGACGAGCGCGACCAGGAGTTCCTCACGGGCGAGCGCACCGCCGAGGGGTACTTCCGGGTCCGCCCGGGCCTCGACGCGGTCGTCGCGCGGGCCCAGGCGTACGCGCCGCACGCCGACCTCATCTGGGTCGAGACGTCGACGCCGGACGTGGCGCTGGCCGTCGAGTTCGCCGAGCGGATCCACGAGACGTTCCCCGGCAAGCTCCTCGCCTACAACTGCTCGCCGTCGTTCAACTGGCGCGCGCACCTCGACGACGCGCAGATCGCGCGCTTCCAGCGCGAGCTCGCGGGGCACGGGTACGCGTTCCAGTTCATCACCCTCGCCGGCTTCCACGCCCTCAACGAGTCGATGTTCACGCTCGCCCGGGGCTACGCCGAGCGCGGCATGAGCGCGTACGTCGACCTCCAGACGGCCGAGCTCGCCGCCGAGGCCGACGGCTACACCGCGACCCGCCACCAGCGGGAGGTCGGCACGGGCTACTTCGACCAGGTCGCCACCGCGATCAGCCCCGACAGCGCGACCCTCGCCCTCGCCGGCTCCACCGAGACG
>Ga0233363_1001194_pt1 | contig 10200 bp, 10 predicted proteins | sample ElkDunMinimDraft_18_FD_191534 | JGI IMG/M metagenome (GOLD analysis project Ga0233363, IMG submission 191534) | Fecal eukaryotic communites from dung pellets of Tule Elk in California, USA - Elk Dung C16 | ecosystem: Host-associated > Mammals > Digestive system > Large intestine > Fecal | place...
AATGATCCCTCTATCTTGACGATTGACATAATCTCAATACCGTTTGTACTAAAGGGGTAGCTGTCACGAGGCTTGGTTGTTGCCGCTGTGTTGTTGTTGGTGCTCTCGTGGGTGGTTGGGTTGCGGGTTTCGAGCGGGGAACGCGTGGTGTGCTGCAGTGGCATATACCGTACGCATTCGATTGTGGCTCCGGTGAAGTCGTCGAGGGTATAGCATAGGAGGTCGTCGTATCTATCTTCTGCCACTATCGCACCGGTGACGAGAACTCTCTTGATAGGGTGATTTTTGTAGTACAGTACGATGCCGTCTTGTGTGCAGTGTGAGTGTCGATATTGCGGCGGTATCGAAGTTTAGGGTCAGGTTTTGGCCTACCTTCGGGTTCTTCTGAGGGTTTCAGCCTGTGGATGTCAACTGCTCCCATTGGGACGGATTTCCTGAAGGTCGGCGATACAATGCGGCAGTACTTTGGGTAAACGACGTCTGGTTGTTTTTTAGGTTCGAGTGGTTTTTGGTTCTCCTCCAGTTGCTCTGTTGTGCTGGTGGGTGAAGTCATTGCTGCTGTCAGTCTGGTTAGGTCTATTGCTTGCACGGAGTGAATTTGCTGGGTATTGGTCGGAATCCGAACTCAGCTGGTGCTATATTTGTATCGGTTTTGTCGGTTGTTACGGGTCCTCTGTTGTATTCGTACGGTCTTTCATGGGTCACTTGCGTCGAGCAGTGCGGTTTGATATTGGTGTCGTGGCGGCTTGTTGCATCGCATGTACTGGAGTCGGTGATTTCGGGGCGGTCATGACACGTATGATATAGCCTCAGTCACGGTTTTGGCGTGTTTTGATTGGTTTCAGCGGCGTTGTTGGTGGATTGTTACAGAGGATCAGCTGGCTGTGGGTTTGCGTATATAAGGCCTTGCCGATGCTGGTGTTAGTTGATGGCCTTGGTAGCGGTTGTGGTGGTTTTCGTGGTGGGTCAGTTATGGTGGTACGATTGACGATTCAGTTGCAGCGCTTATCCCGTTGGTGGTCGGTGTGGGAAGCCGTTGATTGTTTGTCCATATATTGTCATTTGCCGAACTCGGTCGGCACTATGCCGATTGTGCATGATTTAAGTGACGGGTTCGTTGTTGTGTTGTTATCCCGTCGTGCCGGGATTCAGGCGTCGGTTTACTGTATATCGAAGTGGGTCCGGGTTAGGTGGATTTGTACAAGGGTGGAGTTGCGCGTCAAGGTGAGACTGGCTTTGTATGGCCGTTTGCGGCTGTGGCACGGTAGTCTCTGATAGGCATATTCTGGTTTGGATGGGCTCGTTCCAGCTTATACTATAGGTCTTGGCGCGGTTCGTGCCGTATTCGCTGTCTGTGTGGTGTAGCTCGCTCGGGTGTGATGTCTTGACGTTGTGGTGTTTTCTTGCATGGACGTATGCGTTATGTCGAGATTGTGTTTTGTGCGAGTATATTGCTTGTAGAGCGTACATCTTTCTGGTGACTGGATTTTGCGTGTTATGCTTAGACTGGTGAGCGAAGGTCCGCTGGTCGTTATGAAAGGGCGATTAGGCACATTGTACTACGACTACTGCTCTATTGGTGTTTCGGTGGTCCTGCAGCGTTTCCAGCCGGTCTCGAGTCCAGACCGTTCGACCTTTTGCTCTTGGATAGTCAAGACCGTTTGACCGCGTAACTTTTGGTATACCTTTTGGTTTTATGCCTTTTGGACCTTTTGGACTGTTTATAGCCCTGTCCTTCCCAAAAGGGCAGTATAAGCGAGGCTGAGTCGGGGCCAAGCTGAAGGACGGCATCATGGTAGCCACGGAACCCCAGCCAATGCACCTCGAAAACACTCTTTTGATGCATTTTTAGTGAAGTTATTGCTTTTTAATAGCTTTATTTGCTTATAAGCGCAGTATAAGCACAGGACAAGCCCTATTTCCGCCTCAAAAAGTCATCACGCGCAAAAGGTACGGTTTGCCTCGAGGCATGTTTGACCGGATGGCCAAGAGGTATCAAACGGTACACCTTTTGAACCGGCCAGTTGGACACGCTGTGGTCCTGCCACTGCGATGTGCCGGTTTTGGTTGCTTTCCCACGGGATATCGTACATAGTTTAATGGGCTTCCGGTTCCGTGAGTCAACCCTCCGTCTTCCAATACGATTGGCTACCTCCGTTTGTGCCGTCTTTATTTAGAGTGATTGAACGACGAGCAGTGTACCTGATGTTTTTGCTGCAGGCGTTGGCGTAGCAGGTCGTCGTTGCAGGAGGCGCTTCGTTTGGTGTACCATCGTCCGGATCCAGCTGTACATCGGGGATGCTACGTTTCTTTCGGGGTCATAGGTCTGCGTGTATAATTGGACATTATCGGCTGCGTCATGTGTGTTCGAGGTGTTTTTGGTGTGGCTATTGTGGTAACGGCTTTACTTGCCTGGTGTTGAACCGCAGTTCCAGATCGTAGGATGCTGGGCCCATCGCGTTTTCTGCAGTTCCGATTGAAGTGATTGTTGGCATTGCCCGATATCCGTGCGAGGATGAAGAGGGCGTGGCTTGTGGCTGTCCTGGTGGGTTGCGGTATTGTTGTTATGGGTGATGCAGGGCTGTCTTTCAGTCGTAATCAATCTGGCTCTGGTGTTGTAGTGCCTCCAGTATGGTGCGGCGATGAGATGACGGGCTGACGTATCTGCATGGGAGTTGTGCCGTACAAGTTCAATCCTTTCGATTTGGTCGGTGCACTTCTACGGTTGCTGAATCCAGTGAGTAGTGCGGGGGTTTGGTGGTTGCTTTGGCGTTGGATGGCATATTGAGGATTGATAATGTTTGCTGCCTGGGTTTACGTTAAGCTAGTGTTGTGTTTGTAGTTCTGCTGTATGTAGCCTGGGAGCTGATAGGAAGGAGCTGTAGAGTGGTCGGTGTAGAAGTATGCGTGTATTTGAGCTTGAGTATCGAGGTTGCTGGTATATCTGGCGTTGGTTTGTGGCGCCGTCGTCTTTCCAGGGTTTGGTGGCGTATGCATTTGCCGCGGTACATGTCTCCGGCGAATTGCTTAACGTTCCGTTGTGTGTTTGGTATATAAGTTAGTTGGCTGCAAGTCATTATCGGTTTCTCTTTGGGGAGATGGCGAGGTTGGCTTGGTCTGAGGTTTACTTCGCGTTGTCTTGCGGTATCTGGCATTTGATGAGCAGGACTGTACGTTTTCTTTATAAGAGAGTCAAATGAGCTGGGCACTTTGGAGGATGGCTGCAGAACGCTACACTGTCTCTTTGATAACTTCATTCAGACACTAGTGGCTTTCGACAAACCTATAAGCTAATTATCGTCTTCACGCTAATTGGGGACCCAATGTCTAAATCATAGTGATCACAATCCCAGTCGCCAATAATTGTTACGCCAACCTTTTTCCCGATCTCATCGTGACCCCAGATTCAGGTCACCAGTAGCCATAGTTTTCTATGTACGTCAGCCCGTGTAATGCTGCTTTTCCCGAGCATAAGTGTATTTTAACCCTTGTATAAATAAGCAGCGAGTGCCTCCTATCGTCTTTAGTTTTTGTTTTGAGTCGACAACATGGTTCATGCATCCTTGGTCGTGATGACAACCCTGCGAAGCTCGTTTGTGGCAAAGGCTCCTTGTTGTAGGACGCGTTAGCTAATATCATGCTCGTCTTTGGTGGACATGAGGCAGTTGTCCTTATCCAATGTGTGCATCGCATTGCTGCGTGTTAGGTAATGGGATGATGGGCGGTAGCACACATCGTTTGTGGTAGGGGTTGTAACAATCACGATTGGCGTTGTAATTTTGGTTAATGTATTGAATTCAGTCAACCCTTATCTATAACGCCGTGCCTGAAATGGTGATCCCATCGGGTGGTTTCAAGTTAATTACCGACGTGGCTTTGGATGAGTGGTGCATTTACGTGGAGATATGATATTATCCTCTCGCTGTCGAGATCAATCGCGTCCCAGTGGCAGCTGTCGATCTTCAAGCCTATGATCTCCAGCCGTTTGACTTTTATGCCGTACTTGATATCTGCATCCGCTTTCCACTCTTTGTATCGTTCTGTAGGAATGCGTATCGCATGTTCCGGATGATTGTGAGTGAGGCAGATCGTAACCACGGCCATGTCATAGCAATCTGCTACAATCTGGAGGTGGAGTTCTTTAGAGAGCCACTTGTCCACTGGGGCTAGTTTACGCCGCGGCGCTTTCAGAGTTTCCCTCATTCGGGCCGGAGTAATGTCCCTGTCATAATTCTTCTTGATGTTGTTGCAATAGCCGTTCGGGTTTTTCTCAAATGCAGCAAGCAGATCTTTGCGTACCCTCGGCCACAAGTTCTGGTCATCGTAGACCTGATGGGCTACAGCTCTGAAACCACAATTTCCATCCCTAGTCATGCTGGTGACTCGTGTATGCTCCTCTGGGAACCGTTCGGTGTGTTTCTCGTCAATAATCGGTACGTCCGCCGTCATCTTCTCCTTTTCTGTATATATATCGTTTGGTGTCTTTGAGCCGGTCTGTGCGGCGTGGGCAGTTTTTTGGTCACCACAGCTACTACTCCCATTCTCGTCCAGCTGGGCTTTCGCCTTTGCCGAGCTACGTGTTACACGTTTTGGGGCGCAAGATGCCATGACACTAGCAGCAGCCGTCCCGATTTTTGAATATGGGTGGTCGGGGTGATGTGGTTTAGGCAGTGTCGTCTCTGGTTTTTGCTCTTGTTGGCCGGTGTTTTTGCCGGCGAGTTTTGGTTGAAGCTGATCTAATAGGCTCTTTGTTGTGCAACAGCTGTTTGACTTTCATTGCGACTTCGCTGCGGCCGCCCTTGTGAGGCAGTTTGTTCGGCTTCTGGAGCTGCGAAGCGGTTCATGGCAGACACTTGGGGCAGGCACGCTTTGGTCTGGATTAGGCGGTGATCATGCCGATCTTCAGACCGGACTCTGCCCTTTAAGCAGCACAATGCTGGCAAAATAGCTCTCTAAAGGCTGTTTTAGGGCAATCTGATTCTGGTATTGTCGCTGTACCGTTTGAGTGCATTTGTTATGCAGTCTGGCGGTTGAAATGCGATGCTTGGCACCGAGACGGCGTTGCATGGCGCTCTCGACACTCAACCAGGTGTCTCGAGATCCAAGAACACCAAACATTTCAACTTCATGCTTCCAAAGAAGATCGAATGGCTTTTAAAGTTTCTTTTTGATTCGGTTTGCGGCCTCCAGATGAGAAATTGCTTCGGTTCTTGGCAAAAGGTGGCTGCCCCGAGTGTCTGGGCTGAAACGCTTCGCCGGGGCTGCGTCTGAATTATCGTGGAGTGGTCAATTTTATGGTTGATATATTGGGTCAGGCGGGGTCCGAGACTCTAAGCCGTGAGAGCGGTAGTGCGGCAGCTCCAGCTTTTTTGTATCGTGTGTCATCTGGGCCATTGTGTGTCAGTCTCTGCGGTGATTGGGCTCGTGATTTCGGCATGCCATTATCCTGCCATGGGACAATGCTTGATGCAGTCTTTCAATATCGTCATGACGCAGTTCTCTCATGTAGCCCTGTGTTTTAGGGCGGTGGATGTATAAGCCAGTCGATGGATGCATGTGGGGTTTGTGGTTGTGATTGCTGCGCTTCTTGGGTACTGTCTATTGGCGATACCCGTTAATATAGCGGATGGAAATGGTATAGGGGTATCCAGTCCGTGCGGTGGGTATTTTACGCTGTGATTCTACTTCGTGAACCTCTAGCTGCAACAGGGCGTTGCCGATACGTTCCAGAGCTGCTCCCTAGCTAGTATTGCCGGGGGTTTTTGTCGGTTTGTCTAGTTGTTAGACTTGCGCAATCGGCGCTGGTGTGGGTCAGGGGAGTAAACCTTTGCAGTTTCGAGTGTTTCGAGTCGGGCTTTCCGCATGATTGGCTACATCTGTTCCCTATTGTGCTCTCCGGGTTGTTGTGGTCTGACTGCATTGCATGGTCATATCTTGATATCAGGTTGTTCTGGCTATGTTGTGATGTTGATGCGAGAGGTATCCGTCGGAATGAGATTTGTATTGGAAGTGGGATGTGGAGGTGGGTGGGGGGGGGTGCGTTACCTGATATCACCTGTGGTGGGGGTTGTTTGAGATGATATCCATTCATCTACGATGGAGAAGGACGTGTCAGCTAATCGAGAGCGATGCAGCATATTAATAACACCTCTGTTGTGAGTAGGGTTAGAGTTGACGAGCCAAGGTGACATTCATTGGGTCAATATCAGCGTCTACGTCGGAAGAAAGAACCCTTAGAGCTGTCGAAACAGTGCGGGTCTAGAGGATGCTCCTAATCTGTGACCGGTGAATCTACTGCCATGTGTCTTTAGGCCATTCCTTAATGTATGCTCCTAGGAATATTATTATGGCTGTAAATATCACTATGGGAGGTGTTGTTGGGGTGGACTATGGGAGATGAGTGTTGGTTGATACGTATGTAACGTCTATGGAAAATACCCGTCGTTGCTGGCTGACGCCAAGTTGTTTTGTTCGACGGGTGCTGCCATCTAAACTGTGTCGAGGTATGCTACAGCTGTACGCCAGTACGTACGGCAGATGGTATTCGTCCTGATCGTGGTGTGCTAAAGTATGATGTAGGTGTTGGTTTTACCGCGGTTGTGCGGTTACTGTTCAGCTTGGCGTTTGGCGTTGTACTACGTTCATAGTTCGTTGCGATGTTGGGCGGCTGTCTCGAGGCTGTTACTAAGCCATGCATGGTTTGGGTTTATCGAATTTCATGGGTGCGTGAGGCACAGCCGGGAGTCCGCATTGGCCTCGGATAGCCGTGTTTGCTATGCAGTGTTGCGCGGTGTTGTGTTCTATATTGGGCAATACCGACGATTTTGTGGACTGATCGGCAATCTCATTGGCCGCTACTAGTGGTCGTTTGCTTGCCAGTCATTCTGGAGGTGCTATTCGACGCTTGGAGTCTGGCAATTGCTGGCGCTGCATATTACCGTTGGCCTGCGATCATGTCCGTTTGGATTGTAATTAGTTGCCTTTGTCTGTATTGTCCGTTCCATGTTGGTTTATATTTGGGTAGCCGTCGCCATAGTTATCTGTATTTTTGGTCGTTGTATTCCCTCCACCGCAACATCTGAGTGGTAGTCGAGCCTTTCCAATGGGTGTCCAGAGAGACGACGCGGCTAGAGATGCTGATCTGTGGACAAACCGCATTACCTACTTGCAGCCCGAGTTTGCGTTTTCCCGGTTCATCGAGTCATATTCGGCCTTTGTCACCGTTTCTTGCGCTATTGCGCAATGCGACTCAGTTTGGCCACTCGAGGAGCGGAATCGTGGTTGCCCGAATGGATCGACGTGTTCAGAACAACTTGAAGATCATGGCAAACTAAGTTTGTTGGAGACTGAGGGTTCCTGGCCTACCGAGGTGAATAGCCCTGTCGAGGGGTGTGGCATTTCGCTTGGGGGAAGAGCAGTGGCTAGGGGACCTCCTTCCGGGCATCGGTTGCTGATGATGTGTATGTCGGTATCAAACCTTGAGTTGTTGTCGATACTTTCGGAATCATACGAGCGGCGAGACGTGGCCCTTACTTCTGGTCATCAATTTTGGCAACAGTTGAGGCTTACGCTGGCCGACGTGGAGGGTGTGTGGGTTAGGCTTACTGCTGCGCATATCCAGGAGCTAGTGGTCGCGACGATTTTGGACCGACGAAGTGATGTTGAAATTGGTCTTGAACCGCGTGGGGAGCATCATGATGTTTCGCCGTGGTTGTATCCTTATACGCCTTCTGTCGATAGGTGGATTGCGTATGTGGACGATTTCGTGTGGAAGAGGGCTTCGTCGTGTCATTCGGATCTGATTGATATGGCCGGCGGTTGCGTTGTGCCTGTTTTGGATGAGGTGGTGGTCAGCCGCCGGAGACCGCTTAGGACTGCCAGCGGTCCGATATTTCAGATGTCGGGGCCGCTGCCGCGCGTGCCTACGAAGCGAAAGCATGGATTGGTTGAAGGTAGTGTCATTGGGGGTCGTGAGAAGCGCGGACGCGTGGTATGTTCGGCCGGTGCTATTGATAATACCAGTTGTGGCGAATATCGAGGGTCCAGAACCCCTGGTGTTGGCATTGCGCGGTGCACTGTTTTTTGCGCGGGTGTGGGAGAACTAGCTCCGGAGTCTAGTGGTTATTCTGTTAGGGGCAAGTGGGATGTGATGGAGTCGAAGCATCCGAACTGTTTGGTATGCGGCAAAGGCAGTGGTCGATGTGGCGGTTGCGGCGGTGGGGAGGTGGGGTGTGTGGAGAGTTCAGCAGCCGGCAGTTCTAGGTTTGGAATGGTTCCCTGTGAGCTGGGGTCTGCAGGAGAGGCGTGAGACCGCTTGCCGCGTTGTATTTCGCTTGCTCCTGCGCGCGATGATGCCTGTGGAGGGCAGGGATGCGTGGAGATTAGGACATCCCTTGCTGTTACTGTTGTTATGGTGGAGGTTGGGCTGTTGGGTGCGATGGAGGTTTTCGGTCGGATTTTGGGTTGGATTGCCGATAATTCCGGTAGCGATGGTAGGCATACATCTGATGGGGGCGTGGTTCGCTTGTTCGTGGACTCGGTGGATGTCGGTTTTATTGCTGCGGAGGATGTGGTCGAGGTGGTTCGTTGTGACGTTGGGTTTGTTATTGCCTTTTTTTTTCATCGCCGTCCTATAATGGATTGTTTGTTCGGTGGCAGTGATTTGTCAAGTACGTTGATTCCGGGATACTGAATGTGTTACCCTGTCCTGACCATGTAGACGTTGGGGTGCCCGACGAACTTTGGTTTGTATAGTGTTGCCGCATCTGCTATACGACTGTCGGTCTGGTGGTTGATCTGGTGCTTGGTGCTGTAGAGCTAAGCTGGGGGCTGGGTTCCTCTTGACGTGTTCTGGTTGTGGATGTTGGGGTTGATTCTGATGTGGTAGTGAAGTATTTGAGAGTCGGTGTTTTAGCCGATACAACGGCATTGTTTTGCAAATGTACGTCTGAATTCCCATGTCGGCCGTTGCCGCCTTGAGGCAGTGGTGTCGTGTCTGGGCTTCCGTGTGCTAAGGTACAGATTTCTAACTTCGGTAGTGTTATTTGTAATCTGTTGCTGCGGGAAGTATGTTATTTCTGAGTGGGCAGGTTCGTTATGCCTTGTGTCCTAGGTAATGTGTCAACGTGTTATTGATTCCTGGCGGGGTCAGTGTGGTGTTGGCTGCTGTTTTGTGCATGAGCGGCTGGTGATGGTTTCGGTGCATTGTATTGGTTGGTGTGTTGGGTTCATAGTGGCTGTCGGGTGGTTGCATTGCTGACGCCGTCTATTTCGCCAGGGGTGGGGTCGGGGATATATGTGTATGTGGATTCCTTTGAGATGCGGAGCTAATCTGGTGTACAACACCAGCCTGTGACAGTCGTCTTTTCCACCGGTGAATTGGTTGGACTTCTTGTCTTTGTGTTTGACGTATGGCGCTTGGATATCTTCCTGTTCCCGTGATGGGGCGAATTCTGCGGCATGTGCACGACGGGCATGAGCAGCTCCAATCTTCATCGGGCGCCGTTCTCGAGTTGCGACGTATTTCCAGAGCTTGGGATCGTTACATTAGACGCACGTTTTATACGACCCTCACACTGGACTTTTCGATTTGCGCTCGGCATCGGGACTCGGCTTTTGACCAGACGGGGGGTAATATACCACGTATAATGGAGACCGTCTTTGATGATGAAGAATTTCGGCTTTCTATCCGGTATGTCCGGTTGAAGGCTACCCACATCATGGGACGGTTTTGCGTCGCCAACGAGGGATTTCGCAACCGGGCTGCAGTACTGCAGTCCATACGAAGGTTGTGCTCGCTTGACGTTTGGCGTGGGCAGCCAGTTTGGCCGTATGAAGGTCAGCGCAATTTCAGGCTCGTTGGTGCCGAGGAGCATATTGCAGAATGGGCAGACTCGGTTGGCGCTGGACGGCCGGATGCTTGCGCCGGTTTGCTTCTGGCGATGTTCGACAATCTTCAGTGCCTCGATGTTGTTTGTTGGCCGGAGGTTTCGCCGACTGACCCAAACCGGCGAATCCGTTTCCCTGACCCGAACTTTGTAGTTCGCGTAATGAGGGGCTGTGCAAATTCGCAGAGACGATATAATCGCCGGGCAGGCTGTCTGGGTATACAGCCAAGAGGCGTGCTACAGCAGCTGAAGGCGGTACGGTTGCGACCGATGGAGGGTTGCGTTCTGCGTCCTATTCATTATATACCGTTTA
>Ga0233363_1001195_pt1 | contig 10196 bp, 8 predicted proteins | sample ElkDunMinimDraft_18_FD_191534 | JGI IMG/M metagenome (GOLD analysis project Ga0233363, IMG submission 191534) | Fecal eukaryotic communites from dung pellets of Tule Elk in California, USA - Elk Dung C16 | ecosystem: Host-associated > Mammals > Digestive system > Large intestine > Fecal | place...
GCCTGGAACAGACCCAACCGCCAGGGCATGCACGACAAGATCGCGGGCACCGTGGTGCTCGACGTCGCCGAGCCGCAGGCGCACCGCCCGCCCCTGTAGCCACGGCCCCGGGGCCTCCCGGCCGGGCCCCGGAGCCAGGCACTCCCACACGCCTACTACATTGTGTAGTGCATATTTTCCGCGCAGGTGAGGGAGCGTTCGGTCGTGGCCGGTAAGAGGACGTGCGGGTGCGGGGTGAGCAGGCGGGGCCTGCTCGGAACGGCGGGAGCGGCGGCGGCCGTCACGGCCGTGAGCGCCTGCGGCGGCGAACCGCCCCGGCCGCAGGACGTCCGCCGCGGTCACGTGGTGGGTCAGACCAGTGACGTCCCCGAGGGGGCGGGCGCGGTCTTCCACAACAGCAAACTGGTGGTGACCCAGCCCGAGAAGGACGACTACCGGGCGTTCAGCGCCTCGTGCACGCACGGGGGCTGCACGGTCCAGGAGGTTGACGACGTCATCCGGTGCCTGTGCCACGGCAGCGAGTTCGACATCTCCACCGGCGAGGTGGTCACCGGCCCGGCGCAGGAACCGCTGGAGGGGTTCACCGTCACCATCGACGGCGGGGACATCATCCTGGACTGACCGGGACCCGGGGGAGCGCCTCCGGCGGGACGGCCCACGCACACGACGGCGCCCGGAGCACATCGCTCCGGGCGCCGTCCGCGTCGGCTCAGGACTCGCCTGGGTCGCCTCCGGGAGGACCGGTGACGCCGTTCGGCTCGCGGCGGCGGAACGCCGAGGTGGGGAACTGCGTGGCGTACGAGGTGTCGTCGTCGCCGGAGACGAACTCGGTGCGGCTGCGCGGCAGGGACCCCGGGTAGTGGGCGACCAGCCACCCGATCAGGTGCTCGCGGATCTCACAGGCGATGTCCCACTGGGCGCCCGTGTCGGCGGCGGTCGCCACCACGCGCACCATCACCTCACCGGTCTCGGTGACGTCCACGACCTGGCACGACCAGCTGCGCCCGTCCCAGTTCCTGCTGGACGTGATCAGGCGCCCGGCCTCCTCGCGCAGCTCCGCGATCGGGACCTCCCAGTCCAGCGGGAGCATGACCTTCGCGGTGATCGCCGTGCCCTGCTTGGTCCAGTTCTCGAAGCTGGTCGTGGTGAAGTTGGCGACCGGCACGACCAGGCGGCGCTCGTCCCAGATCTTGATGGTGACGTTGACCAGGCTGAGCTCCTCGACCCGCCCCCACTCGCCCTCGACCACGACCACGTCGCCGATGCGCAGCGCGTCGCTGAAGGCCAGCTGGAGCCCGGCGAACAGGTTGCTCAGGGTCGACTGGGCGGCGACACCGGCGACGATGCCGATGATGCCGGCGGAGGCCAGGAGTCCGGCGCCGAGCGCCCGCACGGCGTCGAACGTGAAGAGGATCGACGCGATGGCCAGGACCACGATGACCGAGGTGATGACCCGGCGCAGCAGCCGCACCTGGGTCTGGAGGCGCCTGGCCTTGCGGTCGGCGTCGCCGTTGGAGACCGACAGGCGCGCCAGGAACATGTCGGTGACCGCGTGCGCCAGGCTGATGCCCAGCGCGGTCAGCGATCCGATCATGAGGATGCGCATCGCGTGCTCGATGGCCTGGTACGTGCTCCAGGGCACGTCGCCGACGCTGGGCAGCGCCAGGTTGGCGCCGACGACCGCGGCCGCCGCGTAGCCGGAGAAGCCGGTCCGCGCCACCACGTAGTCCGCGATGCGCCAGGCCTTGGCGAGCTTGTGCTTGAGCACCCACCTGACGGCGAACACCAGCAGCAGCGCGAGCGTGACGGACACGCCGATCGCGATCCATTGGGCCACCACGAGGGTCCCCCTTGTCGTTCATGTCCGGAAGTTCGTCTGTACGAGCCCAACCTAGACCATGCAGATGCGCAATCGTGACGTTTGTATGACGCTGGGCAGACCCTCGGGGCCGGACCGTGCACGGAAGCGGCCCTGTCCGGGAACGCCGGGAGCCCCGCGGGCCGGAGTGAACCTCGCCACGGCGGCGGCGGACGGGTCACGAGTGGCCGTCTGTCCCCCCGACCTACCAGAATGGGGTCATGGCTGTGACTCCTCACCTGCGTCCCGCACCCGGATCCATTCCGACCTCGCCGGGCGTGTACCGGTTCAGGGACGCGTCGGGGCAGGTCATCTACGTCGGCAAGGCCAAGAACCTCCGTTCCCGGCTCTCCTCCTACTTCCGGGACTTCGCCGGGCTGCACCCGCGCACCCAGCAGATGGTCTCCACCGCCGCCGACGTCGACTGGACGATCGTCGGCACCGAGGTCGAGGCGCTCCAGCTCGAGTACTCCTGGATCAAGCAGTACAACCCCCGGTTCAACGTCAAGTACCGCGACGACAAGAGCTACCCGTACCTGGCGGTCACCCTCAACGAGGAGTTCCCCCGGGTCCAGGTCATGCGCGGCGCCAAGCGCAGGGGTGTGCGCTACTTCGGTCCCTACTCCCACGCCTGGGCCATCCGCGAGACCGTCGACCTGCTGCTGCGGGTCTTCCCGGTGCGCACGTGCTCGCCGGGGGTGTTCCGCGGCGCCCGCAACAGCGGCCGCCCCTGCCTGCTGGGCTACATCGGCAAGTGCGTCGCGCCCTGCGTGGGCAGGGCGACCCCGGAGGAGCACCGCGAGCTCGCCGACGACTTCTGCTCCTTCCTCGCAGGGGACACCGGACGGTTCATCCGCGAGCTGGAGGGGCGGATGAAGGAGGCCGCGGGGGAGATGGAGTACGAGCGCGCCGCCCGCATCCGCGACGACATCGAGGCACTGCGCGCCGCCCTGGAGAAGCAGGCCGTGGTCCTGCCCGACTCCACCGACTGCGACGTCATCGCCATGGCGGACGACCCGCTGGAGGCGGCGGCGCAGATCTTCCACGTCCGCGGCGGCCGCATCCGGGGCCAGCGCGGCTACGTGGTGGACAAGGTGACCGACGCCGACCCCGCGGAGCTCATGCGGACGTTCCTCGGGCAGCTCTACGGGGCCACCGACGGCACCGACGAGAGCACGGGCACCGGTACCGCCGTCCCGCGGGAGGTCCTGGTCTCACACGAGCCCGCCGACCCGGAGGCGCTGACGGCCTGGCTGTCGGAGCACCGCGGTTCCGCCGTGGACCTGCGGGTGCCCCGGCGGGGCGACAAGAAGTCCCTCATGGAGACGGTCGAGAAGAACGCCCGTGAGGCGCTCGCCCGGCACAAGACCCACCGGGCGGGGGACCTGAGCACCCGCAGCCGCGCCCTCAACGAGATCCAGGAGGCCCTCGACCTGGCCGAGGCCCCGCTGCGCATCGAGTGCTACGACATCTCCAACCTCCAGGGAGAACACGTGGTGGCCTCCATGGTGGTGTTCGAGGACGGGCTGGCCCGCAAGTCCGAGTACCGCCGCTTCTCCATCCGGGGCAGCGGCGAGGGCGACCGCGAGCAGCACGACGTCGCCGCCATGTACGAGGTCGTCAGGCGGCGGTTCCGCCGCTACCTGGAGGAGAGTTCCAGGAGCGGCGAGGTCGCACGCATGGGCGAGACCGGCGACCACGGCGGCCAGCGGACCGACGACGAGCCCTCGCCCGGCAAGTTCGCCTACCCGCCTAACCTGGTGGTGGTGGACGGCGCGCGGCCCCAGGCCGAGGCGGCGCGCCGCGCCCTGGACGAGCTCGGCATCGAGGACGTGGCCGTGTGCGGTCTCGCCAAACGCCTGGAGGAGGTGTGGCTGCCCGGTGACGAGGACCCGGTGATCCTGCCGCGCACCGGCGAGGGCCTGTACCTGCTCCAGCGCCTGCGCGACGAGGCGCACCGCTTCGCCATCGCCTACCACCGCCAGAAGCGCGCCAAGGCGCTCACCGGCAGCAGCCTGGACGAACTCCCCGGGCTGGGGCCGGCGCGCAGATCCGCCCTGATCAAGGAGTTCGGCTCGGTGAGAAGACTTGCCTCGGCCTCGGTCGAGGAGATCGCGAACGTGCCCGGCATCGGCCCCAAGCTGGCCGAGACCGTGCACGCGCACCTGTCCGGCGGCCCCGCCGGACGGGGCGGGGAGGGTGACGGGGCATCAGAACGGGACACCACTGACGGGGGAGGAGACACATGACGGTCGAACTGGGCGGGGAACTACCGCCCGAGGTGGTCATCGTCACCGGGATGTCCGGTGCGGGCCGCAGCACGGCGGCCAGGGCACTGGAGGACCTGGACTGGTTCGTGGTGGACAACCTGCCGCCGGGCCTGCTGCCCACCATGATCGAACTGGCGGGACGCACACACGGCGCGGTCCCCAGGGTCGCGGTGGTGGTGGACGTGCGCTCGCTGGCGTTCACCGAGGACCTGCTGTCCACGGTGGAGGAGCTGCGCAAGCGCGACATCGTCGCCCGGGTGCTCTACCTGGAGGCGGGGGACGACGCCCTGGTCCGCCGGTTCGAGGGGGTGCGCAGGCCCCACCCGCTCCAGGGCGACGGCCGTCTGACCGACGGCATCGACCGCGAACGCGAGACCCTGCGCGCCATCCGCGGCGAGGCCGACCTGGTCATCGACACCTCCCAGCTCAACGTGCACCAGCTCAAGGCGCGGGTGATCGGGTTCTTCGGTGAGAGCGACGAGTCGCGGCCGCGCGCCAACGTGGTGTCCTTCGGGTTCAAGCACGGGCTCCCGGTCGACTCCGACCTCGTCCTCGACTGCCGCTTCCTCCCCAACCCCCACTGGGTGCCGGAGCTCAGGCCCATGAACGGCCGCGACGCGCCGGTGAGCGACTATGTCCTGTCCCAGGAGGGGGCCAAGGAGATGCTGGAGGCCTACTCCGAGGTCCTGAGGCTGACCATCGCCGGTTACCAGCGCGAGGGCAAGCACTACATGACCCTCGCGGTGGGCTGTACCGGCGGCAAGCACCGGAGCGTGGCCATGGCCGAGCAGTTCGCCGACCGGCTGCGCGGACAGGGGGTGGACGTGCACGTCGTCCACCGCGACGTGGGCCGCGAGTAGGGGGACGCGGCGCGAACAGGACCGGTCGGCCGCCGGCCCCCGCACCGCGGGGGACGGCGGCGGGACCGCGACACGGCCGGACGCCCGTCCGGGGCGGGAGGGCAGGGTCAACCGAATCGCCAAGAGGGGCGTCTTCCCCTAGATTGGCCCGGTCACCGCTGGCGCCTTTCCCCACGCGGACGGGGCGCCGGCGGACCGGGGGCGTGTGTCGACCTGCTGCCCGCCGTCCTCGGCGGCACGGTCCGGCGCGTCCGCTGCAGTCGGGACGAGGGGACAGGCCACAGCCATGGCGAGAAGCACCGGGCCGGACGAGGACGGGCAGCGCCCGCCCCGGGTGGTCGCGCTGGGCGGAGGGCACGGCCTGCACGCCTCCCTCTCCGCCCTGCGAAGGGTGACCACCGACGTGACGGCGGTCGTCACGGTCGCCGACGACGGTGGTTCCAGCGGTCGGCTCCGGCAGGAGCTGGGCGTCCTCCCGCCCGGTGACCTGCGCATGGCGCTCGCCGCCCTGTGCGGGGACGACGAGTGGGGCCACACCTGGAGCCAGGTGCTCCAGCACCGGTTCAGCTCGGAGGGCGAGCTGCACGGCCACGCCGTCGGCAACCTGCTCATCGTGGCCCTGTGGGAACTTCTGGGCGACTCCGTGGCCGGACTGGACTGGGTCGGGCAGCTGCTCGGCGCCCACGGCCGGGTCCTGCCGATGTCGTCGGTGCCGCTCGACATCGCCGCCGAGGTGTCGGGGGTGGACCCGGAGCGGCCCGACGAGATGACGACGGTGCGCGGACAGGTGGCGTGCGCCAGCACCAGCGGCCGGGTGCGCTCCATCTCCCTGATCCCCGAGTCCCCTCCCGCGAGCCCGCAGGCGGTCAAGGCGGTGCGCGAGGCGGACTGGATCGTGTTCGGCCCCGGGTCGTGGTTCACCAGCGTGCTCCCGCACCTGCTGGTCCCCGACCTGGCCCACGCGCTGGTCACCACCCGGGCCCGGCGCCTGGTGACCCTCAACCTGTCGCCGCAGCGGGGGGAGACCGACGACTTCCGTCCCGAGACCTACCTGGAGGTCCTCCACGAGCACGCCCCCAAGCTGGGCGTGGACGTGGTCCTGGCCGACCGGGGAGCCGTGGAGGACGCCGGGCCGCTGCGGGCGGTCACGAGGGAACTGGGCGGGCGCCTGGAGCTGGGCGACCTCTCGCGCCCCGACGGCAGCGCGCGCCACGACGCCGAGCGGCTGGCGGCGGCCTTCGAGCGGATCCTGGTCGACTGACGGGTTCGCCCTGGTCCGTGCCGGGGAAGACCGGCGCCATGGCTGAACGTCACGTGTACCTGGAGCGCGTCTACGACGAGGTGCGGGCGCGGGGGCGCCGCGGGGGCGGGCAGGAGCCGCCGCCGGGGACCCGTTTCCTGGTGGACCGCCTGTGGCCGCGCGGGGTGAGCAAGGCGTCCCTGGAGGGCGTGCAGTGGCTGAAGGAGGCCGCGCCGAGCAGTGATCTGCGTACCTGGTTCGGCCACGACCCGGCGCGCTTCCGCGAGTTCGCCGACCGCTACCGGGCGGAGCTGGACTCCCGGCCCGAGGCGCTGTCACCGATCCTCGACGCCGCCCGCCGCGGCCCGGTCACCCTGCTGTACGCCGCGAAGGACAGCGAGCACAACCACGCCCTCGTCCTGCGCGACCATCTGGAGGAGGCGCTCCCACCAGGGTCGCGGAGCAATTGACCTCACACCGACACGAACGCAGACAGCGCCGCGCTCCGGTGGCACGGTGAAGGGGCGACACGCCGTCCGGGGGTCGGTACCGAGCGTCGCGTAACGTAGTCTGCCTCGGAGAAAGTCCCCCGTGGCCAGGCCGTGGGGGACACACCCCGGCGCCGAGCGCGCGGTGCCGGGCCGGGTTGTTCCAAGGGGGAGGATCGCAGCGATGGCGATGACCGGCGTGGTGAAGGATGAGTTGAGCCGTCTGGCCATTCTCAAGCCATGCTGCCGCAAGGCGGAGGTGTCCACCATCCTGCGTTTCACCGGGGGGCTGCACCTGGTGGGCGGGCGGATCGTGATCGAGGCCGAACTCGACACCGGTGCGGCCGCGCGACGCCTGCGCAAGGACATCTCGGAGGTGTTCGGCCACGAGTCGGAAGTGGTCGTGCTGTCCCCGAGCGGGCTGCGCAAGGGCAACCGGTACGTGGTGCGGGTGATCAAGGACGGCGAGTCCCTGGCCCGGCAGACGGGCCTGGTGGACAACAACGGCCGCCCGGTGCGGGGCCTGCCCCGGCACGTGGTGGCCGGCGGGGCCTGTGACTCCGAGTCGGCGTGGCGGGGCGCGTTCATCGCGCACGGCTCACTGACCGAGCCCGGGCGGTCGATGTCCCTGGAGGTCACCTGCCCCGGGCCGGAGGCGGCGCTGGCACTGGTGGGCGCCGCCCGCCGCCTCAAGGTGCACGCCAAGGCGCGGGAGGTGCGCGGTGTGGACCGGGTCGTGGTCCGCGACGGCGACTCCATCGGCGCCCTGCTGACCCTGCTGGGCGCGCACCAGAGCGTGCTCGCGTGGGAGGAGCGCCGGATGCGCCGGGAGGTGCGGGCGACCGCGAACCGCCTGGCCAACTTCGACGACGCCAACCTGCGGCGCAGCGCGCGGGCGGCGGTCGCCGCCGGAGCGCGCGTGGAGCGGGCCCTGGAGATCCTGGGGGAGGAGGCGCCCAAGCACCTCGTCGCCGCGGGCCAGCTGCGCCTGGCGCACAAGCAGGCGTCGCTGGAGGAGCTGGGCCAGCTGTCCGTGCCCCCGCTGACCAAGGACGCCATCGCCGGCCGCATCCGCAGGCTCCTGGCGATGGCCGACAAGCGGGCGAGCGACCTGGGCATCGAGGGGACCGAGGCCAACCTCACCCCGGACATGCTCGTCCCCTGACCGCCGCACGGGGCCGGACGGGGCGGCAACAGGCCCGCAACAGGGATGTTCGGCTTTGTTAACTGGGAAAACTCCCGGATAACTTCCGAAAATGGTATAGACCTCTCAGCTTTGCGGTGCCAGGATGGTCGCGAACCCGCGAGGGGGCGGCGGGTCGCTGGACGTGGGGTCGGAACGGCTCCCCGTCGACATTCCGCTAGGCTCTTTGTGAACACCTGTTACGCGTTCACGCTGTTCAACATGGCTGGACCGGGCTGTACCAGTTCGGATTCCACGGGGTGTGGAACGCGCGGGTGAAAATGATGTGCGACATATGAGGAGATTGGTTCCGTGACCATCCGTGTAGGCGTCAACGGCTTCGGTCGGATCGGCCGCAACTTCTGGCGCGCGGTCGCCGCCGGCGGCAGCGACATCGAAATCGTCGCGGTCAACGACCTCACCGACACCAAGACGCTCGCGCACCTGCTCAAGTACGACACCGTGCTCGGCACCCTCGACGGCGACGTCGAGGTCGGTGACGACTTCATTCGCGTCGGCGACAAGAACATCAAGGTCCTCGCCGAGCGCGACCCGGCCCAGCTGCCCTGGTCCGACCTCGGCGTGGACGTCGTCATCGAGTCCACCGGCCGCTTCACCAAGGCCGAGGACGCGAAGAAGCACATCGCTGCGGGTGCCAAGAAGGTCATCATCTCCGCGCCCGCCAAGGGCGAGGACCTGACCGTCGTCATGGGCGTCAACGACGACAAGTACGACCCCGCGAGCCACCACGTCATCTCCAACGCCTCGTGCACCACCAACTGTGTGGCGCCCATGGCCAAGGTCCTCCTGGACAGCTTCGGCATCGTCCAGGGCCTGATGACCACGGTGCACGCGTACACCAACGACCAGGTCATCCTGGACTTCCCGCACTCGGACCTGCGCCGCGCCCGCGCCGCCGCGCAGAACATCATCCCGACCACCACCGGTGCCGCCAAGGCCACCGCCCTGGTCATCCCCGAGCTCGCCGGCAAGCTGGACGGCATCGCCATGCGCGTCCCCGTCCCGGACGGCTCCGCCACCGACCTGGTCGTCACCCTGGAGCGCCCGGCCACCAAGGACGAGGTCAACGCCGCGTTCAAGGCCGCCGCCGAGGGACCCCTCAAGGACGTCCTGGTCTACACCGAGGACGAGATCGTCTCCTCCGACATCGTCGGCACCGCGCCCTCCTGCACCTTCGACTCGAAGATGACGCTGGTCGCGGGCAACCAGGTCAAGATCCTCGGTTGGTACGACAACGAGTGGGGCTACTCCAACCGCCTGGCCGACCTGGCCAAGCTGGTCGGCTCCAGCCTGTAACGCCCACGGCCCCATGGCCACCGGCGCGTGAGACGGCACCCCTTCGCCCGCAGTGCGCGCGGAGGGGTGCCGTCGTGAGCGCCCCCCGGGTCACCGTCCGGGACAGAGCAGACCGACACCCCAACGAGGAGACCAGCATGCGGACGATCGACGACCTCGACGTCTCCGGCAAACGCGTGTTCGTCCGGGCCGACCTGAACGTGCCCCTGGACGGCGAGCGCATCACCGACGACGGCCGCATCCGCGCGGCCCTGCCGACCATCGACAAGCTCCGCGAGCGCGGCGCCCGCGTGATCGTCGCCGCCCACCTGGGCCGCCCCAAGGGCGCCCCGGACCCCCGCTACTCCCTTCGCCCGGTCGCCGCCCGCCTGAGCGAACTGCTCGGCGCCGAGGTGGCCTTCGCCGCCGACACCGCCGGCGAGTCCGCCCGTGCGACGGCCGACTCCCTCGCGGACGGCCAGGTCGCGCTGCTGGAGAACGTGCGCTTCGAGCCCGGTGAGACCAGCAAGGACGACGCCGAGCGCGGCGAGCTCGCCGACCGCTTCGCGAGCCTGGCGGACCTGTACGTCGGCGACGCCTTCGGGGCCGTGCACCGCAAGCACGCCAGCGTCTACGACCTCCCCGGCAAGCTCCCCCACGCCGTCGGCGGGCTCGTGCTGACCGAGGTCGAGGTCCTCCGGAAGCTCACCGCGGACCCCCAGCGCCCCTACGCCGTGGTCCTGGGCGGCTCCAAGGTCTCCGACAAGCTCGGCGTCATCGACAACCTCCTGGGCACCGCCGACCGCATCCTCATCGGCGGCGGCATGGTCTTCACGTTCCTCAAGGCCAAGGGCTACGAGGTCGGCTCCAGCCTGCTGGAGGCCGACCAGCTCGACACCGTGCGCGGCTACCTGGAGCGCGCCGAGCGCGAGGGCGTGGAGATCGTCCTGCCCGTCGACGTCGTCGCCGCCGAGAAGTTCGCCGCCGACGCCCCGCACGCC
>Ga0233363_1001196_pt1 | contig 10192 bp, 10 predicted proteins | sample ElkDunMinimDraft_18_FD_191534 | JGI IMG/M metagenome (GOLD analysis project Ga0233363, IMG submission 191534) | Fecal eukaryotic communites from dung pellets of Tule Elk in California, USA - Elk Dung C16 | ecosystem: Host-associated > Mammals > Digestive system > Large intestine > Fecal | place...
CCCGACGAGGCCGACGTCGACGAGGTCGACTCCGACGAGGCAGTCCTCGCCGAGGGCGACGACGCCGACGAGGACGACACCGACGAGGACGACCTCACCGACGAGGACGACACCGACGAGGACGACGTCGCCGACGAGGACGACCTTGCCGACGAGGACGACGTCGACGCGGAGGGCGACCTCGACGCGGAGGACGAGCTCGCGGACGAGGACCTCGACGCCGACGAGGACCTCGACGCGGAGGACGACGACGCGGAGGACGACGACGCGGCGTGGGACGAGGACGACCTCGCGACCGAGCTCGTCGCGCAGCGGTCACCGTCGCCGCAGGACGAGCAGCCGACCGTCGCCGTCGGGACGTCGGCGGGTGCCGCCGGCGCCGCCGCGGTCGTGGCACCGCCCGAGGTGCCCGTGCACGACGGCCGCACGGTCGCGGTCCCGGTGCGGCGCCCCGCCCCACCCGCTGCGGCGCCGGACCCGGGGGCCGACGCCGATGACGTCGACGCCGACGGCGCCTACGCCGACGAGCACGACCCGGACGGCGTCGACTGGCTCGACCAGGACGTCGACGAGTCGGAGTGGACCGACGAGGAGGGCCCCTGGTACGAGCGCCCGCCTGCGCGCCGCCGCTGGGGGTCGCTGCTCGCCCTCGGGGTGGTCGCCGTGCTCGCGGGGATGCTCTACCCGGTCGCGACCGTCGCGGTCGTCCTGGTCCTCGTCGTCGTGGTCCGCACCGTCGGTGGGACCGTCGAGGCGATGCACGGTCGCCGTGAGCGACGTGGCGTGCGCCGGGGGGACCGCGTGCTCGCCACGCTGTCGACGCCCTGGTACCTGCTGCGCTCGGTCCTGGGCGTCCTGCCGGCGGTGCTCGTCGGCGGAGCGGTCGTCCTCATCGTCGGCGGCCTGGGCTGGTGGCTGCTCGGGTCGGGACGCTGGGAGATCGGCGGCTCGCCGCCCGGTCAGGAGCCGCAGGGGCACACGGCGATGCTGGTCGTGGGTGCGCTCGTGGTCCTCGCGGTCGCGTTCCTGTGGTGGGGGCCGCTCTCGCGCATGACGCGCACGGGCGCCCGTCGGACCCTCGCAGCGGTCGCACCCGCTCCGGTGGGGAGCCTGGTGGTGGTCGTCGTCGCTCTCGTCGCCGCGGTGGTGCTCACCGACCGCCTGCTGGACGTCGCGCCGATCACCTGGTGGCCGGTGTCGACGCCCACCCTCCCTCGTCCCTGACCCGGTCCGGGCGTACCGGCCAGGGGGTGGGTGACCCCCGGTGCGCGTGGCCCTACCCTGGTGCCGTGCGTGCGACGTCGACGGTGCGGGTGGTGGCCCCCGTGGCTCGCCGTGCCCGCCTGCCCCTCGCTGCGCGCGCCCCGTTCCTCGGGGCGCTGGCCGGCGTGCTGGCCGTGCTGTCCGTCGTGCTGGGCGTGCAGGGCCGTGTGCTGCTGCACCAGTGCGTCAGCGCCGAGGGGCCGCTGGCCGCCCTCGGCGTCCGGATGGCGGTGCTGCGCTCGGCGTCCGAGTGCCCTGACGGGGCGCTCGGCCTGGGTTCCGTGTCGACCGGTGCCGTGCTGCTCCTGAGCGTCGCGCTGCCCGTGGTCGCCACCCACGTCCTGCTGACCGCGTGCGGGCTGGGGCTCGGGGTGGTGGCGCGCCGTGGTGTCGCCGCGGTCGCCGGGCTGCTCGCCTCGCACCTCGTGCCGCCCGTCGCGGTGGTGGGCCTCCCGGCCTCGTCCGGCCGGTCGGTCCCGTCGACGACGGTCGCCGTCCGCGTGCGGCGCGATCGGGGGCACGACCCCGCGCGCCCGCGTCGCGGGCCCCCGGCGCTCTGACGCGCACCCCGCGCAGCACCTCAGCAGCCCCGCACGTCCCCGCCGGTCGGACCGGCACCCGAGACCAGGAGCACCCATGCCCACCAACGACCCCCGTCCCACCAAGTCGCAGCGTCGCGACGACGCGCGTGCCAAGGCGCTGGCGATGCGCCAGGAGCAGGAGCGCAAGGCGAAGCGCACGCGGCTGATCGCGATCGGTGGCCTCCTCGCGGCCGTCCTCGTGCTCGGTGGCGTGATCTTCGCGATCGTCCGCCAGGGCCAGGCCAACGCGGAGGCGTACGGCGACGTCGTCTTCGCCGGCGGGACCGAGAAGGCGCTCGCCCCGTCGTTCGACGACATCGACACCCCGGACGTCGCCGACGAGACCGGCGGCGTCCCCGTCAGCGCCGCGGGGATCGGCGAGACCGGTGGCGAGGACGACGTCGTCGTCGAGGTGTACTACGACTTCATGTGCCCCTGGTGCGGGAAGTTCGACGCCGCCAACTCGGGTGAGCTGGAGGCGCTCGCCGCAGAGGAGGGCATCACCGTCGTCTACAAGAACATCGCGTTCCTCGACGGGAACTCGCAGGGCACGTTCTACTCGACGCGTGCCGCGAACGCGGCGGCCACGGTCGCCGCGGAGGACCCGGAGCACTACACCGACTTCGTCACGGCCCTGTTCGCGAACCAGCCCGAGGAGGGGACCGCGGGCCTGAAGGACAAGCGGATCGCGGAGATCGCGACCGAGGTGGGTGTCCCGCAGGAGGTCGTCGACAGCTTCACCGAGACGGTGGACGGCACGTTCGAGGTCGCGACGTCCGAGGACGAGACGGAGTCCCGCGAGGGCACGTGGCGCCGCTTCGCGCCGTTCGTCGTGGCGACCACGCAGCAGGCCGGGCAGGACCTGGGCGGCCTCAGCACGCCGACCGTGCTCATCGACGGCGAGAAGTGGGAGGGCGACCTGTACAACCCCGGTCCGCTCACCCAGGCGGTCCTCGAGGCCGCGGCCGCGAAGGCCTGACCCGACGCGACGTGCCACGGGCGTCCGTCCCCTGCGGGGGACGGGCGCCCGCGGCGTCACGGCCGGTACCCTGGCCGCCTCGCCTCCTTAGCTCAGATGGCCAGAGCAGCTGTCTTGTAAACAGCAGGTCGTCGGTTCGAATCCGACAGGGGGCTCCATCTAGGGGCCGAGCGCCTCGCGCAGGTACGCGATGTCGTCGGCCTGCGTCTCGGCGGGCGTCTCGACGACGACGTCGCAGCCGGCCTCGCGCACGACGTGGGCGAGCAGCTCGCGGGGGATCGTGCCGTCGGCGAAGCCGGCGTGGCGGTCGCGGCTCGAGCCGTGCGGGTCGCGCGAGGAGTTGGCGTGCACCAGGTCGACGCGTCCCGTGATGGCCGTCAGCCGCTCCACGATCGTCTCGAGGTCCTCGCCCGCCGCCCACGCGTGGCACGTGTCGAGGCACACGCCCACGTCGTACCCGCCGATGGCGTCCCACAGCTGCGCCCACCGGTCGAGCGTGCGGGCGCACGCGTTCTCGCCGCCCGCGGTGTTCTCGACGAGCACGCGGACGGGGAACGTCGCGCGCTCGAAGGTCTTGCGCCAGTTGTCGATGCCGACCGCGACGTCCTCGCCGTCGCCGACGTGCCCGCCGTGCACGACGAGCCCGCGCGCGCCCAGGTCGGCAGCGGCAGCGGTGTGCTGGGCGATCATGTTGCGGCTCGGGATGCGGATGCGGTTGTTGGTCGACGCGACGTTCACCAGGTACGGCGCGTGCGCGTAGATGCCGAGCCCGGAGGCGGTCAGCGCGTCGGCGTCCTCGCGACGCACCGGCTTCTTCCAGCCCTGCGGGTCGGCGAGGAAGACCTGCACGGCCTGCGCACCCACGCGCTCGGCCTCGGCCACAGGATCCGTACCGCGCACGTGCGCACCGATCAGCACCACGACGACCTCCTCGTTCCGGACGGACGGGCGCGTGGTCCACGCGCCGGGCTCACAGGGGCGGCCCCGTCTCCTCGAGGAGCCGCAGCGCGGCCCTCACCCGCGGGTTGCGCGCGGGTTCGGCGTCGATGCCGAGGGCCGAGTAGACCGCGTACACGTGGTTCTGGACCGACTTCTCGGCGATCTCGAGCCTCGCGGCGATGCCGGCGTTGGAGAACCCCTGGGCGAGCAGCTGCAGCACCTCGTACTGGCGGTGCGTCAGCCGTGAGACGGCGGACCCGACGCGCGGGGTGACCCGGTCGAGCAGGGCCGGGTCGAGCACGGTCTCACCCGCTGCGGCGGCGTGGATGGCGCGCAGCAGGACCTTCTCGCTCGTGCCGCTGTTCTTCGACAGGTAGCACCAGCCGTGCGCGACGTCGGGCGGCAGGTCGAGCAGCAGGTCCATCGCGTCGTGCGCGGACAGCAGCAGCACCCCCAGGTCGGGCTGCGCGCGGCGCAGCGTGACGCCCAGCGCGATGCCGTTGCCGTCGGGCAGGTCGATGTCGAGCACCACGACGTCCGCGACGCCCGGCTGCAGGACCCTGCGCGCCTCGGCGACCGTGCCGACCGCGGCCACGACGTCGAGGCCGCGCATGTCGGCGATCGTCCGCTCCAGCATCGAGCGGAACAGGGGCTGGTCCTCGACGAGGGCGACGCGCAGGCGTCGGGACGGTGGCGGGATCATCCGGACCAGTATGGTCGCGCCTGGGGTGTTGCGCCTGCGACGTGCACAGACGGCTCGGCGCACGTCGACGCGAGGGATGGGGACGATGGCGGCCGACCGTGACGTCACGCCCGCCGTCGTGCGGCGGCACGACGAGGCGGCGGACCGTCTGACGCTCCTGCGCGGCACGGGGATCGTCGCGCTGGGCTTCGCGCTGGGGGCGTCGATCCAGAGCGAGTGGATCTACTCCGAGCTGGTGCCCGAGTGGGGGCACGTCGACCTGTGGCGCAGGCTGGTGGCGAACGGCACCGCGGTGCTGGGCCTCGTCGCGGCGTTGGCGGTGCTGGGGGCCCACCGCGCCCGGAACGTCGGCGTGGTCGTCGGGCGTGCTGCGGTGGCGGCCGTCGTCATGGGCGTGCTGCGGGTCGCGGCGCAGGTGGTGCTCGGTGTGCACGCGCTGGACGACATGCCGACGCTGGTCGCGGAGGTCGTCACGGGGGCGTTCATCGCGTTCGTCTCCGCGGGCATCGGGGTCTGGGCCCTCGTCTCGCGTCGTCGGATGCGGGTCACGACGCGTGCGGTGGAGCGGCAGGCGGTCAGCGTCGAGCTGGCGCTGCAGGCGCTGGAGGCGGAGGAGATCCGGGTGCGCCGGCAGGTCGCCGAGGGGCTGCACGGCACGGTCCAGCAGCGGCTGCTGGTGGTGGACGCGCGGCTCGCGGCGGCCCAGCAGCGGGCCGCCGGTGTGCTGCCGGAGGTCGCCGAGGAGATCGCGCTCATACGTGCCGAGCTGGCGGAGTCGCGGGAGCGGGACGTGCGTCAGATGAGCCGGCTGCTGTACCCCGACCGGCTCGAGATGGGCCTGGTGCCGGCCGTCCGGGCCCTGCTGGGGCGGTTGCCGGCGACGATCGCGACGCGGTTGCAGGTGGGTGACGCGCTGCGGGTCGTCGACGACCCGTCCCAGGTGGGCCTGACGGTCGCCGAGCGGCTGCTGGCGGTGCGCGTGGTCGAGGAGGCCGTGTCCAACGCGCTCAAGAACGGGCCACCTGCGCTCGTCGAGGCGGAGCTCGACCTGGTGGCGGACGAGCTGCGGATCGTCGTGTCCAACGACGGCGACCCGTACGTGCCGCCCGCCGAGCCGGACCCGGCGTCGGGCACGGCCCGTCTCGACCAGCGCCTGCGGCTCGTGGGTGGTGCGCTGCGTGTCCTGCCGCGCGCCCCGACGGGTGCCCGGGTGGAGGCCACCATGCGGCTCGGGGTCCTCGCGGACGACCGCTGAGGCGACGGACCGGACCGGCGGCGCCCGACGCTCACTCCACCGGGAGCGCCTCCGGCCGCTTCGCCGTCAGCAGGTCCCCGGACGACCGTCGCCGCAGCCGGCGCGTCGCCCACGGGTAGGCGTGCTCGCGCAGCCAGCGGGCGTCCTGCCGGGCCCGGGCGAGCCGCGGGACGGGAGGCAGGGGGGCGAGCGGGTCGTCCCAGTCGGCACGGTCGGGCACCTGCCCGAGGGCGACGAGCGCACCCTGGGCGACGCGCGCGTGCCCGTCGGTGGTGAGGTGGATCCGGTCCTCGGACCACATGCGCCAGTCCCGCAGGCTGCGCATGCCCCACGGGTCCAGCACGTAGGCGCCGTTCCGCCGCGCGATCGACCAGATGTGCGCGTTGAAGACGCCGGTGCGGGCGCGCGTCGCCCGCACCAGCGGGCTGTCCCGCGTGTCGAAGCCGGTGCTCAGCAGCACGTCCGCGCCGCTCGCGCGCACCTGCGCGACGGTGCGCTCGATGGCGGCCGCCACCCGGTCCACGTCGACGGACGGCCGCAGGATGTCGTTGCCGCCCCCGACGATGCTGACGAGGTCCGGCTCGAGCTCGAGGGCTGCCGGCACCTGGTCGGTGAGGATGGAGCGCACGAGGCGGCCGCGGATCGCGAGGTTGGCGTACTGCAGGGGCTCGAGGCCCGCGTCCGTGCGCCGCCGCGACAGGTGGGACGCGAGCTGGTCGGCCCACCCGCGCAGCGGCGCGTCCGGGCCGTCGGGCGCGTCCCACAACCCCTCGGAGAAGGAGTCGCCGCACGCGACGTAGCGGCTCCAGCGCGGCGGGCCGGCAGGGAGGGCCGCGCCGGCGGTGGTGGGACGGGACCCCTCGTGCGACGTCATCCCCCCATCATGCGACGAACCGGACCCGCGCGGGCCGGTGTCCGCAGGTGGGTCACGGCAGGCGCCAGTCCACGGGCTCGGCGCCCTGCTCGCGCAGCAGCGCGTCCACCTGGGAGAACGGCCGGGAGCCGAAGAAGCCGCGCGACGCGGACAGCGGGCTGGGGTGCGCGCTCGCCACGACCGGCACGTCGCGCAGGGCCGGCCGCAGCGACTGCGCGTCGCGCCCCCACAGCACGGCCACGAGCGGCCCGCCGCGCTCGACGAGCGCGGCGATCGCGCGGTCGGTCACCTGCTCCCAGCCCTTGCGGCGGTGGGACGCGGGCGCACCGGGGCGCACCGTGAGCACCCTGTTGAGCAGCATGACGCCCTGGTCCGCCCACGGCGTGAGGTCCCCGGTCGTCGGACGGGGGACCCCCACGTCGGCCACCAGCTCGCGGAAGACGTTCTCGAGCGAGCGGGGCAGGGGCCGCACGTCCGCCTGGACCGAGAACGACAGGCCCATCGGGTGCCCGGGCGTGGGGTACGGGTCCTGCCCGACGACCAGCACGCGGACGTCCGCGAGCGGGCGGTGGAACGCGCGCAGGACCGCGTCCGCCGCGGGTAGGTACTCCCGCCCGGCGGCGACCTCGTCGCGCAGGAACTGCCCCGCAGCGCGCAGCGCCGGCTCGGCGGGCGCCAGCGCGTGCGCCCAGTCCGGGGCGACCAGGTCCTCCAGGGGTGCGTCCACGGCGACGCAGGCTACCCGCCCGCAGCCCCCACGTCGGCGGATCGGCCGATCGGCGGCACCACCCGCGCGTGCGAATGACACCCGTGTCGTTCGCCGCGTACGATTCCGGGCGGAGCACCCACGGCACGACGCGCGAGGAGGAGAGCCATGGACGGCACAGCCGGCACGGCGACCCACGTGGTCGGCGACGACCTGCGCGACGGCGAGCGCGGGAGCGACGGGCTGAGCCCGCGCGACCGGGAGGTCCTCGCGTTCGAGCGCCAGTGGTGGAAGTACGCCGGCGCCAAGGAGCAGGCCGTCCGCGAGCTGTTCGACATGTCCGCCACCCGGTACTACCAGCTCCTCAACGCACTCATCGACGACCCGGCCGCGCTCGCGCACGACCCGATGCTCGTCAAGCGGCTGCGCCGCATGCGGTCGTCGCGCCAGCGGGCCCGCACCGCGCGCCGGCTGGGCGCCGAGGCCTGAGGACCGCGTGCCGGGTACGTCCAGGTCGCTCCTGGCTGGTCGGCGGCCCGGCGGCGGGGCGGGACCTGCCCGGCGCGGCGAGCGGTTAGCCTTGCGGCCGTGAGCAAGGCCGACTACCCCTACCCCGAGGACGAGTTCGACGCGATCTCGCCCGACGCGCCGACCGGTGTCCACCGTGCGCCCCGGTCCGCATGGAGCCGGTGGTGGCCGTTCCTGGTCGTGCTCCTGGTGGTGCCCGTGCTGGCCTACGGTGCCGTCGCGTACCTGTCGCGGACCGGTGACCTGCCGCTGGCGGGCGGCTCGTCCCAGGGCGAGGAGGCGCCGGCGGTGCCGCCCGACGACGCGGCCGCGGGCGAGGACCCGGGCGAGGAGGCCCCGGCCGACGCCGAGCCCGACGTGCCCGCGACGGAGGAGCCCCCGCCCCCCGCGCCGGACCTCGCGACGCCGGTCTCCGTGCACAACGGCGCGCGCGTCTCCGGGCTCGCAGGCCGCGTGGCGGACGAGCTCGAGGCCGCGGGCTTCACCGCCGTCTTCCCGGACAACGCGAGCGGTACCCTCCCGGCCGTGTCCACCGTCTTCATCACGTCGGAGGACCTGCGCCCGACCGCCGAGCTGGTGGCCACCACCGTCGGGGTCCCGACGATCGAGGTCTCACCCCAGCAGGCCGGCGGCGGGATCACCGTGGTGCTCGTCAGCGACCCCGACGCCTGACCGGCGGCACCACCCGCACCGACCGGTCGCCGCACGCCCGTCGCCCACGGGGCGGGCGTCACGTCGGCGACGGGCGGGCGGTGTCGAGGGCGTCGATCGCGAGGAGCACGCACGCCGCGCTCCACCCGAGCGGTGCGACCGCGGCGGGTGCGCCGTCCGCCAGGAGCTTCTCGGGGATCGCGCCGGACGACGTCCGGTGCCGCTCGACGACGCCCAGCCAGTGCGCCGCCCCGGCGGCGTCGCCCTGCTCGGCGGCCACCCAGGCGTACAGCGTCGTCTGCGGCGTCCACGACACCCCGTCGCGGCGCCAGCCGCCCCCCGGTGCCAGCCCCTGGGCCGGCCGCAGCATGGAGGGCACGGACGCCTGCCACGCGGCGCCCGCGTCGGGCGGCGGCTGCGCCCAGAACGGGGCGAGGACGAACGCGCTCGCGGCGTCCGGCACCGTGCGGGTCGCGTACCGGCCGTAGCCCGTGGGACCGAACGCGTCGACCACGGCCTGGCGTGCGCGGGCGGCGCCCGTCGCGGCCGCCGTCGCGCGAGCGGGCAGGCCGGCGGCGTCGAGCACGACGGCCGCCTGCTCGAGCCCCGCCACGAGCGGTGCGGCCGTGCCGAGGGTCACCTCGCCCTCGGCGACCTCCCAGTAGTCCGGCGACGCGGGCGGCAGCCCGCCCGCGACGAGGCTCAGGGCCCGCCCGGCCGACCGCTCGACGAGCGGCACCAGGCGCCGCGCCTGGGTGGCCCGGTCCGCGGCCTCGACCTCGGTGAGGACGAGGCCCGCCGCCCACATCGCCCACCCCGTGCCGTCCGTCTGCAGGCCACGGTCGTCGGGCGGGCCGGAGCCGTCGGGCAGGTACCGCGCGTGGAACGACCCGTCGGGGGCCTGGACCCCGGCGAGGAAGTCCAGCACGGCGAGCGCGTCGGCGACGTGGCCGGTGCGGGCCAGCGCGACGGCGACGAAGGCGGAGTCCCGGGGCCACACGTAGCGCCATCGCGGGGACCAGCCGGCGACGACGACGCCGTCCGCGACCGTCAGCGAGTGCAGGTCCAGCAGGGCGGCACGCGCGAGGTCCTCGTGGGGCCCGCCCGTCCCGGGGACCTGGCCGGCGGCGAGCCACGCGTGCTGCTCGGCGGCGGCGGCCGCGGCGGCGCGCGGCCCCACGACGACGGTCGTGGTCGGTGTCGCGCCGACCGCGCCCGCGAGCACCGCGGCCGCAGGGTCCGGCACGCGCGTGCCCGGGAGGTAGACCGCGAGGGCGTCCGACGGCACGGCGTCACGCGCGCCGTCCGGCAGGACCGACACGGCCTGCTGGTACAGCGGGATCTGCGCGTCGGCGAGGGCGCCCACGCCCCGGCCGACGCCCGCGGCCGCTCCGGCTCCCACGGCGACGTCCACCGGGTCCGTGCCCGGCGCGGCGCCGGGGGCCACGCCCACCGTGCTCGTGATCAGCAGCATGCCGCCCAGCAGGGTGACCGCGCCGGCGCGGGTGCGCAGGGCGCGGCTCACGACGACCGTGTCGAGCACAACGAGCACCTTAGGGGTTCACGCTCGGCAGAGGGGCTGACACGTCCGCTGCTTGCACTCGAGGGGGTCGAGTGCTAACCATTGGACTTAGCACTCTCCGGTGGAGAGTGACAGAACACCCGGCCGTCAGGTGAGGGTCGTCGCGAGCGGGACGTGAGCGCGCGCGGCGG
>Ga0233363_1001197_pt1 | contig 10191 bp, 9 predicted proteins | sample ElkDunMinimDraft_18_FD_191534 | JGI IMG/M metagenome (GOLD analysis project Ga0233363, IMG submission 191534) | Fecal eukaryotic communites from dung pellets of Tule Elk in California, USA - Elk Dung C16 | ecosystem: Host-associated > Mammals > Digestive system > Large intestine > Fecal | place...
GCCCTTTATGGCTGAACTCCTTCAAAGCCGCAGCGAGAATCTGCTCACGACGCAGCTCGATACTGACGCGCGGCCTTCGTTCCCTCCGAATTTCCGTCATGCTTGATAGTCTACACTCAGCAAATCCGGAGAGGCGAAACAGGACACGACTGTGCGTGCTTCCCGGGGCGGCTCCCTTCCCGGGGCGGCTCCGCGCACCCACGATGGACGAGCGTCGCACGAGCGGCCCAGGGCGACGTCGCGAGACCGGATACAGCCGGCTTCGACATCCATGAGCGGCGTCTCCGTGGGGTGAACGCGGTGGTTCGGAGCAACCACCGCGTTCACTGCCCTCCGCACGAGCGCACTCCTCCCGCTGGACGGAGCGGAGGCTCAGCCGAGGGCGGCGATGCGGCGGCTTTCGAAGAAGGCCGCCAGGAGGTAGGCGATGCTCCCGGCGAGGGAGAGGACCCAGAACGGGCCGGGCGGGGGGAACAGGAGCGCCGCGGTGGCGATGAGGGCCAGCGCAGTGCCGAGACTGTAGTGGAGCACGTTGCGGCGGGCGGCGCCCTCGGCGATGTTGATCAGGCCGACGACGAACACCGCACCGGTGGGCCACAGGACGTCCTGGGCTTCGGCGGGGATGTCGAAGGTGGTGGTCAGTCCGGTGATGCCCAGGGTGAGGGCGATGAAGACGGTGGCCCAGGCGTTGCCCAGGAGCTTCTCCGAGAGGACGTCCGCCGGTCCGGCACCCTTCTGAGCGCGTTTGGCGGCCATGAGGGAGGACACCACTCCGGGCACGATGCCGCAGGCCAGCAGTGTCAGGGGCACCCACAGGGGCAGGGCCACGAGGGGGTCGGGGCCTCCGGAGACAGCGAAGGCGCCGTGCCCGAAGACGAAGGCGAAGGCGAAGCTGCGGTAGGCGAACCGGCTGTCGATCGGGCTGGGGCGAACGCCGCTCGCGGTGTCGTCTGCGGCGACGGAAGGTGTGGTGGACATGGTGAGCCTCCGGTCGGGGTCTCGTGTGCGCGCATGAGTCATGGTGGGCGAAGCCTGGAAAACGGAGGGACCGGGATGCCGGTCCACGCCCTGTGGCCCCGAGGGCGGGGGGCCACAGGACACGGGTCCGGTCAGGAAGCGGCCCGGCGGGTACTGGAGGGCCCGGAGGCCTTGTTCGGGGTGCCGCCACTCAGTTCGGCCGCCTCGCGCAATGCCTCGGCGATCGGCTGTGGGCGCAGGCCGAAGGTGGCGGTGGCCGCCGAGGAGTCCATGACGAACGGCGCCGAGAACTGATAGGCCGTGGTCTGGAACTCGCGCACCATCGGGACGAAGGAGCCGGTGGCTTTGAAGATCCAGTCGGGGAACTTGCCGATCCTCGGAGCCGGGGTTCCGACCGCCTCGCTGAATCGGTGGGCGAGTTGACGGACCGTCAGCGGATCCGCGCTGGGCACGTGCCAGGCACGGTTCCACGCCCGCTGTTCGGTGGCCGCGGTGATCAGCATCCTCGCCACGTCGTTGATCGAAGTCCAGGTGTGCGGTACGTCGAGCGGGGCGGGGACCAGGGCGCGGCTGCCGGACAGCAGCGGCTTGGCCAGGAAGAGGCTGAGGAGTGATCCGGCCTGGATGTAGTCGCTGGCGCGCACCTCGGTGACGGCGCGGATCCGACCGGCCTCCTGCGCGGCGAGGGCCTCCCGCCACATGTCGGCACGCACCTTCAGCTTGGGTTGGGTAGCGGAAAGGGGGGTGTCCTCGGTCATGGGGCCGGTGACGTCGCCGTACCCGTAGAGGCAACCGGCGATCACGAGGGGGGCTTCGGAGCGCTCGGCGGCGGTGAGCAGCGCGGCGCTCATCGGCGGCCAGTCGGTGAGCCAGCGGTGGTAGGCGGGATTGAGGCAGTTGTAGATCGCTGCCGCCCCGTCCGCGAGCTCGCTGAGGCGATCAGCGTCGTTCGCGTCGGCCGAGATCAGCTCGATCTGCTCATGGGTCGGCCCCCGGCCCGAGCGGCTGACGAGCCTCACGTGTTCGCCGAGGTCTGCGAGCTGGAGCGCGGTGGTCGAGCCGACCATGCCGGCGCCGACGATCAGGTGTGCGGACACAGGATGTCTCCCTGCGGGAAAGGAGAGCAGCGCTCTCGTACTGGATAGGGGAACTTCTGGTGATCGAGGACTTGCGGGGCCTGACCGCGTCGGGTCGCAGTCGGAGCCGTCGGGGACTACCGGCGTGAGGACGGCCCCTTGCCGGGACTGGTGGTGGTGCGCGGACCGTCTGTCGGGGCCGGGCTCCGTCGTCGCAGGGCGGAGCCCGCGAAGAACGATGCGAACCGTGCCGACGCGCGTAGGCGGCGTGTGAGGGTGAAGCCCTTCCCCGAGATCGACGTGCCCAGCCGGACCAGGTCGGCGGCGCCGATGGTGAGCACGAGGCGCCGGCTCTCGCCCGTCCCGGGGTCGAGGGGGGTGATCTCGGTGCGCAGGTGGGTCAGTCCGGTCAGGAGCTCGACGGGGTTGCGGGAGCGCACGGTCTTGGTTCCCGTGAGCTGCCACGCGTTGCCTTCGTCGTCGTGGAAGTCGAGCGCGTAGGACATGGCCTCGTGTCTTCCTCGCGGGAACAGGGACAGCGTTCCCGCGATGGGCGCCCGCGTGGCGACGTCCTCGACGTCGATCGAGCCCCGCATCGGCACCGTGTGCGCCTGGTCGGCGAGGAACGGGTCCATGCCGGGGATCTCCGCCTTCAGGGTCAGGACGACCCTGGGGTGCTTGCCCCGGCCCGTGGTCATACGTTCCTGGAAGACGAGGCCGTCGCCCTTGGTGGCGTTGCGGAGCTTGGACTGGGAGGTGAACGCGGCGTCCTCGGGGACGGGGGCGGGAACGACCGCGTCCCATTCGGGGGCGCGCCACTCGGGCTGTCCGGAGCGATGGATGACGGTCTCGATCGCGCGTTCCGAGGCGGCGAGGATCGTGGCGGAGGGGTTCACCCCGGTTGCGGCCGGCAGTACCGAACCGTCCATGACGAACAGACCCGGGTAGCCGTGCACCTCTCCTGCCTCGTCAGCGACCGAGGTGGCCGGGTCGGGACCGGGGCGTACCCCGCCCAACGGGTGGACGGTGATGGTGCGGCGCAGAACCGACCAGGTGAAGGGGTTGTACAGGCGCGCGTCCAGGAGCTTGGCGACCGCGGGGCCCACGCGCACCTGGGACCGGTACAGGGCCGCCTGCCACCGGTTGTCCCAGGCCAGCGTGGCGTCGCCGCCGGCGTCCAGCCGTAGCCTCCCCTTCCCGGAGTCCTTGCCCATCGCGAGGACGGCGAAGGTCTGGCGCGGGTTGGTGCCGCGGACCCTGCGCCGCCACCAGTCGCGTGCCTTCCTGGCCGGGAGGAGGCTGTCGAGCAGGTCGTTCAGGGGCGGCGGGAAGGCGCCGTCCTGGACCTGGTACCAGACGGGGCGTCGCCCTTCGGGAACGTCGAGCACCGTGTTGGTGGTGATGGTGGGTCCGGTCGTCATGTCCTCGCGGTCGCCGCGGAGTTCGGCCAGGGTGAGGAAGTCGCCGTTGCCCGAGAAGCCGTGGCCGAGGCTGCGGGAGAGGCGGGGCAGGGTGCCGTGGATGTCACGGGAGCGCAGCAGGAGCTCGTTGGTGGCCACCGCGCCGGCGGCGAGCACGACTCTGGGGGCGGACCACTCGCGCCGCGGTGCGTCCGGGTCGGAGGGGGTCGAGGTGAACACCGTGTAGCCGTTGTCCCGCGGTTCGATCCGCTGGACCTGGGCGTCGGTGACGGCCCGCGCTCCGGCGTTCTCCGCGGCGGTGAGGTAGGTGTGGTCCAGGGTGTTCTTGGCCCCGTGGTTGCAGCCGATGACACACTCTCCGACGAACGCGCAGCCGCGGCGCTGCGCGCCGTGGACGTTGGGTCGCCAGGTGTCGGGGTCGCCGAAGGTCACCGCCAGGTTGGGCCGCACGGTGGCCTCGGCCTTGTCCGAATGCGCCAGGAGCTGTTCCAGGAGCTGGGTGCGGGGAGGGGTCTTCCCGGTCCGGGGGTCGTCGCCCACCGGCCCGACCCCCATCATGTGCGCGGCCAGGTCGTAGTACGGGTCCAGCTCCTTGCGGCGCAGGTGGTCCGGCCACCGGTGGTCCAGCGTCTCCTCGAAGGGGCGGGCGAAGACGTTCGCGTACACGAGTGACCCGCCGCCCCAGCCGGCGGCCTGGACACTGGCCATCGAGTCGAGCCAGCGGATGTCGTAGAGCCCCCGGTCGAGCTCCCACAGCCAGCCGTCGTCCAGCTTGGACGCGCGGGGGAACTCTCCGAGCCCCCACCGTCGGCCGCGTTCGAGGACGATGACGGAGAACCCCGCCTGCGCGAGGCGGGCCGCGGCCACCGCGCCGCCGAAGCCGCTGCCGACGACGATGGCGTCAGCGTCGTATTGACTGGTCATGAGCTTCTTCTCCAGGTTGTGTGTCATCGGGGGACGGTGCACGACACGGCCGAACCGTTCTCTCTCCGCACCGGTCGGCTGCCGTGCGCGTGCGGGTCCGGGGCTCTTACACAGGTGAGTTCCTCGGCTTGCGGCCGCCAATGATAGTGAGTGCTCGCTATCAATAGGTCAAATGTCAGGAACTTTCCAGGGCCCGGCCCTGGAGGCCAGAAGCCTCCCCGCCCACGCCTCACCCTCGGCGCGGGCCGACAGGTCCATGCAGGAGGCCACCGTGTACAGCATGGCCGTGGCGAAGAGGGGGTTCTCCGGCTCGGCGCCCGCTTTCGCCAAGGCCTCCATGCGACCGAAGGTCTCCCGCGTCCACCGGTACATCCGATCGTGGATGTCCGAGTCCTCGCAGGCGGCGTACCCCTGAATCAGCAGAAGCATCAGTTCGCGCTTCTCCATCAGAGACCTCCAGACCGTCACCGCGACCTGGAGCCGGTCACCCCCCGCCGCCCGGTCCGCGACGGCCAACTCCTGCTCGATCGTGGCGAACGCCTGCTCCAGCACCGCGAGGAAGAGCCTCTTCTTGGTGGGAAACGTTCGGAAGAGGCCCGGATGCGAACTGCCTGCCGTCTCGGCGATGGTCACGGTCGAGCCGCCGTGGAATCCCTTGTGGCTGAACTCCGTCAGTGCCGCAGCAAGGATCTGCTCTCGGCGCGGCGCGCCCTGGCCCTGCACCTCTCGCTCTGTCGTCATGTTTGATAGTTAACAGTCACTACAAAGCGCGCGTCAACCCCGCACCCCGAGTCGCACACCAGGACTCCCCCGGACGACTGCGCGCCGCTGAACTGGCCGTTCGTGGCGCGGCCATCGACTTTCGGCGCCGATAAGGAGAGGGCCCTTCTTTGCACAGAAACGCCCCCTGGGGCTCGGATCGCAGCCGTGAACTGCGAATTTGCGCTCGCCGACCACAACTGGAGCACACCCGAAGGAAATTCGGTGACGTGCGTCACCTTTCCTCCGGCGAGGGCGTGATGATGCACCGGGCAACCCGACACGGGGGACTCCGGCCTCGCGACCGCCGCCCAGCTCACTCCGAGCCGACCCCTGGCGCGCGAACGTCGACTTCGACCCCGCCCCCGTCCCGCGAGGCACGAGTTGACACCCATCTCGTAGTGACTGTTAACTATCAAACATGACGACAGGGCGGAGACCACGAGTCAGCATCGAGCGGCGTCGCGAGCAGGTCCTCGCCGCGGCGCTGAGGGAGTTCAGCCACAAGGGATTCCATGGCGGCTCGACCGTGACCATCGCCGAGGACGTCAAGTTCCCCCACCCGAACCTCTTCCGGGTCTTCTCCACCAAGAAGGGGCTCTTCATCGCGGTGCTGGAACGCACGTTCGCGACGATCGAACAGGAGATGCTCGTTCGCGGCGAGGACGCCGACAACGACCAGCTGTGGGCGATGGCGAACGGCTGGGGCGCCCTCATGGGGAACCGCGAGGTGATGCTCATCCTGCTTCAGGGCTACGCGGCCTGCGAAGACCCCGACATCCGCGACCTGATGCACCGGTGGACACAGGATGTCTTCGAGCGAGCCGAAGCCCTCCCCGGGGTGGACTCCGACCTGGCGCACGACTTCTTCGCCGCCGGCATGCTGTACCTGGTCGCGGCCTCCATGGACCTGCCCGGCCGGGCCGGAGACGACCCGTGGGCCGAACGGTTTCTGGCCTCCGGCTCCTGACCCTGGTCAGGTCTGACCCCTCGGCCCCTTCCGGCCTTTTGATAGTGACGACTCACTATCTATTCGGACTGCAAGCCCACCCCCTCTCCGGACAAGGAAAAGGCGAGATGAGCAACGACACCGCCCGCATCCCCCCACTCGCCCGCTCACGGGTTCCGCGCGGTGTGGCGATGGCCGGGCTGGCGACCTCCATGTTCCTGGTCGTTCTCGGCACCGCGATGGTCAATCTCGCCGGCCCGGCGATCCGCCAGGGCCTGGGGCTCTCGGCGGCCGAACTCTCCATGGTCGCGAGCAGCTATCTGGTCGCCCTGGCGGGCCTGCTGCTACTCGGAGGCCGTCTCGCCGACGTGCTCGGAGCCCGCAGGGTGTTCCTTGCCGCCATGGCCGTCTACCTCACGGCATCGGTCCTTTGCGCCTTGGCCGCAACCGGCCCGATGCTGATCGCCGGGCGGGTCGGGCAGGGAATCGGAGCCGCGGCCCTGATGCCTTCCTCGTTCGCGCTCATGCTCTCCCTCTACACGTCCGCCGCGGAACGCACCCGTGCGATGGGCCTCTGGGGCGTCATCTCGGGCATCGGCAGTCTGCTCGGGGTGTTCTTCGGCGGCTCGCTGACCGACGCACTGGGGTGGCAGTCGGTGTTCTGGGCCCCGCTGGCCTTCGGCGTCCTCAGCGCGATCGTCGTGTGGTGTTCGGTCCCACCGGCACCGTGCCGGCCCGGACGATTCGACGTCCCGGGCGCCGTGACGATCACCCTCGGCATCTCCGCCCTCGCGCTCGGCATGATCACCGCCTCGGAGGCCGGTTGGGGCGCGCCGAGCACACTGATCAGCCTCACGGTCGGCCCTGCCTCCCTGGTCGCGTTCGTCCTTGTCGAACGGCGCTCCGCACACCCCCTCGTCCCGCTCGACGTCTTCCGCAAGAAGCCGGTGGTGACCGCGAGCGCGGTGCTGATGCTGATCGGCGCCACCCTGGCGAGCCTGCTCTTCTTCCTGCCCCTGTACCAGCAGGAAGTGCTCGGGATGAGCGCATTGTCGACCGGCCTGACCCAGGCCCCCATCGCCCTCATGATGATCGTCGGCAGTGGCTCGGCCCCCTGGGCGGCCAGGCGGGTCGGGCCCGCCCGAGCACTGCGAGCGGCTCTGGTCCTGCTCCTTCTCGGTCTGCTGTGGCTGGTCCTGAACCCGACCACCACCGGCTTCACCCCGCACCTTCTGGGCGCCTTCTCACTGATCGGCGCGGGTCTCGGACTCGGTTCCGTCAACGCCGTCACGATGGCGGTGCACGACAGCGGAGAGGGCGAAGGAGGCCTGCTCAGCGCGCTCGTCACCACCGCACAGCAGTTGGGTGGCGCGATCGGGCTCGCGGCCTTGGCCGGGGTGGCCATCGGAACCGCGGGGGCGAGCGGGGGCATCGCGTTCACGACCGTCTTCCTGGGCCAGTGCGCACTCGTCTTCGTGGCGCTCGCCCTCTCGTTCGCATCCGCTCCGGGGAGGGACCGCCTTCGGGCCGCCTCCCCACGGCCCTGACCCCCGACAGGAACTCCGCCGAGGAACAAGCCCCGGCGGGACCACGAAACGGAGAGTTCGCCATGACCAACCCCACCGTGCTCGTGACCGGCGCGACAGGAACCGTGGGCTCCGCGCTGTCGCCTGCTCTGAAGGCCCGCGGCGCCACCGTCCGCGCGATGATCCGCAGCCCTTTCAAAGCCGTGCCCGGTGTCGAGAACGTCGTCGCCGACCTGACCGGAGCACCCGCGCGCGACATCGCCGACTTCGCTCACGACCACGCCGGCGCCTTCACCCGGGGCTGAACCACCCCACCCAGACCACCCCACCCAAGCCTCACCACTCAGGTGAACACCCAAGGAGAGAGAATTCCATGATCTACCACTGCATCCGGTTCACCATCCGGCCCGACGTCCCCAAAGAGACCGCGGACGCCATCGTCCAGGGCATGACGGGACAGAACACGGACGACCCGACGGGGGTCTTCGGCCGCGACTTCGGCGGCGAGTACGAGTACGGCGCCGTCAACGCCGCCCAGGACCTGGAGACCTACGAGAAGATGATGAACGACCCGGCGCACCTGGAGGTCGACCGGATGGGGCTTCCGCTGATCTCCAAGTTCGCCTCGTTCGACATCACCGACGACCCGGACCCGGAGATGGGCGAGAAGATCGCCGCGATCCACCAGCGCCGGTTCGACGCCCACCCCGACCTCGTCGAGCTGATCGACAACCTCGACGAGTACCTCGGCAGCGCCGCACCCGGCAAGCACGCGGCCTGACCGACCGCGACCACGAGGCCGTTCACCCGCACCACTCGCTGACTTCCGGCATCGTGCCGGTGAAGCGGTGAACGCCCTCGCACAGTGAGCGCGAGGCCACGGATCACCTCCCTGATCCGGGCCTCGCGCTCACTCGGTCCGGCCCCTGTCGAACAGGGCGGGTACACGGCCGGTCAACGCGGGTCGGGAGTCCGCACCAACTCGTCGTAGGCGGCTCGTTCGAACTCGAGGTATCCGCCGTAGGACGCGGGGTCGATGAAGGGCAGCACCTGGGTGGCCCAGAACCCGCCGATGCCGTTCTCCCGATCGATCCAGTAGTAGAGGTTCGCCAGTCCCGCCCATCCCTGGGCGCCCGCCGGTCGTCCCGTCGGGGTCGCCTCCTGGTTGATCATGAAGGCCAGGGACCATGACTTGCGGACGCCGGGGTAGAACTCGCCGTCGTTGGTCGCCGTGGGGATCGCACTCCGGAACGGGGTGACCTCCACATGGTCCGGGAGGTGCCGGCGGACCGCGTCGCGTACCGTCCCGGCCTCCAGCACGCGTCCGTGGTCTCCGACCCCGTCGTTCAGCCACATGCGGATGAACCTGAGGTAGTCCCCCACGGTTCCGTACAGTCCGTGCCCGCCGGATTCGATCTCGGGTGAGGTGGGCGGCTCGACGTCCAGGGGCACCAGGTCGCCCTCCCGCGTGCGCAGGTGGGTGCCCACGAGTGCGCGGCGCTGCTCGGGGCCGGGCACGAAGGTCATCGTCGTGATCCCGAGCGGTGACAGGACCTCACGGGCGAGGACCTCGCCGAGGCTCTGTCCGGTGACGCCCTCGACGACCCGGCCCACCCAGTCGATTCCGGTCCCGTACTCCCAACGGGCTCCGGGATCGAACAGGAGCGGTGTGTCCAGTGCCGCCCGGGTGGAGGTCGCGATGGGCGGCTGCCGCTCCTCGCCCACGAGACGGGCGTAGTCGGCGTTGAAGTACTCGTACCCGAGCCCGGAGGAGTGCGTGAGCAGCTGACGGGTCGTGATCCGACTGGCGGGGGGCCGAAGCATCGGTTCGCCGGTCCGGTCGAAGCCCGCCAGCACCCGCAACCGATCGAGGTCCGGGGCGTATCGGCCGGCTGGGGCGTCCAGGTCGAGCCTGCCCTGTTCGACGAGGCGCAGTGCCGCTGTCGCCGTGATCGCTTTTGTCGTCGACAGGAGGGCCACCGGTGAGTCTGGGGTCACCGGCTCGGCGCCATCGACTCGTCGGACCCCCTCCGCGCTCAGGTACAGGGTCTGGTGCTCGTCGGTGACACCGGCGATCACGCCCGGCACCCCGGGCATGGAACTCACGGTTCGACGGAGCACGTCGTCCGCCTTGGCTTTGAAGCTGCCAGTCATCGTTGTTTCCCTCTCATGCAGGACCCAGCAGTCGGCGTTGCGAAGGCGGCGCCATCACCCGTGCCGAACCATCGGTCCCGGAGTCGACGCCAACCAAATGATAGTGATCATTCACTATATTAGGGGAACGGGTCGCCCCCACTGGCCGGGGAGCACACCCGACGACTCCCCACCGCCACGAAGATCCCTGAGCAGACCCCTCTGACCTGGGAATGCCTGTCGGCGCAGTTCCCTGCAACACCTGAACCACCCCGACACGACAGAGTCCACCGGAGGCCGCGCGCCATGGCGAGAGCCGTGCCCCCTCCGCGCAATAAATGAGTACACTCATTATTGATCATCCTCATTAAAGTTGGGTATGGCGAGACCGGGAGAAGAACGGCCTACGGCGCACAGGACAGCGG
>Ga0233363_1001198_pt1 | contig 10187 bp, 7 predicted proteins | sample ElkDunMinimDraft_18_FD_191534 | JGI IMG/M metagenome (GOLD analysis project Ga0233363, IMG submission 191534) | Fecal eukaryotic communites from dung pellets of Tule Elk in California, USA - Elk Dung C16 | ecosystem: Host-associated > Mammals > Digestive system > Large intestine > Fecal | place...
CGCCTCGTCGCGCGGCACGAGCGACAGCAACGCAGGCGCGGCGATCGCGGCGAAAGTGCCGCACAACAGCAGCAGCACCGCGAACACCACCATCGCCACGCGCGCGTTGCGTCCGGATGCGGCCGCGTCGGCTGCCGCATTGATTCCGACGATCACCAGCGCGGCGACCAGGGGCACGACAGTCATCTGCAGGGCATTGAGCCATAGCCGGCCGACCGGTTGGGCCGCATCGGCGATCCGGACCGCGGTGTCCGCGTCCCACGCCGCGAGCGAAAGTCCGGCGACGGCGCCGGCGATCAGTGCGAGCAGCACCCGCACCGAGGCAGAGGCGGCGGGACGGGGTGGTGGGGTTTCGGTCATGGTCCGGGCGTTCGCGACAGGCGTCGGCAGCATGCCATGTGCAGGCGGTGGCGGCGCGCGCTTTGCGGATCACTGCATCGCGTCGGTAGCGACTACCGGCGGCCGAGGCATCGCGACCGGCGCTGCAGGCGGCGCTGACTCAGCGTGGCTGGGTCGGCAGTTGCCAGGTGGCCTGCAGGCGCACGTATTCGGCATCGGGCAGCAGGACGAAGCGCGGCGTGCGCGCCGGATCTAGCCAGCGCAGCAGCGCGTCCATCGCGGCATCATCCATCGCGGTGCAGCCCGCGGTGGTCTCGTCGGGGCGACGCAGCAGATGGGCGAAGATGCAGCTGCCATGATCGGGAATGCCGGACGCGTTGTGTTCGATGACGAACCCCTGGCGGTAGCGCGTGTCGCCATCGTTGTGCAGGTCAAGCCGCATGTGCTCGCTCGCACCGGCCACTGCGTCGGCGCCGACGTTCCGTGCATCGACGATGCGGTTGTAGAGCGGCGAGCCGGACACGTCGACGCAGTAATGCGAAGCCGCCATCGGCGAATAGGGCAGGGCGCCGACGCCTACGGGCGCATAGCCGAAGGCCTGCCCGATCGCGAACACGCCTGCAGGCGCGCGGCCGTCGCCTTCGCGCTTCTGCGGGCCGGCGGGCTGCGCGGGGTGCAGCCCGAGCCCCCAGGCAGTCCCGCTGCGGCCGAGCATCACCGGCACAGCGCCGCCCACCGGCCGCCAGCCGCCGTCGCCTTCGCGTTCGTACCGCTGCAGGCGCGCCTGCGGTGCATCCCAGTCCGCGGCGGTGACCACGACCAGCTGTCCGGCGCCGGCCAGTGGTGACTCAGCGGTTGCGGTCGGGGTGGACGAACACGCGGCGAGCAGCAGGCTCGCCAGCGACAGGGCGAGCAATGCGGCGTTGCGGTGGAGTCGAAGCATGTGGCTGTCCTTTTTCTGTCGGGACGGCATGGTGGTGCAGATGCGGCGGTGCGTCGAACGCCGCGCGCGCGACTGCCGGTTTGCGCATCGCCGGATGATCGATGCGCGGCGGCCGCGCGGACACAGCGCGCCTCAGTCCTGAAGGGCAACAAGGCCGCGGATCGCGCGGATGCCAAGGCCTGGCGCATCCCCGATCGAGATGCGGGGGCCATCGAATGTCACGCCGCCCTCCACCGGATTCCATGCGCACAGCGACGGGCCGTCAAGATCGACCTTGGTGATGATGTCGGCCTTGGCGACCGCCAGATGCGCCGCTGCGGCGACACTGATGCTGGTCTCGATCATGCAGCCGATCGCGCAGTCCATGCCATGCAGCCCGGCGATGTCGGCCAACTTGATCGCGTTCGACAGGCCTCCGGATTTCATCAGTTTGATGTTGACGATGTCGGCCGCGCGCAGGCGGATCAATTCGATCAGCTCGACAGGCCCGAATACGCTTTCGTCGGCCATGACCGGTGTATGCACGCGGTCGGTCACGAACTTCAGTCCCGCGAGGTCGTGCGCCTTGACCGGCTGCTCCAGAAGTTCGGCATGGATGCCTGCGTCCTCGAGCTGCCGCATCGCCTGGACCGCGTGTTTCGGAGTCCAGCCCTGGTTGGCATCGAGGCGCAGCGATGCGCGCCCGTCGACCGCGGCATGGATCGCGCGGATCCGCTCGAGATCCCTTGCAGGATCGGTTCCGATCTTGATCTTCAGGGATCGGTAGCCACGGTCCACCGCGGACAGCGCATCGACGACCATCGTGTCGACATCGTTGACGCTGATCGTGATGTCGGTGCTCAGCACGGGGTTCCCACCGCCGAGGATCCGGTACAGCGGTGCGCCGTGGAGCTGCGCGAACAGGTCATAGAGTGCGATCTCGACGGCGGCCTTGGCGCTGGTATTGCGCGCCAGCGCGGTCTGCACCAGGCGTGTCAGCGCATTGAGGTCGGCGACCTCCCGGCCGATCAGCCGCGGCGCGATGACGGTGGAGATCGCGGCGACGATCGCGCCTTGGGTATCACCCGTGATGACGGCTGTTGGCGCGGCTTCGCCGTGGCCCACGTGTCCGCTGTCGGTATGGATGGAGACGATGATGTCGTCGACGCTTTCGACGGTCCGCAGCGCGGTCCTGAAGGGCGTCCTGAGCGGCACCCGGACCAGGCCAAGGGTGATGTCGGTGATCTTCATCGGTTGCTCCGGATCAGCGTATGCGCTGGATGGCGGTCATGCGATCGATCACGCTGGCTCGATCGCCGGCCAGCATCGGTGTCACCGGGCTGACCACGACGCCGTTGAGCGGCAGCGGTGCGGCGGCGCCGCCAGCAGTGCGCACGCTCATGCCGGCAGTGTCGTGGATGACCCAGGGTTCGCCATCAACGTGGCCGATCACCATCATCACGTGGCCGGGTATGAACACCAGATCGCCGACGTCGGCTTCGCGCAGCAGCTGCATGCGCTGGTCACGTGACATGTCGGGGGCGACGTCGATGCGGTCGAGCGCCGGGCTCGTCGCCTGCGCGCCGGTATTGCGCGGCAGCAGGATGCCGACGCTGCGATAGATCTCGGAGACGAATCCGCTGCAGTCGCGCGCGTTGTAGCCATGGCCCCAGCCATAGCGCTCACCGAGGAACTTGAAGGCCTGGCGGATCAGTGTCGCTCGCGTGTAGGGGAGTGCATCGTCGGCCACATCCGCCGCGGCGGGAACCAGCGCCGGCGAGAACGACAACGCGCCGTCGTGCTCGCGCACCGGCAGTTCGATCACCCGGCCGAAGCCCGGCATCTGGCCATGCAGCGCGGTCGCGCCGTCCACGTCCGCGCGCGGCAGGCGCACGCCCATCTCCAGCTGCACGTCCGAGACCTCTGGCGCTTCGGGCGTGAAGACGGTGCGCGCGGTAGCGCCGGTAATGATGGGGCCGCGCGCAGCGCGCGCGGCAAAGTCCGCCACCGCGGCTCGCGAACCGATCGCGACGAGGGAAGCCCGGATCCATGCGCGATAGCGCTCGCTCTCGACGAACAGCCATTCGCCGTCGCGGCTCACATGCACGATCGCGACGGGTGCCCCGGGAAACAGCGCATCCTCCTGGAGCCGGTCGATGTCGGTGTCGCCCGGTTCGCTGAAGACACGGGTCGCGGTCGGAAACGCGCGCAGGTCGGCGCGGCGGACGACCAGGCCGAATCGCAGAGCCACCTGGGCGGGTATCCCATCGAGCGCGAGTGCATCCGTCCAAACACCGAACGCAGCGTCGTCGATCCGCCCCTCGGTGGTGAAGCGGGGTTGCGTCGGTCGCTTCGACACCGCTTCGATCCAACTGCGTACTGTCTGCCAGTCCAGGTGGTCGGGCAGTTCGAGGGGCGCATGGATCGACGCGTCCTCGCGCCGCATTCTCCCGTTCAGCGCTTCGATCTGCGCTGCATCCAGTACCACGGCATCTGCCGCAGGCTGGCGGGCAATCCAGAATGCCGGCGAAAGCATCGCGCGATCGAGCCCCGGAATCGCGGCGATCGACGCCGAGGCGGCGCTGGGCGTGCCCAGCAGTGCGGCGGCCATCAGCAGTGCATGGAAGGCCGCGCGCAGGGAAGAAGGACGGTAAGCGAATCGCATCAGGGCTCCTGGGCAACGCGACGTACGTATCGCCGCGGTCGACGAGTGGAGTATGTGGCTTCCTGCCGAGATGGGCCGCGCGATTCGTCTGCAGCCTGCGGTCACGCCTGGCGCGTTGTGCAGATGAGCGGTGCAGCCGACCGTCGATCCGGCGAACGTTCCGCGTCGGACATGCACGCAGACCAGGCCAGGGCATAGCCGTTGAAAGTCGATCGGCCCGGTGCGGCGACTGCTGTCGAAACGCTGCCGTGCAACAGGCGCGCTGCGGCTTTGTGCAGTCGCGCGAGCAACCGTCGCACAAACAAAAACCCCCGCATCTCTGCAGGGGTTTCTGTTTACAGATGGCGGAGCGGACGGGACTCGAACCCGCGACCTCCGGCGTGACAGGCCAGCATTCTAACCAACTGAACTACCGCTCCAAGGCGCGAGATTCTACATCAAAGTTGGCGGTTGGGAAGAGGGCAGTGCAATTTTTTTCGCGATGCGTGTAATCGTCCTGCGCCCGGCGCGTTGACGGCGATCCGCGGCGCCCCGGATCGCATGGCGAGCGTCGGCGCGCGCGCCTTCGCGAGACCGGTCGCCACGGCAGGTGCAACGTGCGTTGCCGCTTTGCGGTTCTGGATGCCTGGCCACGCGACAGGCGAGCGGGTCGAGGGACGCATGTGCGTACTGCCCCATGCAGGGGCGTGATCTGCTTATCCGCGCAAGGTGGGGATGGCAGGGAGATGGCAGGAGGCACAGCTCGGATCCTGAGCATCCCGAGGCATGGAACCTGTGGTCCGCCTCGAACCGCGGCCACAAAAAACCCCGCATCGCTGCAGGGTTGTTTGCTTATAACTGGCGGAGCGGACGGGACTCGAACCCGCGACCTCCGGCGTGACAGGCCAGCATTCTAACCAACTGAACTACCGCTCCGCGCTTTGAAACTCTTGGTGGGTGCTGAGGGTTTCGAACCCCCGACCCTCTCCGTGTAAAGGAGACGCTCTACCGCTGAGCTAAGCACCCATGCGGAACAATCAAGCCGCTTACTTTACCGCATCCTTCAGCGCCTTGCCAGCCTTGAATGCGGGCACGGTCGACGCCGGAATCTGGATCGCTTCCTTGGTCTGCGGGTTCAGGCCGGTACGTGCCGCGCGCGGACGCGCAACGAACGAACCGAAGCCGACGAAGTTCGCCGCGTCGCCGTTCTTCAGCGCCTCGGTGATCGTGTCGAGCAGGGCGTCGACGGCGCGGCCGGCGTCGGCGCGCGACAGGCCGGATTTCTCCGCGACCGAAGCAATGATGTCGGACTTGGTGAGGTTTGCCATCAGTGAGTTCCTCTTCTTCTTGAGATAGCGACGTGTCTTACGTCTGGACATCCGGCCGGCAGCGCGATGCGCAGCTGGTCCGGACGGGGATGCCGGTCAGGCGCGCATGGTACGCGATCCCTTTTGTGATTACGACCGCGTTTCAAGGGGAGCGCAAACAGGCGCCGGCGGCCCCGCGACGCGGCGAGGATCGGGTGCCCGCGTCCGTCTCCTGGATCTTGCGGGTACACTGGACGGCTCGCCATCCCGTGTCCTGAGCCATGCTGCAAGCGCTACGAGATAAGACCAGTGGTTGGATCGCCATCGCCATCGTGGCGGTACTCGCGATTCCGTTCGCGTTCTTCGGCATGGAACAGTATCTGTTCCAGAACAATGCCGATTACGCCGCCAAGGTGGAAGCCCCGCCCAAATGGTGGAAATCCGCGCCAGACGTGTGGCTGGTACGCAAGCTCGCCTGGACCTCGACCGAGGTCAGCGCCGAGGAATTCCGCCAGGCGTTCGACAGCATGCGCGAGCAGCGCCGTCAGCAGGAAGGCGAGGCTTTCGATGCGCGCGGGTTCGAGACGCTCGAAAGCAAGCGCGAAGTTCTCGAGCAGCTGATCGATCGCGCGGTGCTCGGCCTGGCGGCCGAACGCGCCGACATCGTCATTGGCGATGCGCAGGTGCAGGAGGTCATCCGCTCCATTCCCGCGTTCCAGGTCGAGGGCCGGTTCGATCCGCAGCGCTACCAGATGGCGCTGCAGTCGGCGCAGCCGCCGCGCACGCCGCGCGATTTCCAGGAAAGCATCCGCATCGACATGCAGCGCGCACTGGTGCCGCAAACGATCGCGGAAACCGCGTTCGTCACCGAAAGCGAAGCGGCGCGTCTGATGCGTCTGCTCGGCGAGCGCCGTGACGTGAGTTTCGTCATCGTGCCGCCGCCGGCGGTGGACAACGCCGAGGTATCCGCCGCTGATCAGCAGGCCTGGTATGAAGCGCACGCAACGCGTTACCGCGAGCCGGAGAAGGTCGCACTCGAATACATCGAGTTGCGCGCCGTTGCGGCCGATGGCGATGGTCAGGTCGACGAAGCCGAGGCGCGTGCGCATTTCGAACAGGTGAAGTCGCGTTTTGCGACCGCCGAACGCCGCATGGCCTCGCACATCCTCATCGAGGTGCCGGCAGATGCGGACGCGGCTACCCAGCAGGCGGCGCAGAAGCGCGCCGCCGAAATCGCCGCCAAGGCCCAGCAGCCGGGCGCGGATTTCGCCGCGCTTGCCCGTGAGAACTCCGACGACCCGGGGTCCCGTGATGGTGGCGGCGATCTGGGCTGGATCGAGAAGGGCATGATGGCGGGCGCATTCGAAGACGCGCTGTTCGCGATGGAGCCGGGCACGGTCAGCGCGCCGGTCCGCAGCGATTTCGGCTGGCACGTGCTGCAGCTGCGCGAGGTGGACGCCGACAAGCCGGTTGCGTTCGAGGACGTGCGCGAGCAGATGGAGCAGGAGGTCCGCGACAGTGACGGCTCGCGCGCCTACAACGAGCAGGTCGGTCGCGTGGTCGACGAGATCAACCGCAGTCCGATGTCGCTCGAGCCGGCGGCAGCCGCCGGGGGCGTGCAGATCCAGACGATCGGACCCTTCGCGCGAGGCGCGGGTAGCGGCATCGCGGCGAACAATGCGGTGGTGCAGGCCGCGTTCTCCGAGGCGTTGACCCAGGACGGGACGGTCAGCGATCCGATCGAGATCGGCCCGGACCACACCGTCTTCATTCGCGTCACCAGCCACACCCCCGAGCGGGCGCAGCCGCTGGAGCAGGTGCGTGAGCGCGTGATTGCCGAGGTGCGCGCCGACCGCGCCCGCAAGCAGGCCGAGCAGGCAGCGGATGCGATGGTCGCCGAACTCGAGGCCGGCAAGTCCCTGCAGGCACTGGCGGACGAACGCGAATTGCAGGCGCAGGACGTGCCGGGCATTCCGCGCGGCGCGCCGGTTCCCGATGCGGTGGCCAACCAGGCGTACTTCCGCGCGGCGCCGCCTGCCGCTGATGCAAGCACGCCGGGCAGGGTGATGCTGGCCGACGGAAGCGCCGTGGTGTTCGCGGTGACCAAGGTGGAGCCCGGAAACCCGGACGAAGCATCGGAGCAGGAGCGTGAGATGCTGCGTCAGCAGCTTGGCAGCCTGCTTGGAAACGAGGATGCGGAAGTCCTGCAGCGCAGCCTGCGCCGCGAGATGAAGATCACGGTGAACGAAGCCCGGCTGTAAGCGCGCGGTCCGTGCTCGAAGAGCCCGGCGCAAGCCGGGCTTTTTTTTTGCCTGGCCACCGCGCTGGGCCACTCGCCGGCGGCCCGTTGCGCAAAGCGGTGCACTTCTCGCCCCGAAAGCGCAGGACGTCCGATCAGGGCCTGCACGTGCGCCCGACGGCGTCGATGTGTGGCCCACGGGCCGGCGCGCGCCATGAGTACGCATGCGCCGGCGGAGACTTCGTTTTCGATCTGCGCGCCGGTTGGTCGGGACGCGGACTGCGCATGCGTCAGGCCGACAGGAGGCGCGCAGTCAAAATCCGGGCGGTGCGCCTCCGGCGAAGCACGGCTGGCATAGATCGAAGCTCGATCGGCGGGCGCGACGTGCGTCCTGGAGCGCGTGACGCCAGCGGCCGCCCCTACACGGGCGCGGCGCCGTGCGGGATCAGCGTGCGTCGATCTGCAGGAGCATGCCGGGTCGCAATACGCTGCGCGCGGTCAGCGCGTTGCGGATCAACAGCTGCTGCGTGCTCAGCCCGTAACGCTTGGCAATCGACCAGGGGGACTCGCCCGCTGCGACCGTGTGCACGCGCTGCGCCTGCGCAGCGGTATCGGGCGCCAGGTCGGCCGCGGGCATGTCGATGTCCGGTGGCGCTTCGGCCATGAAGACCGGCGGCGCTGCGGCGGACTGCGGTACCAGCAGGCTGACCGGCTGTCCGATCCGGGCGAGGCGACCGTCGGCGTGCGCGGGATTGAGTCTCTTGAGCCGCGCGGCGTCGGTGACGTGGCGGTCGGCAAGCGTGTCCAGGTCGCGAATGCCCTCGGGCACCGGGATCGCGGTCAGTGCCGGAACCTCCCGGTCCATCGCCGCCATCCAGGTTTCGCGGGTGCCGGCTTCCTTGATCAGGCACGAGAGCGCATGCAGCTTGCGTACGTAGGTCTGGGTGATCTGCGGCACCGGCAAGGCATCGGGCGTCGCGTTGCGCGCTTCCTGTCCCGCACGCTTGAGGGCGTTGAATATCCGGTATTCGCCGGCGTTGTAGGCCATCACAGCCAGTCGCCAGTCCCCGGCCAGCATGCCGTGCAGGCTCTTGAGGTAGCGTACCGCGGCGCGGGTGGAGTCGGCGGGCGACAGCCGGCCGTCATAGCCGGGCCGGATCGGAATCTCGTGATTGCGCGCGGTCACCGCGATGAACTGCCAGAGCCCCGCGGGCCCCGACGGACTGCGGGCAGCGGGCCGATAGCCGCTTTCGACGAAGGGAATCAATGCGTACTCGGTCGGCAGGTGCTGGGCGCGGATCTCCTCGACCACATACGAAAACAGCGGTAGCACGTCGTTTCCGCCGGAGGCCAGCTGGCGCGGCACATGACCGAACTGCGCGCGCCATCGCTCCGTCGCGGCCTCGTTGCATTCGGGCTCGGAGAGTCCTTCGACGAAGCGGCGGTAGACGTCCTGGCCATTGCGGGTGACCGGTGGTGCCGGCACTGCTGCGACAGTTGTGGTTGCCGGGACAAGGGCGGGGCCGGGGCCCGGGGCGGCGCCCGCGGCGGGGGTGTCTGCCGCATGCAGGATGGTCGTCGGCGCTACCAGCATCAGCAATGCTGCGGCCAGCCGGGTCATCGGACCCGCCGTCATGCGACGAAGCCGTCCTTCCAGCGCCGCAGTCCGGCGAACACGTCGACGCGATCCTGCGCATCGAACCCCGCGTGGCGCGCGACCGCATCGCGGACCGCGGCGGTGTCGATACGCAGGAAAGGATTGGTGTCGAGTTCGCTCGCCAGAGCGACGGGCAGGGTAGGGCGCGAGGCGCTGCGCATGTCGAGAATCTCCTGTTCGCGGCGCCGGAGCGCTGCGTTGTCCGGGTCCACCGTCCGCGCGAAGGCGGCGTTGGCGCGGCTGTACTCGTGGCCGCAGCAGACCAGTGTATCGGGTGGCAGGGCCGCGAGGCGGTCCAGCGAAGCCAGCATCTGGGCCGGCGTACCTTCGAACATACGCCCACAGCCGAGGCTGAACAGGGTGTCCCCGCTGAACAGATGCCCGTGCCCGAGCAACGCGATGTGGCTGCGGGTATGTCCGGGGACCTCGATCACTTCGAAGCGCCAGTCGCCCACCGGAACGGTGCTTGCGGCTCCGATCCGCGCGGTGGCGTGGGGAATACGCGGATCGTCTGGGGCGTACACGGGAAGGTCGGGCCAGCGCGCCAGCAGTGCGGGCACGCCGCCGATATGGTCGGCGTGGTGGTGGGTCAGCAGCACGGCCAGCGGCGTCAGGCCCGCATCGGCGGCGCCGAGTACCGGCGCCGCGTCCCCGGGGTCCACGATGACAGCCCGGCCCGAGTCGTCGGCCAGGGTCCAGATGTAGTTGTCGTCGAAGGCGGGCAGCGGCTGCACTCGCATCGTTACGGACTCCTTGGTCGGCGTGGCGCGGCGCACAGGGCTGCGGGACAGGGCGGAGCACCCGCGCGTTCGCGACGTGGTTGGCTCGCGCGTCCGCCCGCAGCGCCGGCCCCAGGGCGCGGCGCCGGAGTCGCGCATGTCCCGGGAGCCCTTACAATCGGGACCATGCCCGTGATCACTCCGGCCGGTCAACCCGGCAGCGCCAGCAACTGGTTCGAAACGGCGGCCGGCCGCGCGGTGCTCGACAGCGAACGCGCGCTGGTCAGCGAGGTCCTGGGGTCGCACCCGGGGCTGCCATGGCTGTGGCTCGCGCCGGCGGTCCCGGCAACGCCGGCATCC
>Ga0233363_1001199_pt1 | contig 10185 bp, 7 predicted proteins | sample ElkDunMinimDraft_18_FD_191534 | JGI IMG/M metagenome (GOLD analysis project Ga0233363, IMG submission 191534) | Fecal eukaryotic communites from dung pellets of Tule Elk in California, USA - Elk Dung C16 | ecosystem: Host-associated > Mammals > Digestive system > Large intestine > Fecal | place...
CCGGCCGTGGGGGCACGGCCTCCCGAGGGTGCGGACCCGCAGGGGTACGGCCTCCCGGATCCGCCTCCCCGTCCGTGCGGGCAGGGCCGTGTTCTCCGCGTCCTTGTGAAGGCCTGCTGAGAGCACTCCCCAGCCGCTCGTACCCGCGCACCCCTGGCCGTCCCGGGGGAACGGTCTCCGCGCCCCTTCCCCCTCCCCCCTGCGACCCCGTGCCGGACCACGACGTGGCCCCGGACGACCTGCGTCCGGGGCCACGGTGGTGCCTCGTGCGGCGGGAACACGCCCTATCCCGCCGGTACGCGCCGCGGAACCCCCACAGTTCCCTGCGGCGCCTCGGTCAGCGGGATGGTCCCGCACGCCGCCCGAGGACCGGTGCGCCCGCCACGACCGGCGGGCGCACGTTCCAGGAGAGGTCAGACGGTGCCGGCGGGCAGCAGGTCGGTCACCGGGCCGGTCTCGATGGTCGGCTCGCCGACCGTGGGCAGGCCACGGACCCCGACCAGGTCGTTGCCCAGCGCGTCCTGGCCGACCAGGTCGGTCACGGCGGCGGTCGTCTCGGGGGCGGCCAGCGGCAGCACGTCACCGGGGGCGGGCAGCTCGGGCAGGCCAAGGTCGCCCGCGGCGGGGGCGGACTGCGGCAGGGTGGAACCGACGATCCCCGTGGCGTCGGAGAGGTCCAGCTCGTCGGAGGGGAGGCTGACGGGGGCCCCGTCGAGCACGCCGGCGGCCGACCCGGCCATGGGCAGCACGTCGTCGGACAGGACCAGATCGGAGACCAGGGTTCCGGCGCCGCCGGTCAGGTCGGTGTTCTTACCGTCGACAGGGCCCACCGGCGTGTCGGCGGCGGCCAGGGGAAGGGTCTCCCCCCGGACGGGCAGGGGGGCGTCGAGGCTGCTCAGGCCGCTCCCGACCTCGTGGACGCCCTGCTCGGCGGTCGAGCCGACCTCGCTGACGGCGGCGACGGCCGTCCCCGCGGAGTCCCGGACGGGCGAAGCACCGTGGCTCAGGGGCAGCGTGCCTCCACCGCCAAGACCCAGGCTCTCCAACAGACCCAGGCCGCCCACCGCACCGGACACCGGGTCGGCACCGTGGCTCAGGGGCAGCGTGCCTCCGCCACCCAGACCCAGGCTCTCCAACAGACCCAGGCCGCCCACCGCACCCGACACCGGGTCGGCGCCCTGGCCCAGCGGCAGGGCCTCGCGGGCCGCGCCGAGGTCGAGCGGCCCGACGTTCGCAGAGTTCTCCTCACCTGTCTCCACAGGCGCCGAGACACCGCCGCCGACAGCGTGCCCGGCCGTCTCCGCCGGGGCGGCCTGGTGCCGGACGTCGGGCTGGGCGGAGATCTGCCCGGGGGTGACCTTGACGAGGTCGCCGAGGGGGGTGGAGACGCCCTCGGTCAGCTGCGAGGGGACCTGGCTGCCGAGGTCGCCCAGCGGGAGCCCGTCCGTGACGCCGCCGAGGGTGTCAGCTCCGGCGATCCCGGCGCCCAGGGCGACGAAGCTCGCGGCGCTGGCGGCCACCAGCAGGGTCTTGGCGGTGGTGCGGGCGGTGTTGAACATGTGAGTCCTTCCGAAGGTGTGCTGCGAGGCTGTCGGGGGGACGGCGGGGCGGGTGTCGTGTCCCGCCGTCCATGGCTCCGCTCCCCTGGCCGAGGGGAGGACGCCGTGGGTTTTCGAGCTTTCCGGTCGGTGGGCCTGTCGCGCCTGGAGGGCGGGCGGCGCTCTGCCGGTCATCAGTCGTGGGTCTGGCTGGCCAACGGCTGACGTGAATCTCGCTGTCGAGGAGCGTGACTCACGTCAACCCCCAGAGACGTCCGGGATCGTGACTCACCGTGATGGCGTGTGAGCGTCCCGGGGCTGGGAAGGGGCGTGCCTGAAGAGGGTCGCGGAGCGACCGGAGTGGGACTGCGCCGCTAGTCGGGCGAGAAGGTCGGCTCGTCGGCGGACTCGGCGGGCGCCGAGCGCAGGACGTGCCGGGCGGCCTGGAACAGGCCGGGGGCCGGAGCCGGGGCGCCGAGCGTGGGCAGGTAGCCCGCGACGAGGGCGCCGCCGGACACCCCGCTCGGAGCGGAGGCGGCCGCGGCCGCGGTGGGAGCCGAAGGAGGTGCGGTGTCGTGCACGGCAGGGCCGGAGGGCGCCTCGTCGGACCGATCGGCGTCGTACCGCGCACCGGAGACCGGGTGGGCCGACAGGATCGGTGCGTGGGCCTCGTGCGCCGACGGGCGTCCGGCGTTCTCGACCGGGTCCTCGGTCGCGTTGTCCCCGTCGGACTCGTGGTCGGTCCGCCGGTCGGCCGTCGCGGGCGTCGGCTCGACCCCCTCGGGGAGGTGACGCTCCACGGGTTCGGTGACCTCGTGGACGGTGTCGCGGACCTGCTGTGTGACGTCGGCGCCCTCGACCGCGTCCTCGGGGACGACCGCTTCGGAGGTGTGGGACACCATCCGCACGGCGCTCTCCCCGACCGCGGCGACGGTTCCGGCCAGTGGTTCGCGGAGTCCGGCGGTCGTGGACGGCACGTACTCCCCGGTGTGCGCACCGGCGGTGGTTCCGGCCTGGTAGACCAGGGTGGTGGCCGCGGGGATCTCGTCCGCCCGCGCCGCGTCGGACGCCGCCGTCCAGGTGGCGACCATGATTCCGCAGAGGAGGGCGGCGAGCAGCAGCGCGCGCCGGACCGGGGAGGGAAGCACGGCGGTACGGGCGCCGGAGGCGCTCGTGAAGCCGTGGGTTCCGTTCACCGGGGGTTCCTTCCACCGTGGGACGCGGGGCCGACGCGCGAGGGCGGGCCGGTGCCGGGAGCGGTGCCGGGGGTGGCACGGTCCGGGCCGTCTGACGCGAGGTCGGGAAGACCTTCGTGCGTCGACTGATCGCGACGTTAGCATGAATTACACGACCGGAGCCTCGAATCCACAGGAATTCCCGCCTTCCCGAACAGGCTTCTGATCAGCCAGATGTGGCAAACCGGGGAAAAACCAACGACAATTCACACATAACACCCGAGGAAAAGCGCGCATTGCCAACAGAGACCGTCCGACCGGCTCTGCGGAGGTTGACGAACACATGACCGAGATCCCCCAGAGCCACCCCCTGTCCGCCAGAGGCCTGGACGACCTGCTGACCGAGGTGCACTCGCTGGACTCCCGCATGTCCGCCCAGGGCCGGGTGCACTCACTGCTCCAGGCGGTGCTCGCCATCGGCGGGGACCTGGACCTGGCGACCGTCCTGCGACGGCTCACCGAGGCCGCCGCGCAGCTCGCCGGAGCCCGGTACGCCGGTCTGGGCGTGGTCGACGAGGAGGGCGGTTTCAGCGAGTTCATCCCCGTCGGCATCAGCAAGGAGCAGGCCGAGCGGATCAACCGTTTCCCGCACGGACGCGGCGTCCTGGGCGCCCCTCTGCACGCGCGCAACGCGCTGCGCCTCGCGGACCTGCGCGAGCACCCCGAGTTCGGCGGATTCCCCGAGGGGCACCCGCAGATGGCGACCTTCCTGGGTGTGCCCATCCAGGTGCGGGACGAGGTGTTCGGCAACCTCTACCTCACCGAGAAGGCCAACGGCGGTGAGTTCGACGAGGAGGACGAGGCGATGGTCTCCGCCCTGGCCACGGCGGCCGGGGTCGCGATCGAGAACGCCCGCCTGTACGAGGAGGCGCGGCTGCGCGAGCGGTGGCTGGCCGCCTCCACCGAGATCACCACACGCCTGCTCTCGGGCGCCGACACCGACGAGGTCCTCGCCCACCTGGCGGCACAGGCCCGGGAGATCGGCGGGGCGGACACCGCCGTGGTGCTGCTGCCCGACCCCCGCGCCCGCGGCCACCTGTTCGCGGAGATCGCGGACGGTCCCATCGCGCAGGAGATCCTGGGGACGCCCGTCGAGATCCACGACTCCGCGTGCGGGGCGGTCTACGAGTCCGGGGAGGCCAGGATCATCCCCGACCTGGGCGAGGAGAGCTGCCCGATGCTCACCCACCGCGGCTACGGCCCGGGACTGCTGGTGCCGCTGGGCACCCCCGGGAACACGCGCGGGGTGCTGCTCCTGGGCAAGCTGTCCGACCGCGCGCCGTTCACCGCGACCATACGCCGCATGCTGCACTCGTTCTCGGTCCAGGCGGGGGTGGCCCTCGAACTCGCCGAGGCGCGGACGGACACCGAGCGCCTGGTGGTGCTGGAGGAGCGCGACCGGATCGCCAAGGACCTGCACGACGTGGTGATCCAGCGCCTGTTCGCGTCGGCGATGACGCTGATGAGCACGATGAGGCTCATCGCCTCCCCCGAGGTGGAGGAGAGGGTGCGGCGCACCATAGACGAACTGGACGGCACCATCCGGGAGATCCGTTCGACGATCTTCGCGTTGCAGAACCCTCCGAGCCGCCGGGACACGTCCCTGCGCGGACGCATCCTGAGACTCGCGGAGAACACCGCGCACAGCCTGGGATGCCACCCGGGAGTGAGCCTGGACGGGCCGATCGACGCGTCCGTGCCGGACGACGTCGGGGAGCACCTGCTCGCCGTGCTCGGCGAGGGGCTGACCAACGTGGCCCGGCACGCGGGCGCGACGGAGGTGCACGTGTCGGTGGCGGTGGAGGAGACCGCGGACACGGAGGGCACCAACACGCTCACCCTGATGCTGACGGACAACGGCGTCGGCCTGCCCCCGGAGGGACGGCGCAGCGGGCTGCGCAACCTGGACCAGAGGGCGCAGGTCCTGGGCGGCGGGTTCACGGCGGCGCGCGGCGAGTCCGGGGGGACCGTGCTGGTGTGGAGGGTCCCGGTTCCCGCCGGCGCGGTGCCCCCGCCGGACGCGTTCTGACCGTCCGGGTCCACGGGGCGCGCCCGCGTCGCGGGCGCCGGGTACACCGGCGCGGACCGGGGCCCGCGGTCACGGCCCGGGGGTGTCTTCCGGAAGGTGTGCGGGTCGGCGTGCGGCCGTGCGGGAGATCTCCCGCAGGACGGTGTGCGGCGTCCGGGCCGGCCGTGCCTCACGTGCGCGGAGCCGCGGCGGGAGGAATCCCGGCGGACGCGGGCCCGGATGCGGGAACACGGTCTAGTAGCGGCGTACCCGCAGCTCGGCGACGAGGACGGCGGCCTGGGTGCGGCGCTTCAGGTCGAGCTTGGAGAGCAGGGCGGACACGTAGTTCTTGACGGTCTTCTCCGCGAGGTACAGCCGCTCGCCGATCTGCCGGTTGGTCATGCCCTCGCCGATGAGGTCGAGGATCTGCCGCTCCTGCGGGGTCAGTTCGGCCAGCGGGTCCGGCTCCGCCTGGGCCCCGCGCAGCCGTTCCAGCATCGCGCCGGTGCTGCCGGAGTCCAGCAGCGATCCGCCGGAGGCGACGGTGCGCACGGCGCCGACCAGGTCGGCTCCGTGGATCTGCTTGAGGACGTATCCCGCCGCTCCGGCCATGACCGCGTCGTACAGGGCGTCCTCGTCGGCGAACGACGTCAGCATGAGGCAGGCGATCTCGGGGTGGTCCGACCGGATCTCCCGGCACACCTGCACGCCCGATCCACCGGGCAGCCGCACGTCGAGGACGGCGACGTCGGGCACGACCACCGGTATGCGCGACAGGGCCTGCTCGGCGGTGCCGGCCTCGCCGACGACGGTCATGTCGTCCTCGGTCTCCAGCAGGGCGGCCACGCCGCGGCGGACCACCTCGTGATCGTCCACCAGGAACACCCTGATCCGCTTCCGGACACCCTCGGTTCCACCGCCCGTCATCGACTCATCCTCATCCCTGCGCCACTGCGTATCGGACACCGCTCCGAGGAAGACGGTAATACGTGAGGGGGACCGCGCGCGGGCCCTTAGGCACTGAACTCCCCGGACAAAGGTCCTGGAAAGGGATATTTCCCCTCGCTTATGGGGCAAAGTACCTGATCAAACCTGGTGTGAATGCGACCAGGGGGAAGTGACAACACGTTCGACACCGTGGTGCCCGGTCCCGAGGCCGAAGCCCGGGACCGGGCACCGCGATCACGGCCTCCGGTCGGCCCAGGGCCGGGCAATCTCGAACGCGCGACAGGCGGCCAGCACGAGGGCGTCGGAATGGCGCGGTCCGACCACCTGGAGCCCCACCGGCAGCCCTGCCCCCGTGAACCCGCAGGGCACGCTCGCGGCGGGCTGCTGGGTCATGTTGAACGGGTAGCTGAACCCCGCCCAGGACGTCCACCTCTCCCCCGCCAGGTGCGGCGGCGACTCGAGGCCCGCCTCGAACGCCGCGATCGGCATGGTCGGGGTGAGCAGGAGGTCGTAGGCGGTGTGGAAGCGCCCCATCCGCGCGCCCATCTCCATGCGCAGCGCCATGGCGGTGAGGTAGTCCTGCGCCGAGTAGGTCAGTCCCTCCTCGATGATGCTCCGCAGCCCGGGGTCGAGGAGGTCGCGCTGCCGGTCGGTGAGCTTCTCCGTGGCCTTCGCCGCCCCCGAGTACCAGAGCACGTGGAACTCGTCACGGGACTCGGGCAGGCCGGGGTCGACCTCCTCCACCCGCGCGCCCAGCGACTCGAACACGGCGACCGCGTCGGCGACCGCCCGCGCCACCTCGGGGTCCACGTCCAGTCCGCCCAGCGTGGGGCTGTAGGCGATCCTCACGCCCCGGACCAGGTCCTCGGCGTCGGTGCTGCGCCGTACGTCGCCCAGACCCGGCGCCGGGGTCGGCAGCGCCATCCAGTCACGCGGGTCGAAGCCGGTCATGACCTCCAGCATCAGGGCCGTGTCACCCACGGTGCGGGCCATCGGGCCGGTGTGGGCGAGCGAGCCGAACGGGCTGGCCGGGTAGTGGGGCACCAGGCCCCAGGTCGGCTTGATGCCGCAGATCCCGCTGAAGCTCGCCGGGATGCGGATCGAACCGCCGCCGTCGGTCCCCGTGGCCAGGGGGGCCATCCCCGCCGCGACGGCGGCGGCCGAGCCGCCGCTGGAGCCGCCCGGGGTGGTGGACAGGTCCCACGGGTTGCGGGTGACCCCGGTGAGCGGGCCGTCGGTGACGCCCTTCCAGGCGAGCTCGGGGGTGGTCGTCTTGCCGACGAACACGGCGCCGTTCTCGCGCAGGCGCGCGACCACCGGGGAGTCCTCCTCCCACGGGCCCTCCTGCGCGGTGGTGACCGACCCCTTGAGCGTGGGCCATCCCCGGGTGAGGTGGATGTCCTTGACCGACGTCGGCACGCCGTCCAGGGCCCCGCGGGGTTCGCCGCGCCGCCACCGCTCGGCGGACGCCCCGGCCGCCTCGCGCGCCTCCTCCGGCCGGACGAGGCAGAAGGCGTTGAGTGCGGGGTTGTCCCGATCGATGCGCTCCAGGACGGCGTCCACGGCCTCCACCGGGGACAGCTCGCCGGAGGCGTAGGCCGCGAGGAGCTGCTCGGCGGACAGGTCGGCCGGGCTCGGCGCCCCGCCGGCCCCGGCGGTCTGCCCGGAGGCGCCCGGGGCCGGGGTGCCGCCCACGGGCGCTCCCCCGGGTGCTCCGGCGTCCGCTCTCGCGTCGTCGGTCCCGGCCCGGTCGGAACGGATCGTCACTTCAGCCTCCCAAGTCACACCACATGCAGGGGTCAGCCGGGCACGTAGCCGCGGCTCTTGTCGACGACGTTGAGCGGATCGCGCCCGTCGAGGTACCGGTCGAGGTTGTCCAGGAACAGCTCCATGAGGTCGTCGCGCCAGCCGACGACGTCACCGGACATGTGCGGCGAGACGACCGAGCCGGCCAGGCCCCAGAGGGGGGAGACCGCCTTGAGGGGTTCGCCCCGGAACACGTCCAGCGCCGCTCCGGCGATGACCCCGGTGTCGAGGGCGACGGCCAGGTCGGACTCGTCCACGATGGGACCGCGCGCCACGTTGAGCAGGCGCGCCGTGGGCTTCATCAGCTCCAGGAAGCGCCGGTCGACCAGGCCCCGCGTGGCGTCGGTGAGCGGCGCCGCGACCACCACGTAGTCGGCCCGGGGCAGTTCGCCCAGCAGGGTCGGACCGCCGTCGGCGCCGCGTTCGGCCAGGCTGGACTCGACCACGGCGCCGAAGTCGGGGTCGCCGTCGCGGGCGCGGCTGCCGGAGCCGCGCACCTGCATGCCGACCGCGGTGAGCTTGCGGGCGATGTGGCGACCGATCGGCCCGGTGCCGACCACGAGGACGCGCTTGCCGGACACGCGCTCGGTCTCACGGTGCTCCCAGCGGTGTTCGCGCTGGTGGTCCCAGGTCCGGTGGAAGTCCTTGGCGAACGCGATCACCTGGCCGAGCACGTACTCGGCGATGGGCTCGTCGAAGATGCCGCGCGAGTTCGTGACCACGACGCCGCTGTCGACCAGGCCGGGGAACATCAGGTTGTCCACGCCCGTGGTGGCGGCGTGGACCCACTCCAGGGAGTCGGCCTTGGGCCAGGCGGAGGCGAGGGCCTCCGTGAACAGGTCCCACACCAGCAGTGCCCGCGTCCCGGGCAGCTTGGCGGGGAGTTCCCCGGCGGTGGCGTAGACGACCTCGCCCAGACGCGGGTCGTCGTCGAGCCGCGCGTGTCCGGGCGGCAGGACGTCCCCGTGCAGCACGAGGAGTCTCGGTCGGTGGGGCGCGGAAGGGGTGGAACTGTTCACGGGCGTGCGCTCTCCGGTCGGCGGCGGGTGTTCAGAGAGGTCGTGTGCGGTGGGGAGGATCGCCCTGCACGGGAAACGCTAGGGAGCCGACATGGGATTGTCAACAATCCACAAAGCAGCCGTTCCCGCCGGATACCGACCCCTCTCGCACCACATCCCACCAGTCGTGAACACCCGCACCGACCGTCTCTATTGCCGCATCCCATGTGTTGATCATAAGATTGTCGACAATCAACAGTCCTGTTGTGCGAGTTGTCCAGCACGTCCCAGCCAGCCAACGCCGACGTCGAAGGGACTACACATTGCCCAGGTACATGACCGTCACCCTGCCCGCTCGCGGGGTCTCCTGTGTGGCCGAACTCCTCGACAAGGACGCGCCGCGCACCTGTGAGGCCGTGTGGAACGCCCTTCCACAGGGAGACGCCGTCCAGCACGCCAAGTACGCGCGCAACGAGGTCTACACGATGGTGCCGAGGTTCGCCGAGGTCGAGCCGGGCCAGGAGAACCCCACCGTCACGCCGATCCCCGGCGACATCGTCTACTTCTCCTTCGACGGCGGCATGCTCGACCGCGCCTTCAAGGAGGACAAGGGGATCCACGACCTGCCGGGCGTCATCGACCTCGCGCTGTTCTACGGGCGCAACAACCTGCTGCTCAACGGCGACGTCGGCTGGGTGCCCGGCAACGTGTTCGCCACCGTCGTCGAGAACCTGCCCGCCATGGCCGAGGCCTGCAACGACGTCTGGCGATCCGGAAGCGTCGGCGAACGCCTCCTGTACGAGCGACTGGAACGCTGAGCGGCCCGAAGGGGCCTCCCGGCCCCCGCACACCGGCACATCCCGCACATCCGAGAAGACACCACAACACATCTCCGGGAGGTGAGTGACCGATGCGTACCGAGGGGAACCACACGAACGGCACCGGCGCAGAGCACGGAGTCGTCGAACTGGCCGCGACCACGCAGACGCCATGGCAGTCGGGGGTCGGCGTCATCGCGCCCTACGACTTCGCGCTCGACCGCGAACTGTGGCGGTGGACGCCGGACGACGTCTCACTGCACGTCACACGGCTGCCGTACGTCCACGTACCGGTGACGGTCGACCAGGCCGCCGCCCTGTCCCGCGAAGAACACGTCGACCCGGCCGTCCGGGCCCTGCTCGCCCCCGAACCGCTGGCCATCGGTTACGCCTGCGCCTCCGGGAGCTTCGTCCACGGAGCGGAGGGGCAGCGGCGCCTCCACCAGACGATGGTGGACGCCGGCGCACCCGCCGCCGTCACCACCTCCGGAGCCCTCATCCAGGCCCTCGACGCGCTCGACGTCGACCGGATCGCGGTCGTGACGCCGTACGTGGACAGCGTGACCGACCGGCTCCTGGCCTACCTCGCCGAGCACGAGATCGGAGTGACCTCCAGCGTGGGCCTGGGGCTGCTCAGCCACATCTGGAGGGTCACCTACGGGGAGGTGTCCCAGGCGGTGCACGCCGTGGACCGCCCCGACGCCCAGGCGGTCTTCATCAGCTGCACCAACGTGCTCACCTACGACATCATCGCGCCGCTCGAACGCGAGCTCGGCAAACCGGTGATCGCCGCCAACCAGGTGACCATGTGGGCGGTGATGAAGGCCGCGAACC
>Ga0233363_1001200_pt1 | contig 10183 bp, 8 predicted proteins | sample ElkDunMinimDraft_18_FD_191534 | JGI IMG/M metagenome (GOLD analysis project Ga0233363, IMG submission 191534) | Fecal eukaryotic communites from dung pellets of Tule Elk in California, USA - Elk Dung C16 | ecosystem: Host-associated > Mammals > Digestive system > Large intestine > Fecal | place...
GAGGGTCTTGTACCCGAAGATCGGCTTGCGGCTGAACACCGGGATGATCTCGGAGATGATGCCGAAGAACGGCAGCGCGATGATGTACACCTCGGGGTGACCGAAGAACCAGAACAGGTGCTGCCACAGCAGCACGCCGCCGTTGTGCGGGTCGAAGATGTGCGCCCCGAGCACACGGTCGGCGCCCGCCGAGAACAGTGCGGCCGCCAGCACCGGGAAGGCCATGATCACGAGGATGCTCGTGACGAGGGTGTTCCACGTGAAGATCGGCATGCGCCACATCGTCATGCCGGGCGCGCGCATCGTGATGATCGTGGTGATGAAGTTGACCGAACCGAGGATCGTCCCGAAGCCGCTCATGCCGAGCCCCAGCATCCACAGATGCCCGCCGACACCTGGCGAGAACGTGGCGCCGGCCAAGGGTTGATAGGCGGTCCAGCCGAAGGCGGCCGCGCCCTGCGGGGTGAGGAAGCCGGACAGGGCGATCAGGGACCCGAAGAAGAACAGCCAGAACGACAGGGCGTTCAACCGCGGGAACGCCACATCGGGGGCGCCGATCTGCAGCGGCATGATCGCGTTGGCGAAGCCGGCGAACAGGGGAGTGGCGAACATCAGCAGCATGATCGTGCCGTGCATCGTGAACAGCTGGTTGTACTGCTCCTTCGTCGGCACCACCTGCATGCCGGGCTCGAACAGCTCCGCGCGGATGACGAGGGCCATCACGCCGCCGAGCATGAAGAACAGCATCGAGGCGATGATGTACATGTAGCCGATGGTCTTGTGGTCGGTGGAGGTCAGCCACCGCACCAGCAGGTTGCCCTTCGCCTGCACACGTGTCTGCGACATCAGCGCCGCCTGGCGCGGCGGAAGGGTGTTCGGCGGCCGATTCTCGGTCGCGGTGGGGGGAGTGGATTGCGACACGGTCATTCCTTCCCCGCAGCGACACTGCTGACGGTGCGAGAACGATAGGCCTCGCCTGCGGTATCACACCACCCGATTGCACGGAGGTGGAACCGGGGGTATAACCGGCGCGTTTACCTGGCTGTTCGCCGAATGTTTCGCGGCCCCCTCGGGGCAAGATAGAGGTATGTCGACGAACCCCTACGAGTCGCGCCCGTGGCTAGCCGCCTATGCGGAGGGGGTGCCCGCCGAGATCGACCCGCCGACGCAGACGCTGCCCGAGATGATCGCCGCCACCGTGAAGGCGCACGGCCGCCGTCCCGCGCTGGAATTCTTCGGTGCCACCACCACCTACGCGCAGCTCGGCGACCAGATCCAGCGCGCCGCAGAAGGACTGCGCCGGCTGGGCGTGGGCAAGGGCGACCGCGTGGCGATCGTGCTGCCGAACTGCCCGCAGCACGTCGTGGCGTTCTACGCGGTGCTGCGGCTGGGGGCGATCGCGATCGAGCACAACCCGCTCTACACCGCCCGGGAGCTGCGGCATCAGTTCGAAGACCACGGCGCTCAGGTGGCGGTCGTGTGGGACAAGATGGTCGACACCGTCGCCGACTTCCCCGCCGACGTCCGTCCGGCGCGCATCATCAGCGTGGACATGACCCAGGCGCTGCCCACCGTGAAGCGCCTGGCGCTGCACCTGCCGATCGCGAAGGCGCGCGAATCGCGGGCTGCGCTGACCGGCACGCCGAAGCTGCGGCATCCCATCGCCTGGGACAAGCTCCTCGACCGCGGCCGGCTCGCGGCGCGGGTGCCCGGGCCGACCGTGGACGACACCGCGGTGCTGCAGTACACCAGCGGCACCACCGGAAGCCCGAAGGGCGCGATCCTCACCCATGGGAACCTGCGCGCCAACGCGATGCAGGGTCGTGCCTGGGTGCCGGGCCTGGTCGACGGCAAAGAGACGTTCTACGCGATCCTGCCGCTGTTCCACGCCTACGGCATGACCCTGTGCCTGACGTTCGCGATGAGCATGGGCGCGAAGCTCGTGCTGTTCCCGAAGTTCGACGTCGGGCTCGTGGCGGACGCTGCCCGCAAGAGCCCGCCCACCTTCCTGCCGGCGGTGCCGCCGATCTACGACCAGCTGGCCCGCGCTGCCGCCCGCAAGACGATGGACCTGTCGGCGGTGCGCTTCGCGATCTCCGGCGCCATGAGCCTGCCGGTGGCGACGGTGCGTCGATGGGAGGAGGCGACGGGTGGGCTGCTCGTAGAGGGCTACGGCATGACCGAGAGTTCCCCGGTCGCCCTCGGCAACCCCATGGGCCCGTCGCGTCGCCCGGGCACGGTGGGTGTTCCGTTCCCCAGCACCGAGATCCGCGTCGTCGATCCCGCAGACCCCACCGTCGACCGGCCGCTGGGGGAGACGGGCGAGCTGCTCGTGCGCGGACCGCAGGTGTTCCAGGGGTACTGGCGACGACCCGCCGAGACCGCCGAGACCCTGCTCGCCGACGGGTGGCTGCGTACCGGGGATATCGCCTCGGTCTCGCCCGACGGGTTCGTCACGATCGTCGACCGGCTCAAGGAGCTCATCATCACGGGCGGCTTCAATGTGTCGCCCAGCGAGGTCGAGGACACGCTGCGCTCGCACCCCGACGTCGAGGACGCCGCCGTCGTGGCACTGCCCCGCTCGCACGGCGGCGAGGACGTCGCGTGCGCGGTCGTGCTGCGCGAGGGCGCGACCCTCGACCCCGAGGGGCTGCGTGAGTACTGCCGCGGCCGGCTCGCCGCGTACAAGGTGCCCAAGCGCATCGTGCAGATGGACGATCTGCCGCGTTCGCTCATCGGCAAGGTGCTGCGCCGCGAGGTGCGCGAGCGGATCCTTTCCGCGAAGTCCGGGAAGTGAAGCCGGGAGGCGGCGACGACCCGAACGCCGCCGCCTCAACCGGGGTTTTTCACATCTGTTGCCAGCGTATTCGGGTGGTTTCAGGTCGGTAGAGGATTGACCCGGTCGTCCGGTTCTGGTAGGTCTCCGGAATACCCCGGGGTGGTATCTCGTTGCTACGATAGCGGTACCCCTCCGGGGTATCCAGAGCATCGAAGAGCGAGGACGATCCATGACGACGAACGAGTTCCAGGTCACCGGCATGTCGTGCGGGCACTGTGAGGCCGCGGTACGCGGTGAAGTGTCGAAGATCGCCGGGGTGGAGAGCGTGGCCGTCAGTGCCAAGGATGGCCGGCTCGTCGTGACCTCGGCAGTGCCGCTGTCGGATGCCGACGTCATCGCCGCCGTCGACGAGGCCGGCTACACCGCCGCCCGCGTCTGAACCGGGGAAGGTCATGAGCAGCATCGGCGCCGATCAGGAGCGCTTCGAACTCGAGATCGGCGGCATGACGTGCGCGTCGTGCGCCGCGCGCATCGAGAAGAAGCTCAACCGGATGGACGGTGTCTCGGCGACGGTGAACTACGCCACCGAGAAGGCGCAGGTCACCGTGCCCCGCGACCTCGATGCCGCCGCCGTCATCGCGCAGATCGAGGCGACCGGCTACACCGCCGCGCTGCCGGCCCCGCCCGAGCCTGAGGCGCCGGCCGGAGAGCCTGCCGACGAAGACCCCGACATGCGGTCGCTGCGCCAGCGACTGATCGGCTCGGTCGTGCTGTCGGTGCCGGTGATCCTCATGTCGATGATCCCGGCGCTGCAATTCCCGAACTGGCAGTGGCTCTCGCTCGTGCTGGCCGCGCCCGTCGTGGTGTGGGGAGCGTGGCCCTTCCACCGCGCGGCGGCGATCAACCTGCGCCACGGCGCGGCCACGATGGACACCCTCGTGAGCCTCGGCACCTCCGCGGCGCTGCTGTGGTCGCTGTACGCGCTGTTCTTCGGCACCGCCGGCATGACCGGCATGACCCACCCGTTCTCCTTCACGATCGGCACCGCCGATGCCAGTGGCCAGATCTACCTCGAGGTCGCCGCGGGTGTGACGATGTTCGTGCTCGCGGGGCGCTACGTCGAGAAGCGCGCCAAGCGGCGCGCCGGCGCTGCGTTGCGCGCGCTGCTGCATCTCGGCGCCAAGGACGTCGTCGTGCTGCGCGACGGCGTCGAGACGCGCGTGCCGGTCGCCGACCTGCGGGTGGGGGAGGAGTTCCTCGTGCGTCCGGGCGAGAAGATCGCCACCGACGGCGTCGTGGTCTCGGGGGCCTCGGCTGTGGACGAATCGCTCCTGACGGGGGAGTCGCTGCCGGTCGAGGTCGCGCCCGGCGACGCGGTCACCGGTGCGACCGTCAACGCCGGTGGTCGCCTCGTCGTGCGCGCCACACGGGTGGGCGCCGACACCCAGCTCGCGCAGATGGCGCGGCTGGTCGAGCAGGCGCAATCCGGCAAGGCCGAGGTGCAGCGGCTGGCCGACCGCATCTCCGCCGTCTTCGTTCCCATCGTCATCGTCATCGCCCTGGCCGCCCTCGCCGGCTGGATCATCGCCGGCGCGCCGCTGAGCGCGGCCTTCACGGCCGCCGTCGCGGTGCTGATCATCGCGTGCCCGTGCGCCCTCGGGCTCGCCACGCCCACCGCGCTTTTGGTCGGCACCGGGCGAGGGGCGCAGCTGGGTGTGCTGATCAAGGGACCCGAAGTCCTCGAATCCACGCGCCGCGTCGACACCATCGTGCTCGACAAGACCGGCACGGTCACCACGGGCCGCATGAGCGTGGTCGGCGTCTCGGCCGCCGAGGGCGAGGATGCCGATACGGTGCTCCGCCTGGCGGGGGCCGTGGAGCACGCCAGCGAGCACCCGATCGGCGCCGCCATCGCCCGGACCGCCGCCGAGCGCACCGGTGCGCTGGCCGACGTGGCTGATTTCCGCAACACCGCGGGCAAGGGCGTGAGCGGGGTCGTCGACGGGCATGCGGTGCTCGTGGGCCGCAGCGCCCACCTCGCCGATTGGTCGCTGCATCCCGACGATGCTGTAAAGGCGGCTCTGACCGCCGCCGCCGAGCGCGGGCAGACGGCCGTGCTCGTGGCGTGGGACGGCAAGACCCGCGGCGCCATCGTCGTGGCCGACCGCCCCAAGCCCACCAGTGCCGCCGCCGTCGCGCAGCTGCGCCGCCTCGGCCTCACACCGGTGCTGCTCACCGGCGACAGCCAGGCCGTCGCCGCGCACATCGCCGCCGAGGTCGGCATCGACCGGGTGATCGCCGAGGTCATGCCCGCCGACAAGGTCGCGGTCGTGGCAGGCCTCCAGTCCGAGGGCAAGGTCGTGGCGATGGTCGGCGACGGTGTCAACGATGCCGCCGCCCTCGCGCAGGCCGACCTCGGCATGGCCATGGGCACCGGCACGGATGCCGCGATCGAGGCGGCCGACATCACGCTCGTCCGTGGGGACCTCCGCGCCGCCGCCGACGCGGTGCGGCTGTCGCGCAAGACGCTGCGCACCATCAAGACGAACCTGTTCTGGGCCTTCGCCTACAACGTCGCTGCCATCCCGCTCGCGGCGCTGGGGCTGCTGAACCCGATGATCGCCGGCGCGGCGATGGCCTTCTCGAGTGTCTTCGTCGTGGGCAACAGCCTGCGGCTGCGCCGCTTCCGACCCCTCGTGGACACCACGAGCACCTCGCACTGAAGGGACGGGCGCCATGACGACGACCGCACACGACGCGCACGACGCGCACACGCACGGCTACATCACCGACAAGGACAAGTACCTCAACCGCCTCCGGCGCATCGAGGGCCAGGCCCGCGGTGTGCACAAGATGATCGAGGACGAGAAGTACTGCATCGACATCCTCACGCAGATCAGCGCTCTCACCAGCGCGCTGAACTCCGTGGCCGTGGGGCTCCTCGACGACCACCTGAAGCACTGCGTCGTCGATGCGGCGCGCCTGGGCGGCGACGAGGCGGATGCCAAGGTGGCGGAGGCCACCGCCGCCATCGCCCGTCTCGTGCGTTCCTGACCGGGTCAGCCCGGAGGCAGCACTCCGACGCCGTCGCGTCGGTCGAAGACGAGGTGCGTCTCGGTGGAGCGCACGCTCGGATGAACGGTGATGTGCTCGAGCACGAGGTCGCGCAGGGCGTGCGCGTCGGCCGCGGCCACGTGCAGCACGAAGTCATCCTCGCCGGCGACGTGGAACACCTCGATCACGCCGGGGATCTCGGTGAGTGCCTGGAACAGCTGCGTCACCCCCGTCTTGGTATGACTTCCCAGACGCACGTTGACCACGGCGCGCAGCGGGAACCCGAGGGCGGCGATGTCCACGCGCGCGCGCGTGTCGACGATGAGCCCGCGCTGGCGCAGCACCCGCACGCGGTGTGCGCAGGTGGACTCCGCCAGGTGCAGCCGCTCGGCCAGCGCCTTGTTCGTGATGTCGGCACCTGCGGTCAGGACCGCGAGGATGGCCAGATCGACGTCGTCGACCTCGCCGGCATCGGGTTGTGATCTGACCAAGACAGTGCCTCCGAAAGGGGTGGATGCCGCAGGAAACGCGGCATCGGGCGTCTTGTACAGCGTAGTGTGCGGACCTCCGCCCGTGAGCCCGCGATTCGCGCATCATGGGGCCATGAACTCTGAGACCTGGCGCCCCGACACGGTGGCGGTCCACGCCGGGCGCGAGGACTTCGCCGCCCTCGGCGTGCACGCGGCCCCGATCGACCTGTCGACCACCAATCCGCTGCCCGATGTCCAGCGCGGCGGCGACAGCTACGAGACCCTCGCGACCGGCGGCCGCCCCGCCGACGACGGAAGTCTCGTCTACGCGCGACTGTGGAACCCGACCGTCGCCCGGTTCGAAGAAGCCCTCGCGCTCCTCGAGGGCGCCGAGGCGGCCGTCGCCTTCGCCTCGGGCATGGCGGCGACGACGGCGGCGATCCTCGCGCACACGCAGGCGGCCGGCCGACCCCACATCGTCGCGGTGCGCCCGCTGTACGGCGGCACCGACCACCTGCTCGCGAGCGGGCTGCTCGGCACCGAGGTCACGTTCTGCGGCGAGACCGAGGTGGCGGGCGCCCTCCGGCCGGACACCGGGCTCGTGATTCTGGAGACCCCCGCCAACCCCACCCTCGAACTCGTCGACATCGCAGCGGTCGTCGCGCAGGCCGGCGGGGTGCCCGTGCTCGTGGACAACACCTTCGCCACCCCCGTGCTGCAGCGCCCGCTCGCCCTGGGGGCCGCGATGTCGCTGCACAGCGGCACGAAGTACCTGGGCGGCCACGGCGACGCGATGGCCGGGGTCATCGCGTGCTCGGAGGAGACGGCCGAGGCGCTGCGCCGCGTGCGCGCCATCACCGGCGCGCTGCTGCATCCGCTCGGCGCCTACCTCATGCACCGCGGGCTCGCCACACTGCCGGTGCGCATGCGCGCGCAGCAGCAGACGGCCGCGCAGCTCGCGGCATGGCTCGACACGCATCCGGCCGTCGCCCGCGTGGCGTACCCCGGGCTCCACGGCGACCCGCGCGGGCTGCTGGAGCGCCAGATGAGCGGCGGCGGCGCGATGATCGCCGTCGAACTGCGCGGCGGGTATGCCGCGGCGGCGGCGGTGGCAGAAGCGGTGCAGCTGTTCACGCACGCCGTGTCGCTCGGGGGAGTGGACTCGCTCATCCAGCATCCCGCCGCCCTCACGCACCGTCCCGTCACGGCGGAGGCGCGTCCTTCGGAGGCCGTGCTGCGCCTGTCGGTGGGTCTGGAGGACGTGGACGATCTGCGCGCCGATCTGGATGCCGCGCTGGCCGTGGCGGTCGCATCGACCGCCACGACCCAGCAGATGCCGCTGCCGGTGTGAGGCAAGGCCCACACCGGCAGTCGGCGGTACTGATCTCAGCCGATCACGGCTGGGGGTAGCGCATCACGATGCGCCCCTCGATCTTTCCCTGCTCCATCCGCTCGAAGATGTCGTTGATGTCATCGAGTCGTTCGACGGTGATGGTCGGGTGGATCTCGCCGCGGGCGAAGAAGTCCAGCGCCTCGACCATGTCCTGACGGGTTCCGACGATCGAGCCGCGGATCGTGATGGCCCGCAGCACCGTGTCGAAGATGTCAGCCGGGAACTGCCCCGGGGGAAGACCCACGAACACGACGGTGCCGCCGCGACGGGCCATGCCGGTGCCCTGGGCGAACGCCTGCGGGTGCACGGCGGTGACGAGCACACCGTGCGCACCGCCGGTGCGCTCCTGGATCTCGGCGATCGGGTCGGCCTTGGCGGCGTTGACCGTGATCTCGGCGCCGTGGCGACGGGCGAGGAACAGCTTGTCGTCGTCGATGTCGACGGCGGCCACGCGCATGCCCATGGCGCGGGCGTACTGCACGGCGATGTGGCCGAGGCCACCGATGCCGGAGATCACGACCCACTCGCCGGGCTTGACCTCGGTCATCTTCAGGCCCTTGTACACCGTCACACCGGCGCAGAGGATCGGCGCGACCTCGTCGGGGTCCACCCCGTCGGGGATGCGGGCGGCGAAGCGCTCGTCGACGAGCATGTACTCGCCGAAGCTGCCGTCCACCGAGTAGCCGCCGTTCTGCTGCTCGGGGCAGAGGGTCTCCCAGCCGGTGCGGCAGAACTCGCACACGCCGCAGGCGCTCCACAGCCATGCGTTGCCGACCTTGTCGCCGACGGCCAGCGTCGTGACGCCTTCGCCGAGCGCGACGACCTCGCCATAGCCCTCGTGGCCGGGGATCAGGTCGGACTTCGGCGGCACGGGCCAGTCGCCGCGTGCCGCGTGCAGGTCGGTGTGGCAGACGCCGCTGGTGATCACCCGCACGAGCGCCTGGCCGGGGCCGGGGGTGGGGATCGGAACTTCGGTCACCGACAGAGGCTGGTCCGGGGCGGTGACGACGGCGGCGCGCATCGTGCCGCCGGGAACGAGTGCGCGATCGTGGGGTGCGGTCGCGTTCGTCATCGTGTTCATGACAAGTCACTTCCTTGCGGACGGACGTTCGCCGTCCCTCGCAGGAGAGTGTAACTCTGTGGTCAGACCACATCAACCCGGTGCACGACGAGAGCCGACGACCATTCGGGCCGCCGGCTCCGGTCGTGTGCGGTCGTCAGACCGTCTGGTCGGCGTGGGCGCCTTCCGCGATCTCCTCGAGGACCTTCGCGTTGAACGCGGGCAGGTCGTCGGGGGTGCGGCTGGAGACGAGGCCGGCATCCACCACGACCTCCTCGTCGACCCAGTTCGCCCCGGCGTTGCGCAGATCGGTCTTCAGGCTCGGGTAGCTGGTGATCGTGCGGTCGCCCAGCACGTCGGCGTCGGCGAGGATCCACGCGCCGTGGCAGATCACCCCGACGGGCTTGTGCTGCGCGAAGAAGTCGCGGGCGAAGGACACCGCGGTCTCATCCATGCGCAGATTGTCGGCGTTCACGACGCCGCCCGGAAGCACGAGTGCGTCGAACTCCGACGCGTCGGCCGAGCCCACGGTCAGGTCGACGGTCTGCTCGTGGCCGTTCTTGCCGCTCACACGTCCGTCGGCGGGAGAGACCAGAACCGCGGTGGCCCCCACCTCCGTGACCGCCTCCCAGGGGGAGGTCAGCTCGCTGTCTTCGAAACCGTCGGTCAGCAGGAACGCCACGCGCTTGCCGGTGATGTCGGTCATCTCGTCGTCCTCTCGTCGGTGGGATCCGGGGGTTTCCCGGTACCGCCACGGTAGACAATCGCCGCGGCCGAGGGCGGGGGGTTGCGCGTCGCGGCCCGCTGACCTAACGCGCGGCTAGCATGGAGGCATGACCACCTCGAACCCGTCCGTCACCCAGCCCCTGCAGCCCGTCGGCGACGACAAGAACCTGCTCGCCGCCCCGCAGGACAACGCCTGCGCGTGTGGGGGCTGCGGCTGCAACTGACCCGCGTCAGTGCCCGGCCGGCAGCTCCGCAGGAGCGTCGGCGGGCTTGCGGATCAGCACCGCACCCACCAGCAGCGGCAGCGAGATGATCGCCGCCACGAGGAACGCCGCGCGTGTGCCCGCGGCGCCGGCGGCGAGGTCCGCCGCCCCCGCGTCGGCCGCGGTCGCCGACGCCGAAGACAGCGTCGTGATGAGCACCGCGATCCCCGCGGCCCCCGAGACCTGCTGAATCGTCGTGACCATGGCGCTGCCGTGCGAGTACAGCCGCGGGGGGAGTGACCCCAGCGACGCGGTCAGCAGCGGCGTGAACGACATCGCCAGCCCGAGCGAGAGAGCCGTCTGCGCGATGACCAGCAGCCACACCGGCGTGCTCTCGGTGAGCCCGGTGAACAGCCACAGGATCAGCACCACCATCACGCTGCCCGGGATGAGCAGCACCCGCGTGCCCCATCGGTCGTAGACGCGCCCGATGAGGGG
>Ga0233363_1001201_pt1 | contig 10181 bp, 8 predicted proteins | sample ElkDunMinimDraft_18_FD_191534 | JGI IMG/M metagenome (GOLD analysis project Ga0233363, IMG submission 191534) | Fecal eukaryotic communites from dung pellets of Tule Elk in California, USA - Elk Dung C16 | ecosystem: Host-associated > Mammals > Digestive system > Large intestine > Fecal | place...
ACGGGCGTACGACCCGACCGGGACGACGCGCTCCTTGCCGCCCTTGCCGTACAGGCGCACGGACGCGTGCTGGTCGAGCCGCTCGGACGGCTCGTCGAGCCAGCCCACGGAGTCGACGTCGAGCCCCACGACCTCGCTGATGCGCCCCCCGGTCGAGTAGAGGAGCTCGAGCAGGGCGCGGTCGCGCAGCGGGACCGCGCCGTCCCCGGCGCCCGCGGCTGCGAGCAGACGGGCGATGTCGTCCACCGACAGCGCGTGGGGCAGGCGGCGCAGCTGCTGGGGTGCGTGCACCTCGGCAGCGGGGTCGGCGTCGGCGATGCCCTCGGCCTGCGCGAAGCGGTGCCAGCCGCGGACGGCGGCGAGCGCCCGGGCGGTCGACGACGGCGAGAGCGGCGCGCCGTCGTCGGACCCGTGCCGCAGGACGGTGACGTACCCGGTGACGGTGGCCTCGTCGACATCGGCAAGGCCGCGGATGCCGCGGCTCTCGAGGTGGCGGCGGTAGCGCGTCAGGTCGCGGCGGTAGGCCGCCACGGTGTGCGGGGACAGCCCTCGTTCGACGCCGAGGTGCGCGAGGTAGTGGCGCAGCTCGGTCTCGAGCGCGGTCGTCCGGTCGGGCACGGGCCCATCATGCACCCGCCCTGGTGCGGGAGGAGGGCTCAGAACGGCAGGAAGACGTCGACCGCGACGGCGACGAACAGCAAGGTCAGGTACGTGATCGAGGCGTGGAACACCTTCATCGCGCCCAGCTTGCCGGCCGCCTTGCCCTGCGCCCGGCGCAGCATCGCGACCGTCGACCACAGGAACCAGGCACCGAGCGCGGTCGCCGTGAGGGCGTAGACCCAGGTCATGTCGGCGAGCGGCACGAGCGCGAGCGAGCAGGCGATCATCGCGACGGTGTAGACGACCATCTCGAGGGCCACGCGCCGGTCCGACGCGACGACCGGGAGCATGGGCACGCCCGCGTCGGCGTAGTCCTTCTTGAACTTCACGGACAGCGGCCAGTAGTGCGGCGGCGTCCAGAAGAAGATGACGCCGAACAGCGCGAGCGCCGCCCAGCTCAGGCCCTCGGTCACGGCGGCCCAGCCGATGAACACGGGCATGCAGCCGGCGATGCCGCCCCACACGATGTTCTGCGGGGTGCGGCGCTTGAGGATCATGGTGTAGCCGACGACGTAGATCGCGATCGCCGCGAACGTCAGCCACGCCGCGGCGACGTTGACCAGCAGCGCGAACCACACCAGCGAGATGACGCCGAGCACGGTCGCGAAGACCAGGGCCGAGCGGGGCGCGATCTCCCCCGTCACCAGCGGACGGCGCTTGGTGCGGTTCATGATCTCGTCGATGTCGCGGTCGAGGTAGCAGTTGAACGCGTTGGCCGACCCGGCTGCCGCAGCACCGCCGACGAGCGTCGCGACGACCAGCCACAGGTCGGGCAGGCCGCGCTCGGCGAGGATCATCGTCGGCAGCGTCGTGACGAGCAGCAGCTCGATCACGCGCGGCTTGGTCAGCGCGACGTAGGCGCCCACGCGGTTGCGCCAGCCGCCCGACGGCGCGCGGCGAGCCCGTGCGCCGTCGACGCCACGGCGGTCGCCACCCGGACCAGCCTCAGCAGAAGGCGTGGCCGGTCCGTGGCTCGTGCGGCTGATGGTGCTCACGCGCGTGGGGGTTCCGTTCTCAGTCGAGGAGGGCGTCGGCTCATCGTACGCCGCCCCACCTGCGGTCCCGAGCCCCCGGCCTGTGAGAAATGTCCGCTCGGCTTGGTGCGAGCCCGATGCCCGCACGAACGCTGCGGCGCCCTCGCACCCTGCCCGTGCCCTGCCCGCGCCTCGCCCGCACCTCGCCCGTACCTCACCTGCGCCTCAGCAGGTGAGACGTTCGCCCGGGCGCTACGGCGGGCCCGCACGCTCGGCGCTAGGGTGGAAGCCGGTATGAGCCGCAAGGACCCCGGCCGTCCGCCGTGGGCAGGAAAGAGGCAATCTGTGAACGCGTTCGACCCCGCACTCACGCCGCTCGAGTGGACCGAGCTCGACGACCGCGCGGTGAAGTCCATCAAGGCACTGGCGGCCGACGCCGTCGAGAAGGTCGGCAACGGCCACCCTGGTACGGCGATCTCGCTGGCCCCGGCCGCGTACCTGCTGTTCCAGAAGGCCATGCGACATGACCCGTCCGACCAGCACTGGGCCGGTCGTGACCGTTTCGTCCTGTCGGCCGGCCACTCGTCGCTGACGCTGTACCTCCAGCTCTTCCTCGCCGGCTACGGCATGGAGATGGAGGACCTCGAGGCGCTGCGCACCTGGGGCTCCAAGACCCCGGGCCACCCCGAGTACAAGCACACCGACGGTGTCGAGATCACGACCGGCCCGCTCGGGCAAGGGCTCGCGTCCGCCGTCGGGATGGCGTTCGCGGCCCGTCGCGAGCGGGGCCTGCTCGACCCGAACGCCGCGCCCGGCGCGTCGCCGTTCGACCACCACGTCTACGTCATCGCGTCCGACGGCGACCTGCAGGAGGGCGTGACCAGCGAGGCCTCGTCCCTCGCAGGGCACCAGCAGCTCGGCAACCTCATCGTCATCTGGGACGACAACAAGATCTCGATCGAGGACGACACCGACATCGCGTTCACCGAGGACGTCCTCAAGCGGTACGAGGCGTACGGCTGGCACACCCAGCGGGTCGACTGGACCGAGGGCGGCACCGGCTACTCCGAGGACGTGCCCGCCCTGGCCGCCGCCCTCGAGGCCGCACGCGCCGAGACGGGCAAGCCGTCGATCATCGGCCTGCGCACGATCATCGGCTGGCCGTCGCCGACCAAGCAGAACACCGGTGGCATCCACGGCTCGGCCATGGGCGCCGACGAGATCGCGGGCCTCAAGACCGAGCTCGGGCTCGACCCCGAGGCTTCGTTCGCGATCGACGACGAGGTGCTGGCGTACACCCGCAACCTCCGCGAGCGCCACCAGGAGGCTCGCGCCGCGTGGGACACGTCCTTCGAGGCGTGGCGCACGGCCAACCCGTCGGGCGCCGAGCTGCTCGAACGGCTGAGCGCCCGCTCGCTCCCCGAGGGCTGGGCCGACGCGCTGCCGACCTTCGAGGCCTCGGTCAAGGGCGTCGCGACGCGCGCGGCGTCGGGCAAGGTCCTGACCGCGCTCAAGGACGTGCTGCCCGAGCTCTGGGGTGGTTCGGCCGACCTGGCCGGGTCGAACAACACGACCATGGACGGCGAGCCGTCGTTCGTGCCGGTCGAGCACGCGACCAAGAAGTTCCCGGGTCACGAGTACGGCCGCACGCTGCACTTCGGCATCCGCGAGCACGCCATGGGCGCGATCCTCAACGGCATCGTGCTGCACGGCCTGACCCGCCCGTACGGCGGCACGTTCCTGCAGTTCGCCGACTACATGCGCGCGTCGGTGCGGCTGGCCGCGCTCATGGAGATCCCGACGACGTTCGTGTGGACGCACGACTCGATCGGTCTCGGCGAGGACGGCCCGACCCACCAGCCGGTCGAGCACCTCGCGGCGCTGCGGGCCATCCCGGGCCTGGACGTCGTCCGGCCTGCCGACGCCAACGAGACGGCGTGGGCCTGGCGCGGCATCCTCGAGAACACCTCCAACCCGGCCGGCATCGTGCTCACGCGTCAGAACGTGCCCACGTTCCCCCGCGGGACGGACGGTTACGCGGACGCCTCGGGAACCCTGCGCGGCGCGTACACGCTCCTCGACACGGACGGCACGCCAGACGTGATCCTCGTGGGTACCGGATCCGAGGTGCAGCTCGCGGTCGAGGCTCGTGAGCTGCTCGCGGACCAGGGCGTCGCGGCGCGCGTCGTGTCGATGCCCAGCCGCGAGTGGTTCGACCGCCAGGACGACGCCTACCGCGAGTCCGTGCTGCCCGCCACGGTGCGGGCACGCGTGTCGGTCGAGGCGGGAGTCGCCCAGGGGTGGCACGAGATCGTGGGCGACGCCGGACGCACCGTGTCGCTCGAGCACTACGGCGCGTCGGCCGACTACCAGACGCTGTACCGCGAGTTCGGGATCACGGCCGAGGCCGTCGCCGCGGCGGCGCGCGAGTCGATCGCGGCCGTCGGCGACGCCGCACCCGGTGCCGCGCCCGTCCCGTCCGAGGGCGGCACCGGCGACCAGCTCTGACGGCCACCGGTGGGGTCCGCGCGTGCGGACCCCGCCGGTGTCGGGCGACGACGACAGGTACGACGAGACGGAAGGCACCACATCATGTCCGAGCACTCCGAGCACACCACCGACGATCTTCGCCCCACGCACCGCCTGTCCGAGGCGGGCGTGTCCATCTGGCTGGACGACCTCTCCCGTGAGCTCCTGCGCAGCGGTGGCCTGGCCACGCTGATCGCGGAGCGGGACGTCGTCGGCGTCACCACCAACCCCACGATCTTCGCCTCGGCCATGTCCAAGGGCGACGCCTACGACGGCACGCTGCGCGAGCTTGCCGGGACCGACGTCGAGGCTGCGGTCGAGCGCATCACCACCGACGACGTCCGCGAGGCCGCCGACGTGCTGCGGCCCGTCTACGACGCGACGGACACGGTCGACGGGCGCGTCTCGATCGAGGTCGACCCGCGCCTCGCCCGCGACACGGACGCCACGATCGCCGTGGCCGAGCGGCTGTGGACGACGGTCGACCGGCCCAACGTGATGATCAAGATCCCCGGGACGGTCGAGGGCCTGCCCGCCATCACCGCCACGATCGCCAAGGGCATCAGCGTCAACGTCACGCTGATCTTCTCCAACGAGCGCTACCGGGCGGTCATGGACGCGTTCCTCACGGGGCTCGAGCAGGCCCGGGACAACGGCCACGACCTCGGGGCGATCGGCTCCGTGGCGTCGTTCTTCGTCTCGCGCGTGGACACCGAGGTCGACAAGCGGCTCACGGCGATCGGCACGCCCGAGGCGCTGGAGCTGCGCGGCAAGGCCGCGATCGCCAACGCCCGCCTCGCCTACGCCGCCTACCAGGAGGTCCTGGTCTCCGACCGCTGGCGCGCGCTCGAGGCCGCCGGTGCGCGGCCGCAGCGACCGCTGTGGGCCTCGACCGGGGTCAAGAACCCCGAGTACCGCGACACGATGTACGTCGACGAGCTGGTCGTGGCCGGCGTCGTCAACACCATGCCGGGTTCGACGCTCGAGGCGTTCGCCGACCACGGCATCGTGCTCGGCGACACCGTGAGCGGGACGGCCGAGGCCTCTGCCTCGACGATCACGTCGATCGAGAAGCTGGGCGTCGCGATCGACCAGATCACCGAACAGCTCGAGAACGAGGGCGTCACCAAGTTCGAGGCGAGCTGGGACGAGCTGCTGACCACCACCAAGAACGGCCTCGACGCCGCGCGCGCCTGACGCGCGGCCCGAGCAGGACCACAACAGAACGGGGCACCGTGAGACCGGCCAAGATCACCGCCGAGAGCAACCCGCTGCGCGACCCCCTCGACCTACGACTGCCGCGCATCGCGGGCCCCAGCGGCCTCGTGATCTTCGGCGTCACGGGCGACCTCTCCCGCAAGAAGCTCATGCCCGCCGTCTACGACCTGGCGAACCGCGGCCTCCTGCCACCGGGCTTCGCGCTGACGGGCTTCGCCCGCCGGGACTGGGCGGACCAGGACTTCGCGCAGATCGTGCACGACTCCGTCAAGGAGTACGCCCGCACGCCCTTCCGCGAGGCGACCTGGCGCCAGCTCGCCGAGGGCGTCCGGTTCGTCCAGGGCTCGTTCGACGACGACGCCGCGTTCGACCAGCTGCGCCAGACGGTCGAGAAGCTCGACGACGAGCGCGGCACGGGCGGGAACCACGCGTTCTACCTGTCCGTGCCCCCGGCGGCGTTCCCGATCGTGGTCCAGCAGCTCCAGGAGCACGGGCTGTCCACGCCCAAGGAGGGCTCGTGGCGGCGCGTGGTCATCGAGAAGCCGTTCGGCCACGACCTCGAGTCGGCCCGCGCGCTCGACGCGGTGACCTCGGAGGTGTTCGACCAGGAGTCGATCTTCCGGATCGACCACTACCTGGGCAAGGAGACGGTCCAGAACCTGCTGGCGGTGCGGTTCGCCAACCAGCTGTTCGAGCCGCTCTGGAGCTCGAACTACGTGGACCACGTGCAGATCACGATGGCCGAGGACATCGGCATCGGCGGGCGTGCGGGCTACTACGACGGCATCGGCGCTGCACGCGACGTCATCCAGAACCACCTGCTCCAGCTCCTCGCGCTGGTCGCCATGGAGGAGCCGGTCAACTTCGAGCCCGCCGCCCTGCGGGCCGAGAAGATCAAGCTGCTGTCGTCGGTACGCCTCCCGCGCGACCTCGGCCGCCACACGGCACGCGGCCAGTACGCGGCCGCCTGGCAGGGCGGCGAGGAGGTGCGGGGCTACCTCGAGGAGGACGGCATCGCGCCGGGTTCGACGACGGAGACGTTCGCCGCGATCCGGGTCGACGTCGACAACCGCCGCTGGGCCGGCGTGCCGTTCTACCTGCGCACGGGCAAGCGTCTCGGCAGGCGGGTGACCGAGGTGGCCGTGGTGTTCAAGAAGGCACCGCACCTGCCGTTCGAGTCCTCGCTGAGCTCCGACCTGGGCAACAACGCCCTGGTCATCCGCGTCCAGCCCGACGAGGGCGTCACGCTGCGCTTCGGTGCCAAGGTGCCGGGCACCGCCATGGAGGTCCGCGACGTCACGATGGACTTCGGGTACGGCCACTCCTTCACGGAGTCGTCGCCCGAGGCGTACGAGCGACTCATCCTGGACGTCCTCCTGGGCGACCCGCCGCTGTTCCCGACGCGCGAGGAGGTCGAGCTGTCCTGGAAGGTGCTCGACCCGATCACCGCGTACTGGGCGAGCAAGGGCAAGCCTGAGCCCTACGCGTCAGGCAGCTGGGGGCCGGCATCGGCCGACGAGATGATGGCGCGCGACGGGCGCGTCTGGAGGCGACCGTGATCATCGACATGCCCGACACCACCACCAACGCCGTGAGCAAGCGGCTCGCGCGGTTGCGCGACGAGGGTGGTGCCGTCGCGCTGGGCCGCGTGCTGACGCTCGTGGTCGTGGCGGAGGAGGCCGACATCGAGGCCGCGGTCGAGGCTGCCAACGAGGCGAGCCACGAGCACCCGTGCCGTGTGCTCGTGGTCGCCCCGCTCCCCCACAAGTCGAAGGACGTGCGTCTCGACGCCCAGATCCGTGTCGGTGGCGACGCCGGCGCCTCGGAGGTCGTCATCCTGCGTGCGGTGGGCCCCCTGCTCGAGCAGACCGACACGCTCGTCATGCCGCTGCTGCTGCCCGACGCGCCGATCGTCGTCTGGTGGCCCACCGGTGGCCCCGACGAGCCGTCCACGGACCCGGTAGGCGCGATGGCGCAGCGCCGGATCACCGACTCCACGACCGCGAAGGACCCGGTCGAGATGTTGGGCCGCCTCGCCGGCACCTACCAGCCCGGGGACACCGACCTCGCCTGGGCGCGCGTGACGCTGTGGCGCGGCCTGATCGCGGCCGCCGTCGAGCAGCCGCCGTTCGAGCCGGTCACCTCGGTCATGATCGAGGGTGCGGACAAGCACACGTCGCTCGACCTGCTCGCGGCCTGGCTCGGTCAGAAGCTGCGCTGCCCCGCGACCGTCGTGCGCCGTCCGGGGGCGGACGCCATCACCCGCGTCACGCTCGACCGGCGCAGCGGGCCAATCGTGCTCGACCGGCCCGACGGCCGCACCGTGACGATCTCGCAGCCCGGTGCGCCCGACCGCCGCATGGCGCTCCCGATCCGCGCGCTGAGCGAGGCGCTGATCGAGGAGCTGCGCCGCCTCGACCCCGACGAGATCTACGGCGACGTCCTCACGCGTGGGCTGTCCAAGATCGACGTGTCGTCGGCGCGCAAGACGTCGGGCAAGGCGGCGGGCAAGACGTCGGCCCGTGCGAAGGCGTCGGTGAAGTCATGACCGCGCGGCCCGACGCCACCGCTGCACCTCGCGGTGTGGTGCGCGCCGTCGTCCACCCCGACGCCGACGTCCTGGCCGAGGCGGTCGCAGCACGGCTGCTGACGCGGCTCGTCGACGTGCAGTCGGTCCGGGACACCACCCATCTGGTCCTCACGGGCGGGTCGGTGGGTATCGCCGTGCTCGCCGCCGCGGCCTCGAGCCCGGTCCGCGCTGCGGTCGACTGGTCGAACGTGCACCTGTGGTGGGGTGACGAGCGGTTCGTGCCGACCGGTGACGGCGACCGCAACGAGACCCAGGCACGGGAGGCGCTCATCGACTCGCTCGTCGAGTCCTCCGGCCTGCCCGAGCAGAACGTGCATCCGATGGCCGGCCCGGACCGCGTGGGCAGCCCTGAGGAGTCTGCCGCTGCCTACGCGGACGAGCTGGCACGGCATGCCGAGGCCACCACGCCTGCCGGCGAGCCCACCGGAGCCGACGTGCCGGCCTTCGACGTGCTGCTCCTGGGGATGGGACCCGATGGCCATGTCGCGTCCCTGTTCCCCGGGCACGAGGCGCTGCACGCGACCGGCTCCGCCGTGGGCGTGCACGGGTCGCCCAAGCCGCCGCCCGAGCGCGTCTCGTTGACGTACGACGCCATCGGGCGTGCGCGTGAGGTGTGGGTCGTCGCCGCGGGCGAGCAGAAGGCGGCACCCGTCGCCGACGCGCTCGCCGGTGCTCCCGCCGAGGAGGTCCCGGCCGCCGGCGTCTCCGGGACCGAGCTCACGCTGTGGCTGCTCGACACCGCGGCCGCGAGCCCCAGCTGAGCCTGTAGCCGGGACAGGTCCGGCGCCGGCCCTCGGAGGGCCGGCGCCGGACCTGTCCCGCAGGTGTCGGGCCTCAGGAGGCCTGACGGAGCCCGGAGCGCCTCGCGCGCAGCATCTCGAGCGCCTCTTCGAGGAGGGCAGCGCCGTCCTCCTCGGAGCGCCGCTCCTTCACGTACGCCAGATGCGTCTTGTACGGCTCGTTGCGCTGGGGCGCGGGCGGGTTCGCCGCATCGAGCCCGGCCGGGAACCCGCAGCGCGGGCACTCCCAGAGCTCGGGCGCCTCGACGTCCTCGCTGGCGCAGAAGCTGGGCTGCGTCTCATGCCCGTTCGCGCACCAGTAGGACACCCTGACCCGAGGCGCGGTGTCCCCGCGCTCGGTCTCCCCCATCGGGCCCGCACCTACGCGCGAACCTCGGATTGCATGACCGGCTGTAGCCACGTCGTGTCGTCCTCACCTTCGACTCAGTGGGCGTGTGCCCACGGACGATCGTCGAGCCGACGGTGTCCCCGCTGCCGCCGCCGACCCACTTCGTTCGTGCCGGTGGTCGGCGTCAGCTGACCTTCTGGATCAGGCCCAGGAGGACGATCACGACGGTCCACACCAGTGCAAAGCTGATGGTGATCCGGTTGAGGTTGCGCTCGGCGACGCCGGAGCTCCCTGCGGCACTCGAGATGCCGCCGCCGAACATGTCCGACAGGCCGCCGCCCTTGCCCTTGTGCATCAGGATCAACAGGGTCAGGAAGGCGCTGGTGAGAACCAGCACAACCTGCAGGATGATGCGCAGCGCGTCCACGTGATTCGTCCTTCTCGTTCCCCGCCCGCGGTAGCGGACGGTGTCCAGAGCCGGAACATCGGTCCCGGCGGGGTCAAGACTAGGTGACGTACACCTCAGGAAGCGAACAGCCGCGTAAGAACCGTGTGACAAAACGGCAACAAGCGCGTCCGCGGCTGTCCGCTTCCGGGCCCTGAGGAGGCCTCAGGAGAGGTGCGACTGGTACCGCGCGATCCGCGCGAACTCTTCGGGGTCGAGGCTCGCACCGCCGACGAGCGCACCGTCGACGTCCGGCTGGTCCATGATCTGCGCGACGTTGCCCGACTTGACCGAGCCCCCGTACAGGACGCGGACGGCACCCGCCACCTCGTCGTCGTACAGCTCGCCGAGCTTGCGGCGGATCGCTCCGCACACCTCCTGCGCATCCTCCGGCGTCGCGACCTCTCCCGTGCCGATCGCCCACACCGGCTCGTACGCGACGACCAGGCCGGCCGCGTCGTCCTTCTCGACCCCGGCCAGCGCGGCCTCGAGCTGCGCGAGCGTGTACGAGACCTGGTCGCCCGCCTTGCGGACGTCGAGGCCCTCGCCGACGCACAGGATCGGCGTCAGGCCGCGCTTGAGAGCGGCACGGACCTTCGCGTTGACCAGCTCGTCGCTCTCGTGGTGGTACTCGCGG
>Ga0233363_1001202_pt1 | contig 10179 bp, 6 predicted proteins | sample ElkDunMinimDraft_18_FD_191534 | JGI IMG/M metagenome (GOLD analysis project Ga0233363, IMG submission 191534) | Fecal eukaryotic communites from dung pellets of Tule Elk in California, USA - Elk Dung C16 | ecosystem: Host-associated > Mammals > Digestive system > Large intestine > Fecal | place...
CCGCCGGTCCCGGTGTCCGCCGACGGCAGCCGGGTGGTCCCGTCCGGGGCGCCGATCCGCCGCGGGGGGCCCGCGGGTCCGCCGAGTGCGCCGGCCCTGTCGTCGGACACTCCCAGCGAGGGCATGACCATCGTGCGGGTGGCGTCGAAGTCGTCGGGGACGACGGTCGGAGAGCTCGCCTCGGACACCTCCCGCAGCAGTCCGGACTCGGAGATCTCCTCCGGGAACGGCGCCACGGGCGCCCCCGGGGCCACAGGGGTCCCGGGCGGGGCGACGTCGGTGTGCCCGACCGCCTTCCCCGCCAGCTGCCTGGCCTGTTCGCCGCTGCGGGAGAACCAGTGCTGGAGGAGCGGGCTGACGAGGGTGCTGAGCGTGGCCATGACGGCGGCTCCGACGACCGTGCCGTACACGTTGAGGTAGGAGGCGGCGGTGGCCGCCGCGAGTGTGGCGGCTCCCGCTCCCGCGACCTGGGAGACGCTCAGCTCGATCCGCTTCTTCCCGCCCCCCTCCTCCGTCTCGTCGTCATCGTCGTGTCCGGTCCGACCCATCCGGTCGTCCCCCCTTCGTCGGCCGCGCGGGGCGCGACGGGAACTCGTGCTCGCGGGATGCGCGTGTGGTGGGGCATACAGCCCCATAGTCACCAAACATCACATTTCGCTCATAGATGGATAACTCAGCCTAAGGGCAGCAGAGTTCCGGTAACGCCAAGACATAAGAAGCGTCACTCTCCGATAGACCTCGGCGTGTCGGTTTGCCCCGGAGAGGATCCGTCCGGACTGAGATCGGCCCGAGATCGGAGTTTTTCTTATACCTGGGGGGATTCGGGGGGCCCGGGATACCATCACGGCAGAGCCTTCGCACGGGATCGGCGACATTCCCCCCGATCGCTCCCGGTCGCCGAAGGGTCATCGTGCCAAGATTGGCAGCGGAAGCGACCGTGAGTACCCCGGGTGTCCGGGGCAGCTCCCACCGTGGCCAGTGCCACGGAACGGGAGGCGGGCACACAGTTCGGACATGCCGGGCGCGGTACTGGCCGAACAGTTGTCGGCCGACCAGACTTGGAGAACGCGGGGGCCGTGTCGCGGGACCTACCCTCGACGGGACGCGAAAGGGAGGGCGATGCACGAGCTTCGCCTCGTGGCCGTGAGCGAGGACGGCACCTACCTGGTGCTCGCCAGCACCGGCCGTGGAACCCGTTTCACGCTGCCCGTCGACGACCGTCTCCGCGCCGCAGTCCGCGGCCAGTTCTCCCGGCTCGGCCAGTACGAGATCGAAGTGGAGAATCCGTTGCGCCCCAAGGAAATCCAGGCCCGCATCCGGTCCGGCGAGACCGCGGAGGCCATCTCCGAGATCTCCGGCATACCGATCGAACGGGTCCGCTGGTTCGAGGGACCCGTCCTCCAGGAACGCGAGTACATCGCCCAGCAGGCACAGCGCGCGACCGTGCGGGCGCACGGCGACGCCGCGTCCGGGACCTCTCTCGGGGACCTGGTCACCAAGCGGATCGGCGCCCACCAGCTGGAGACCGGCGACGCCGCGTGGGACTCGTGGAAGCGCGAGGACCGCTCGTGGCAGCTCAAGCTCGTGTTCGTGCACGGCGGCGAGGAACGCGTCGCCCACTGGCTGTACGAGCCCAGACACAACAGCGTCACGCCCGCGGACGAGGAGGCCGCGCGGTTCTCCTCCCCGGACCCGGAGCCGCTCTCCTCCCCCGGTGCGAACGTGACGCCCTTCGCCCCGCGCCGGAGCGAGGCCACCATGCACCTGCCCCGCATGGACGCGCAGTCGGCGGCGGAGCGCCGCCCCGACCACGCCCCTCCCCGCCGGGCAGCCCAGGACGACCCCCTGGACGAACCCCTGCGCCAGGCCCCGGCCGCCGCACGGCCCGAGACCGACCGGTTCGGCGATCCCGTCCGCGACGACCGTCGGCGGCGCTTCGACGCCCCCGGCACGGAGCAGGCCGAACGCCACCGCCAGGGGCCCGGCCCCGAGGAGCGCGACCGGAACGGCGTCCCGGAACGGGACCACGGCCTGGCCCCCGGGGCGCGGTACCGCTCGGAGGAGCACCGCTCCGCCCACGCGCACCCCGCGGACCGGCGCCACGAGGAGGAGCACCGTCCCTTCGGGAACCGTTCCCCCGACGAGCGCCCCGCGGGGCGCCGTCCCGGGGAGCGCCTGCCCACCGAACGCGGGTGGGAGCGGGACGAGCGCACCGAACGGCGGGGCGGGCAGCGCCCCGAGCCCTCCTTCGAGGCGCCGCGCGCCGAGCCCGAGCCGTTCCGCAGGCGCCCCGAGCCCGAGCGGCGTCCCGCACCCGAACCGCCGGCGCCCGCCGCGTACGCGGACCCCGGCCCGGAGGAGCGTCACCGACGCCCCGAGCGGCGTCCGGCGCCCGAGTGGCCGCTGGACGACCGTGCTGCACGCGCCGGGGAGCCCGACGGTGCGCCGCCCGCCGCCGAGCCCCCGGTCCAGCCGCGCCCCGGCGCGCGCCGTCGTCGCGCCACCATGGACCTCAACGACACGGGGACCCCGCGTCGCGCCGCGGACCAGCCGCCGGCGAGCCCGGCGGCGGTCCCGGCCGCCGCCAACGGGGCCGGAGACCGCGCCGCGGCCAAGCGCAAGGGCCGCGGCCGCCGCGCCTCCGTCCCGTCGTGGGACGAGATCATGTTCGGGTCCAAGAAGGACGAGTAGGCAGGGGCCGACGGCGGGGGCCGACACGCTCCCCGCCCGACTCCCCCGGAGGGCGACCGGAGCCGCACGGCACGGTCGCCCTCCGGCGTTCCCGGCCCGGCGCGGGCGGCCTGTGTGCGGCGGCGGGCCCGTTCGCGGCCGTCCACGGACCGCGCTCCTCCCGGCGGCCCGCGCGGGCCCGGTGACGGCCCGGCCCGGGTGCGCGGGAGGCGGGTGCGCGGGGGCTGCGCCGGGCTGCGGCACGCGCGGGCACGGTCGGACGACCGCGCCACCACCGGTGCGGCCCGCCGACCGGCCGGGGCGCGTGGGGCCGCCACCGGCGGGTTCCCCTACGATCTCCCTCCGGCCACACCGCCCCCTTGGAGACCCGCCATGACAGAACGGACCGCCGACGACGCCGCGGTCACCGCGCGCGTGAGCACCGGGCGCCTGCGCGGCGCGGCCCGCTCCGGCGTCGCCCGCTTCCTGGGAGTTCCCTACGCTGCCGCGCCGACCGGTCGGCGCAGGTTCGCGCACCCCGAGCCCCCCGAGCCCTGGGAAGGGGTCCGCGAAGCCGTCTCACCGGGACCGACCGCCCCACAGCTGCCGTACGAGGGCGCGGTCGGTGAGATCCTGCCGTCCGTGGTCATCCCGGGCGAGGACTTCCTGCACGTCAACGTGTGGGCGCCGGAGGGGGCCGCACCCGGTTCCCTGCCGGTACTGGTGTGGTTCCACGGCGGCGCCCTCACCCGCGGCGCCAACGCCCTGGCCGCCTACGACGGGACGGCGTTCGCCCGTGACGGGGTGGTGTTCGTCGCCGTCAACTACCGCCTGGGCAGCGAGGGCTTCTCCGTCCTGGACGGGGCTCCGCTCAACCTCGGCCTGGCGGACCAGCTCGCGGCGCTGCGCTGGGTGAGCCGGGAGATCGCGGCGTTCGGCGGGGACCCCGGCCGGGTGACCGCGGGGGGCCAGTCGGCCGGGGCGAGCACCACCGCCGCGCTGGCCGTGCACCCCGAGGGCGGGCGGCTGATGCGGCGCGCGATCCTCCAGAGCGGCCCGCTCCTCGCCGCCGCCCCGGAGAAGGCGGGCCGCATCACCCGGCTGGTCGCCGAGGAGCTGGGGATCACGGCCACACGGGAGGCGTTCGCCGCGACCGCCCCCGAGGACCTGGTGGCCGCCCAGCACCGGGTCGCGTCCGGGGCCGGTCCGCTCACGGGCGGACCGGCCTTCTCCCTCGCCGTGGACGGCGACCTGGTGCCCCGGTCGCCCTATGACGCGCTGCGCGCGGGCGCCGCCGACCACCTCGACCTGCTCATGGGTGCCACCTCGGAGGAGCACCGCCTGTGGATGGCCCCGACCGGGATGGACCGCGCCCTGCGCCGGCCCGTCCTGGCGGCGGTCGCGGTCCGCTTCGGCATCGGTCCCGGGACCCTGCGGCGGCTGCGCGCCCGGCGTCCCGGGATGAGCACGGGCATGCTGGTGGGAGCCGTCCTGGGCGAGGTGCTGCTGGAGCGGCCCACGCGGCGGGTGGCGGACGCGCGGGCGCGACGGGGCGCGGCCACGCACGTGTACGAGTTCGGCTGGCGCGGATCGGCGGCGGGGCTCGGCGCGGCCCACTGCATGGAGCTGCCGTTCGTGTTCGACCGGTTGGGCACGGCGGACGCCGAGGCGCTGACGGGGCCGGGAGCACCCCAGGACCTCGCCGGGGCGGTGCACGGAGCCTGGGTGGAGTTCGTCCGGACCGGCGACCCGGGCTGGCCGGTGTGGACCCGGGGATCCGCGCCCCGCGGGTGGAACGGCAGCTGAGCCCCGCCCGGTTCGGCGGCGCGGCCGCTCCACCGGCGCGGGCGGTGAGGACGCCCCGCGGTTCCTCCGCCCGGCGCTGTCCGGCGCTGCCGGACAGGGCCGGGCGGGGGGCGGGACGCGGGTTCAGTGCCTCCGGCCGGGCTCGCCGGGCGTCTCCAGGAACGGTCGCACCATCTCCGGGGTGACCCGGGCCGCGAAGGCCACCGACTTGTCCAGTGAGGCGTCCTGGGCGGTGTAGCCGCCGGCGCCCGCCCCCACCGTGATCTGGAGGTCGGCCAGGGAGGACCCCCGCTGGAAGAGGGTCTGCGTCCAGGTCCAGCCGATCACCGCCGAGCGCTCCACCGTCGCCTGGCCCCGGCTGAGCGACCCCGAGCGGACGCTCACCCGCTCACCGTCGTATCCGTGGCCGAGGGATCGGTAGCGGTCGACGCCCAGGGGGATTCCGAGCACGGCGAGCACGGCGCCGACCACGGCGAGCCACTCCACTCCCAGAGCGGCGGCGACCGCCGCGAGGAGGGCGAACGGAAGGACGGACCGTGTCAGGCGCCGGAACAGGGCGGCTCTCGGATGGCGCTCGAGGGTGCCCCCGAAGAGGGCCAGTGCCCGGTCGACGACGTCCTCGACCACGGGGCGGGGCCCTATCGGCAACAGCACCGCACGGTTGGCCGTGTCTCCCAGGCCGGTGACGATGGCGCGCAACCGCACCGCGCCGCGCGTGCGTTCGAGGGGGTTGTCCAGGAGTTCGTAGCCGCGGATACGGCGCCTCTCCAGTGTGACGCTGCGCCGGGTGAACAGGCCGCGCTCGGCGACCAGGGAGCCGTCGCGTCCGCGGAGCGAGAACCCCCAGTGCGTGAGGGCGTAGGAGACCACGGCGAACACCGGCATCAACAGCACCAGCACACCCGCGAAGACCAGTGCGGCCACCAGGAGGAAGCCCCGGTCGGAGGTGGTCAGCCAGTCCACGACGAAGTCGTTGGCGAGATCCCCCAACGTCTGCTGAACCGTGCCGAAGAGCGTGGCCAGGACGGCGAACGGGGTGAGCAGGTAGCCCAGGCTGAGCGCCCCGTACAGGTACCACGAGCGCGGCATGGCGAAGTAGGTGACGGTGTCGTCGTCCGGAACCGGCGCCTGTCCCTCCACCGGCTCCGCGGGCCCCGCCTGGCCCGTCCCCTCGCCGGGTGCGCCCCGGTACCCGGTCTCCTGTCCGGTGAGGACGGCCTTGCGGTGCAGCAGCACACGGCGCAGTCGTTCGGCCTCGTCCGCCGCCACGGCGTCGAGCTTGCCGTCCTCGGTCGCCGCCGCCGAGCCCGCCGCCGCCTCGATGCGCACCACGGCGACGCCGAGGAGGCGGTGCAGAAGCGTGCTGGTGACATCGACGCCGCGGACGCGTTCGAGGGGGATCGTGCGCTGGGAGCGCCTGATCAGCCCCCTGCGGATCTCCAGCCGGTCCTCACCGACCTCGTACCGGGTGGTCCTCCAGGTGACGAACCCTCCGACGAGCAACGCCACGACGGTCGCGCCCGTGGCGCCCAGCACCCACGCGTTGAACCCGCCCAGGACCAGACCCGCCGCGATCGGCACCAGCAGGCCCTTGAGCTGGTTGATGGGGCCCACGACCATGCTCCGGGGGCTGATCCTGCGGACCCGCTCCGGCGCGAGGAGGGACTCCGCTCCGGGCGGCCCCCAGGGGTCGGCCGCCGCGTTCCCCGCCGGGTTCGGGCCTCCCTCCGCCGGAGGCCCCCACCAGTCGCGGGGTGCCGCCGTGCCGGGTGCGCCCCCGTGCCCCGGCGCGGGGGGCGAAGGGGGTGTGTGGGACGGGGCTCCGTGGGGCGCCCAGGGTTCCCCCGCGGGAGGCCCCGGGCGGGGGCCGACCGCGTACGGCCCCGCCCCCCGGGCGGGCTCCCCGTGCGGAGCGGGCGCGTGGGGCGGAACCGCCTGGGGCGGCGCCGGGCGGGACGCCTCCCCGCGGGGATGTCCGGTGTGGGGCGCCCCCTCTGCGTGGGGCGGCACGGCGCCGGGCCCGGTCGGGGGCCACCCGCCCGACCAGTCCGTCGGCCGTTCCTGCCGCTCCGCTCCCTCCGCGGGCGCGAACCCGCGCTGTCCGGGAGGGGGGTCGGCGGGGACGGCGCTCCCGGCCGTGTGCTCCGGGGGGCGGGAAGCGGAGGTGCTCCCCGGCGCCACCCAGCCACCGGTCGTGTCGGCCCGGTCCGACGGTGGTCGCGCGGCCGTGTCGGGCTCCGGCGCCTGCCGGCCGCGGTCCGTCCCGTCCGCCTCGTCCCGGTCCCGTGCCCCGCCGCCCCGCGCGGGCCGTGCGTCGGAGCCCCCGGCGGACCCGTCCCCCGGGGCCCGGCGCCCGTACCGTGCCTCGCGCTCGTCCTCTCCGTGCCCGGTGCCCATCAGGTCGCGTCGTCCCTCAGCGCGCCCGCGCGCACGGCCAGGTCCTCGCTCAGACGGCGGGCCTGCCCGGCGTCCAGGCCCTCGATCGTGGACGACCCCGCGTAGGAGGCGGTCTGCACCTCCAGCGTGGCCACGCCGAACACGCGCTCCAGCCACCCCTGCGTGTGGTCGACCGTCTGCAACCTGTTGACCGGCACCAGCTGCCAGCTGCGGCTGATCCAGCCCACCCGGGTGTAGATGATGTCCCCGGCCACCTCCCAGCGGTGCACCCTGTACCGCCAGGACGGCACGATCGCCACCTTGAGCAGCGCGTACACCCCGTAGAGGACGGGCAGCAGCCACGCGTTGTCCACGGCCCAGCCGGGGATCCAGGCCCAGCCGAGCGACGACGCGCCCCACGCGACCGCGCTCAGCAGCACCAGGGTGAACACCGACCCGAACAGGATCCTCAGGGTCCACACGCCGATCGCCCTGCTGCTCACCCGGCTCTGCGGGGGCCGCAGCCGCGCGGTCTCCCCCTCACCTGGTTCGGGGGCCGCCCGGGGCCGGTCCGGGTCGGGAATGGGGTCGTACGGCGGGGTGTTCATCACCTGCACGAGTTTAGGCCCTCCGTACTCGGAGCTCCTTCTCCACAGGGTCTCCGGACGGGCCGCGGCCGGGCGCGGGGGCTCTGTCAGCGTTCTGTCAGCCCAGCTCGCCACACTGGTGAACAGACGTTGAAACGGAGGAACGATGACTGACGCCATCCGCGCGGAGGGTCTGGTCAAGCAGTTCAAGGGCAAACGCGCCCTGGACGGCGTGGACCTGACTGCCAGGACGGGGGCCGTGCTGGGCGTTCTGGGCCCCAACGGGTCGGGCAAGACCACGATGGTGCGCATTCTGGCGACCCTGCTCAGACCCGACGGCGGGCACGCCGAGGTCGGCGGCTACGACGTGGTCCGCCAGCCGCACGAGGTGCGGCGGCTGATCGGTCTCACCGGCCAGTACGCGGCGGTGGACGCCGACCTGACCGGCACCCAGAACGTGATCCTCATCGCGCGCCTGCTGGGCTTCAACCGGGCGCAGGCCCGGGTCCGCGCCGCGGAACTGCTCGAGCGCTTCGAGCTCACCGACGCCGCCGACCGCCCCGCCAAGACCTACTCGGGCGGTATGCGCCGACGGCTCGACCTGGCCGCGAGCCTGGTCGGCCGCCCGGCACTGCTGTACCTGGACGAGCCCACGACCGGCCTGGACCCGCACAGCCGCAACGGCCTGTGGGACGTGGTGCGCGGGCTGGTGGACGACGGTGTGACCGTCCTGCTCACCACCCAGTACCTGGAGGAGGCCGACCAGCTGGCCGACGACCTCATGGTCCTCGACCACGGTCGCATGATCAGCCGGGGCACCCCGGAGGAGCTCAAGGACCAGGCCGGCAACCAGGTGCTCGAAGTGCGCACGGTGGACACCGGCCAGCTGTCCCTGGCGGCGAGGATCATCGAGGCCGTCACCAGCACGCCCGTCGTCTCCGACGGGCTGCTCGCCAGTGTCCCGGTCACCAGTTCGGGCGTGCTGCCCGAGGTGGTGCGCCGCCTGGACGAGCAGGGCGTGGCGGTCGCCGAGCTGTCGCTGCGCAAGCCGAGCCTGGACGAGGTCTTCCTCGCCCTGACCGGTCACACCGCGGACGAGGAGAAGACCACGGACGAGACCGTGGACGAGGGGGCCAGGGCATGAGCGCCGTAACGACCCGGACGCGGCCGGCGGAACCCGGTGGCACGCCGGCGACCCCCGCGCGGATCACACCGCTGGGCACGATCCAGAACGGTCTCCAGCTGGCCTGGCGCAGCGTCCTGAAGATCAAGGCCAACCCCGAAGAGGTCTTCGGGCTGATGCTGCAACCGGTCATGTTCGTGACGCTGTTCGTCTTCGTCTTCGGACAGGCGATGATGGGCGACTGGCAGGCCTACCGCGACTTCCTGATGCCCGGCATCATCGCCCAGTCGGTCATCTTCGCCACGCTGGGCACGGGTTTCTCGCTGAGCCAGGACGTGGAGAAGGGCATCTTCGACCGGTTCCGGTCGCTGCCCATCGCCCGCTCCGCCCCGCTCACCGGCGCGATCCTCGGCGACCTGGTCCGGTACACGATCACCGTCGTGATGGTGCTCCTGGTCGGCATCCTCATCGGGTTCCGCCCGGAGGGCGGCGCGGGCGGCGTGGTCGTGGCGGCGGCCCTGGTGCTGCTGTTCGCCTTCGCGCTGTGCTGGATGTCGGCGTTCGTCGGCATGATCGTGCGCACGCCGATGGCCGTGCAGGCGTTCGGGATGATCCTCATGTTCCCGCTCACCTTCAGCAGCTCGGCGTTCGTCAACCCCGAGGACATGCCCAGCTGGTTGCAGGTGGTCGCCGCGAACAACCCGGTCACCCACGTCGTGGACGCCATGCGCGCCCTCATGCTCGGCACCGGCGACGCCACGGGCCCGGTCCTGTGGACGGTGGTGTGGTCCGCGATCTTCACCGCGGTCTTCTTCCCGCTCGCCGTGTGGGCGTACCGCCGCCGCACCTGAGCGGCGTCGGCCCCCTCCGGATACCGCGCCGCCCCGGCCCCCGGGGCGGCGCGGGCGTGCAGGGGTCCCGCCGCCCGCCGCTCCCCCCGCGGACGGTCACCCGTCGTCGCCCCGGCCGCCGGACCTCTCGTCGGGCGCCAGGGGGGCCAGCCACTCCCCCACCCGTGCCAGCACCTCGTCCTTGACCGTGCCCCGCGCCTCGGCGACCAGGCGCTCGTACTCCGCCCCGCCCAGTTCCCGCCTCGCCTGCTCCCGTGCCCGCACCACGTACGGGGTCGTGTTGTCGGGAATGCCGCGCAGCGCCTCGGAGTAGCCGAGCACGCGGGCCGCCCGGCACGGCGACTCCCGGACCAGCATCATCGCGAAGACGTCCAGGATCTCCGCGCAGACGGGGCCCAGCCCCTGGGAGGCGAGCCACCACGCACGGCCGATGTCGCGCCAGGCCGCCTCCTGCTCACCCGACCGCCAGTGGAGGATCGCGGACATCACCCCCAGTCCTCCCTCGATGTACACCGGCGAGAACCCGCCCAGGCAGGTCAGCTCCTCCCGCAGCCGCTCGACGACCGCGCGGGCACGCTCCAGCTCCCCGGCCTCCCGGAGCCACTGGGCCTCGGCCAGCCACAGCAGCACCATGTGCTCGTCCTGGACCGGCCCCTCGAAGTCGAACAGCGCCGTCAGGTCCAGGCGGGCCGCCTCCAGGTCCCCGAGGTCGGTCAGGGCCTGGGCCCGGCGTACCCGGAACACCGCCGCCATCCCGGTCAGCCCC
>Ga0233363_1001206_pt1 | contig 10150 bp, 10 predicted proteins | sample ElkDunMinimDraft_18_FD_191534 | JGI IMG/M metagenome (GOLD analysis project Ga0233363, IMG submission 191534) | Fecal eukaryotic communites from dung pellets of Tule Elk in California, USA - Elk Dung C16 | ecosystem: Host-associated > Mammals > Digestive system > Large intestine > Fecal | place...
GGTCTGCTCCGCCGCGATCCGCCCCGCCCGACCCAACAGCACCAGCTGCCGGGCCTGCAACGCCGCGATGCCACGCTCCGTCGCCACGAGCTCCGCAACCACCCCGGACGCCGACAACACGGCATCCACGGGACGGGTCGGGGAACTGTTCATACCCCCCATCCTGCCGACCCCCACCGACATTAAGAGCCCGGAAAACCCAGATCAACCCACGTTGTGGACAACCCGCAAAATACCCCACTGGGGAGGAGGCCATGGAATCTCGCGACCCTCACGCGACCCCCGCAGCACCGCCCCGTCGCCCGCCCCGCGCGAGTGCCTGCGCCGCCGGATTTGGCGAATACGCGAGGTCGGAGATCGCACGCCGCACCTGGGTACGCACCCGCGCACTCACCTTCTCGTCGTCGTTGATGACGCGCGACACGGTCGATCTCGAGACTCCGGCCGCCGCAGCGACGTCTTCGATGGTCGGTGTTCGCCCCTGGTCCATGGCCGCCTCCCGCCGGGCGCACGGCACGCCCGCACTCTCACGTCGAACGAGGCGCGGCCGACTCGACATCACCGCCGGAACTCCCGCCGCGCAATCGCGCCACGCCACCGCGCGCCCCTGATCAGTCCACTCGATTTGCATCACCGCGCCGCCTGGATGAGGATACCCCTGGGGGTATTACCCCCCTTCGAGGAACGGAGAACGGAATGCGTCGACCGAGGACCGAGCGTCAGAGCGTCAGAGCGTCCAGGAGCGTGCAGGCCTGCCCGCACGCCGGCTCGGGGACCGCTGACATGGCCACGCGGATCATCATCGTCGGCGGCGTCGCCGCCGGCATGTCGGCGGCCACGCGCCTGCGTCGCCTCGACGAGTCGGCAGAGATCGTCGTGTTCGAGCGTGGCCGGCACGTCAGCTTCGCCAACTGCGGCCTGCCGTATCACGTGGGCGGCGTGATCGAGGAGCGCTCCTCCCTGCTGCTGCAGACACCGCAGTCGCTGCGGTCGCGATTCGCTCTCGACGTCCGCACCGAGCAGGACGTCACGGCCATCGACCGCGAGGCGCGCACCGTGACCGCCCGCGATTCCCGCACCGGCACCACGCTCACCGAGGCGTACGACTACCTGATCCTCGCGATGGGCGGCACTCCGCTGCAGACGACGCCGGCCGCCGGCGACGCCCCGCCGGTCGTCACGCTGCGCTCGATCGAGGACGTCGATCGCGTCACCGACGTGCTCGCCTCGCTCCCCGCCGCCACCGCGGCGCGCGCCGTGGTCATGGGCGCCGGATTCATCGGGCTGGAGGCCACCGAGAACCTCGTGCGCCGCGGCCTCGCCGTCACGCTCGTGCAGCGCGGAGCCCACCCGCTCAGCCCACTCGACCCCGAGATGGCCTCCCCCGTCGCCGACGAACTCGCCCGCCACGGCGTGGACCTGCGCACCGGCACGACCGTCACCGGGCTCACCCCGACGGGCGTCACCCTGTCCGACGGTGCCGACGTCACCGCACAGCTCGTGATCGACGCGCGCGGCATCGGCCCGGCGGCACACCTCGCGACCGCCGCGGGCCTGCGTCTGGGCCCGTCGGGTGGCATCGCGGTCGACGGCCACCACCGCACCGACGACCCCCGCGTCTTCGCCGTCGGTGACGCGGCGGAGAAGACGGATGCCGTCTCGTCCGAACCCACCCTCGTCACGATGGCGGGCCTGGCGAACCGCCACGGTCGCGCCGCCGCCGACGTCATCGGCTGGGAGACCGGTCACCTCGACGCGCCGCCGGCCGCGGCATCCCCCGCTCTCGGCACCGCGATCGTCGGGCTGTTCGACCTCACGATCGCCCTCGTCGGATGGAGCGAGCAGCGGCTCACCGCCGCGGGGCGCGCGCACCGCGTGATCCACACCCACCCCACCGACCACGCCGGGTACTACCCCGGTGCCGAGCGCATGGCGATGAAGGTCATGGTCGACCCCGACACGGGTCTCATCCTCGGGGCGCAGATCGTCGGCGGCCGCGGCGTCGACAAGCGCATCGACGTGATCGCGACCGCGATGCACGCCAGGCTCCCCGCCGCCGAGCTCGCGCAGCTGGAGCTGGCCTACGCTCCGCAGTACGCCTCCGCGAAGGACCCGCTGAACATGGTCGGCTACATCGCCGACAACCTCGCCAGCGGCGTGACGGACACCCTCCAGTGGCACGAACTGCCGGCCGCGATGGCGGCGGGGGCCACCCTGATCGATGTGCGCTCGCCCCAGGAGTACGAGGGCGGCGCCATCCCCGGGAGCGTCAACATCCCCCTCGACACGCTCCGCGACGGCGTCGACGCGCTGCCGGGCGGCGACCTCATCGTGCACTGCCAGGTCGGGCAGCGCGGTCACACCGCCGCGCGCATCCTCGCCCAGTGCGGGCGCCGGGTGCGCAACCTCGACGGCGGCTACCTCACGTGGCAGGCCGGCACGCACGCGACCGAGCGGGTGGGCGAGATGGCCTCGGCCTGACTCCGCACGCCGCCGTGCGGCGCGTCAGTGCGGCGGCAGCTCCGTCGTGAGCTGCGTCGCCCACGCGGCGGCGCGCTCGAGTTCGCCGTCGAGCAGCGGCCCGCCGTACCCGCTCACGCGGAACGACATCGGCTCGCCGATCAGGTCGAAACCCAGCCTGCTCAACCGCTTCGCCGCCGCGCGCGCGGCCGAGCCCGGCAGGCGCGGCTTGTCGGTGCGCGTGTCGAAGGTCGCCGCACGCGTCGGGGTCGCCGGTCGGTCCAGGTCAGCGAGCCACTCGCGGATGCCGCGCACCGGTGCGCGCGGTGCGCCCTGGTTCGCAACCGCGTCCTGGCGGGTCGTGGCGCGGGTCATCGAGAACGCGTGGGTCGGCCCCCCGACCACCAGCAGATCCACGTCCGTGAAGTCCGGCGGCGCGGCATCCGAAACGACGAGCTCCACCGCCATCGTCGAGGAGAAGCGGTGGCTGATCGCCCGTGCGACCGCCTCGGTGTTGCCCCACAGCGACTCATAGACCACCAGCGCTTGCATGATTCCTCCCGCACACCCGCTGACCCCACGCTACGCCGCATCGGCCGCCGGGGCACCCGCCTCGCGCACGCACCGTGTCGCCGATCCGGCGCCGGGATCCCCCGAACCGCCCCCGCAGCACCGAAAACGGGGCGGAATGGCGACGTTGTGCGCGGCGGGCGCGCGCGCCCGGTGACCGGCTACTGCGCGCGCGGGCGCGGTGCGGGCGGCGGCGGCACTTCCTTCGCGGCCACGATGTCGGCCACCGCGATGCGCTCGATCCCCCGCTTGCCGTCGACGACGACCGTCGTGGCATCCGCGCTCAGCAGCTCGCCCAGCGCGTCGGTGGCCTGGCCGCTCGGCAGCAGGTAGCGCACCACGACGCGGCGACCGGGGGCGGGCAGTCTCACCATGAGCCGGGCGCGTAGTCCTTCAGGAACACGCCGAAGAGGTCCTCGCCCGCTTCGCCGCGCACGATCGGGTCGTACACGCGCGCGGCGCCGTCGACGAGGTCGAGGGGGGCGTGGAAGCCCTCCTCCGCGAGGCGCACCTTGGTGGGGTGCGGGCGCTCGTCGGTGATCCAGCCGGTGTCGACGCTCGTCATGAGGATGCCGTCGTTCTCGAACATCTCGCGGGCGCTGGTGCGGGTGAGCATGTTCACCGCCGCCTTGGCCATATTCGTGTGCGGATGCCCGGGGCCCTTGTACCCGCGACCGAAGACGCCCTCCATGGCGCTGACGTTGACGATGTAGGTGCGCCGCGCCTCGCTCGCCGCGAGCGACGGGCGCAGCTTGGACACCAGCAGGAAGGGCGCCGTCGTGTTCGCCAGCTGCACCTCGAGCATCTCGAGCGGGTCGACCTGCTCCACGCGCTGGGTCCAGGAGTTGATGCCCTCGAGGTCGGGGATGAGCCCACCGGCGTCGATCGCGGTGCCGGCGGCGAGGCGCTCGAGCGAGCTCGACCCCGCCGCCATCGCCTGCTCGGTCAGCTCGTCCGCCCGCGATGCGGCCGCCGCGAGGATGGGGTGCGCGCTCACCGAGCGCTCCAGAGCCTGCGGATGCCGGTCGTTGGTGTGACCGAACGTGATGAGTTCCGGCAGCGGTCCGTCGGGCAGCGGTGCGAGCTCGGCATCCACCAGCGGCTGGTAGGCGCCGGGCGAGCGGCGCACCGTCTGGGTGGCGTTGTTGATGAGGATGTCCAGCGGCCCCGCGGCGGCCACGTCGTCGGCCAGCCCGATCACCTGGGCGGGATCGCGCAGGTCGATGCCGACGATCTTCAGGCGGTGGAGCCACTCGGCGGCATCCGGCAGGCTGCTGAACCGGCGCACCGCGTCGCGCGGGAAGCGGGTCGTGATGGTGGTGTGCGCGCCGTCGCGCAGCAGCCGCAGCGCGATGTACATGCCGATCTTCGCGCGCCCACCGGTGAGCAGCGCGCGTCGGCCGGTGAGGTCGGTGCGCGCGTCGCGCTTGGCGTGGCTCATGGCCGCGCAGGTCGGGCACAGCTGGTGGTAGAACGCGTCGACCACCGTGTACGGCTGCTTGCAGATGTAGCAGCCGCGCGCCTTCAGCAGGGTCCCGGCGGTCGGGGCCGTCGTCGCGGTGGAGATGGGGATGCCGCGCGTCTCGTCGTCGATGCGATCGGGGGCGCCGGTCGCGGTGGCGGCCACCACGGCACGGTCGGCCTCGGCGATCGCGTCGCGGATCTCGCGGCGGCGCACCTTCTTGACGGCTTTGAACATCGCGGCGGTGGCCTGGCGCACGGCGACGTAGTCGGGGTGGCTCTGATCGACCTGATCCATGCTCGCGAGCACCCGGAGGGTGATCTCCAGCTCCGCGGGATCGATGCCACTGGAGGGCAGGGTGGACACGGAGGAAGTCGCAGGGGGCACAAGGGATTCTACGTCGGGCCGCATGGGGGAAACCTGTTACCGTGCCACGGTGACCCCCACCCCCGCCGATCACGCCGCCGTCCGCCGCATCCACGTGTCGGCCGCGGTCATCCTCGACGACGCCGGCCGGCTGCTCGTGGTGCGCAAGACCGGGACGACGGCGTTCATGCAGCCGGGCGGCAAGCCGGAGCCCGGAGAGACGCCGGCCGAGACCCTCAGCCGGGAGCTTGCCGAGGAGATCGGCATCCGCGTCGCGCCCGATCGGCTGCGCTCGCTCGGCGCGTTCGCCGCGCCCGCAGCCAACGAGCCCGGGTTCGAGGTGGTGGCCGACGTCTTCGCCGCCGACATCGGCGCGCAGCAGCCCGAGGCCGCCGCGGAGATCGCGGAGCTGCGGTGGATCACACGCGCCGACGCCGAGCACCTTGAGATCGCCCCGCTCGCCCGCGAGTACTTCCTGCCCGCGTGAGCGCCGGGTAAACACGGCCACCCCTCCTGCGCGTGGTCTGACCACAGCGCTACGCTGAAGCATGGTCAATCGCATGGTGTGGAATCAGATGGCGTACTTCGGTGCCGGCGCGATCGGCGTGATCCCCGAGGAGCTCGGCCGACGCGGCTTCACGAAGGCGTTCATCGTCACCGACCCGGTGCTCGTCGAAGCCGGCATCGTGCAGCGCGTGCTCACCCTGCTCGACGAGGCGGGGTTCCCGTACGAGCTGTACCCCGACGTCGTGCCGAATCCGACGATCCAGAACGTCACCGACGGCGTCGCGGCGTTCGCCGAGGCCGGTGCCGACGTGCTCATCGCGATCGGCGGCGGCTCACCGCAGGACACCTGCAAGGCGATCGGCATCATCACGCGCAATCCCGAGTTCGCCGACGTGCGCTCCCTCGAGGGCGTCGCGCCCACGAAGCACCCGTCCGTCCCGATCATCGCGATCCCCACGACCGCCGGCACCGCGTCGGAGACGACGATCAACTACGTCATCACCGACCCCGAGCGCCGCCGCAAGTTCGTCTGCGTCGACCCGCACGACATCCCGGTGCTGGCGATCGTGGATGCCGAGATGATGGCCGACGCGCCCCGAGCGCTGAAGGTCGCCACCGGGCTCGACGCGCTGACGCACGCGATCGAGGGCTACACCACCGGCGCCGCATGGGAACTGTCGGACATGTTCCACCTGAAGGCCATCGAGCTGATCGCCTCGTCGCTGCGCGCGAGCGTGGACGGCGATCCGCAGGCGGCCGAGCAGATGGCGCTCGCCCAGTACATCGCCGGCATGGGCTACTCCAACGTCGGCCTCGGTCTCGTGCACGCCATGGCGCACCCGCTCGGCGGGTTCTACGCCGCCCCGCACGGGGTGGCCAACGGCATCCTGCTGGCGCCGGTCATGGCGTTCAACGCGCAGGCCACGGGCGAGAAGTTCCGGGCGATCGCGCAGGCGTTCGGCGTGACGGATGCCGCGGGCATGTCGATCGACCGGGCGCGCACAGCGGCCGTGGATGCCGTCGTGCACCTGATCCACGAGCTCGGGAACCCCACGTCGCTGCGCGACGTGGGCGCGAAGGAGGAGGACCTGCCGGCGCTCGCCCAGGCCGCGTACGACGACGTCTGCCGCGGCGGGAACCCCCGCGAGGTCACGGTCGAGCAGATCGAGCAGCTCTACGCGTCGATCTACTGACCGCTGCCGTCGACCGCCGGGGACGCCGCCGGCGCAGGCGGAGCTGCGACGGCCTCCTCCCGGGCACGCCGCCCGAGGGGGATGGTCGTGAGCAGGCCCAAGACGAGCGCGCCCACTGCGACCCAGGCCGCCACCGAGACGCCCTGCGTCAGCGCGTCGCGGGCGGCCGTGGCGATGGGCTCGGTGGCCGGGTTCTCGCTCAGCTTTCCGATGAGGGCGCCGGCGGAGGTGGAGACGGCATCCACGAGCTCCCCCACCTTGGGATCCGCCGCGATCTCGTCGCTCAGGCGCGCTTCGGTGCCGAGGCGCAGGGTCGTGAACAGCGCGGTGCCGAGCACGGCGATACCGAGGGCGGAACCCACCTGGCGCGACGTGGACTGCACCGAAGAGGCCTGCCCCGACTTCTCCACCGGCACATCGACGAGGATGAGCTGCGTCAGCTGCGCCGTGGCGAAGCCCACCCCCATGCCGTAGAAGAACAGGGGAACGCCGGTGACCCACAGGGTGGAGTCGGGGCGGATGAGCAGGGCGAGGGCCGCGAGCGAGACGATCTCGAGGATGACGCCCAGACGCACCATCTGCACCGGCGACAGCCGCTTGGACAGCGACTGGATCGACCCGCTCGCGAGGAACGAGCCGACCGCCAGCGGCAGCAGCGCGAGCCCGGCCTCCAGGGCGTTCATGTCCCGGGCGTACTGGAACCACAGCGGCAGCGAGAGGATGAGCCCGAACTCACCGAGCGAGACGGTCAGGGCGGTGATGTTGCCGTTCGCGAAGGTGCCGATGCGGAACAGCGACACGTCGATGAGCACCGACTTCTGAGCGGCCACCCGGCGGCGCTCCCGCCACACCAGGGCCGCGAGCACCAGGATCGACAGCACGAAGATCACCGGGATCACGCTGAACCCGCCGAGGCTGAACGGCGCCGAATCCGTGGCCTCCCACCACCCGTAGGCGCGCCCCTCGATGAGGGCGAACACGAGCAGGCCGAACCCGAGGACCGACGTGCCCACGGCGATCCAGTCGCTGAAACGGCCGGCGTCGCGCTGGCGGGACTCGGGAACGCAGAGCATGACGCCGATGATGACGGCGACACCGAAGGGCAAGTTGATCCAGAAGGCCCAGTGCCATGAGAACGCGCTCGTGAGCCAGCCGCCGAGCACGGGTCCCACCGCGGCCATCGATCCGATCGTGGCTCCCCACACCGCGAACGCGATGCCGCGCTCCTTGCCGCGGAACGTGGCGTTCAGCAGAGCAAGCGTCGTCGGCAGGATCATCGAGCCGCCGACGCCCTGCAGGGCGCGGGCGGCGATGAGCCACGTGCCGTCGGGGGCGAAGGCGCAGAGGATGCTCGAGGCGACGAACACCACGACGCCGATGACGAGCAGCCGGCGGCGACCGAGACGGTCACTCGTCGTGCCCCACACCATCAGCAGCGCGGCGAAGACGAGGGTGTAGACCTCCTGCACCCACTGGATCTGGGTGGTGGTCAGATCGAGCGACTCGACGATGCTGGGCACCGCGACCGAGACGATCGTGGAGTCCATGATGATGAGTGCGACGGCGACGGAGATGGCCGCCAGACCCCACCAGCGGAGGCGGTGGTAACGCTCGGTGTCCTGGTTCACGTCGGGTCACACTACTCCTGCGCACCGCGATACGGCCCTGCCCCAGTGAGGACTCAGGCGGCGCGGGTAGCGTTGCAGGATGAGCAAGGCTGAAGGTTCCTGGTACTGGTCCGAGGAGGGCGTGAACTTCCACACCCGCAAATGGGTGCGCCCGGAGGATCTCAACGCGAACGGCACACTGTTCGGCGGGAGCCTGCTGCGCTGGATCGACGAGGAAGCGGCGATCTACGCGATCCTGCAGCTGGGCAACTACCGCGTGGTGACGAAGTTCATCTCGGAGATCAACTTCGAAGCCTCCGCCCTGCAGGGCGACCTGGTCGAGATGGGACTGACGGCCACGCACTTCGGCCGCACGTCGCTGACCATGCGGGCCGTCGTGCGCAACATGATCACGCGCCAGCGCATCCTCACGATCGAGAAGATCGTGTTCGTCAGTCTCGACGACGAGGGCAAGCCCAAGCCCCACGGCTTCACCGACATCACCTACGACCGCGACCGGATGCCGCGCGAGCACCCGGGCACCGGCACGGTGAAGCTGCCCACGGCCTGACACCGGGAGCCGGCGAGATCACCCGGGACGGGTGACCACGCCGGGGAGGCCGGAGGTCCAGAATCTCCGCATGACGCGTTCCCGTGAAGCCGCCGCACTGCCCGTGGCCGGCGCGACGCTGACCACGCGGCGCGCCGAGTCCGACGCGGTGTATCTGTCCCTCGGCGCGGGAGCGATCGGCGGCCTCTACGGCCTGCTCGTGGCCCTGCTGGTCCCGGCGCTCGGACTGGGCGGCGACGCGCCGTTCGCACCGTTCGCCGCCGTCGGCAGCGCGATCGTCGCCGCGGTCGCGTCGACCCTGGGCTACTGGCGCGCGCGCGACCGGCCGGGGCAGGAGTGGCGGCGCGAGCTGCCGCCGTGGAAGTACATCGTCAACACCGTCTCGGTGGTGATCGTGCATGCGGTGCTGGCGTTCCTGGCCACCTTCGCGCTGTACCGCGTGCTGGCAGCGGGGTTCATCGGGCTGCCCGTGATCCCGTTCTGGGCGGTCGTGCTGATGGCGGTGACGCTGGGGTTGACGGTGTACATCACCTATCTCTCGGCGGCGCACATGGGCACCCAGCGCATGTCGACGCTGCTCATGGCCTTCGTCGTGATCGGCGTGCTGACTTCGATGGTCACCTCCCCCGACCCGCAGTGGTGGCGGGTGCATTTCAGCCACCTCGGCACGTTCGCCGACACCTCGAGCCAGATCTTCAACGGCACGCTCATCGCCGGCGGACTGCTCGTGACGACCTTCGCCGTCTACATCTCCCACGACATGTCCGAGCTGGTGCAGCGCGGCGTGCTCACCAAGGCGCGGGCGCCTCGGGTGGTCTCGACGCTCTTCGTCGTCATGGGCATCATGCTCGCCGGCGTCGGGATCTTCCCGTTCCACACCAACCCGGTGCTGCACAACGTGTCCGCCTCGGGCATGGCGGCGATGTACCTCGTGCTGCTGTTCAGCGGTCCGAGCCTGCTGCGCGGGATGCCGCGCACCTATTTCGTCGTGTCGTGGGTGTACGCGGGCGCGACGCTGGCCTCACTGGCGCTGTTCGTCGTGGGGTACTTCTCGCTGACCGCGTTCGAGATCATCGTCTTCGCGCTGGTCTTCGGCTGGATCGCGGTGTTCATCCGGTTCCTGGGGGTCACCAGCCCGTCCTGACGGCCTCACGTGCCGCGCGGGCGCGTCGCCTCCTCCAGCAGCTCCAGCACGTGCCGGTACTCCTTGCCCGTGGCGCGCGTCATTCCGATCTCGCACGTGCGGTTGCACGAGGCGTGGGCCTCGGCGTCGAGAGCCCGCACCTCCGCGGCCTCCGCGGCCGTGGCCGACGCGGTCAGCTCGGGGTGCAGCATGCCCCGGTCACCGGCGAAGCCGCAGCAGCCCCACGCGTCCGGCACCGTCACGGTCGAGGCGACGGCGGCGCCGACCGCC